>Ga0075425_100001233_pt1 | contig 24856 bp, 23 predicted proteins | sample SoiMethybrSBSTD4_FD_75300 | JGI IMG/M metagenome (GOLD analysis project Ga0075425, IMG submission 75300) | Bulk soil microbial communities from a Populus tree surrounding site in Tennessee, USA - Soil MetaG P. TD hybrid SBSTD4 | ecosystem: Environmental > Terrestrial > Soil > Tree plantation...
TGTGGTGAATTGTTCTCCTAGAACATCCACATTCTGTCTTAGCGGAGAGATTATCTAGAAGACTTTTCTATGGATAAAACCTAAGTAGTCTGCGCGGAGACTTATATAACAAAGGCCTGCCCCCTTCTGCCTACCATGCATGGTAGCAACTACACCACAGATAGTGCATAATTGGTTTGTGCAGCATGGTATTCTTTACCCTGGGACAAGGGATCGCAGCTAACCCATGGATCAATTGTCCAATTTGCTTTGACGTATATCCAAAATTAGCCTATGGACTTCCCTCGTTAGCTATGAAAAAAAATATTCATCCTGAATATGAAATGACAGAAATTTCCTGTGCCTGCGGAGCAGTCTATCGTACTCGCTCTACCAAAAGGAATGTCAAAGTCGGGATCTGTGCTACATGTCACCCGCTTTTCACTGGAGAACAGAGATTCGTAGACACCGCAGGGCGTGTGGAAAGATTTGCCCGCCGTTATGGTAGCCTACACGTCGCCCGTCCTACTAAGCTAAGGAAGGTTCCAGCTTAGTTCAGCTCTGAAGCAGCTTTGCTGTGGCGCGAAGAAAAGTATCTCTCTTCTGCCTCTGGCATAGCGCTTCTTTTCCCTCCGTCAATCCGCACTCACCTAGTTAATGGATCTTTACCCGCTGATTGAGAAAAAAATCTCCCGCCTTGCCGAATTAGAACATGAACTGGGAAAGTCTGGATTTTTCAGTAATACTGCTTACGCACGTCAGACCTTACGCGAACATGCCTGCGCTAAACACCTTGTAAAGACCTGGCAGACTTTGCTAGATACCCGCAGGCGTATTGCGGAAGACCGAGAATTTGTAGATAGTACTGATCGAGAAATAGCTGAACTAGCGCTCGCTGAGATTGCTGTGTTAGAATCCGACGAGGAGTGTCTCGAGCGGGAGGTACGGCTCGGTCTTCTACCACCGGTTGTTGGTGAAGGTCGTGATGCCATTGTAGAGATCCGTGCCGGAACCGGCGGATTAGAGGCTGCTCTTTTTGCCGCCGACCTGCACCGTATGTACTACCGATACTCTGAGACTAATGGGATAAAGATGGAAACTATGGATATCAGTGAGAGTGAATTGGGTGGCATCAAGGAGGTTACTTTTAAAATGTCAGGGGAGGTAGTCTTTCGCCGGTTGCGCTACGAAAGTGGAGTTCATCGTGTGCAGCGTGTGCCCGCTACTGAAACCCAAGGACGCATCCATACTTCTACAGCGACAGTAGCAGTACTTCCAGAAGCACAAGAAGTTGATATTGAAATTCTCCCTCAGGATTTGCGCATTGAAGTCTGCCGGGCTGGTGGTCCTGGAGGACAAGGTGTAAACACCACGGACTCCGCTGTCCAGGTGCTGCATATCCCCACGGGGAAAATTGTCCGCTGCCAGGACGGCCGTAGCCAACAACAGAATAAGGAACGAGCACTCCAAATTCTCCGTAGCCGTCTCTTGGAAGAAAAGCGGCGAGAAGAGGAAAAGAAATACTCTGCTCATCGTAAAAATCTTATTGGTAGCGGCGGGCGTGAGGAAAAAATACGTACTTACAACTTTCCTCAAAACCGTGTTACTGACCATCGCATCGGCCTCACTCTTTATAATCTCGACCGATTTATCGAGGGAGAAATTCGTGAGCTTATTGAGGCACTCCAGAATCGAGACCTTGAGGAAAGGGTTAAGCAGAGCTTTTAGACCAATTTTCTTCACCCTGATAAAAATTATCTATCAGTAGATGACCATTTTGGACATGCTGACCTCTAGTTCACGCTATTTGGCCCGACACGGGGTAGAGGATCCTCGCCTCAATGCAGAGCATCTTCTTGCCTATGTCCTTGGGAAAAGACGCCTCGAGCTTTATTTGGAGCTTAGCCGACATATAAGGGAGACAGAATGTAGGACCCTACGGGAGTTAGTGCGTTCCAGAGCGGAACACTGCCCTCTTCAATATCTCCTGGGCACCGCTGAGTTTTTTGGACGTCAGTTCTTCTGTGACTGCCGAGCCATGATTCCTCGTCAAGAAACGGAGCTCCTTATAGAGCTAGCTCTTCCATCTCTCCTCTGTCTGAAAAGACCAATTTCCCTCCTAGATGTTGGGACTGGTTCTGGAGTAATTGCCGCGACTTTGGCTATAGAGCTGCCGCAGGCTTCTGTAGACGCCACAGACATCTCCTCTGACGCTCTAGCGCTTGCTGCAGAAAATTTGGAAAAACACTGTCTTGCAGGACGTGTTCAACTTCAACAAGTGGATCTTTTCCCAATATGCGAGTTTCATCGTTATGAGGCAGTTTTCGCCAATCTTCCATATATTCCAACCGAGGAAATTGTGACCCTTCCTTTGGAGGTCCAATACGAACCTGTAGAGGCTTTAGATGGAGGCCTAAGGGGAATGGCTACTATAAAGCGTCTGATTAAAGCGGTAGACACCCACCTCCACCCCGGGGGACGGCTTTGGTTGGAAATTGGCAGCCAACAGGAAGAAGTTACCACATCTCTTCTGAGAAAAAATGGGTTTGGAGAAGTCAACGTCCACAGGGATTATAGTAACTTCCCACGGTTTGTTTCTACAAAAAAATAATGTCCTTATGGACAGAATCTTTATTCATGGTGGTCGTCCCCTTCGAGGGACAGTAAAAATCGGGGGTTCTAAGAACTCAGCATTACCCATCCTGGCAGCCACCTTGTTGACTCGTGGTAAGTGTACTATCAGTCGCGTGCCAGATTTAAGCGATATCCACTACATGCTTACCATTCTGAGTACACTGGGCTGCGAAGTAGAAAGAGCCAGTGGGATTGTTCGAGTTTGCGCTCAAAAAATACGCACTCAAGCACTCTACGACACTGTTCGCAAAATGAGAGCTTCCGTTTGTATTATAGGGCCTCTATTGGGTCGGGAGGGCGAGGCTACGGTTTCCCTACCAGGAGGATGTGTAATCGGAGACCGTCCAATTGACCTACACCTTAGAGGATTTGAAAAACTGGGTACAGCTATCCGAATGCAAGGAGGCAACATAAAGGCCTTGGCTCCTCGACTTAAGGGTAATACCGTTTTTTTGCGCGGAAAGCATGGATCCACGGTTCTAGGCACAGACAATATTATGATGGCAGCTGTGTTAGCTGATGGCACTACGGTGATTGAGGGTGCTGCCGAGGAGCCAGAGGTTGTTGACCTAGCAAGTTTTCTTGTAAAAATGGGTGCTTGTATCAAAGGTGCTGGAACTTCTCGCATTGTAATTGAAGGTGTCAAAGAGCTACATGGGGCAGAACACGAAATCATTCCCGACCGGATTGAAGCTGGAACTTTTCTTATAGCCGCCGCTATTTGTGGAAAAGGAGTCACGGTTCAACAGATTGCTCCTCAACACTTGCAAAGTGTCACCGACACGCTAAGAAAGATTGGGCTCTTTCTAGAAATAGACACAAACTCCATTACTCTTCATAAGAAAGGAAAAAGCCATCCACTTAAGGTTGACATCAAGCCCCATCCCGGATTTCCTACGGACATGCAGGCCCAGATGTGCGCCCTTCTAAGTACCACGGAGGGCCTAAGTACTATAACGGATCATATTTTTCCGCGGCGTTTTATGCATCTTGCGGAACTAAAACGCATGGGAGCCAACATTGAACTAGAAGGAGCTACTGCTACCATCCGGGGTGTACCCATTCTAGGAGCAGCTCCGGTTATGGCTAGTGACCTACGGGCTTCCGCTGCTCTTGTCCTTGCAGGACTCCAGGCAGAAGGGGTCACTGAAGTACACCGAGTCTATCACATTGACCGTGGCTATGAAAGGATTGACGAGAAACTCAACGACCTCGGAGCCTACATCGAGCGGGTAGAAGCCACGCCTCCCAAAGTCCGATGTTAGCAACAGAAAATGAACAAAGAGGGGTTCCTTCGGAGCCCACAGACATTCGCGGGGTTTACTACTAAGGGATAAAAGTACCGCTTTTCGGATCTTTTTGAAAGACGTAGAATTTTGGGCATCGCATCGTGCTCTTGCGCTTTTGACTTCATTATGTAGTGAATACGCCTACCGTTTCTATTGGTAATAGACAGCTAGGTAATGGTAAGCTCCTCTTTGTACTTGGTCCGTGCGTAATTGAATCGGGCCCCTTCCTTATCAAGGTAGCCGAAAAGATCCGTAAGATTTGTGATGGGGAAAAAGCCCAGTTTGTTTTTAAAGCTTCTTACGACAAGGCGAATCGCTCTTCTCTCCAGTCTTTTCGAGGCATTGGCGTGGAAGAAGGTTGTAAGCTTCTCCATGAGGTTGGGCAGAGCATTGGAGCACCTGTTACCACGGACGTCCACTCTCCAGCAGAAGTTGAGGCTGCAGCCCCCTACATCGATATGCTTCAAATCCCTGCTTTTCTCTGCCGACAGACAGACCTCATCCTTGCTGCCGCATCCACGGGGCGTGTCATAAATGTCAAAAAAGGTCAGTTTCTCTCTCCTTGGGAAATTCGAAACATTGCCGAGAAATTAGAGAAAGGTGGTTGCAAGAGCTACCTCTTTACTGAGAGGGGAACTACTTTTGGTTACAATAACTTGGTTGCAGATATGCGTTCCATTTTTTGGATACGCAAAATGAATTACCATGTGATGTTTGATGCTACCCACACAGTACAGCACCCAGGTAGCGCAGGAACAAGCAGCTCAGGAGAAAGGAATCTAGTCCCTGTGTTGGCCCGAGCGGCAGTTGCTGCCGGTTGTGACGGCGTTTTTTTGGAAACACACCCCAACCCTAAGCGTGCCCTCTCCGATGGTCCAAGCCAATTGCCCCTTTCGAAACTTGCTCCACTCCTCCGTACTCTTCAGGCCATTCATTTGTGCAATGCCTAGGATTATGTTATTAGCAAATTTTTTCTGTTCTACTCTTACCACTTTTGGAGAGTCATCCCATTCTACTCCAAGCGGTAGACTGGATATCTCCATTCCGTTAAATGAAGATGTTGCGGGCATTCGGATCCCATACTACAGTGAAAGTGGGAGGTTGGAAGCGCAGTTTGATGCCAGATTTGTTCGTAAAATAGACACAGCCTGTGCCATCTTTACGGATTTGGTAGTTCACCTACTCAGGGAAAACGACCACCCTTTCCATATCGACATATCTTCAGGCACTCTCGATCTTCACAGTCACGTCCTTTCTGGCCATGACGGCGTCATCCTTCATCACCACGACACGTGTGCTGTTGCCAAAAGTGTCGTATTTCTGCTAGGGGAACGTCTTGTTTGCCTTAGGGGAAACGTGAGAGTAATCGTTCGTAATCGTAATTGTGGTCGGCCGACTGGACTTGTGCAAACTTGGAGATGACCTTCCATCGATTCCTTCTGTTCCTTCTCCTCTACACTTTTTCATGCTACTCTACTTACACTTTAGTCAATAATGACGGTGACCTTGCCGCCACTCCAACCGTGTGTCTAAGTACTATATCAGGCCAACCGGGTCTGGAAAATAGTTATCGCTCAGCAGTGAAAGATAGTACCGAGATTGCTTGCGAAAGGGAGGCTGTTTTCAGAGAAAAGACCAACATGGCCGAATTCTCTGGGCAAGTCATTGTCAGGGATCCTCAGTTTAAGCTCTGTTGTGACCGTCTAATTCTGACCTTGAGAAAAGACCACCAAGGTATCCGACATGCTGAGGCAGTCGGTAATGTAGTCGTTATCCAAGAAAATGCCAATTTTGACGGACAAACTATTCGCTCTATTGGCCGTGCTGGGCGAGTTCACTACGATCCCCCTACTGGAAACCTTTTCCTCACCGAGTGGCCACAACTTTTGCAAGGAGCTAATAGCCACATCGCCACGGGCAGGAGAACCAGGATAATCCTTAGCAAGGACGGACACAGCAACACTGTTGGAAGGAGCAAGACGGTGATTGACAAAGGGTCGAAAGATAGAGTTAGAGCTTCCTTTGACTAAGGAAATGAGAAATGGACATCGACCTTCCCACTACTCACGCAACTGCTGCTGACAATCCGGCTTCTGCCCAGCATATCCTCTATGCCGAGAACCTAGTTAAGATATATGGCAGGCGTACCGTGGTCAATGGGATAAACATTGGTGTGCGGGAAGGAGAAATTGTGGGTCTGTTGGGTCCCAATGGAGCTGGAAAGACTACCACATTTTACATGATTGTGGGGCTGACCCGTCCAGATGGGGGAAGGGTATTTCTCGGGGATAAAGACGTCACTAGCATGCCTATGTACCGTCGGGCTCGGCAGGGTATGGGATATTTACCGCAGGAGGAGAGTATTTTCCGAGAGCTCACCGTGGAGGAAAATGTCTTAGCTATTTTGGAGATAACTTCCATGAGAGCTAAGGAACGCAGGCAGCGTTGTGCACAACTTCTCCACCAGTTTGGTATTGGACATCTTGCTAAAAACTGTGCCTTGACGCTAAGCGGAGGGGAAAAACGGCGCCTTACTATCGCCAGATCCCTGGTCACCAACCCTTCTCTCCTTTTGCTAGATGAGCCATTTAGTGGAGTAGATCCCATTGCAATTTACGATATCCAACAGGTTATTACCAACTTGCGGACTTCTGGACTGGCTATTCTGATTAGCGACCACAACGTACGGGAAACCCTTAATATTGTGGACCGTGCTTACCTCATCTATGAGGGACGAGTAGAAAGTGAGGGGAACAAAGATTTCCTTCTCAAGGATCCCATTAGTCGCAAACTTTATCTTGGAGAGACGTTTACCATGTGACAGGTCAACCCCATTTTATAACCGTTGGGCACTTCTATGCTACACAGCTGAAGCGCCTGGAACTCTGCTTGGAAGGCAATGTTTTACAAGGGATGGAACGTCGAATCATGGAACCTACTGTCAACCGTCCCGGTTTAGCTCTTAGCGGATTCTACAATTACTTTGCCTCTAAGCGAATACAGGTAATTGGCGCAGCAGAGCAGAGCTACTTGCGTAGTCTTGATACAACACTGCTTGCTTGTCGCTTGCGTGGTCTGTTTGCCAATAACATCCCTTGCCTAGTAGTAGCACGAGGCTTTGGAGTCTCTCCGCTGCTACTGGAAGAAGCACAATACCATGGAACACCTGTTTTCCGTACCAATATGGTTACCATGCGCTTTATTAATGCGGCTACCATTGCACTTGAATTTGAATTTGCCCCGACGTCGACTGAGCATGGTAGCATGGTTGACATTTTAGGTGTAGGGGTCCTCATACGGGGAGCCAGCGGAATTGGAAAAAGCGAATGTGTCCTTGGCCTTATTGAACGTGGATACAGCTTGGTCAGCGACGATATCACAAGAATCCGTTTTATAGAAGGACATGAGCTAGTTGGGACATCCTCCGACGTCACTAAATTCCATATGGAGGTTCGGGGAATTGGGGTTATCAATGTAGCTGCGGTTTTTGGGATTGGTAGCATCCGTCCTGAAAAAAGAGTCGATCTTGTTGTTACGCTGAAAGACTGGCGCGAGTTAGAAGACGTAGATAGAATAGGATTGGACACAGACTTTTATGATATTCTGGGAGTGAAAATCCCCCACATTACGCTGCCTGTGAAAATAGGGCGTGATATGGGCAGATTGGTGGAGGTCGCTGCTCTAGACCAGAAACTAAAAAACATGGGTTCAAACAGCGCTTCTGAATTTAATCAGCGGTTACTGCGGATTATGAGCACTCACCAATCAAAGTAATGGGATCACTCTTACGTCGAAATAATGTGGTGTCTCCACAGCTAGAAAAGGAAGTCATTATCCAGAATCAGAATGGGCTCCATGCGCGTCCAGCTGCCCTCTTTGTTAAGCTTGCCAGCAAACACCGTCGTGTAAATCTCTGGGTAGAAAAGGATGGGGAGCGGGTTAATGGAAAGTCAATTATGGGCCTCATGATGCTTGCTGCTTGCAAGGGGACTAAGCTGAAACTTCTTGCAGAAGGAGCAGACTCTGAAAAAGCTATTTCCGAGATCCAGGAGCTTATAGAGGGCCGTTTCGGCGAAGAATGACCAAAGTCTGTTGGAGTATCCACTTACTAGGTTGTGATACAATATTATATTCCAGTATGCAGAACGGAATAGAGGGGGAGTGTGCTTTTCATGGGGTTTCTATTGCGGAAGGGATTTGTCATGGGAAAGCCTTCATTTACCGGAATGAGGATGAACAGACCCCAGTTCGGCAAATTACGTTGAAGGATCTTCCACGGGAAGTTACAAAATTCGAGATGGCACGCACCGCTACCAAGGCTGAGATTCTGGAAATCCAGCGAAAAATTTCCGGTGCCATTGGTGCAAGGGACGCTAGCATCTTTGAAGCTCATCTTCTTATGGTAGAGGATCACACACTTATTGATGAAGTCTTAAAAGCACTAGAGCGAGAGCTGAAGAACATTGAGTATGTTTTTGATCAAGTGGTAGAACGACACTGCAAAACCTTACACGATACCGGTGACCCATACCTCCGTGAACGAGTGGTAGACATTAAGGATGTTCGCAGGCGGATGCTTCGGCACATGCTAGGTAAGCTCCACATTCCCAAGCTTGAAGGGATTTCGGCAGGCTCTTACATCATAGTCTCCCGTAGTCTCTCTCCAGCTGACACCGTTCTCCTTTACACGAAGGCCATACTAGGTTGTGCAACAGAAACTGGCAGTAAAAATTCCCACACAGCCATCATCGTCCGTTCGCTTAATATTCCTTCCATTTTTGGAATAACAGATATTTGCAGGAGAGTTAGAACGGGTGATGAAGTTTTGTTAGATGGCTATAGGGGTACCCTCATCCATAATCCTGCGGTGGAAACGCTTGATTATTATGGAGAACTTGCCAACCGGAAAGAGGTAGTGGAAGAGCGGCTAGAGTCTATCCGCAATACGCTTTCTATCACCAGAGACGGCTTCCATATTATCCTCTCTGCTAACATTGGACTATTGGCAGAAGTGGAGGACGTCCACAAAAACGGGGCTGAAGGGATTGGTCTTTACCGGACGGAATTTCTCTTCCTTAACCGCTCTAGCCCTCCGTCCGAAGAAGAGCAATATGAAAACTACCGCCTTGTTGCACAACGTACAAAGCCACACGGAGTCATTATTCGTACAGTAGATACCGGAGGTGATAAGATCGTCAAGAGCTTACATTCGGAAAAAGAACAGAATCCCTTTCTAGGCTGCCGAGCTATCCGTTTCTGTCTCCGTAACCCTAATTTTTTTAAAAAACAGCTTCGAGCCATTCTGCGCGCTGCTGTTGAAACAAATGTCCGTTTGCTCTATCCAATGATCTCTGGTATCACCGAACTTCGCAGGGCAAACGCTCTACTCAAAGAATCCCAAACTGAACTCCAAGAGGAAGGCGTTCCGTTCCAGAAAAATCTAGAGGTTGGAATAATGATAGAGGTCCCCAGTGCTGCGCTGACCGCCCATGTTCTTGCTAGGGAGGTAGATTTTTTCAGCATTGGAACCAATGACCTAACCCAGTACACGGTAGCAGCAGATCGTGTCAATGAACACATCGCGCATCTTTATGATCCTATGCATCCCGCACTTATCCGTCTTATCCAAATGGCGGTCGAAGCCGCACATGCACAGGGTATCTGGATAGGTCTCTGCGGGGAAGTAGCCGGCGACATCCGCCTTACCCCCCTACTTCTTGGTCTCGGTCTTGATGAATTAAGCGTCAGTGTCTCACTTGTGCCCCGCATTAAAAAAGCTGTGCAAAGCCTGGACATTGGAACATGTATCAGCCTTGCCAGGGCTTCTGCGCAATCTCATTCGAGCACTGCGATTCTAGAAAAATGTCTTTCTATCGCCAAGTTCCACTACGGCGAACTGCTCATGTAAGACCACCACTATATTATAATTATAATCACTAGAAGCTCGTAGCTTTGGAAGCTTTAAAAGGGTTTGTACGAAATTTCCTTAGACATGTTCCAGTATATGGATCGCTCCCGCATTGTACACAGATTGTCTGTTTCTGCTATGCTCCCCCTCTCGGGTGTAAGGGGAATACACTTCCTTATACCAAGCTCATTGGTCTTTTGCCCTCCAGATGAACGGCAAAATGGCCGTGGTGGCCTCCGTCGACCTGCTTGCGTACCCAAAGTGTCCAGCCACCCTGTTTCCGCATACTCCAGCGGAGGTTTCTTGTTCCAAAGGGAAATTATGATCTGTACCTGGACACACGCCAAAGTAACTCTATCCTATGAAAAAGCAAATACAGGGAGTGCTTTTTTGGAGGAAAGAGGCAGCTCAGTTTGCTTTTTTGTGGTGGATTACCATATAGTTTACACCTAAAGGAACCTGTAAGAGTGGCTAGACAATTGGGGGCCATAGCTCAACTGGTAGAGCACCTCAATGGCATTGAGGTGGTTTGGGGTTCGAGCCCCCATGGCTCCACGGATAGTCTGGGGATGCCCATAGGATCCAGATGCAAGGGGGGGGATATAGTTTTAGAAAATTTTTACATTAAAAAAGTCTAGAAAAACTCGTGTGTATACCCCCCGTTTCATGGGATGAAGCCACTTTAGTTGAAATTCGTCCGGTTTAATCCAGCGTAAGGAACGGAATTCATCCGAAGGACCCCTTATCTTCGGAGAAATCTTCTCTGGGAGAAATAGAGCACGGAAATAGTGCTGCCGCTGGCCAACAATCTTACCTTTTCTCCATGCTTTGGGGAAACGGTAGTAATAGGGCCCTTTCGATTGGCGGATGTAGTAGTGATGCGGGAGAAGGAAAACTTCCTCTTCGACCTCACGAAGTAGTGCCTCTTCTAGACTTTCCCCATTCCGAACTCCACCCTGTGGAAATTGCCAGCTCCCAGCTATATCACCTCGCTCGCCAATAAGGACTTCACCATCAGTGTTTTCTAGAATGAAGGCCACATTAGCTCGATACAGAAATTTCATTGGCACGAGACCACAACCCCATCCGGTGTCCTATATGCTGTGCGGATATGAGATTATTTTCTCAATTCTCTTCGTGAGCGGAAAGGGGCACCACCTAGCCCCAGCCTAACTTTAAACTAAATGGATGGGAATTCTAATCTAACAACAATTTTGTTACCATGCATGCCCATACGCTCTACCTTATACGTTTTTCTTGCTTGGTTTTTCTGATATCGTGACGAAATTCCTTGTTCTTTCCGCTAGCCATGGAGAAGGCCATAATACTGCCGCCAGGAATGTCCGTGATGCCATTCTGAGTGAATCTCCGCATGCTGAAGTCCGTGTCATGGACCTTTTTAGAGTCGCTCTCCCTCATCTGAATCACTGGATACAACGTTGTTATTCTCTAGCTATCAACCGATTTACTTTCTTGTGGAAGATAGCATTTCTTGCTTTTGACCGGAAGGGGACCGTGGAGGCTGCACTTCCTTTCTTTGAATTTGTTAGGCGTGAGCTAAACAGGCAGATAGAGGTACTCGGTCCGGACATTATTGTCTCCACATACCCTCTTTATAGCTTTCTTATCAGAAGAGTGCGCGAGCATTCCGAAGCTGCTCGAGTGCCACTTGTTACAATCGTGACAGATTCAACAATTGTTAATTCAGTATGGTATCGTTACCCGTCAGATGCCTTTGTCGTCGCTGATGCTTCCACAGCCAGAGTTCTTTCATCGCGTGGCGTGGCATTTGAGAAAATACATGTGCTTGGGTTCCCCGTTAGCTTGGATTTTGAAAATATTGTTCCCTTACCACAGTCAACGCCCCCTCCTTGGAAAATCCTCTTTTTGCCATCAACCCGAGTAACACATTCACTTCGCGTTGCAAGGCTACTCCTAGCATTGCCAGATATTTACCTGACAATTCTTTCAGGTAAACACCCCCGTGTGGCAGAAACTATCCGAACCAGACTCAATTCAGAAAGGCTGAGAATTTTTAGCTGGACGGAACAAGTACCACGGTTACTTGCTTCCCACCATCTCTTTATTGGTAAAGCGGGAGGTGCAATAACTCAGGAAGCCATAGCCGCTCAGTGTCCAGTAGTCGTAAGCCATTTTGTTCCAGGGCAGGAAGAGGGTAATATTCGGCTAATCGAAGGAGCCAAAATTGGAACCCTTGCTGCAAGATCTGTTGCCAATGTAGGAGATGCGGTGTTCAGGGCGTTTTCTGAGAACGCAATCCTATGGAAATTTTGGAAGAAAAATATAGCTAAAGTGGGCTATCCCTCGGCTTCTCGCAGAATTGCCAAACTGCTACTCGAGATGGCGCGGTATTCTCTTCTCTATAAGCTTGGCTTTTAGTTACTGTGCCCCCCTCACAGGAGGCCTGTAATTTTTATGCACTCGTAGCTCAACTGGATAGAGCATCGGCCTCCGGAGCCGAAGGCTTCGGGTTCAAATCCCGACGAGTGCGGTTTTTGCTGCAAGTTGCCGAGTAAAAAAACCGCGCTGCCACTTCTATCTCCCAAGTATAGGTCCTGAGACATAGGGTTTCGGACGTAGGAAAGGATGCAATTTTATTGATAAGTCAAGTTCCCTGGAATTCATCACTATTGTCCACCCTCAGAATAACCTTTGCCAGGGGATGGACATGGAAATCCAAAAAACCCTTACTGAACTAACGTGGGAGTGATTAAGGAGAAAAAAGGCCGTCCCGCCCTGGCCTTTGGAAGGCTTACAAGTACGGAAGCTTGCGGATTTTTACTTGCTGTAAGGAGACCTTAACGTAAGGACCCGATGTTTCTTGCAACTGCACGATAGAGGAACTCACTTGCTGACGCAAAAGCCGAGCACCGATCGTAGAGGATGGCAAAACACCTCCATATTCCGCCTCCACGGGCGAGTGTGTGAAACACAGCATCCGCCCCCTTACGGCATTTTCCATTGCTCTCTATAAGCTGAATTGAATTCTCAAATTCCAGCCCAGAAACCCCTAGACACTCCAGGTCTACAATGATGGACTGGCGAGGTATGTAAAAAACCCTATCCCCTGTGACTTTGCGCCAACACAATATTTGTCGCCGGCAGAAGTGACATTCGCCGTCGAAAATTAAAAGGGGATGTGGACGAATCACCAAGGGAATTAGATACTCAAATCACTCAGCTAGAACGAAAGGGATGCCATAGTGCAGAGCAGTACGGCTGTACTACTAGTGAAATCTTATGAACTGGAAAGACAAAATTGAGAAAAAAGTAGGTTGGATAGTTATCCCGAGATTATTGCGGTATATATCAGTGGCCCAATTTCTAGTGTTCATCCTTGTCAAGCTAGTACCGGGATATTTGGAATACCTAACCCTCGACCCTTCTGCCATCCTACGCGGTCAACTGTGGAGGGTTGTCTCTTGGACATTCGTCCCACAAACCACGAGCTATCTCTGGATCCTGTTTTCTGTCCTGTGGCTCTGGTTTATGGGGGATTTTCTGGAATCCAGTTGGGGTGCTTTGCGTACAAACATATTTTTCTGGTTAGGCATGGCAGGAGGTATATCCGCTGCGTTTTTAACCTGGAACAGTGGTAGCATATTCAACTGGTACCTCAATCTTTCGATCTTGTTTGCATTTGCCACTTTGGAACCAGAGTACCAGGTCTATTTCTTTTTTCTGCCTTGCAGAGTTAAGTGGTTGGCATGGACCGGCCTTTCTCTCCTTGTTTACTCCTTCTGCCTCTCCCCAATCCTAGATAAGATAGCCATGATTCTCTCTTTTGGAAACTACCTTGTTTTCTTTGTTCCTACCATTTTGCAAGAGGTTTTCTATGGGAGAAAGATTTACAAACGCCGAGCACAATTTTCTCCTCACGTGGAGGAAGCCTTGCACTATTGTCACATTTGCGGTGCAACAGAAATGTCCGCTCCAGATATGGACTTCCGAGTTTCTTTCTCCAATGGCCAGGAATATTGTTCAAAGCATCTGCCATCTGCTCTTCCTACTAAGAACCAAAAAAGGGACTCTCATCACGAGGGATGATTAAGGTTGCGATTTTCTGGCGAGTTCTAAGCAAGGCATCTCGTTCGGACATCCTAGATGCCGCGTAGTCCGACCAACAGCAATTCGGCATTCGTGCGCGTAGTCTCGAGATTAGTAGCAAGAATTTCCATAGCTTCCACTGCAGGTAGACTGGAGAGCTGCCTCCTTAGAAGAAGCACACGTTGATACTCATCTGGATGGTAGAGTAGCTCCTCCCTGCGAGTACTCGATTTAACAATATGGAGAGCTGGAAAGATACGCTGTTCGGCAATGGTACGGTCTAAATGTACTTCCATATTCCCGGTACCCTTAAATTCCTCAAAAATGAGGTCATCCATGCGACTTTGAGTATCGACGAGAGCTGTAGCGAGAATAGTCAGACTTCCCCCTTCTTCGATATTTCTTGCAGCACTAAAAAACTTTCTGGGCCTGGTAAGGGCTTTAGAAGCAACACCGCCACTCATCGTTCGATCTTTCTTTGGTCGCAGATTGTTATATCCACGAGCCATCCGCGTGATACTGTCCAGGAGGATTACCACATCCTTGCCTAATTCTACAAGACGCTTGGCTCTCTCGGCAACCAGTTCACAAACCTGAACATGACGAGTAGTCGGCTCGTCGAAGGTAGAACTGATGACTTCAGCTTGAACATCTCTTCTTAGATCAGTAACTTCTTCTGGTCGCTCATCAACAAGGAGGAGAATAAGGTGGACATTATAGTGGTTGGCAACAATTGCTTGCGCAATGTCTCTCATAAGCATAGTTTTTCCTGCTCTTGGTGGGGAAACAATTAACCCACGTTGCCCCATCCCTAGTGGGGCAATAATGTCTATGGCGCGGGCAGAAATGGAGGGATGTGCTCTATTCTCTAGGATAAGACGCCGTTGTGGGAAAATTGGGGTCAACTTCTCAAAGTCCTTTGCAGCCGTCCAACTGGTAGCTTCGACCCCCTCGATAGTATGCACAGCTTTAAGAACCAACCCTCCTCCCCTATCCATTGTCATACAAACACTACCGTAAATTTCTAAGCCGGGTTTGAGTGAAAATTGTCGGATAATCGTAGCAGGAATTTGGACGTCTTCTAGGCTAGGCTTAAAGTTGAAAAATGAAGACCGCAAAACCCCGTGGTTTCCGCTCATTTCTAGCATCCCGCCTCCTGCCACAAGCTCTTGGACAGCAAGAGCAGAACGGACAAGATCTAAGATCAGGTAATGCCTGGATACTTCTGGCCGTATACGGATGTTTTTCTTTCTTGCTAAATCTACTAACTCCTGGAGGGACTTCTTCTGCAGACGGTTCAGCGAGAGGGTTTCTTGTTTTCGGTAGGGTGATGAGCATGACGGTTCGTGTCCTATAGGAAACTTTGCTTTATCCATAGCGCTCAGTCAGGTAGTCAGCTGTTACACGGGCTTGCTCGGTGAGCAGTCGGGGCAGACCATTGTTCCACACTATCTCATGCGCACGGCACATCTTTTCTTCCATTGGAAGTTGTGCAGCAATCATCTTGCGGGCAAGCGATTCACAAATACCTCGTGAGATTAGGCGTCGCAATTGTGTAGCAAAGGAGCAGGCTACCACCGTAATAAAGTCGAAAGCTATCTCCCAACCTGTCTCGTAGAGCAGAGGAATATCTGCCAGAAATTTACGTCCTCTTGCCCTAGAATGGGCCATCCGCGCTGTCAACATCTCCTTTACGTGTGGATGGAGGATACATTCTAGCTGTGTCCGACAACAAGGATCAGAAAAAATTCGATGGCGCACCTGTGTACGGTCCAATTTTCCTCCTGCGTATATCTCCTTTCCAAGTACTTTTTCAATTTCCACTCGTATTTCCCCTGATCCATCTAACAACCTCGAGATGCAAGCATCCGCATCGAACCACTCGGTATTCTCTAAAAAAATGGAGAGGTGTTGACAGAAGGAGGTTTTTCCTGAAGCAATGCCTCCAGTAATGGCAATGGTGAGTGTAGTAGGTGCTGCAGTACACATCCTGGAGAAGAGAAGCCACTAGTGGCTGTGACTATTGGTAGATAATAGTGGTTAATGGTGTGGTCAGAGGGCTCCTCTGTCAGTTCTCTCTAGGCCAGACCCTTCATTAGTGAGAAGTTAAGTTGAGTTAGCGTTTTTTGTCTCCTGTTGGGGGATAGAGGATAGAGGCAATGGTGTACTTGCGTGTGCCCCCAAACGAGGTCGAGGTAATGTGGGTACTACCTAAAGAATCTTCCATTCTCGGTCTTAACCAACGTAGTAAAAAGGAACTTGAGATTGGAGATAGACTGGAAACTAGTTTTCAAAACCCGCCGCTTTCTGTGTCGGGAGACCGGTAAGATCAACGTCATCAAAGTCCTCCAAGAAAAGGTACACGCGACGGAAGCAGGTAGAGCTCCAGGATTCACACATACCTTCCTAGGAGGAAGCAGTTCCGCGTACTTTTCTTCTAATTCTGGGAATGGTTTTGCGTGCTGCTTCCGTAAAGCCCCAGCGCATACCGCAGGTGTCTCATCGTTTTGTAAAAAATTCACCAAAGGGGGAGCGGGTAGAGGGAATCGAACCCTCCTGGCCAGCTTGGAAGGCTGGAACTTTACCACTAAGCTATACCCGCACAAGGGCAGCCCCATTGGATGGCCCAATAGGCTGGAATAGTCAACCTTTTTGAAAAAGTTTACACTTTAGAGAAAATGGCTGCCGCGTGCCTGTGCCACACTCATCATCCCAGTTCTCTGCCTTTTCTTTTACAATGGGACTCTCTTCTAGACTAAGACATCTACAGCTTTTGTCTCTGCAGGCTTTTGGTAGTTCCGCTGATGTAGCTATTCTCCTCTAATTGGGCGCTGAGGGAGGCAATACTTTTATTGCTGGCGACCCTCCCTAACTGCTTAGCATCATTGTATAAGAGGTATTTCGTAGAAACTCCAAGTCGCTTTTAACACCGGTTCCAGGGAAAAATTATATGCTGGCCAAGGGGCCCGTTGGGGGGGTCCGTGCGGATGGCTTTGTAAAAAGGGTATGTCCTCTTGATTGACTCTGGCGTTGCGGTACATATTTGAGCAAACATTTAGCAGACAGGCTGGACTCTCTTACTTATTTTAAGGCTCAGCTCATTAGAGGCAGTGTCTTGTCCTGTGCTCTGTGATAATTTCTGCAGGAGCTACACCTTACCTCATCTAACTGGAATGAATGAATTCCTCGCTCTTACGGAGACGGTTCGTGGATAGAACTAGATCAGCTCTGAGACTCTTAGCTCTTGCCCTTACAGACATTTGACACTATACTCACCGCCGAGTGCCATGATGAGACTGGCCTGCGGTAAGCAACCCTTGTAAAAGTATGAATTCTTGTGCTCCTCCTATCTCCAACGCATCTGTGTGCGAAAGCTCAATTTCTAGCGGGGAGGCAAATGGAGCTGAAATACTTATCAGCTGCCTGGAGAGAGAGGGGGTGGAGGTGATTTTTGCCTATCCAGGTGGCGCTTCTATGGTGATTCACCAGGCATTGACGCAGTCTCAGAAGATCCGCGTGATACTCCCGCGTCATGAACAGGGTGGCGTATTTGCCGCGGAAGGCTATGCTAGAGCAAGTGGACGCGTGGGCGTTTGCATGGCTACTTCTGGTCCGGGGGCTACAAATCTAGTTACTGGCATCGCTGATGCGTTCATGGATTCAATCCCGTTGGTAGCCATCACGGGCCAAGTCCCACAATCGATGATTGGGCGAGGCGCTTTTCAGGAAACGGATATTGTTGGAATGACACTACCGGTGGTGAAGCACAGCTACTTGCTGTGTGATATCCAAGACATTCCCAGAACAGTGAAAGAGGCTTTCTATATCGCCAAATCCGGACGTCCTGGGCCAGTTCTAATCGATATCCCAAAGAATATTCAGACCCAAAGAGCTTCTCTAAAGCATTCTGAGGAGATCCATCTTCGAGGGTATAATCCGGTTGTACAAATTGAGGACCAGATTCTCTATGAGGTGATCCAACTAATTGAGAAGGCCAAATGTCCCATGATCTACTGCGGAGGTGGGGTAGTTTCTGGTAATGCTAGTCAGGAGTTATTTGAATTCGTCGAGCGCACGCAGATCCCGGTTGCAACTACCCTCATGGGTATTGGTTGCTTCCCGGAAAGTCATCCTCTTTCCCTCAAATGGCTTGGCATGCACGGTACAGTCTATGCCAACAACGCAGTAAACGAAGCTGACCTTCTTCTAGCAATCGGGGTGCGATTCGACGACCGCGTCACGGGCAAATTTGAAGAGTTTTGTAAACACGGCACGATTGTTCACGTTGATATTGACCGCTCTGAGATTAACAAAAATCGGGCAGTACAGGTTGCTATCCTCAGCGACTTAAAATATGCCTTATCCAGAATAAATTACCTCTTATCCCAGATGGGAAGAAGTCGAATTACTAAGGACTTTGATCGCTTCACACAATGGTACGAACGGATTGGAACATGGAAGGAGCAGTATCCACTTACGTTCAAAGATACTGATGATCTGATTCAACCCCAGTACGTCATCCGTCTACTCGATAAATTAACCCATGGTGAAGCCATCCTTACTACTGGAGTTGGACAGCACCAGATGTGGGCTGCTCAATATTACCAATTTACCCGTCCACGTACTTTCCTAACCTCAGCTGGTCTCGGTGCCATGGGATTCGGCTATCCGGCTGCTATGGGTGCCAAAATTGCCTGTCCGGACAAACAAGTAATTGACATCGATGGTGATGGGTCAGTTCTAATGAATATTCAGGAATTGGCCACTGCCCACATCGAAGGCGTTGCTGCTAAGATCATCATTCTCAACAATCAGCATCTTGGCATGGTGGTCCAGTGGGAGGATCGTTTCCACAGTAGTAACCGCGCTCACACTTTTCTCGGTGATCCCAAAGATCCCGAGCGTGTTTATCCAGACTATGTAACAATTTGTAAAGGATTTGGGGTACAGGCGGAGCGTGTTTGTCTTAAGCAGGATCTTTGTGCCGCCATTCAAAGACTACTGGATAGTGAAGAGGTTTACGTGTTGGATGTCATGGTGCCATATACAGAGCATGTGCTCCCAATGATCCCTGCAGGTATGACCTACAAAGACGTCTTAACTAAATAAAAGGGTGTCAGGCTCTGCAGAGGAGACGGTGTTACTTCCTCTCTCCTAAGAGGACTGATGTGTTGTTTTCCCTCCCTACATGGAGTCTACCATGGTTAGCTAGTTAGGGATGCCCATAGTTGCCAAAGTTGTGGTGGGCCGGTCTACAGGAAAGGCACTAAATTACCTTGTTCCGAGACTGCTTCAAAATCAGGCGAAGGTAGGAACGTGCGTTCTCGTCCCTCTTCGCACGCGTATTATTCAAGGGATTATCATTGATGTTTCTAACTCCGTTGGAAATGAGTTGGAGAGAGGACTGCGTGCCATTTGTAAGATAGCGGGCGAGGCTCCCCTAGTTCAGCCTGTATTGATCGGCTTAGCACATTGGATGGCTGAGTACTATTATTGCCACTTAGGGGTAGCGCTACAATGTGTGTTTCCAGCCATCGTGCGTAAGGCGCAGGCGCTTCCACCCCTAAGAAGAGGATGCTATGTTTTCAGATTAGCACGCAAGATAGGTGTCAATGAACTCTCACTCTTGGAGGAGGAAGCCCCTTGTCAGGCACGACTGTTACTCAACCTCTTGAAGAATCCGGAGGGAAAGCTGACACTTACTGAAGTAGGAAAAAAGATGAAGCGGGCCAGTACGCTGGCTCGTAGGTTGGAGCAACGTGGTCTAGTCTGCATTGAGAAGACACAAGCACATCGGCATCTCCGCGGCAGAGAGATCTACTTACAAGGCAGGGTATCTACATTAAGTACGGAGCAAAAGGCAGCTTTACAAGAGGTGGTTGCGTACATCCGAGATCCAGAAAACTCCAGGCCGATACTTCTATACGGAGCGACTAGAAGCGGAAAAACTGAGGTTTACCTAGGAGCAATTGAGGAAACCCTACGCCTTGGTCGTACCGCGATGGTGCTTGTACCAGAAATTTCACTAACTCCCCAAATGGCAGAGCGTCTTAGATCTCGTCTCTCCCCTATTCAAGATCAAATAATAGTAGTGCACAGTCATCTTTCCAGAGGAAGCCGCGTTGATGCATGGCAGAAAATCCACTCTAAACAGGCTCGAGTCGTAATTGGGACGCGCAGCGCTGTTTTTTCCCCACTACATGACCTTGGTCTCATCATTGTGGATGACGAGCATGAAGGTTCTTATAAACAGGAGGAATCTCCTAAATATCACGCGAGAGATATGGCCGTTTTGAGAGCCGCCAGGGAGAAATGTGTTATTTTGCTAGGCAGTGCCACCCCCTCACTAGAAAGCTTTCTCAATACACGCAAAGGCAAGTATCGTCTCCTTCGGCTAGGGAACCCCGTGGATAACTGTTCTCTGCCTGCCATGCGTATACTAGATCTCCGACAACTGAGACGGGGGAGCTTCCAGTCCATTCTAAGCGAACCGCTATGCTCGGCTATTCAAGAGCGTCTGAATCGCCGTGAGCAGACCATTCTTTTCCTCAATCGTCGCGGATTCTCTACCGCAATGATTTGCACCACTTGTGGCTATGTCTGCCAATGCCCAGATTGCAGTCTCTCTATGACCTATCATCAAGGGATCCGACTGATTTGTCACCTCTGTGGCCACACGGCTGCGGCCCCCTCAAAGTGCCCATCTTGCGAGGATTTCTCTATTCGGCACGCAGGAATAGGTACACAAAAAATCGAGGAAATTTCCAGACAACTTTTTCCTACTGCTCGTATTGTCAGAGTAGATGCCGATTCTATGACGCATAAGAGTAATTACGAAGAAATGTTAGAGCTCCTTAAGCTTGGCCAGATCGACCTCTTGATTGGCACACAAATAATTGCCAAAGGCCTGCATTTCCCTAACGTAACTCTCGTTGGTATCGTAAATGCTGATCTGAGTCTTCATGTAACGGACTTCCGCGCAGGAGAACGAACCTTCCAACTCCTCACCCGGATAGCTAGCAGCGCCAGGCTAGGAGCAATACAGGGAGAGGTTCTCATACAAACATTTACCCCATTTAGTCCCTACATCCAATTTGCCTGTCATCGTAATTACGAGGGTTTCTTCGAGCAAGAGATACAATTTAGGCGGTATTGTGGACATCCTCCATTTTCCCATCTCGTTCTCCTCACATTACGTTCCAGCTCTCGAGAGCATGCCGAGTCTGTTACCAAGAGAGTAGCTCACGAATTGGCCATGATACTGCCGCCTACAGTTAGGATAGGCGAGGCCGTACCAGCGCCTCTACAAAGAGTGAAGGGCAAATTTCGCTTCCACCTTGCAATTCGCACTAAGAGGGTCTCCGTAATCGTACGCGCTCTGCGGGTTACTTTGGATAATCTGCCTATTCCATCGGATGTAGCTCTTACCGTAGATGTAGATCCCTATCAGCTCCTTTAAGCTCGGAAGGGGGGCCTTCCTGATACTCTGCTCCACATAACCCCTTTGGGCTCTTTGTCGCTCCCCATCCCCACACTCTTTCATGACCAGGCTAGCTCTCTCTCTCGTTGTACTCATCAGCCTACCACTAGGGCTAACCTTTTTCTGGGGTGTTGGGCTGGGAGAGATGATAAAACGCCGTGTCGAGCTTGCTTTAGGAAGAGATGGTTTTCAAGCCCAGATTGGGCGCCTTTCTTTTAGCCCCTTTCGGGGCTTTATTGCAAAAAATACCGTCCTAAAACTTACCAGGGGAAACAAGCTGCGCTTGTACGCTCGTGCTAAGTGCCTTACCTTCTCATTAAGTGTCAGTCAATTCCTCTGGGGAAAGATCCTTGTCAATGAAGTGCGTCTGGACGGAGTCTCGTTGGACATTCCTCTACTGGACGAAGTAGGGAGGCATTTGTCTATCCAAGATCTAAGTGCCAAATTACTCCTACAATCCAACCATTTGAGACTTTCTATCACGGAATTTACTTTTGGAAGCATCCACTTTGTGGTCAGTGGCTCCCTCCATAATCCACTTCTATTCCAAACTCTCATAAGCACTTCGGAGAGGAAGCCTAATTGGACCAACTGGAAAATGATAGGACCTGTGGTCAGAGAATTAGGAAAAATCCGGTATTTAGACAAGCCAGTCCGAGTAGACGTGATTGTGGAGGGAGATCCTGCTGCTCAGCAGGTGTTCCAGGCACACAAAATAATCCTTCATGGAAGGAATATCCGATATTGCAGTGTTTTTCTTCGGGAACTGGAATTAGGGGCCCGTTGTACCAACGGAGTTTTAGAAATGTATAAAATGTATATGAGAGATACAGAAGGTACCCTAGAAGGATATGGGGAGGTGGACCTCCTTACTTCAGAGGGAAAGTTCGCAATAAGTAGCTCTCTTAATCTGCAACCACTCCTTACAGAATTTTTCTCCCACAATAAGCTCAAGAAGTTTTTTTTGAAAAAACTACAAACCAGGGCTCCATCACAAATGGACCTGACAACGCACCTTTCCTGGAAGGGAGATCACCTGCGGTATGAAGTCCTTGGTTCTGTGGCCATGCGTAAGTTCTTTTATGGAAGGTCATTCCTGCAGCGTTTGGAATTAGATTTTCTGCTTAAGGATGGGCAGTGGTTTATACGGGATCTACTCATTCAGTGTCGCTCTGGCGTGCTTCGTGCAGATGCCCAGAAGACCAAGGGGATTCTTCAAATCCAGCTTGGTAGCACGCTTAGTCCAAGGGAGTTTTCCGATTTCTTTAGTCTGAAGGTTTGCGAACTCCTAGAACAGGCACAGTTTTTAGATTTACCCAGGCTTACCCTTCGGCTTAGTGGCCGTACACTAGATTCTCTCTCTGGTCAAGGAGAGTTAAGCATTGGCCGTACTTCTATACGAGGCGCGTGGGCAGATTACGGCTTTTCCAAGATTGAAATTGTTCCCCAATCCATTACCTGCCGTGATTTTGAGGTGAGATGTAAAAAGGGAATGGGATCTGGAACTCTTTCCTATAATTTCAGAAGGGGGCAGGTGTGGCTACACAATATTGTTTCTACACTGATGCCACAAGATGTTATGCTTTGGATTGGCCCACAACTCGCGCAGGTTGTCGCTCCTTATAGATTCCGCTCGCCTCCCGTCGTTCAAGTAGACGGATGTTTATATCCTTCTAGGCCATACCTCAATGCATTTTCAGTGCAAATTTATTCTCGGTCTGGGTTAGACTATAATCTGTTTGAGCGGACGCTGTGCTTTGGAATAACCCGAGCAACAGTATATGTAGAGGGCACCCAGGTAAAAGTACGGATTCCGTCTGCTGCGCTCTTCCATGGCTCGGTAGCTCTGCAAGCTAATATTCACCTTGATATCCTTCCATCGGCTTTCGAACTAGATGTTCATCTTTTTCACATTGAGTGTTCGTGTCTTACGGAACTCTTTTTCGGCTATGCTAAGTCCAATGGGTTTTTAACTGGAAATTATCGCTTTCGAGCCCGTGCAGGTAAGGAGGAAAGCATGCTAGGTAGTGGTTATATTCGCATTGAGGAAGGTAGTGTTCTCTCAGTCCCATTTCTTAGACCTCTCTCCCTCATCTTGAATCAGGTTATTCCTGGTATTGGGTATGAGCCTGCTAGAAAGGCCTACGTAGCTTTTCAAGTTGAGAATCGGAAAATAAGCACTAAAAATCTACAGGTGGCTGGACCAGGATTTAACCTGCTAGGTTCTGGAGGTGTCGACTTTTTTACTGGAAAGATGGACATGACCGTCCGGGTTAATGCACACGGAGTGCCAGGAATGGTGCTTCTCCCGGTAAGTAAACTACTGGAATTTGAGTCAAATGGCACGCTCTCACAGCCAGACTGGCAGCTTAAACGACTTAAAAAACCGCTAATCCGCTTCTAGCATCAAGGGAGAAGTATTAGGAGAAAAATGTCACATAGTGTCAGAGCTTCCCTTAAAAGGATAGCTACTATCATGGTAGCGTCCCTAATTGCCCATCCAAATAGGATAACCCTTTTCATCTTTCCCCTTGCTTGTAGCCTTGAGGAGTAGTACTGGGACCCCTACCAAGTGACGAACACGATCTACAGTATTTCCGTAAATGAAATCTCCCAGAAAGCGGTGTCCATGAGTAGACATGGCAATTAGATCTACTTCACGCTCTTTGGCAACCCGGACAATCTCATTTGAGGGCTCCCCCATAGCAAGTTCATAACTGCATTGAAGGCCACTCTTTTGAAGAGTCCGTGCCACGGACTTAAGGTACATCAGGTCGTTTTTCATTTCTTCGCTCTCAGTAAGATTCAGCTGATCATAGTTTCTAGCCACCCATCCACTTGCTACGTGGAGGAGATGTAGATATCCACCGATTGAGTGAGCTAACCGACAGACGTGCTCCAAAATTGTGGAGTCTGCTATGCTGTTTTCTAAGGGGATCAGAATATTATGATACATGGGCAATCGATACCGTCGGCATCAGAAGAGGAAACTGGCAGTATAGTCTCTCCTCCGATAAGGAAACAAAAGTTTTGAGAGGTCTTGTATCCTTGCCTTGCCTCACTCATGGGAATGGCCACTCCATGTCGACAGGTGTTTCTATCGAGATAGAGTTGGGAGTATACTGCCATTCATTTGATTAATGTCTCTCTGTTGAGTCCGATTTTTCTAGAAAGGGACTCACGGCATTAGTACTGGGTACCGCGGGTGCTCACAGCATTTCTACTGGTAGAGAACTTGGAGGGCTATCCTGTGGCCTCACCAGAAGGAAAATAAGTCAGAAAAGTAGGACGATGGTCTAAAGTGGACGCGGCAGTAGTGCGCAGGAGCATATAGACGATAGCTTGTATGAGAAACTTCTTCAGCGACCTACTACGGCCACTGTGTTCCTAAGATAGGATGCGCTTTCTTCCAAATTTCTATGAGACAACTTACCAGATGAATCCATAAGCTCCACTTAGAAAAATTTTGCGACGTTCTAGGTAAGACTGTTCTAATAA
>Ga0075425_100001236_pt1 | contig 24854 bp, 19 predicted proteins | sample SoiMethybrSBSTD4_FD_75300 | JGI IMG/M metagenome (GOLD analysis project Ga0075425, IMG submission 75300) | Bulk soil microbial communities from a Populus tree surrounding site in Tennessee, USA - Soil MetaG P. TD hybrid SBSTD4 | ecosystem: Environmental > Terrestrial > Soil > Tree plantation...
CCTGCCGTTGTGGAGGTCCTCGCCGACGAACTGGAACTGATTCGACACCGAGTCGAGGTGGGCCTGGCAGGGCGATCTGGCTGCACATTGCTGGAACACCGCGCCCAGCGAGTCCAGAGCATCTGCCACTCGCGTGAGGGCAGCGTTCAGCCCGGCGTGTGCTTCGGCGAGATCGGCCGGCGGAACGACGCGGGCGAAATGGACGGCATGTTTGCGCACGTCGCGGGCCGCGCGGGTCGCCGTGGATGCCGCTACCGTCATGCTGTCGTCGGGAATCTGGTTGCGGACCACCGTGAGCTGGAGCCGCGCAGTCATCTGAAACGCGTCTCGCGTCGCGCCATCTACGTCATCACGGACGGCCGCCGCATAGCGTTCGTACGGATCGCCGCCACACCCGGCCGCGAGAATGCCGAGCAGCGTAACCATGGAGCTGAAAGCGCCGGCCACGGCACCAATGATAATGCGGTAACCTAGGGGCCGACCGGCTGCGTGACGTCGTAGATGGGATGGAGCTCCCACAGCGCGCGGACCGACGAATTGCAGCGGCCGTGCTGGCTCGCGCGCTTGACCCCTTGAGTTGTCTTCTGGTGATAGCCATCGAAGAACGCGGTGCCGGTGAAGGTCACCTGGACGGGCGCGGTCAGGTCGCCGCTCGAGCCGAGGTGACTGGTATCGACGAGGGCGGCGAGTTGGTCGCGCGCCTGGGCGTAGCGGCTGCCGTTCGTGGGCGCGGGGATTTCGGCGATGATGCAGGACGCAGGGACGGGGGTGGATTCTTCTTCGGTGATCTCGATGTGCCAGTCGCCGTCTGATTCACGGAGTTTGATGCGCCGCACGTAGGCGATGACGGAGTAGACGTTCTTTTCGCGGCCGATCCGTTTGGCGCATTTGTCTTTGGCGGTGATGGTGCGAGGCGTCCAAGTCAGCACGTCGGAGACATCAACGGCTGTTGGTGTCTGGTGGGCGAACGCCGTGTCGATCTTCTCGCTCCAGCGGTAGTGGGGTTCGGTGCAGGTTTGTCCGTGGGCGGTGCCGATCGCCAGTGAGGCGAGTGCCGCGACGAGCGCCGGCGTGCGAGGCGTCATGGGGTGCGCTCCTGGACGAGATGAACTGAAGGTGATGGTTCGCGGGGCCGGCCGTTAGGGCGATTTTGATGCATCGAGGGGTGGGTTTGCGGTCCCTTAAAGCTGACCCTTCGCGAGGCTCAGGTAGGCCGCCGAAGACGGCGTGATGGCGCTTGAGGTGTCAGGGGTGGAGGCGAGGCGCGGTGGCGTGGGTTAGCTGCCGCGCCTTGTTGCGTCTGGGTAAACCGTGCCCGTGGCGTTGAGCTTCTCGCTCTGGTCCAGAATGAACGCATCATGCTTCAGCTTCTTCGCGCGAACCCAAAGACTTGGACTGCCCAATCGACAATGTTGGCAGAAGTCACATGGTCGCATCTGTCGCAGCAGAGCCGAGTCCGTGGGATAGTTGCAGAGCGCGAAAAAAGCCAGTTCACAATTCTGACGGCCAAGCTTCGTCGTGGGGGCGAGAGCACTTCGCCAAAGTAGTGAACGATGCTACTGCGGAAACACACCTCTCTCGAGGTCGCAGCCTTGCGCATGGCCTCGATCGCCAGGTACTTACCGCGAAGGATCTCTGTTCTTGGCACCCCGTCGATCTCGGCGAGGTCAACAGTCTTCTCGGCCATGAACCTGAGCAATCCCTCATCCTTCGGTCCGGTGAATAGAACCGCGATGGCAGGGTTGCCATCTCGACCTGCGCGTCCGAACTCCTGGAGATAGTCCTCTACCGATGCCGGATGCTGCCAGTGGATGACCAGTCGAACATCCGGCAAATCGAGTCCCATTCCGAAAGCGTTGGTGCAGATGACGGTATTCGCCGAGGGGGAGAGTCGGCCGGTGAATCGTCCCAGCAACATTTCGCGGTCGTTGGCCGTGCCGAGTTTGGAATGAAAAAAGGGAAGGTCGACGCCGAGCAACTGAAGACCCTCTTGCAGCTGTTTTCCGATGTTGACGGTCGGGACGAACAGCATGGCCCTTCCCGGCGGCAAGATCTTCAGGAGATTCACGATTATGGAGTATCTGTCCTTGTCCTCCTTTATAGCTATGCGAGCTAGCTTGATGTTCGGGCGGTTCACTCCAGTCACAACGACCCGCGCGTTGGGGACCCCCAGTGATTGCAGAATGCGCTGCTGACTCTGCACGCCCGCAGTGGCCGTGAACGCAAGTAGGGGTGGGCTGCCAAGAGCCTCGCGAACGGCCCCCAACTTGCCGTAATTCGGTCGAAAGTCGTTTCCCCAGCGGTCGATGCAGTGTGCTTCATCGACCACGAAGTAGTCTGGTCTGGCGCGGCGAATCTCCGCAACTTCGGCGGGACGGACCATCCGCGAGTTGAATCGTTCCGGAGCGCAAAACAGAAACTTGATCGCGCTGTTTCTCACCAACTCGTACCGAATTCTCTTTTCCTGCGGTCCCAAATCCCCGTTGATAAACGTTCCTGGAATCTTCCGAGCTTGGAGGTCAGCCACCTGCTGACTCATCAGTGCCTTCAGAGGTGAGATTACAAGTCCGTATCCTCGACTCAAGAGGACCGGTATCTGAAAGCAGAGGGACTTGCCCGAGCCGGTAGCGCTAACGAAGAGTATCGATTCCCCACGTAGGGCAGCCAGAACCACGTCCAATTGCGCTGGGCGAAAACGCGTCGCACCAAGCAAGCGCAATGTGGCGCCGAGCGACTCGTCGACGTCAGCCAACTGATGCTGGCGATCCAGCCACCGAGCGAGTCGCAGCCCCCAGCGCTCAATCATTCTGCGAGCTAGGCCGCCCTGGAGGTTGGGATGGTGCGTCGCGTGGCAACCATCGCAGAGCGTGATCAGGTTGCCTGGCTCGTCAAGTCCCCCTGCAGCTCGAGGGATCAGGTGATGGACGTCCGCTTCGCCCTCGGAACAAATGTCACCGCAAGCCCTGCAGGTGTTGGCATCTCGAGTGAGTACAATGGTTCTGATCTCACGCCAGCGTTGGATCTGCTCCATCCCTGCGCTTTGACTAGTGAAGTGCGCTTAAGCTGCGGCGCGTGCCCTTCATTAGCAAACGATAACGTGGGTGAACCCTATGTTGCGCGTGCGCGTGTCGTGCGCTAGCTCTCAGGCGGAGGTCTGGTCTCCGCACAACGTCTTGCCAGCGTGCACAGGTTTTTCGGAGGGTGAACTTTCTTGCGCTCGCACGCTTGGCGGCGGCGCCACTCGGGAGCTTTATGGGCAGGTCTTCTCGACTTAGCGCGGGTCTTTGCGGTACCGCTGGGGAATATTTCGTCGCAGCCGAGCTCTCCCGTCGCGGGTACGTTGCGTCAATCACTCTGCGCAATACCCGCGGGATAGATATCCTGGCCTCGGACGTAGATGCAAAGCGGAGTGTTGGGATACAGGTGAAGACCTCGCAGGGAAGCCGGGCGGAGTGGCTCCTGAATAGTAAGGCAGAGGATGATACGGCCGAAAACCTGTTCTACGTATTCGTTAGTCTGAACGGTGACAAGAGCCCCGAGTACTACGTTGTTCCACGCCGTGTCGTATCGAAGTCGGTACGCGAATCGCACGCGGCCTGGTTGCGTACTCCGGGCCGCGGCGGGAGACGGCACCGCGATAACCCGAATCGCAAGTTCGCCGATCCCGCGGGGGAGTATCGTGATCGCTGGGAGCTGCTTGGATTGGATTCCAACGGTGCTGCGTAACACTCGCCTGAATCTGGCGGCCCGCTACTTCTGAAGGCGTTCTGTTGTGAGAAACCAAGACATTGCCCCGCAGCTACGCGCATCTCGTTACGCCGACACGCGGATGAGAAGAGCTGCCTAGTGGCGAGGCGCGTGGGAGATGGTAGTGCCGCGCCTGTTCTTTTCCGTTGGGCAGCATGATCTACGAGGCTAAACAAGTGCCCTAGAACCGAAAGCGTCTTCGTGACCTGCGACGCTGCATGGGGCCCCATCTCACCGTCTGGGCCCGAAGATGTGACTCGTACTCCGCGATCACTTTGGGGAGGATGTCGCTCACGAATTCGCCGAGCTGGCGAGCTGGCACGGTTGCACTACTGCGATGCCATTCGATGAACAGTGCGCGCGAGATCGGGTAGACATACGCCCACCCATTGGTGTTCTTAGCGAGGATCCACCAGAGCCTTTCCAGTTCGCCGAGATCGAGGAAAACAGGCGCATTGCTATCCGCCCATTCTCGCAATAATCCGCGGTCAATCGAGAAGACTTTCCGCACCGGCGAATTCGCACCAACCGGTACACCTTCCTTCCAAGCGTTGATAACCTGCGCTCTATCTCTCTTTCGTCTCGTTCCATCCACCACCCAAATCAACTTCGGATAGAAGACTTCGCGAGACCGACGCTCTTCAGGTGTGATGTAAGAGTGCTGGAACTCAATCACCCAACCATCAGCGGTCTTTACGTCCCCGATGTGTCGTTGACCGTCTCCGGCAGTGTGGAGGATCTCTTGACACTCAGGGGGAAACTGGTTTTTCCAAGCGCGGTGCCACTCCGTTTCATTCTCCCACCAGGGATCGCAAAGGAGACGGCCTTTGTGAGCCCAGTGCCGAAGGCGAACTTCTCCGCACCTTGCAACCATTGGTCTTCCGCAGACAGGACACTCGCCTGAAAGATTGGGCTGAGCTTCTTGGCGTTGTCCGTTTACGAGAGCAAATCTCATGTTAGGACCTGGGTTCTAGCCGCTCACGAGCGGTTTCTAGGTGGCTTCAGCGTTGGTGCTGCGACTGGTCGGATTCCAGTCGGACACTTACAAGTTCAAGGGCGCCTCCAGGCGCCATGCGACACCGTAGAGAGCGCGGGGAATACGCCTCCGAACAGCGTGCCCCAGTGTTCCACCTCAGTTTCTTCCCACCGACTCCGCTCAATATCCTCGAGCTGGGCGAGGGCGATGTCGATCTTCTCGAGGAATGTATCTGCGCTCACCTCCTCCCAGCCGTCGGCCACGTTTACGTCGGGAAGGGCGGGATCCGGCACCTCCGGGTCGTCGTCCCAACGAGGCCAGCGGCTTCGACCGAAGTCCCAAGAGTGGAGACGGTCCAGAAGCTTCGCGAAGGAATCATCAAGTTCACCAGCGAAATCGGTTGGGCGCCTCGACAGCAGATGGAAGACGGTGCACTCGAGGACAAATGAGCGGGGACGGTCTGGAGCAGCCACTTTCGCTCTCGCCCAGGCCTTCAGCAGCCTTGCGAGCCGTGAGTAATTCCCATTGGTTGTCGCAGCGAGTGATTTGATCAGCTGAAGCTGTCGCTTCGGGTGTGTGAGAATCCACTTTTCCACTTCTCGATCGGGGATCAGTAGCGGCCGTTCAAGACCGTCTCGGGCGACTGCGAGCACGACATCGAGTTCGATGTCGCTGAGCCTGACTCTGACAGCGCGCCGCCGCCGCCGAGACCTGCCACTGTCGTAACGCTGCGAGAGCTTGCTGCGGAGGGACTCCATGGCGAGCGCCGGCTCACTCTCCAACCATTCAGGGCCGACCACCACAACGATGTCGACATCCTTGATTGGCTGTACTGCGGTTCTCCTCGCATACGAGCCGTTCAGAAATGAGTCGAGGACGATTCTGCCAAAATATGAATCGTTTTCGAGAAATGTCCGAAGGGCCTTGTGGCTGCGTTCAGCCGCTTCAAGCTGGCCCTCGGGGGGCGAGATCTTCCGGAGAAAGACAGTGAACGCGTCGCTTACAAGAGACATTACCGATCCTAGTGCCGCTGATCCGCCGCAGCGACGACCGGCACGGCTGGCGCAGCCGCCTCGATATAGGCGGGCCAGTCGATCGCGACGATGGTCCCGATCGCCTGAAGACGATGCACGAGCCGCAGAAAGAACGTGACCAGCGCTGCCTCGGCGGGTGCGATAACCAAAGTCTGCTGCCCATCCTCGTGTGTGAGCTCGAAGGCTCCGGCGTCAAGCGCGCATCCCAGGTTTAGGTGCGCGTCCTCACTGAGGTTACCAAGTGCTGTTTTGAAGCCATCACCAAGCCCATCTTTCCACACGGCGGCGAGGGCGACGACTCCGGCAAGAATCTCTGTATGTGTGCGCGCGGGTTTCTTTTCTCCGCGATCGAGGATCGGAGCATTGGTGCGAAACAGGCTCCGAACTGAGGCTGCCTTCCCGCCAGCCGCCTTCACGTAGCCGGCATCAAGCTCCTGCTTCGCCTCGAACACAGCGTAAACGCTCTCGGCAGGAACGAAGCACGTCCCACCCTCCTGCAGAAACAATGGACAGTAATGAGCGTCGTGAATGATGATGTCGATTTGCTCACTGATTCCGCCCCGGCTGTCTACGACCTGGCCTGAACACACGCGATAGCGCTTTGGAAGATGCCTCCCAAGCATGACGCGCCAGCTGTCTTCGGAGGCGTCTCCTTTGAGCCCCGGATGGTCAATGACCCCGCGCGCTCGTTCGAGCTCGGAACGGAGTGCAGCCTGGTGCGCCAGAAACAGTCGCTCTAGAACCGCTTTCCCTGCGGGGATCGTCACGCTGCCTCCTTCTTCGTTCCGGGACGGTGCGGCGACGCGGGGCCGAGCCATTCCCCGGTCCTGCACCACAACTCGTAGTAGTACAGCCAGAATGCCGTCCATGGGATGATTGTCTCGGCGAGGGACTCGCGCGGGCTCCAGCGCCACTCCTTGGGCCAGTAGAGACAGAGAGAGCCGTCCGGGTATCGATGCCAGGCATCCTTCCGGATGGAAGGCTTTTCGACATACACGACCGGGAATAGATCCGGTTCATGGAGGACGACGACCTCGTATGCCGACGAGTCCACGGTCGGCTGCAACGTGCCCTTCCACTCCACTCCGCCAGCCCGCGTCATGCGCCAACGGAACTGTGGAAATGCCGCTCTCATGGCGCCACGCTGAACAAGCGGGTTCTCGCGCTCCCGAGGAGCATGATGACTACGGCTCACGCGCCGTGGAAACGCGTGGGCCGTGTCGCGATGACCGCGGGACCGCCGATGACGCGTCCAGACTGCGCGATCTTCGCCGTGCCGGGCTGATGGGCGGCGGCCTCCTGGTGGATGGCGAGCCTCACCTCGTGGTCCGAAGGCCACCGACTGCCGAACACTCGCTTCCATTCCTCGCTGGCGGCGGCCTCGTCCTGGGCCGCGAGTGCACGTCCGGCGGCTCGGTGCGCCTCCCGGGCACGGCGCATGAACGTCTCGAAATGCGACCGCTCCCACCCCCGGGTGATGTAGTGCCCAGTTACCTGAGGGTCCGGAATGCGCGGGGCCTCGGTGCCGTTATCCATGAGGTCAGCGTACTTGTCGGTGATGTACGCGAATGCGTCGTGCACGTTCTCGGCAATCGAACGATCGCATAAGGCGAGGTGTCCGTCCTCGGCTCCGTACACGAGCATCACCTCCAGCACGTAACTCTTCGGCCGACGTCGCTCCATTTGTTCGTCGCGCCACGCTTTCACGAGTTTGACCAGAGGCACAACCTTGTCGCCGTTCGCCTGGTTGAGCTTCGTGAGGCGCGCCGCATAGCCGAGTGGATCTGACAGAATCCACTCCTGTTGCGGGCGATCAGGGACCCTGATCGCGCGGTCGAGCCCGTTCTTTGCGGCGGCCGGCACAATGTCTAGACACATATCATCAGTTGGGAACTCGAGCCGGACAGAGCGCCGCTGACCCTCCGTGTTGATCACCGCTGCCGGATAGTCCTGCAGCACGGAGTTCACCTCGAGCAGGACGGCATTGGGAGTCCGTTCCAGTTGATCGTCGGGGATGAAGAGCAGTACGTCGACGTCCGGGATCATCTCGATGGCGGTGTGGCGGCTGTACGACCCGGACAGCTGCGTGTGGGGCGTCCTGGTGGGGAACTCATGTTCCCGGAGCCAGTCACGGACTTTTTCGACACGTCCGGAGACGAGTGTCACACGATCGGCGGGCGGGTTGATCTTGCTCAACAGTGCCTGAAAGTGGTGACGCATATTCGGCATCGTGTTCTCCTTCGGCCTCCGGCCGTCGCGCAACGGCCGGTGCAAAGGGGACACACGAGCCGACGTGAAGCGACTGCGGTTCATGCGCAGCCGCGTAGGATGTGACCCGTCGATAGTCGCGGGCATGTGAATCTTAGATGGGTGAATTCTCGGCGACAAGTCAGGCGGGATGGTGGCAGGCTTCAAGTCCGACTTGACAGTCGCCGTCGACGACACTAGCGTGGGCCCCATGGCGACGTCTCAGTCCACTTCCCGTACGCCGGAGATGGCACGTCGAGTCGCCCGCGAAGTCGGTCAACGCATACAGACCGCTCGTCGCGATCGGCGGATAGCGCAGGACGCCTTCGCTAAGGCCATGGGGGTGTCCCGTACCACGGCCAGCAATATTGAGCGTGGTCATCAACGCTTATTCCTAGATCAGGTCTACCGTGCCGCCGAGATCCTCGGTGTCGCGATGGAGGTGCTGCTGCCGCTCCAGCAAACTTCAGAACAACGGCCCGTAGTGCATGCTGCCGCGGATGACCCGCTGTCTCGAGACGAAGCGCGTCAAGTCGCCGAGGTGGCTCAGGAGCTCGTGGCTGGCCAATCCACGAAACGGCGAACAAGAAAGGTTTGAGATGCGAGGAGTTGCACAAGCCTGGCGAGCTGCGGAGAAGGTGCTCGAGGACCATGGCGTTCAACGGGTGCCGATCAATGTCGTCAAAATCGCCTCGAGACACGCGAGTGTGATCAAGCGGCCACTTGAGGATGACATCTCGGGCGCTCTGATACCATTGGGAGAAAACGATTGGGCCATTCTGGTCAACTCACGACACCACCCAAATAGACAACGATTCACGATCGCCCATGAGTTAGGGCATCTTCTGCTCCATGGTTACAGGACGCCGCATGCGGATAGGCAGTTCAGACTTCGTGACGCCAGGTCTTCGGAGGGTAGCGTTCTCGAGGAAATCCAAGCGAATCAGTTTGCGGCCGAGCTGTTGATGCCGCGCGCAATGATCATGAAGGCCGTCGATCGGAACAGTTTCCAGCATGCGCCCGCCAATAAGTCGGAAGAGAAACAGTTCGATGCACTCGTGGCCAAACTCGCCAAGGATTTTCGCGTTAGTCGCCAAGCCATGACACTGCGCCTCTCCTCCCTAGTCGCCTGACCACAAAGCCTCGATCTGTCCGCTACCCGGAACCTAGGCAGACCCTTCAGCGAACTGCCCAAGATGCGTATTGAGACGATGTTGCCGCGGCGCTGGGCGAATCGGAGAAGACCCTGGACGCAACTCGTGAGCCGGCGCGCGCATGTGGGGTGCGAGCGTCGATCTCCAGGTTGACCACGGGGTCAGTCAGTGAGCACGAAGTCAATAATCGGTGACATTGCTGTCCAAGCGTCGGCGAATAGATCCACGGCTGCTCGAGACCGTACAACCGAACAGCTGTATGAGAAAGTGACTGCGAATCCCATCTGGATATTGGAGCGTTTCTGCGTCATGACCTCGTAGATCGCTCGGATCCATTCGGGTTGAAACTTCGCCTCTCTGCGCTTGCCAGGCACAATGGTTCGTAGGTCAGCCATGATCCGAGCATCCCTCTTGCCGACTGAACTCTGGCTGCGGAAGTGTCGCTGGAGTGCGTACACAGCTGCCTGCGAGTTCGTTGATCTTCTCAAGATGGGACGAACCCGCTTCTCGATATTCGCGAGGAGCGCGAAGAACCCGTCCTCGCCGACTTCTCGAAGTTTCGTACGAAAGCCGCCTCGGACGCCGTCCGGAATGGTGATCGCCGCTTCTGCTTCGACTTGACGAAGGGAGAGCGTGAAATGAGGAAATGCGGTGAAGGAACTTGCTCCGCGCGCCGCCCTTAGGGGAAGGAAATCCCAAACGCCCGTCCCCGATCGTCCAGTAATGGCGGGGCGGCGACTTCCTTGCGGATCAACGCCAATTCTGTGCAGGTCCTTCCGGTTCTGGAGCTCGTCCCCTAAGAGACGGATCAGCCGCTTCCCCTCGCGATACGAGTATGGGTGGTCGTCGTCGAACCTCAAGCCGTCGAACATCGTGAGCGTTCCTCGGATCGAGTAGTCAAGCGCGATCATGCGCGTCTCGAACGCTTCCATATAGGTTGTGAACGTTCGAGCCCACATGGACGTACTCCCGTGCTGTCGAAACCACGCGTACACTTCGCGCCAGGCGCGATGTGAAGCGCAATCAGGCAACCGTGAGGGCGGGGCGTCAACGGAGACCAGGAGTAGGAATGGCTTCTCAAAGCCGTATCGTTGACAGGTACGGATGTGTCTGTCGAGCTGACTTGGTGATATGCCTGCTTGCGCCTTCGCCTCAATGAGGAGTGCCCACCCATCATCGGTAAACACGCAGGCGTCGGGAAGACCCCGACCTTCTTCCTCGTCTCCGGAAACGAGCTCGCCAGGCACCTGTTGCTCCGTTATCCGAAGCCGCCGAACAGGCGGGATGTCACGTGCTCCGGCCCAGCGGAGGAACGGTCTAAGCAAGGCACGGTCAGCATTGAGCGTGCAAACCAGCGCGTGGGTGAGCCGGTTCTCCGGTTGAACGTACTGGTCGAAAATGTTTCGCATGGCTGAGAGTAGGTGCGCTCGGTGACAGAATTTCTTTGTTAGGACACTCGCACCAACAAGGTGCTATTCTAGGGTTCGGGGCGCCCGTCTGCTCGCTCGGTGGGTTGTCTCGAGTTCCTTCGCGTAATACCGCAGCCGGCAATATAGGTTGAACAGTTCCATCTCCTCCACGCTGTTCGGCCGGGTGCGGACCAGCTTCGATGACGCGACGACGATCGCGAGGCAACGCGCCCGCGACAGCGCCACATTGAGCCGGCGAGGATCCAGGAGAAACTTCGGGCCCCGCGACGTCTCCTCAAGCGATGAGGCGCACATCGAGAGAATGACAACGTTCGCCTGCTGGCCCTGGAACTTGTCCACCGATGCGACGCGAATGCGCGCGTCAGCCAGGCGCTGTTTGAGCAAGCGCACCTGCGCGTTATAGGGTGCGACGATCAGTAGATCCTTGGCCACGTTGAAGGCACGCTCACCAGCTTCGTCGCGAACTCGCCCCTGACGCAATTCGTCCACGTATTCCTTGATCCGATCGGCCTCTTCCTCGCTCGACTGCGTGTTCCCGTCATGCTCGATTTCACTGAGCGCGATACCTGTCCCGCGGGTGAGCAACTTCGCATCCGTAGGAAGTACCACACTACGTTCAGCATTCTTCGCATCAGGATGGAGGCGTCTGTCGTAGGTGGTATCGGAGATGAACCGGCAGATTTCCGGATGAAGGCGCCAGGTTATCGGCAGCAGCACGCCGAGCTCGGGGGGAATCGTGGCGTGACCCTCCAGGAAATAATGGAGCGATGACCAGCCGCTTTTCCCGGGGTGAACCGCCTGCGCGGGTTGGGAAAGCTGCATCTGGTCGCCAATGAGGATGATGTTCCTCGCGGACAGCCCCATGGCGATCGCGTTCGCCAAGCAGACCTGGCCGGCTTCATCGATGAACAGGTAATCGAAGGATTGATCGAGGTCATCACGGGAGAATAGCCATGCAACACCGCCGACAACGACGCCATTAGCGAGGAGGTCATGGACCTCGTTGGTGTCGCAGCGCGCGATGCGCCGTTCAGGGTCGTCCCCCTCATCGTCGCCTCCCGCCTTATAGATCGCGAGCGGTGAACCCTGCTTGCGAGACTCGGCGGCGACCTCTTTCAATAGATTTTCCACGGCCTTATGGCTATTAGATGCAACCCCAACACGAGCGCCGCTTCCGGCTAGCGCGACGATGGCGGCCGCGGCATTGGTGGTCTTTCCGGCGCCAGGAGGACCCTGAATACAGAGCGTTGTCCGATCCAGCGCTCGCATGAGCGCGATGAGATCGTGAGGGAAGGTGGCGTTCTTGGGCAGCAGATTGCCGCCGTCTTGGCCCCGTAAGCGCGGCGGCCGCCGGAACAGCAGGTCGGACACGGCCCTGTAGCGTTCCTGCTCACCACCCTGCCAAGCCTCACCAAATCGGAGCACGGCGCCACGCGGTGGCTCGAGCGGCACACTCTCATCGGGAATGAGATGGCAACCTTCGGGGATCTGAGCACCCCTTCCAAAACGAATGGTGAGGCGACCGCAGTCAAAGTCGATGGATTCGATGACGCGACTTGAAGGCTTGTCGCGCCCGTCCAGGATGAACACGTGACTGCCTGCCTCAAGCTTCGTGTCCTGGTCGGGATCGAACTCGTACTCGATACGCTGCGATCGTTTGACGGCGACGGGAGACGTTGCGGTGCGACGGACGTTAGCCAAGCAGTCAGCGTCGTCGTAGAGGTCTTCCGCGGTTGCCTTAAGCCTAGCGAAAAAGCGCCACCACATCGGCTTGTCTTCGCGGCGGTGATATCCGAGGAGCCATGCCACAAGCCGGGTGATTTCGTCTTGAGCGCTCGCAAGCAACTGCTCGGCCAGCACATCCTCGGCGCGAGCTTCTTTGGGCGCCTCGGACTCCGGTAGGGGCTGCGGGACGAACGCGATACCGGACTCTCGCTGACGGTCACGGAGCCACTCGGCCAGTCGCCATGTGAACTCGCAGTCCTCGCGATTGTAGTCGCGGATGTTCTGTAGAATGGGCGACTTGCGCCAATCAGGGGACTCCCCGCTCGCGAGCCAGCGGTTGTACTCGACAGTCGAGCTTGCCGCGTCCATGACGAGGGCCGTGCGCTTGGGCGCGAAGAGGACTTCGATGTCCTTGAGCGAGTAGCCCGTCGTGCCGATCGCCACGCCGTTGCGCGTCACGGTGTACAGGTCAACGAAGACCTGGCCGCGCAGCAGGTCGTCCACAGCGTTCTCGCGCGTGGCGTACTTGCCCATGAGCCGCTCGAGCGCCGCGATTTCGTAGTTCGCGTAGTGGTAAACGTGCATGTCGGGATCCATCCGCAGCCGCTCGTGGAGCCAGTCCACGACCTGCTCGAAAGCGACCTTCTCCTCGAGTTCGTTGTGCGCCCACCAATCGTCGAAGGTCGGCGCGCCGTTTTCCACCGTCACCGCGCCGAACAGGTACTCTAGGCCGTCCTTGGCGAGCGGATTGCCTTCCAGATCGAAGAACACGTCGCCGGAAGATGCCGGCGGGAGCGTGGCGAGGCCGATTCGCTGGGCTCGAGGGTGGGGGAGCACCTCGAATAGCGGCTTGCCCTTGCCTTTCGAGCCGAGCTGGAGGCGAGCCTGCCGGCGCAGGCGCGTAAGCACCTCTTCCGAGACCTTCTCGACTCGCCCTTTCGATTCCACGAGCGCCGTACGCGTGGCGATGCCGGCATTTCTGAGCCGCTTGACTTGGCTGCGCGTGATGCGGGCAACCAGCCGAAGATCATCGCGCAATTCGAGAATCTCGTGAGCGGCGGTTTCCCAGCGGCCCCATGCGCTTTCGAGCGCGGGGTCCGGCTGCTTCGAGATATCGAAGGCGTCCTGGAAGGCGAGGAAGGTGTCGCGGAGATGCCGGTAGAAATAGAAGAAGCGCTCGGTGGCGAACGTGCGCTCTTCGCCGTTGCCCAACAGGACCCCCAGCTCGGCGGGCAGAAGGTTCTGCACGGCGGCGAGATACTGCGCGTAGGCGCAGAGCTGGATCAGGAAGTAGGGTTTGGCGGAGCGGGCAAGCTTGGCGTCGAGGGGCTGGTAGGCCCACGGGCCGAGGTTGCTGGGCGTTTCGATGCGGCTGAGGAAGTCGGGGTAGCCGTGCCAGACGCCGTCGTCGAGGCGGCCCTGGTAAATGAGCGTCTTGCCTGACTGCATGGCGGCGAGCGTTTCTGTCGCGGAAGCTTCGGTTGACAACTGCACGGCGTCCCCGTGTCGCTCCTGCAACAGCTTCAGGACAGTGGCTTCATGTTCGAGGCCCTTGCGCTGGATGAGGGCCATTTCGGGGTCTTCGGGGTCGGGCTTGGTGAAGCTCGACTCTGGACCGCGCTCGGCATACGCGCGCTCCATCCAGGCGGCGAATTCGCCTTGGAGGAAGGTGATGAGGTCGGAGGGGGAGAAGAGGAGCGAGCCGTATGAACGATGTCTCATCGATGGGGCAACGTATCCTTACCGTGCGACATCGTACAGGGATCAGCGAGGCTGCAAGAGAAGGTATGACGCAGCGCGGCCTCTCGAAAACCGTCAGCCGAATAACCACTTCGTTGCCAGTACCCGCGGCTGACCGAGGCGGAGGAATATCTGGAAGGCCGTTTGCATTCTCGAAACAGCGACGTCTTTCTGCAGCGAGGAGGGTAGGCTCCCGAAGCTATACCAATCCACCAGATGGGATTCGATTCGATAGGGTAGCTCGGGCGTTCGCGCAGCAGAGGGAGCTCTTGCAGCCGACTGGCAGCTTAAAGGCCGTGACCATTGCCGCCGGGTCACGATCGGCGGCCGATGATCGAAACACGTCAGCCAGGAGCGACGGTCTGGGTGGGTCTCGCACCCGGGCACCAGCCGGCGTCTGATGCCACTCGCCAATTCGTGACGCGTGCGACGCGGCTTCTCGGGTCCCGGCTTGCGTGTTTATCTCACAGGAGTTCAGATGAACGGCGAGACCAGCGAGTGCGGATGCCCGATGGGCTACCGCTTCCGTACAAAACGGGGTTGATGGAGAGCTAGGCCAGCGCTCGCGATTTTTGTTGGGGCCGTTCCGGCCAAGGCTCCCGGGGCCGGACACGGGCGGGTAGGCCCACGCACGAGAGATGCATGAACAAGAATGCTCGGCAGTGTTTGAGCACCTCTATGAGAGCTATCCCGAGCGGGACACCGGCGTCTATTCTCCACCGGCTTGACTCGGGAGGCCATGTCGAATTCTGAACGCCGACCGTTCGCTCTGCCACCGCAGGGAGCCACGTTGCGATAATAGGCGAATCGAGGATCATTGAAAAGGCAGGACGTATCCGGCCATCTTCGCACAACTCCAGAACGATCCCGTTTAATGCGGGCAGTTCGGGAGTCCGGCAGCGAGCCGGAGTTGATCGTTCGCAGAATCCTAAATAGAATCGGCGTCCGTTACCGAGTTAATTCTCGAAGGCTTCCGGGACGACCGGACATTTCCAACCGAGCACGCGGCTTTGCGATATTTGTCCATGGATGCTTTTGGCACCGACACGGCGGTTGTCGGCTTGCCTCAGTGCCCAAAACCAACCGGCGTTTTTGGCTTCTGAAATTCAGCGAGAACAGAGCTCGAGATAGGCGCGCGGTGGCGAAGCTTCAGGCCTTGGGCATTCGTGTCTTCGTTGTCTGGCAGTGTGAACTAGACGATGTGGAAAAGTGTGAGAATGTACTAGGTAACTTCATCGGCTCTACGGGCCGTAGGCGCAGGTCGAACGCTAAGAACGGCTCGAAGGGGTAAGCGTCTTGCGTTTTTGTTGGCATTGCTGCTCGAGCCCGCCTTTCGCCATATTGCCGTCCGAGATCTCGTTCCGAAGGTTTTCACTATGTACCCGCACCCCATTAGACGGTCCGCACAGCAACCAGCAGCTGACGAAGCTCCCATCCTGGTGACAGGTCAGGAGCTCGCACGTCATCTGCATGTCGACCGTTCCACCCTCTGGCGACTACGCGCAGCCGGCTTGCCGCACGTCATTGTCGGAGGGCAACTGCGCTATGACCTATCAAAAGTCCAAGATTGGGTCGACTCGGGCGCCGCCGAGAGCGCCGAGCTTTTCGGCGACAGTCGAAAGGAAGCTGGGAGCGGCCGCGTTCGTGAAAGCGTTCGCACGCCGCTCGCTCCCTGTCACTGGAGCTTGGCTGTCGCCCTCGACCCCAAGCATAGGCCCCAGCTTCCCAGCCGCCCCGCGACTACCGTCCGGAGAGAGTGGTGGCGGTTTCCACAAGAGGCCCATCTGCTGGATCTGCGTCAGTGGCGATATCGGCGCCTCCGCGCTCAAGAAGTCGCCGTCCTTCAGGATTTTAGCGCCTCTTGGGGAGCAAGTGCGGGACTATCCGAGCTCGACCTCTTGCGCGGATATGGCGACGCAGTCCCGCCTGGACTGGCCCACGCGATCTTCGGTGCACTACAAGATCAGGTGCAGGAGCGCTTTCGGAGCAGTTTGGAAATCTGCGCCGGGTTCGGTGGCATGGCACTGGGGAAGCACCGCGCTCTCGCATTGACGCGACACATTCTGATCGATTGTTGGGCTCCCGCCTGTGCGGTTCTTCGAGCTACGAAGGTGTGGGATGCGGATGCTGTTATGGAGGCGGACCTCAACGACGTCGACTGGGGGGTCGTGGGTAAGGACATCGACGTACTGTCTGGAGGCCCTCCTTGTCAACCGTGGTCTCGGGCGGGAAAAGGACTTGGCGCTAGCGATCGTCGCGACCTCCTGGGGACCACGCCTGTGATCGTTGCTCAGGTGCAACCGAAGGTGTTTGTGTTTGAGAACGTACCTGGGTTGTTAACCGGCGAGAACATCGCCTATTCCGAGATGCTGATCGATCGGTTACGCGAGCCTCTGCCAGGCCTACGGTACGGCGTGGCCGCCGGGGTACTGAATGCCGCGGATTTTGGAGTGCCACAAATAAGGCGCCGGGTTTTCTTGATTGGAATACGCGACGCACCGGTGCAGGAGATTCACGGACTCTTTGACGCTATCGTGGGTCGCAGTGGGTTCGCCGACCCATCTGGTGTCATTCCAGAGGGACACTCGGCGTGGAGAACCATCGCGGATGCTTTGCCCGATTGGGCAGATGACGATGGCAGTTGGCGGCGGTGGATCTCACAAGATCCGAAAGAGGCGAATGTCTTGGAGGAGGCGCATCACTCAGCCCTGGAGCATCTGCAGTGACAATTGGGGTTACGTGGCCGAGCCGTGGTCGGTCGCCTGCTTGGAAAGAAGATCATTGGGTCGTCCTTGACCCGGCACTGAAGAGCGTCGCCCCGTCTCAGCTGCGGCCATTGCTCCGGATTGAGGGCAGCGAGGGTGTTCCAGAGCGCGATCCGTGGTATGTCGTCGGTGATCCGATGGACACGTTGACGGCGCTGAAGCGCACGCACCAATCCGCGGTACAGCTTCTTTATATCGACGTGCCACGTCTTGAGACAAACGCCGCGGATTTTCCTGCCGGCGATGCCAACGGCGTCATCGATACATGGCTTACCGTCATTCACGCGCTAGTCAAATCGAGTATTCCCTTGCTGGCAAAGGACGGCGTGATCGCCATGCTTTGCGGAGCGAAAGAGCTTCCGTTCATTCAGCTGCTGCTTTCCGAGCTCGGTCCGGACAACTACATCGGTACCGTCGTATGGCAGAAGGGTTACGCTCCGAGAAATATGAAGAACATGACCGAGCTCTCGCCGAGTCACGACAATATCGTCTTGTTTGCAATTCGTCGCTCCGAGCTCTCGCCCGTTGCCCTGCAGGTGCCACCAGAAGGCTTCGACAACCCCGACGGCGATCCGCGAGGTCCGTGGAAGGCCGAGCAGAAGGGTGCAAACAAGCCGGATTGCAACTATGACGTCCACGTGCCGCCGTATCGCTTCAGCATCGCGGAAGGCGCGCTACCTCCAGGTATCTGGCGCATAAACCCATTTTCGGGAGTCATTTGGGGACCTGAAGGAGGCATTCGGCAAGAAGGCACTTGGTCTTTCAGGGTGAGAGTTGAAGACAGCGAGGGGAACGGAGCAACACGGCGTTTCAGCATACGCGTCGGCCCTGATGTCGATCCTCCGAAACCATCTGCTCCCTCATGGCTCGTGGTCGAACGCGACGATGCCGGGAAGGTGTTGAATGCTCCGTCGGCAGGTGGAGTGCTGAAGATTGTCACAAGGGAGCTACCGTCGGCGCGCCTCGGCACCGAGTACTCCGCATGTATCGAGGCCCGCGGCGGCTCTCCTTTTGTCGGCACGACGCGGCCGGGGAAGACTTCCGCGACCGGCGAGGGTAGATACTGGGAGTTTCCGGAGCAGACACTGCTCCGTAGCGCGTCGAGGGATGAAGTGGACTTCAAAAAGAAGCCGGATGCCATCCCGGCTCCGAAGAAGTACCTCGGCTCGGCAGTCACGGTGCCACTCAATCAGACGACTCTCTGGCTGAACGTTAAGGGTGACCTTATCGCTCCCGGGTACAGTCAGGATGCCAAGAAGGAACTGGAAGCGTTGTTCGCTGCCGGCGTCGTGACCGAGCGTGTGAGTACTGCCAAGCCCCTCAATCTCGCGATGCGACTCGTGGCCCTTTTCTCGCGAGAAGGCGGATGTGTTGTGGATGTCGGCTCCGCGGCTGCCGAACTCGCAACCGCTGCGGTCATGACGTCTCGGCGAGCCGTGTATATAGAGCTGCCTGGTAGCGAGGAAGTGCGGTTGACCGTTCGTGTACCTCGACTCGCTCTCGCTGTGCGTGGCGGTCATCCCAGACCTGGGGGCATATGGTTCTCGAGCGAGGGAGCAGATGCTGGTGCGGGGCGATTCCTCGTGGCCTCCCAGCCTATCCTGAAAGACACCAGCAGGGGAATCTGCGTATTCGCGCTTGGCCCGGTCGCGGCGGAAGTCGATCGTCAAGCAGGCGCGATCGTAATCAATTACGACGACTTCCCCACGGACAACGGGCGCTTCTTTGAAATGTTGGCGAGTCTGGAAGGTCTCGTATCGGTCCCCAGCCCGACGCGAGACTACTTCGCGCAAAACCTTGACGGTAGAATCCGAGCCGCATATGTCCCGAGTGCCGATGTGTTCGACTTCCGCGTCCTTGACGGACTTAAAAGGACCCACGGAAACCACTTGGATGGCGGTGGTCATCTACGCATCTATTACCATCGGGGGGAACCTCCGGCCGCCCTTCCAGAAAACCCAAAGGTCGAGGCTAGGCGGATCCCGTTCGACCTTCGACCGATGGCCGGCGTTCTGTGAATCGAGTCGAGCGGATCGGCCGGGCATACGACTTGGTTGTTGGTACGATGAGGCTTCGGCCGCCGCAACAGGCGGTCCTGGAGCGGGTCCGCGACCTCATGCTTTGTCTTCCCGGCCGTCTGTGCGACTGCGCGGCCGACGAACGTCGTGCGGCGTTTACGCGGGAGGGCTGGGTACACCCGTTTCATCCGACATTCACGGCGGAGCTGGCAACCGGGGTTGGGAAGACTAGGCTGATGGGTGCAATCGTTGCGTTTCTATGGCTTTCCAATGAAGCAAACGCGTTCTTGATCCTTGCTCCTCGCCGAGCTGTGCTTAGGCGCATCGATGATGCGCTGAATCCCGATTTCAGAGAGTATCTGTTTGTCACGAGGGACTTGACTCCACCCCCCAAGGTCGTTCGCGGGGATCAGATTGACACCCCCTACGCAGTCGAAGGTGATGAGGAAGGGCCGACAGTCTTTCTCCTTTCCCCGCAGCTGATAACATCGAGCGATCGGTTCCGCGCTCCTTCGGAGTTTGCCAGCACATCGGCGGCCCAGTACTTGCGTGGCCGCCACGACCTTGTTGTGCTTCTCGATGAATCTCATCACGTCGGGAGATTATCCCTTCGGGAGGCAACTGCTTGGGCGGAAGCGATCCGTTCCCTCGAGCCGTGCTTGCAAGTCGGCTTTAGCGCCACGCCACGCGACGAGGCTGGAGTCAACGTGCTGTATCGGTACCCACTTCAGCTCGCTCTGGAGGAAGAGCTTTACACCAAGGCGGTTGAGCTGTGGGTGCGGGACTTTCCTCCGACGCTGATCGATTCCGATGATCTGGATCACGCGACGGTGGATCACGCGCTCCAATTGCTCACGTTAAAAAGGGATGCGGTCGCGAATTCCACAGATCCTCGAGCCAAGGGCATCAAGCCGATCGCCGTAATCTTTGCCAAAGACACGCAACACGCGGATCGCATAGCCGATTGGCTGCTGACTGCGGGCCGAGTATCCGAGGAAGAACTCCTTGTGACGCATTCAGCGAAGAGCAAGACCGAAGAAGAAATCGAACGCCTTGTCAGCATCGAGCAGTCGCAAAACCCGATACGCGTGGTGGTAAACGTTCAAGAGTTAAGCGAAGGATGGGACGTGAATAATGTGTACGTCATCGCTCCGCTCCGATCTATGGCCACGTTTGCCGGAGCATTACAGGCGATGGGTCGCGGCCTTCGCCTGCCGGCGGGCCGGCGACTCGGTGATGCGCAGCTGGACACGTTGGATGTAGTTGTGTTCGGGAAGGAAAAGCTCAAGACAATTCTTGAAGACGCCACACGCTGGGGTGGAACTAGCGTCAAGGTGAAAGAGCCGTCTGAGGGCAATGTCGTGTCGGTGCCCGTCGACGTGCCGGCATTAAGGAGCGTGACGCTTCGCGTGCGAGAGCTGGTCGTGAACTATCGCCAGCCTTCGTTTAACATACGGCCGGAAGCTTTCCGGAAACTTGCGGTGGCTGCAGTCGACGGTATTAGGCTTACACGTAAGCAACTCCGTGTGGAGAGCGGCAAGGCTCTCGTACGATTAGATCGATCCCGATTTGTCTCGGTAGCGACCATGCGCGCGATTCGTGCCACCCCCCGGTTTCTCTCCGATGAACTACACAGCAAATCTGTCGCCGGTGTGATCGAGAAGTGGCTTGATTATGTAGTTCACACCAACGACGATATCGCTCTTGACGAAGGCGTTCCTTTTGACCCCCTCGAGATAGGGGAGGAAATCGCCCAGATCGTGACCAATGATCTGACATCCAAGTCGGGAACCTACTCGGACTCGGGAAATACGATCGACATCCAGTTTGGTCCCTATTCGACCCACGTGGAAGTGACCCTTCCGGAGGGTACAACGCAAATCCCGACCGCAATAGGCCTTGATCAACTACCGCAGTTCGACCGGCTGAAGGTTGATGGTTTCGTTCGAAATCAACACTATCGAGGGTGGCGCAGATCACTGCATCCGATATGCTCATTCGACAGTCCGGAAGAGGCATTAACAGCTTGTCTGCTCGACGACTGTGGTGCGGTCGACTGGTGGGTGCGCAACGAGCCGAAGAAGCTTGCTATCCCGACTCCCGCTGGTCCGTTTCACCCGGACTTCGTCGCATGCGTGCGGCTTATTGAGGGCAAGACCGCGCTTCTAATCCTCGAGGTCAAGGGTGACAGATTCTGGTCCGAGCCCGGAAGTGAGCCGCGGGTGAAGGCGGGAGCGGCTGTTGAATGGTCTTCGGACCAAGGACAGTTTTCCTCGCCGCCGATATTGTTTGGGGTTGCGCTTACCAGTGAGATTTGGCGTTACAACACGCTCCAAGCCTTACTGCCGAGATTGGATCCTCCCCTCGATGTCAAAGTGGTTGGTTTCTGAGCCTTCGGTCGATCGAATCAGTCGTCCTTCCGTTCCGTCTGCGAGTAGGTGCGAGACCTGCCTAATCACTAAAATAGTCGGCGTCGACCTTCTTCAACTCATAGGTGGCTGAAGCCGTTACTCCGACGTTATGGTCAATCATCATCTGTGCCAAGGTTGGCCCATCAATCAAGACGATCTTGCTGTCAATACTGCGAGCGTACTCCGCAGCGTCTCGACTGAACGACGACGTCGTGATAAAGACGCCCTTTCGCGCGCGCTGTCCTTGAAGCGCTCCCGCAAACTTCTGTATTTCGGGCCGCCCAACGGCGGCTTCCCATCGCTTCGCTTGAATGTAGACGATGTCGAGTCCGAGCCGGTCTTCTTTGATAATCCCGTCGATCCCGGCATCACCACCCCTTCCTATCGCCGCGCCGGCATCCTGACGCGTTCCCCCATAGCCCATCTTGAGCAGTAGATCCACAACCAGACGTTCGAAGAAAGAGGCGGGTGACGACTTGACTTGTTGCAAGAGATCGCGCGCAAGCGATTCTCGGAGATCACGGTACGCGGCTTCAATCACCTCTTCCGGCGTCTCGGATTCTCCATCCGGAGGCAGGCGGTGACCTCCTTGGTTTTCGAAACGCCGCGATCGAAACTCGCGGAATTCGGGATATCTCGAAAGGAACCCAATGTCGATTCTCTGTGGCGGCTCATCCAGGACTTGTCGGCCGCGTTCGGTGATAAGGAAATACCCTCGCCGAGGGGTTTCGAGTAGGCCGGCCTGCTTGAGATAGCTACGTGCCCAGTTGGCTCGATTGTCGAAGGTACTTTGTTGACCGCTCGGCAATAGCTGCATCCGCTCTCCATCAGTGAGGCGGAACTCGGAAGCGAGACGCTCGATTGTCTCGCGCATCGAGTGTTCTTGGCGATCACCCGCGATCTTCAGCAGTGGCAACATGAGCGTCTGATAGTCCGGAATGGCCACAGTCAAGAATCCCAAGAGTGTGACGCGTAAAGCTGTCGCAGTAGTGGGAGTGCTTCAAGTTCCTGGTTCGCGCTCTGAGCGGGATGGTGGCTCAGGGACGCGGAACGCCCAGCTCCCCCACCCGTCGATTGAGCGCCAGGACGTCGGCCCTGAGCACCGCCTTGACCGACATGGCCTCAGCCGCGAGGTTCGCCTGCGCGCCACCCGCTTCGTTGATGGCAGCGCGGCTCCGACTGGAGGCCGGAGCCGGTATCGATCAGCCCCAATCCCCCATTCAGCTGGCCCACGAGATGGTCCCGCACGATTCTCGAAGGATACTCAGACATCGAACGACCGTCGGTCGAATGTCACAGGGGTGGACGAGATTATTTCAACTCTCGGAGGTCGTTCATGCGCCCTAATGTCCAAGTCTCCAGCAGGTTTGTCACCAGCCAGAACATCCACCAAATCGGCCTGCTCATCGAGGTCGGCGCCCATCAGCCGCCGCGCCGCGCGCCCATCAACGTCGCCCTCGTTCCCGATCGCTCGGGATCAATGTCCGGGCCGCCACTGGAAGCCGCCAAGCGATCCGCCATGCGCTTCGTCGAGCTGCTTGACCAGAATGATCGCCTCGCCATCACGGTGTTCGACGACCAAGTCACCACAATCTTCGGACCGGCGAGCGCCGGCGAGCATTTGGCGGGACAGTCCCTTACGCGCGTGCAACCGGGCGGGACGACCAACATGTCGGGCGGCTGGCTGAAGGGGCGAGAGCACGTGCAGGCAGCGCTCGTCGAAGGGACGAACCGCGTTGTGCTGTTCACGGACGGCCTGGCGAACCAGGGTATCACCAGCCCGCCCGAGCTGGTCGCCCTGGCGCGGGGTGCGGCGGCGCAGCGCGTCTCGACCAGTTGCATCGGCTTCGGCGCAAACTTCAACGAGGACCTGCTCCGCGAAATGAGCCGGGCCGGCGGCGGCAATTATTGGTACGTCGAAGCAGCCGACACGATGGCGGACATCTTTGCTGAGGAAATCGAAGGACTCGTCGTGCTTGCGGCGCAGAATCTCACAGTCACGATTCGCCTGGCGCACCCTCACATCGCCGGTGTGAGCCTCCTGCAACGCTTTCCCACCCAACGCGCCGACGACGGGACGTGGACAGTGACACTGGGTGACCTGTACGCGACGTCGCCCAAGTCGCTCGGTCTGATATTCCATATCGAGAACGCGACCGAACTCGGGCCGACCAAAGTCGCCGAGGTGCGCCTCTCAGCGGATACGGTGACCGGTGCAGGGATCGAGCACCAGGTCATAACAATGCCCGTCGTGGCAAATCTGGACGATGCTGACCATGTCGAGCCAACAGTCGAACGTACGCTGATCCAGTTCGGAGCCGCCCGCGCGCGAGAAGACGCGATGCAGCACGCGGAGAACGGCGATTTGGATACGGCGGCCCAGACGCTCGCCGACGCCTCCGCCCGCCTCGAGCCGCATCCCTCAGATCCCCGCGTGGCGGAAGAGATCGAGGACCTTCGCGCAGAGTCTGAGCGGCTCCATTCACACGAATATTCGGCGCTTGATCGCAAGTACCACGACGCGAGACGCCATGCGGTCTGGGAAAACAAGCAAGCCTACGTCCGGAAGATGTCGCGCACGCCGCGCCGGCCGCGCGAGCCCTAGCCTTGGGATGCGATTGTGCTCACCTCAGAGATGTGAGCGGATGAAATCGAACCCCTGACCTAATGGGAGATCGTGTGATGGATGTTCCGGAGCTCATTATTGCCCCAGTGACGCGGGGGTCAGACGGTGTAATCACCCAGTTCGCTGGTCCCATACCCGTCGGCTGGTGGCGCGGATTAACACAAGGGCCGAGACTACGCGCGGCGGACTCACTCTTGAGCCGCGGCATGGCCTCCCTCACCTCGAAGGCCATCATCGACCCCGCAAGAGCCGCAGAGCGGCTGTTTCGTGAAGCGCTCGAGGAACTCGTCGCGACTGTCGGGTCCGACCATCCGATGACGGTCTATGCACTCGATCGCGTGGGGCTCGCCTGCCAACTACAGGGGGAGGACGCTGAGGCAGAAGATTTCTACCTCCGTTCCCTTGCGTTGCAGCAGGCGGGGCGGTGGCCCCACACACCGTGGACCGAGGTTACCCTCCTCAACCTCGCCATCCTGTACGGACGACAAGGCAAGCGCGACCTCAATGAGACATTGGTGAACCGCGTGAAAGAAATGCATGACGGCCAAGGCCGTCCCACAGCGCTCCAGCCGGTCAGCGTCCGGACCGGGATGATGCTGGATCAGATGAAGCGGACTGATCCTGGAGGCGATATCCAGCTCTAGCAATCCTGTCACACCCTCGCTGCAGTTTCCCCGATATGACACTCTTCCTGCCTCCGCGCCCCATCGGCCCTGTGTGCCCCGACTGTCGCTCGCGCGACGTCGTGCCCATCGTGTACGGGCTGCCCAGCGCGCAACTCCTCCACGCCGCCCGCCTCGGCCAGGTCGCACTCGGTGGCTGCGTGATCAGCGACGCCGCACCCGAATGGAGCTGCAAAGTCTGCGGCCGCAACTTCAAAGGAGACGCCGATGCCCCGACGTGGCGCTAAGCACCCACGCTTCGATGCCCACGACGACCTGCTCGACGGCCGCGTGGACGGTGAGCTCGACTTGCACGGCT
>Ga0075425_100001237_pt1 | contig 24842 bp, 21 predicted proteins | sample SoiMethybrSBSTD4_FD_75300 | JGI IMG/M metagenome (GOLD analysis project Ga0075425, IMG submission 75300) | Bulk soil microbial communities from a Populus tree surrounding site in Tennessee, USA - Soil MetaG P. TD hybrid SBSTD4 | ecosystem: Environmental > Terrestrial > Soil > Tree plantation...
ATGAGCCGCGGGACGAGCGCCGTGGCGTTGCCTAGGAGCAGCGCGGCCGTGAGCACTGCCATCGCCCCGCTGCCTTCAAGCTGAGACGCGGCCCCAGGGCCGCGCCGAGGTCGCTGGCGGTGGAGAGACCGCCCATGACGACGCCGCGCACGTGCACGGGCGCGCCGTCTCCCGTCCAGACGACGAGGGCCGGCTGCGAGAATTCCTCGCCCAGAGCGACCAGGACCACGCCGACGACGACCAGGCCCACCCTCCGGCCGCCCATCAGCACGAGGAAGCCTGCGAGCAGGTTGAGCACCCCGGCCGCGGCTATGATGCGCCGGTCGTCGAGCCGGTCCAGCAGGTGGCCGGCCACGGGCGTCATCATCATGTTGGCGAGCCGTCGCGCGGCCAGGAGCAGGCCGGTGAGCGAGGCCACGGGCGCGATCCACGAGCCGGCCCCGGCTCCGCCGCGAGCTGCTTCAGAATAGACGCCGAGAGTCGCCATGACCACCCCGCTTCCCGCGAAGTGTGTGGTGAAGGCGACGTAGGCGGGCGCGAGCAGGCGCGGGTCCAGCCCGCGAAGGGCAGCGAGGGTTACCCGGCGTCGATCCCTTGGCGCGCCGCGCGTGGGCGTGGGCCGACTCCCCGCCGCGCAGCACCCAGAGCGCCAGGCCCAGGCCGAGCGCGGTCAGCGGCACGTAGACCATCAGGGTGCCGCGGTAGCCGAGGAGATCGGTGAGGAAGCCCGACAGCACCAACGCCAGCAAGGTGCCGAGGGCGAGCAGGGCCTGGTAGAGGCCGATCATGCGGCCACGCTCCGTCTCCGTGGAGTGGTCGAGCATGAGGGAGACGCCGCCCACCGCGAGGAGAGAGAACGCGACACCCCACAGCATCCGGCAGACGAGGAGCGGGCCCAGGCTGTGCGAGACGAGATACCCGGCGGTGGACACGAGCGCCAGGACCATGCCGAGGAGATACGGCCGGCGCCGTTCAAGACGATCCGAGAGCAGGCCGCCCATCGAGTTGGCGGCGAGGCGGACGATGCGATTGGCCGAGAGGTCGAGCCCCAGGCTGGATGCCGCGATGCCGGCGTCCGCGGGATGCGAGGGAAGGAAGACGTAGAGCATCTGGTCGCCCAGCAACGCCAGCGAGTAGGCGCCGGCGAGCCCTACTCGAAGGCGTTGGAGAGGTCGCCCGCCCCCACCCGCACTCCGGGCAGCGGCTCGAGTCCGAAGCGGAGCGTGATGACTTTGATGATCGACGTGGTGTCGTAGGGCGTGTGATCGACGAAGCCGCGCTTGGCGCGTGGCGAGATGATCAGGGTGGGAATGCGCGTACCCGGCCCCCACCGATCGCCCGCGGGTGGCGGCACGTGGTCCCAGAAGCCACCGTTCTCGTCGTAGGTGACGATGATGGCGGTGGACGACCAGAGCGGGCTCGCCTTGATCAGCGACACCACCTTCGCGATGTGGATGTCCCCGGAGAGCACGTCGGTGTAGCCAGGGTGCTGGTTGAGCGTGCCCTGCGGCTTGTAGAAGGCGACTTGCGGCAGCCTCCCCTGCTCGATGGCCACGAGCAGATCCGCGTAGTCCTTGAGATGTCGCTCGCGGTCCGGCGTGCCCGGGGCGAAGCGCGCGAAGTAATTGAAGGGCTGATGATGCGGGGCGAACCAGGGCGCGCCGTTGGCTGTGGTCTCGATCACGCGACGCGGCCGGCCCGGGGGCTGCATCCCGTCCTGCAGCGCCACGTTCCAGGCCCCCGCATACCACGCCCACGTGACGCCCTTGGCGGTGAGCGTGTCACCGATGGTCTTCTGGGTCTGCGGTGCCAAGGTGTGGCGCGCGGGATCGGTGCCCCGGGGATCGCCGTCCACGGCGGGCGGCACGCGCGACGGCTGCCAGGGCGGCTGCGTCGTGTTCACGGAGTAGCCGTCGGGCGTGACGGCACCGTCCAGGAAGTCCGGGGGGCCGTCGAGGACGGAGGCAGGAGAGCCCGGGCGCGTTTTGAGCCAGCCCCGCTCGTCGACCTGGGCGCGCAGGCCTGGGCGCGCGCCGCGGTCCTCGGGCGTGCAGGCGCAGATCAGCCAGAAGTGATTCAGGTAGGAGCCGCCAAAGGCGCCCATGAAGAAGTTGTCGGCGAGGACGTAGTCCTTCGCCCACTGCCAGAGTGGGAGCGCGGAGCCGTCGTAGTAGCCCATGGCCAGCGCGCCCGCATCGGAGGCGGCGACGAAGCGGTCGTTGCGGCCCCCGTTGATCTGCTCCACGTTCTGGTAGTACCGATGCACGAGATCGCGCGTGGGAGTGGAGAGAGGCAGTCCGATGGGCGGGGCGTCGATGCGAAAGGGCCGGTTGGGCAGGTCGGTGGGAAATTCCGGGACCGGCGCCTTCCCTCGCCACACCGCGGGCAGGCGCGTCAGGGGCGTGCCGTCGCGATCGACCTGGGTGTACTGCGCGGGCGTGGCATTGGCGGTGCCATTGGCGCCGGGGAAGAGACCGTAGAGATGATCGAAGCTGCGGTTCTCCGCGTAGATGACGACGATGTGCTCGACAGCGGCCAGGCCGCGGGGGGCGCGCGCGGATGGGGTGGCGCAGCTCGCGATGAGGGCGGCGAGGACGATCAGGACGGCGGCAGGGCGGGCGGCCGGATCGGGCACGCCTCCCTGTATACTCCGAAAGCCCGGCGCGATCTCAGCCGGAGAATCTCGCGCGATGCTCCTCGATGGCGCCGTAGGGGAGCACGCGGAGCAGCTCCTCCACCGTGGTGGTCCCCGCGAGCAGCCGCTCGTGCGCGTCCTGGGCCATGCTGTAGGTGGTGCGTCGCGCGCTCTCGCACATCTCGTCGAAAGGCGCCTGCCGGGTGATCATCCCCAAGTCCTGCTCGTCGGGCACCCACAAGTCGGCCACCATCATGCGCCCCTTGTAGCCGCTGAAGCCACAGTCGGCGCAGCCCGCCCCTCGATAGAAGGTGAGGCGCGGAGGCACCGTCTCGAAGAACTCGTGCAGGGCGGTCGGGGACGGCGTGTATTCCTGGCGGCAGCCCAGGCAGATTCGGCGCACCAGCCGCTGCGACATGACCCCGATGAGGGAGGAGGCGATGAGCGACGACTCGATCTGCAGGTCGAGGAGCCGCGGCAGGGCGGCGATGGCGCTGTTGGTGTGGAGCGTGCTGAGAAGGAGGTGGCCGGTCTGGGCAGCGCGGAAGGCGATCTCCGCCGTCTCCTGGTCGCGAATCTCGCCGACCATGATGATCTCGGGGTCGTGGCGGAGGAAGGCACGCAGATAGGCGGCGAAGGTGTTGCCGATGTCCTCGTTGACCTCGGCCTGGCTCAGCTCTTCGTACACGTACTCCACCGGATCCTCGGCGGTGAGGATGCGGATCTCGGGCCGGTGGAGCTTCATCAGGCACGCGTAGAGCGTGGTGGACTTGCCGGAGCCGGTGGGGCCGGTGACGAGGAAGATGCCGGTCGGGCGCTGGATCAGCTCCTCGAGGCGGCTCGACACCACGGGGGAGAGATCGAGGGCGGCGATGGAGCGCGGAGCGCGAGTCTGATCGAGGATGCGGATGACCACGCTCTCCCCGGAGTAGCTGGGGATGACGGAGACGCGCAAGTCGATGGTGACCTTGGTCCCCCCGCGATTGACGGTGACCTGGAAGCTCCCGTCCTGTGGCCGGCGCCGCTCCGCGATGTCGAGCTTGCACAGGATGCGGATCCGCGAGGTGATCTCCCGCATGTTCTGGTCGAGGTTGTCCTGGAGCGGACCGAAGTGCGGCTGGCGGAGCACGCCGTCGATGCGGTAGCGCACGTGGAGTCCCGACGGCAGCATCTCCAGATGGATATCGCTGCAGTTCTCCTCGAGGGCGCGGAAGAGGATCTGACGGAACAGCTCGTCCGCCCGGCGGGTCGCCCCCTCGTCCCGGGTGGCCGACGACGGCGCGCTCGTCTCCGCCGGTGTGTCCACCGGGCTGATGATGAGGTTGGCGCCGAGAGTCTCCGTGGTCTCGGCCACGGAGTCCTCGTAGAGCCGGCGGAAGGCGCGCTGGATGGCGCGGCTCGAGGAGGTGACCACGGTGATGCCGAAGCTCGTGAGCTGCATCAGCTCGTCGATGACCGCCGCCGCCGTGGGATCGTCCATGGCCACGGTGAGGGTGCGGCCGACCTGGGCGATGGGGAGCAGCGAATGCCGGCGCGCGTAGCTCTTGTTGATCACCCGGGCGAGACGCCGGTCGAGGGTGACCTTCTCGAGGTCGATGTACGGGATGTTGAGCTGCTTGCTGAGCGCCTGCCGCACCGTCTCGTCGGTGACGTAGTTCAGCTTGAGGAGGACCTTGCCCAGCGGCATCTTCAGCTGCGTCTGCTGGGCGAGGGCGTGCTCGAGCTGGGCCTCGCTGATGGCCCCGCACTGGAGGAGGATCTCGCCGAGCCGTCCGCGCCCGTTCGAAGAGGCGGCGCGAGCAGGCTCGTTGCCCGTGCGTGCGGCTACTTGGCTGGTGGACATTCGCGGGGGGTCAGCGGGCCGCTCGCCGGGGCGCCGCGAAGACCGACGGCCGCCGCTTCGAGGTCGTGCACTCCTCGATTCGCTCGATGAGCTCCGTCACTCCGAAGGGCTTGGCGATGAACGGCCAGCCCGTCTCCCGCAGGCCCGACATCTCGAAGCCCGACATGAGGAGCACCTTCGCCTCGGGGCGGAGGGCGACCACGCGGCGGGCGAGCTCGCGGCCGTCCATGAGGGGCATGATCACGTCGACGAGCAGGAGGTCGATGTCGCCCTCGCGGTCCTTGGCGATGCGGAGCGCCGCCACGGGATCGTGGGTGGAGAGGACGAGATAGCCCGCGCTGCCGAGGGCGTCCACCGCGAAGGCGCCCACGTTCTGGTCGTCGTCCACCACGAGGATGGTCGGCACGCGCGGCACGGGCGCGCCTCCGTCCGGGGCGTCCAGGCGCAGGGAGGGTGCCTTCTTGAGGAAGAGGAAGACAGGGCCGTCCTCGTCCCTGCGCCACACGATGGCCTGGGCATCGATGGGACATCCGTGAGGGGGATCGATGTGCAGCCGGGCCAGCGTCGCATCGTGCAGTCGCTCGGCCAGGCGCACTTTCACGCCAGACTGGCTCACGTCAAGGGTTTCGCCGTGCAGGACACGGTCGCCCACCTCCACCGTCACCGGCCAGCTCACCTTGGTCCGTGGGCGCCGTCTCGATTCTGGTCTGTGTAGTTTGACTCGCATCGTGGTCTCCTAGGCCTGGGTACGTAGCAAGCGACGTACCGCCGAGGCGGCGAGGAGACCCGGGCCGAGAATTCCGGCACTTGGGGCGCGCCACGAAATTCTTCCACGGTGAGGGCCGGCGTTCGACGTCACCCGTCCAACCGTTTTTGGAGAACGGCCGGCGCGATCGAGTGCGTTACTGCGCTGACACCGCGCCTACGTGGCCTGCGTGATGGCGGTGACGCCGTTCGGATTGTCGAGCGAGGAGAGATCGCCGGGATCTTTTCCGAGATGCGTCGCGCGGATCACCCGGCGCATGATTTTCGCGCTGCGGGTCTTGGGCAGCTCGGCGGCGAAGAGCACGCGCTCGGGCTTGAGCGCCTTGCCCATCTGGTGCGCCACGAGATCCGAGATCTCCCCGCGCAGCTTCTCGCTCGGCGAGACGCCGGGGCGCAGCACGGCGAAGCACACCACCGCCTCGCCCTTGATCTCGTGCGGCACGCCGATGGCCGCGGCCTCCGCCACCGCGGGATGGCTCACCAGAACCGACTCCACCTCGGCGGGGCCCACGCGCTTGCCCGCGATCTTGAGCGTGTCGTCGGAGCGGCCGGTAACGAACCAGAAGCCGTCCTCGTCGATGTAGGCCCAGTCGCCGTGCACCCAGACGTTGGGCCAGCGCGACCAGTAGGTCTCGAGATAGCGGTCGGGATCCTTCCAGAAGCCCGCGGTCATCCCCGGCCAGGGCTGGGTGATGACGAGCTCGCCCACCTGTCCCCTCACCGGCCGGCCGTCCTCGCCGAAAACGTCGGCGGCCATGCCGGGGGTGGGCCCGTTGAAGGAGCAGGGCTTGATGGGGGCGATGGGGAACGAGGTCACGATGCCTCCCGAGATCTCCGTCCCGCCCGAGTAGTTGATGATGGGCACCCGGCCGCGCCCCACGTGCTCGAACACCCACCGGTACGGCTCGGGGTTCCACGGCTCGCCCGTGGAGCCGAAGATGCGCAGCTCGCGGCACTCGTGCTGGCGCGGCCACTCCGTGCCGTAGGGCATGAGCGCGCGCACCGCCGTCGGCGAGAGCCCCATCACGCTGACGCGGTGGCGCTCGGCCACCGCCCAGAGGCGATCGGGCTTGGGATAGTCGGGGGTGCCCTCGAAGAGGACGAGGGTGGCGCCGTTGGTGAGCCCGCCCAGGATGAGGATGGTGCCCATCACCCAGCCCATGTCGGTGAGCCAGAAGAAGCGATCCGACGCGCCCAGGTCGAAGAGGTAGCCCGCGTCGTGGCCGATCTTCATCTGGAGCCCGCCCTGGGTCAGCACCACGCCCTTGGGCTTGCCCGTGGTGCCCGAGGTGTAGGTGATGCAGCACGGGGTGTCCGCCTCCACGGGCAGGGCCGGGCACCGGTCGGACTCGCGCTCCACCGCCTCGTGCCACCACACGTCGCGGCCCGCCGTCCACGGCACCTCGCGACCCACGCGCCTCAGCACGAGGAGGTGGCGGACGGATGGGCTCAGGGCGGCCGCCTCGTCCGCCGTCTCCTTCATCTTCACGATCTGGCCGCGGCGCGAGAAGCCGTCGGCGGTGATGAGCACCTTGGCCTCGCAGTCCTCGAGGCGCGCGGCCACCGCCTGCGCGCCGTAGCCCGAGAAGGACGGCGAGTACATGGCGCCGATGCGGCAGATAGCCATGAGGGCGATGGCCGCTTCCGCGCACATGGGGAGAAAGAGGCCTACCGCGTCCCCCGCCCCCACCCCGAGCCTCGTGAGGACGTTGGCGAGGCTATTGACGTCGCGTGACAGCTCGCGATACGTCCAGGTGCGCACCTCGCCGTCTTCGGCTTCCCAGATGATGGCGAGCTGCTCGCCCCGCCCCTGGTCGACGTGGCGATCGACGCAGTTGTCGGAGAGATTCATGAGCCCGCCCTCGAACCACCGCGGCCACGCGATGCCGCGCGAGGCGTCGAGCACGCGCGTGTAGGGGCGCATCCAGCGGAAGCCCAGGTCACGGGAGACGGCGCTCCAGTACCACTCGGGATCGGCCACGCTCCGCCGCAGCAATTCCTCCAGCGAGCCGATGCCGTGGGCGCGCATGAAGCGGGTGATGCGCGCGCGCTCGATGCGCTCGGGAGTGGGCCGCCAGATGATCTCGCTCTCGCTCATGGGTTTACTCCGGGCGGACATGGTAGCATGGCCGGCGTCCTCACCTCGTACCCTCACATCAAAGGAGAGCCCATGAAGGCGGTCGCGGCGGTCGCGGAGATCTTGAAGCGCGAAGGCGTGAAGTTCCTCATCGGTTATCCCGTCAACTCCATCATCGAGGCGGCCGCCCAGGCGGACATCCGTACCATCATCGTACGGCAGGAGCGCACGGGCCTCCACATGGCCGACGCCGTGAGCCGCGTCACCTCGGGCAAGCGCATCGGCGTCTTCACCATGCAGCACGGCCCCGGCTCCGAGAATGCGTTCGGCGGCGTGGCCCAGGCCTACGGCGACTCCGTGCCCATCGTGGTGCTGCCCGGCGGCTATCCGCGCCGCATCACCAACCTGCCGCCCAACTTCAACTCCGCCCTGAACTACCGGCACGTGACGAAGTGGATCGAGCAGGTGATCATGCCCGACACCGTGCCGGATGCGATGCGGCGCGCCTTCACTCAGGTGAAGAACGGCCGGCCGCGCCCCGTGCTCGTGGAGTTCCCCGTCGACGTGTTCCAGGAAGAGGTCGCGGAGCCCCTCGTCTACACGCCGGCGCCGCGCATGCGCTTCGGCCCCGATCCGCAGGCGGTGGCCACGGTGGCGGCGGCCCTGGTGGCCGCGGAGCGCCCGGTAATCTACGCGGGCCAGGGCGTACACTACGCGGAGGCGTGGAGCCAGCTCCGCCAGCTCGCCGAGCTCCTGGAAGCGCCGGTGACCACGAGCCTCCAGGGCAAGAGCGCCTTCCCCGAGAACCATCCGCTCTCGCTGGGCTCGGGCGGGCGCTCGGTGTCAAAGCAGCTCCACGAGTTCCTGAAGAACGCGGACGTGATCTTCGGCATCGGCTGCAGCTTCAGCACGACCAACTACGGCGTGGCCATGCCCAAGGGCAAGAACATCATCCACGCCACCCTCGATCCCGCCGACGTGAACAAGGACGTGCGCTGTGAGCACGCGCTGATCGGCGATGCCGGCCTCACCCTCGATGCGCTCCTCGCCGAGGTGAAGGACCGGCTGAAGGGCAAGCCGCGCGGCCGCGGGCCCGCGGTGACCGCGGAGATCAAGCGGCTCAAGGGCGAGTGGATGGCGCAGTGGATGCCCAAGCTCACCTCGAATGCCAAGCCCATCTCGCCGTACCGCGTGATCCGCGATCTGCTCCAGACCGTGGATCCCGCGCGCACCATCATCACCCACGACGCGGGCAGCCCGCGCGATCAGATCTCCCCCTTCTGGGAGTGCACGGAGCCGCTCTCGTACATCGGCTGGGGCAAGACGACGCAGCTCGGCTACGGCCTGGGCCTCGCCATGGGGGCCAAGCTCGCCCACCCCGACAAGCTCTGCATCAACGTGTGGGGCGACGCGGCCATCGGGTTCACGGGCATGGACTTCGAGACGGCGGTGCGCGAGCGCATCCCCATCCTCTCCGTGCTCCTGAACAACTTCTCCATGGCCATCGAGCTGCCCATCATGAAGACGGCCACCGAGAAGTTCCGCAGCACGGACATCTCCGGCAACTACGCGGACATGGCCAAGGCCTTCGGGGGCTACGGCGAGCGGGTGACGGAGCCGGGCGACATCGTGCCCGCCATCCAGCGCGCGGTGAAGAAGACCGAGGAAGGCATTCCCGTGCTGCTCGAGTTCATCACCGAGAAGGAGATCGAGTTCTCGATCTACAAGTACTGAGCCGTCAGTGAGCCTGAAGCTCGATCTCGGCTTCATGACGCAGGACCTCCGCGAGATCCCCGCCTATGCGCGGCGTGCGGAGGAGCTGGGCGTGACCGCGCTGTGGTCCGCGGAGACCAAGCACGATCCCTTCCTGCCGCTCGCCGTGGCCGCCGCCAACACCACGCGCGCACAACTCGGCACGGCCATCGCGGTGGCCTTCCCGCGCAGCCCCATGATCATGGCGCACACCGCGTGGGATCTCCAGAAGGTCTCGGGCGGGCGCTTCGTGTTGGGCCTGGGCACGCAGGTGAAGGCGCACAACGAGCGGCGCTTCTCCCTCGCGTGGGAGCCTCCCGGGCCGCGCCTTCGCGAGGTGATCCAGGCCCTTCGGGCGATCTGGGAGTCGTGGCAGAACGGCACGCCGCTCAACTTCCGCGGGAAGTCCTACCGCTTCGAGCTCATGACGCCATTCTTCAACCCGGGGCCCATCGAGCACCCGCACATTCCCGTCTACATCGCGGCAGTGAATCCATGGATGGCGCGCATGGCCGGCGAGATCTGCGACGGCCTCCACGTGCATTCCTTCCATACCCCGAAGTACCTGCGCGAGGTGCTGCACCCCGCGGTGGAGGAAGGACTGCGCGCCTCGGGGCGCACGCGCAAGGACTTCGCCTTCCGAGCTTCCACCATGGTGGTGCTGGGAGACACCCCGGACGAGCTTGCCAAGAACCGACAGGCGGTGAAGCAGCAGATCGCCTTCTACGCCTCCACGCGGACCTATCAGGCGGTGCTCGCCGTTCACGGCCTCGACCACCTGGTGCCGCAGCTCCACGCCAGGAGCCTCGCGGGCGACTGGAAGGGCATGGCCGACCTGATCAGTGACGAGACGCTCGACCACGTGGCGGTGACGGCGACCTGGGAGACCTTGGGCGCCAAGCTGCGCGAGCGCTACGCGGGGATCTGCGACCGCACCCAGCTCTACCCCGCCTTCCAGCCGTCCCTCGACGACCCCCGTCTCCAGACCCTGCTACGCGAGATGAACGGCTAGATCTTCACCTCGGCGCCTCACCCTCGGCACCCCTCACCCTCGGCACCCCTCACCCTACCCTCTCCCCTGAGGGGAGAGGGGGCGGCTTCATCCCTCTCCCTGCCAGGGAGAGGGCAGGGTGAGGGTGGGTGATCTAGCCGCTGTCGACCTGGCCGGGGCGCTTCAGCGTGTCGCCGCCCGGCGGCAGGTTGAGCACGGTGGCCGGGAAGTGGTTGGCGAGCCAGCGGATGACGTCGCTCACCGTGACGATGCCGATGGGCCGGCGCTCCGCGTCGACCAGGGGCACCGTGCGGTAACCCGCCACGCTCATGCAGTGCACGGCGTAGGCGACGCGGTCCCGGGGCGACAGCACCTCGGGCTCGCGGGTCATCACCGCGGCCAGGGTGGCCGTCTTGGGGTCGAGACCGCGCCCCACCACGCGCGTGAGGAGATCGCGCTCGGTGAAGATGCCCGTGAGCCGGCCCGCCGCGTCCACCACGAGCACGGCGGCCTGCCGGGCCTGGAGCATGCGCTGCGCTGCTTCGCTCACGCTGACCGATTCGCCAAGGCACACCGGCTCGGCGGGAGAGAGGATGCTCACGGTGTCGTTGAACACCGCGGAGCTGATGGCGTGCTCTTCGAGGTCGTCGCCGAGGTACTCGTCGTCGGCATCGTGCTCGTACATGCTGCACCTCCCGCCGGCGAGGCGGGCCGTGTCCGCTTACTCGCCGGAGAACTTCTGCGCGTTCCCCATGTGCGGCCACGCCCACGCTTGGACGTTGCCGAGGATCTGGCGGATGTGGTTCCGGTCGTGGTGGACCCATTCCTGGAGGAGATCCTCCACGCGCAGCCAGCCCACCTTGGGATGCTGGCCGCCCCGCGTGAGATCGCCCGGCTTGAGCCCGCGCACGAGGCCCACGCTCTCCGCCCGCATGCGCTCCAGCTCCGCCACGAGCTTGGCCGCGGGCTTCATGTCGTCGCGGCGGCCGCGCGCCACCTCGTTCTGATCCCACCCCTCGAGCTGCGGGTCCTTGCTGGTGAGGAGCGTCCTGATCCGTCCCGCGAAGCCACGCCGCTCCGCTTCGATGATGTGGCCGATCACCTCGTTGATTGACCACTCGGCCTCACCCGGATGAAAGGTGGTCACCGCGGGAGGCAGCGCGGCGACCTCGGCGCGGATGGTGGCCACGGCGCTCTCCAGGAGCGCGGCGACCTCGGCCGGGGAGAGGCGATCGGCCATGGCCCTACACGACCTTGTCCGCGTGGAGCTGCGCGATGTCCGCCGCGGAGAACCCGACCTCGCCCAGGATCTCGTCGGTGTGCTCGCCGATGTCGGGGGCGGCCGTGCGCACGGAGGCGGGCGTGCGCGAGAGCGTGGCGGGCGGCCGCTGCAGGCGCATCTCGCCGAGGGCGTGGTGCTTCACGGGAACGGCGAGCCCGAGATGTTGCACCTGCTCGTTCTCGAAGGTCTCCTTGATGTTGAGGATGGGCCCCGAGGGCACGCCCTTGGCGTTCAGCAGCTCCACCCACTCCGCGCTGGTCTTGCTCGCCATGGCCTTCTCCAGCTCGGCATTGAGGGCCTTGCGGTTCTTCGAGCGCTCGGGCGCCGTCTTGAAGCGCGGATCTTCGAGGAGCGGCTCGGTGCCCAGGGCCTCGCAGAGACGGCGGAACATGGTCTGGCCGGAGGCCGCGATGTTGATGTGCCCGTCGGAGGTCTTGAATACGCCGGTAGGGATGCCCGTGGGATGGTCGTTGCCCGCCTGCGGCGCGATGGTGCCGTCGATGAGCCAGCGCGCGGCCTGGAAGTCGAGCATGGTCACCATGGCTTCCAGCAGCGAGGTGTGGACCCACTGCCCCTTGCCGGAGCGCTCGCGCTCGATGAGGGCGCAGAGGATGCCCTGGGCGAGGAAGATGCCCGCGGTCAGGTCTGCCACGGGAATGCCCACGCGCACCGGCCCCTGCCCGGGCAGGCCCGTCACCGACATGAGCCCGCCCATGCCCTGGGCGATCTGGTCGTAGCCGGGGCGATCACGATAGGGTCCGGTCTGGCCGAAGCCGGAGATGCTGCCGTAGATGATCCGCGGGTTGATCTTGGACAGCGTCTCGTAGTCGATGCCGAGGCGGTGCTTTACGTCGGGACGGAAGTTTTCCACCACCACGTCGGCCTTGGCGGCCAGGCGCTTGATGATGTCGACGCCGCGCGGTGACTTGAGGTCGAGGGTGAGCGAGCGCTTGTTGCGGTGGAGGTTGAGCGAGTCGAAGCCGCGGCGGACGAAGTCGCCCTCGGTGTCCTCGCGGGCGGAGATCTGTATCACCCTGGCGCCCATGTCGGCGAGCTGGCGCACGCAGGTGGGTCCGGAGCGGGCCCGCGTGAGGTCGATGACGGTATAGGGCTCGAGGGGCAGGCTCATCGTCTCGGCGCTCCTTCTCTCGTGGGTTCGGGCGGCAGGATGGCCGAGGCGCTGAGCGAGGCTGGATTGCGCTGCGGCCAGCGTCCCGCGTCCACGGCGGTGAGGAAATCGAGGACGGCCCGGTTGAATCCATCGGGATCCTCGAGATTGATGGTGTGGCCGGCCTTGGGCATGATCACGAGGCCCGAGGACGGGATCGCGCGCTTCATGAAGATGGCGGGGTCGAGGCACGGCTCGTCCTCGTCGCCCGTCATGATGAGGGTGGGGACGGTCAGCTTCTTCATCCCCTCCTCGAGGTCATAGATGGAGGTGCGCGTCATCTGCACCCCGCGCATGGTCAGGGCGTGACCCTTGGCGGACTGCGCGCAGAACATGTCGTAGAACTCTTGCCAGCCCCCCGGATCCTTGTCCATGAACTGCACGCGCGTGGGGCCTTTGGTGTAGAACTCCGCCACCGCCTTCATGCCGTCGCGCTCGAAGCGGTTGGCCGTTTCCGCCACGTCGCGGCGGAATTTCTCCGTCTCGCTCCGCACGCTGCCATAGCCCGCCCCCGCGACGACCAGGGAGTGCGCGCGCTCCGGCCAGCGCAGGCCGAAGTGGAGCACGGCGTAGCCGCCCATGCTGAGCCCGCACACGTGGGCCTTGTCGATCTTGAGGGCGTCGAGGAGGCCCACGATGTCGGAGGCGGCGAGGTCCTGCGAGTAGGCCTTGGGATCGTCGGGCACGTCCGACGGCGGATAGCCGCGGGCGTTGAAGGCGATGCAGCGATAGCGCCGGGCGAAGAAGCGCATCTGGAGGTGCCAGCTCTTCGCCTCTCCCGCAAACTCGTGGACGAAGACCAGCGGGGTCCCCTGTCCGGCTTCCTCGTAGAAGATGTTGATTCCGTTGACGCGCGCGGTGGGCATGGCGGCAGTCTACTCCAGACGCCCGACCCGCTCAACCGCGGCGGGGACGGCTCGCGCGCTCATGCCGAGAGGTCCACGAGGACCTTCATCACCGGTCCGCCCTTGAGGGCCTGCTCCATCCCCTGCTGCAAACCTTCGAGGGGAATCTTATGGCTCACGAGCGGGCCGACGGGCACCGCGCCGGCGGCGGCGAGACGGATGGCCTCCTCCCAGTCCGCGCGGGCGTAGAGCCGGCTTCCGTGCATGGTCAGCTCGCGGGCGAACATGGGGTAGAGGTTCACGGCCATGGGCTCGGCGTGGATGGCGACCACGCTGATCGTCCCCCACACGCGCACGGCATCGGTCATGAGCCGCACCGCCGCCGCGTTGCCCGTGACCTCGAAGGCCACGTCCACGCCTTCGCCGTTGGTCCAGTCGTTGGCGAACTTGACCACGTCCACGCCGGCGCCGATCACCTCGAGGCCGAGGGACTTCAGCAGCTCGACGCGATACGGATTCACCTCGGAGACGATCACGCGCGCTCCGCGATGGCGGGACACCAGGGCGATGAGGGCGCCGATGGGGCCGCCGCCGAAGACGAGCACGGCGTCGCCCTGCCCCACCTTGGCGCGGGTGACGTCGTGGGTGGCGATGGCCAGCGGCTCCATGACGGCCGCGTGGTCGTCGGTGAGCGAGCCCGGCACCTTGATGATGCGATCCGTGGGCACCGCCCAGTACTCCTGCATGCCGCCGGGCACGTCCACGCCCAGAACCTTGAGCTTGTAGCAGAGGAACGGCGCGCCCATGGTGCAGGCGCGGCAGACGCCGCACACGCGCAGCGGCTCGACCACCACGCGGTCGCCGGCGGACAGCTCGCTGCCGTGGGGCGCCTCGGCGATTTCGCCGAAGGTCTCGTGGCCGATGATGCCGCCCTTGGGCACGCGCTGATCCAGGTGTCCCTGGAAGATGTGGAGATCCGTGCCGCAGATCCCGACTCGCTTCATCTTGAGGACGGCCTCGCCCGCCCCCGCCTTGGGCTCGGGCGCGGTGCCCGTCCGGAAATGTCCGGCGCCCTCGTAGAACGATGCCCGCATCTCACCGGCCCTCCAGGATCTTGCGCATGGTGTCTCCCTCGCGTTTGAACCAGTCGAAGAGAATCTCGACGTCCCAGCCCATGCAGAAGTGGCGGACGCCTTGATCGAGGTATGGCTTGGCCTGCTCGGGGCGACTGATCTCGACCCGCGGCGCGATGCCCGCGGCGAGCGCCGTCCTGATCATCCGCCGCTCCGCCTCCACCACCCGCGGATGATCCCACTGTCCGGCGAGGCCGATGGACATGGAATAGTCCGCGGGGCCGAACTGCACCATGTCCACGCCCTTCACGGCGAGGAGCGCCTCCAGGTTCTCGACGGCGGGCGCCTTCTCGATCATGATGGCCACCACCGCGTCGTCGAGGGCCTGGACGAAGGCGGGCGAGCCCACGTCGATCACGTAGCCCACGTCGCGGCGCATGCCCACCCCGTGGATGCCCCCGTGTCCCGGCGCCTCCGCCCGCACCGCGGCCACGCACTCCGCCACGTCGGCGGGGGTGCGCGAATCGGCGAAGAGCAGGTTCTGGATGCCGGATCCGATGGCGCGCACGCCGAGATAGGTTCGCGGCTGCTGCTCGATCTTCATCATGGCGGACAGGTGCGGGAAGGTGTCGACGGCGCGCGCGAGGTTCTCGAGGGCGAAGAGATCGTAGGGCGCGTACTCTCCGGCGAACTCTACGTAGTCGAAGAGGCCGGAGTGTCCCACCAGCTCGATGGTGGCGGGCCAGGCGGAATGGATGTGGGTGCCGAGAGTCGGCTGGCCCGCCTGCAGGAGCTCGCGGAGCTTATTGGGACGCATGCGTTCGATCTCCTTCTCCCGCCGGCTCAGGAGCGAGCAGCCGGCGCGCCACGGTGAGCCGCAGGATCTCGGTGGTGCCTTCGGCGATGCGCCACGATCGGATGCGACGGTAGAGCCGCGCCAGGGGATGTCCCTCCACCACCGCGGCGCCGCCCCAGAGCTGCATCGCCCGATCCACGATGTGGGCGACCGCTTCCGTGGCCACGGCCTTGGCCATGGCCACCTCCACCTCGGCGCCGTCGCCCGCCTCCGCGGCCCTGGCGGCCGCGTAGACGGCGGCCCGCGCCGCGAAGAGCTCCATCGCGCTCTGGCCGAGCATGGCCTGCACCTGCTCGCGCTCGCCGAGGGAGACGCCGGTGCGATGCGGGCGGCGCGCCTGCGCGAGGGCGTGATCGAGCGTCCAGCGCGCGGCGCCGCACGCGGTGGCCGCCACCCGCAGGCGCAGCGCGGTGATGCTCTCGAGCGCGCGCGGCAGGCCCTGGCCGATCTCGCCGATCACGTCGTCCATGGTCACGGCCACCCGGGCCAGCTCGAACTCGCCGTGAAGCGCGCCGTCGAGGGTACGGATCTCTCGCCGCAAGGTGACGCCGGGCGCATCGCGTCGCACCACGAAGACGGCGGTGCCGGTGGGGCCGCCCGGGTTGTCCAGCACCCGGGCGATGGTGACGAGGAGGTCGGCCTGTGGTCCGCCCGTGACGAAGGACTTCACTCCGGAGATCAGGAAGCCGTCGCCGTGTCGCGCCGCGGTGGTGCGCGGGCCTTCCCGCGCGTCCGTGAAGGCGAGCGAGGCGGTGAGCTCGCCGCGGAGCACGGGGAGGAGGAATCGCTCGCGCTGCGCCCCCACGGCCAGCTTCAGGAGGCCGCCGTCGCCTCCCAGGATGCAGTCGTGGAGGAGGCACTGCGAGCGTGCCAGCTCTTCGTGGAGGGCAACCTGGCCGAGGGGCCCCAGCCCGCCGCCGCCCAGCTCACCGGGCTGGAGGAGCCGATAGAGCCCGAGCTCGGCCGAGCGCGCGCGGGCCCAGCGCCGGAGCGCGGGGGTGGCCTGTCCCTCCTCCTCCACGCTCTCGCGCCGCTCCGCGGGGAGGATCTCCTCCTCGAGGAGACGGCGGAGTGTCTCGCGGTGCCGCTCGATGACCGGAGACAGAGACTCCGAATCCGCCAAGGCCTCAGCTCCGCGGGGCATCCGGCGCCAACGCGATGCAGGCGAAGGCGACCTTGGCTCGAGTGGGGACACCGAAGCGCGCGGTGTGCCGCGCGGGCAGGCCACCGGGGAAATGCTTCACGTACTCCGCGTTGATCTCGCGATAGTCGGCGGGATCCTGGATGAGGAGCGTCACCTGCACCACGCGATCCAGCGAGGAGCCGGCCGCGCGCAGGATCGCCGCCACGTTCTCGAGGGCCCACCGCGTCTGCTCCGTGGCCGTGCCCTCACGGGCGGTGCCTCCGATGTCGTTGCCCGCTCCCGTGCCCGACACGAACACGAGGCCCGCCGCGCGCGTGGCTCGGGAGAAGGCGCCCGGAGCCGGCGCGTCGGGAGGATTGAAGAACTCGATCATGGCTCGTGCCTCCTGTCGAAATGGTCCGCGCACGTCCGCCCCGGGGGAGTGTAGGCGGCGCCGGCGCGCCCCGTCAACGGCGGGCGATGCCTCTGCTATACTCGCGCGGTGTCCGATCCGACGGCGCCCCTCGGTGATCTCGTGGTCCTCGACTTCACCCGCGTGCTCGCCGGACCCTACTGCACGCGTCTCCTCGCCGACCTCGGCGCGCGCGTGATCAAGATCGAACGCAAGGGCGGGGGCGACGACATGCGCAAGGGCCATCTCCAGCTCGACGCACGCCGCGACGATCAGAGCACGTACTTCACGCGGATCAACGTGGGCAAGCAGAGCCTCGGCCTCGATCTCGGACGGCCCGAGACACGGGAGATCGTCTGCGATCTCGCCCGCAAGGCCGACGTGGCCGTGGAGAACTTCGCTCCCGGAGTGGCCGGCCGGCTCGGGATCGACTACGACACCCTGGTGGCCGTCAAGCCCGATCTCGTCTACTGCTCCATCTCCGGCTTCGGACAGACCGGGCCCTGGCGGGAGCGCCCCGCCTTCGCCCACATCATCCACGCGGCCTCCGGGCTCATGCATCTCGAGCAGGGCGACCTCGACGCCCCGCGCTCGGCGAACCTTCAGGCCGCCGACGTGCTCGCGGGCACGCATGCCTTCGGGGCCATCCTCGCCGCGCTGTGGCGGCGTCAGCGCACGGGCAAAGGCGCGCGGCTCGACGTCTCCATGCTGGAAGCGCTGGTGGCGGCCGACGACGTCTCCATCGCCGCGGGGCTGAACGGGGGCGAGAAGATGGGCGCGCCGCGCCCCGGCATGGGCGTGTACGAAATCGGCGAGCGCCACCTCGCGCTCCAGATCGTAGGCTCCATGGATCTGTGGCCGCGCCTCCTCGCCATGATGCAGCGCCCCGAGCTCGCCGACGATCCGCGCTTCGCCACGCCGGTCTTGCGGCGTCAGCACTGGCCCGAGCTGCGCGATCTCCTCGGGGTGTGGCTCCAGCGCTTCAAGACGGTGGAGGAGGCGCTGGAGGCGCTCAACGCCGCGCGCATCCCCGCCGCGCCCGTGCTCGAGCCGCAGGAAGTCATCAGCCATCCGCATCTCCTCGCGCGGGGCGCCTTCCCCGAGGTGCCGCACCCCACGCGCGGTAGCGTGCGGGTGACCGCGAGCCCATATCATTGGGACGGCAAGCCGGTGCATCCCGCGGGGGGCGCGCCCTATCGCGTGGGCGAGCACAGCCGGCTGGTGCTGAGTGGCCTTCTGGGCTACGATGCCGCTCGTATCGACGCATTGATCAGGAGCGGCGCCGTCGAGGCGCCGTGATGACCAACCCTTCGCGCGGGAGCGACCCCACATGGCCCGGATGACCGGCGGCGAAGCCCTCGTAGCCTCTCTCCAGCGTGAAGGCGTGCGCGTGGTGTTCGGCCTTCCCGGGGTGCAGCTCTACGGCGTCATGGCCGCGCTGCGCGACGAGAAACGGATCCGCTTCATCACCACGCGCCACGAGCAGGCGACCAGCTATATGGCCGACGGCTACGCGCGGGCGGGCGGCGAGGTCGGCACCGCGCTCGTCGTCCCCGGCCCCGGCCTCCTGAACGCCTCCGCGGGACTCAGCACGGCGTACTCCGCCTCCTCGCCCGTGCTCATGCTCTGCGGCCAGATCCCGCGCGAGCAGATCGGCAAGGACATCGGCCTGCTCCACGAGGTCAACGATCAGCTCGACTGCATCGCGCCGGTGACCAAGTGGCGGCGCCGCGTGCTCCAAGTGCCGGACATCCCGGCCGCGGTGCGCGAGGCCTTCGTGCAGCTCCGGAGCGGCCGGCCGCGCCCCGTGGAGCTCGAGATGCCGCCCGAGACCATGGAGGAGGAAGGCGAGGTCGAGCTGCTCGAGCCTGCCGTGGTGACACGCGCGATCGCCTCCGCCGCCGACGTCAACCGAGCCGCCGAGCTGCTCCTCGCTGCGAAGCGGCCGCTCATCTATGCAGGGGGCGGGGTGAATCTCTCCGGGGCACACGAGGCGCTCCACGCGGTGGCCGAGTACCTCCAGGCCGGCGTGGCCACCACCGCCGAAGGCAAGGGCGCGGTGAGCGACCACAGCGATCTCTCGCTGGGCGCCGCCTTTTTCCGCGAGTCGCCGCTCCGCGCTGCCATTCACCACGCTGACGTCGTGCTGGCCGTGGGCTCGCGGCTCGCCCTCGTCACCTTCGCGCCGGGGACGCACATCGTCCAGATCGACGCCGATGCGCAGGAGATCGGCCGCTCGCACAAGAACACGCTCGGGCTGGTGGGCGATGCGCGCGCCACCCTGGAGGCGCTCCTGGAGAAGCTCCGCGCGGGGGCCCCGCCGCGGCCCTCCCGCAAGGCGGAGCGCGAGGCGTTGCGCGCGGAGATCGCCTCGCATCTCACGCAGGAGCCGCAGGCCTCGATCCTCAAGAGCCTGCGCGCGGGCTGCCCCGAGAGCACCATCTTCATCGCGGGCATGACCCAGATCGGCTACTACTCGCGGCCGCTGTGGCCGACGTATCAGCCACGGACCTATCTCTCGTCGTCGTACTCGGGCAATCTCGGCTACGAGTATCCCGTGGCCCTCGGCGCCAAGGTCGCGCGCCCGGACCAGCCCGTGGTCGCCACCGTGGGCGACGGCGGCTTCCTCTACAATGCGCAGGAAATGGCCACCGCGGCCCAATACGGCATCAACGTGGTCTGCGTCGTCTTCAACGATGAGGCGTTCGGCAATGTCGCCCGCGACCTGGACGAGGACTGGGGCGGACAGCACGGGGCCGCCCTGCAGAACCCCGACTTGATGAAGCTGGCGGATGCCTTCGGCGTCCACGGAATGCGCGCAACGGAGCCGACGGAGGTGGGTCGTCTCGTCGGCCAGGCCCTCGAGATGAACCGGCCTGTGCTCATCGAGGTACCCGTGGGAAGGATGCCGCGGCCTGTGTTCTTCCCCCCGAGGAAGGCGCCGACCAAGTATCAGCGCTAGCTGCCGACTGTCAGCGAAGCGTTCAGCACCTGACATAAAACGTCGAGATTCGGACGCTCATCCCGCTAAAATGTCAGATTGAGCGTCATGCCGGCGATGGCGCTGCCTTTCCTTTCGAGCGGTTAGCCGGTGGCATCGATGTTGCTCTTGTTGCGACTGTCTCGGAATGCCTAGCGGGTCCGATCATCAGTCGCGCGCAGGGGAAAGGGGCTGTCGAATGAACGGGGACATGAAACGGGAGGCCGCGTTCGCTGGCCAGAAGGTCAAGCAGAAGGTTATTTTCGCCCTCGCGCTCTGCTCGGTCATTCCTCTTCTCGTTCTGACCTACGTGATCCACGGCCATCTCATGCCCGGCATGGAGACGACGACCAAGGGCCTGGTGGAGGCGATCGCCATTCCGACGCTGGTCGCCTTCACTGGTCTCCTCATGGCGGGCGGCGGCTACGTGGTGTGGGACCTGGCGAGCGCCGTGTCACGCACGGCCAATCTGGTCGCCTCGGCGCAGCCCACCGGCGATGCCACGGGGACGCGGCACGACGAGATCGGCACGCTCATGGTCGCCTTCAATCGCATGATGGCCACCATCGAGCAGCAGGCCGACGAGATCAATCAGTTCCCGAAGCGGCTCGAGCAGCTCACGCGCCAGGCCTTCCGTGACGCGCTCACCGGACTGCCCAACCGCGCCCTCTTCATGGACCGCCTCACCCACGGCCTCAACCGCGCCCGCCGGCGCCACGAGCACGTGGCCGTGCTCTTCCTCGACCTCGACCGCTTCAAGGTGATCAACGACACGCTCGGCCACACCGTGGGCGATCAGCTCCTCGTGGAGGTGAGCAACCGCCTCGGCTCCTCGCTGCGCCCCGGCGATACGGTGGCGCGGCTGGGCGGCGACGAGTTCGGTCTCCTCCTGGAAGACGTGGCCGACGCGGAGACGGCGGAAGCGGTGGCGGTGCGCGTCGAGATGGAGCTGGCCAAGCCCCTCCACTTCGAAGGTCGCGAGGTGTTCGTCACGGCCTCCATCGGTATCGCCCTGTCCTCGGAGCGCCTCGGCACCCCCGAGGAGGTGCTCCGCGACGCCGACCTCGCCATGTACCACGCCAAGGCCAAGGGCAAGGCGCGCCACGAGATCTTCGACGGCAGCATGAGCGCTCCCGCCCTCGATCGCATGGACCTCGAGATGGATCTGCGCTCCGCCATCACGCGCCACGAGTTCCGCCTGCACTACCAGCCCATCTTCCGCCTCGACACGGGCAAGATCACCGAGGTGGAGGCCCTCATCCGCTGGCAGCACGAGAAGCGCGGCCTCCTGCAACCCGATGCCTTCATCGGGCTGACCGAGGAGACGGGGCTCATCGTGCCCATCGGACAGTGGGTGCTCGCCGAGGCGTGCCGCCAGGCGCGCGCCTGGCAGATCGAGTATCCGCGGACTCCCGCGCTCGTCATGAGCGTGAACCTCTCGGCCAAGCAGTTCCAGAACCCGAACCTGGTGACGGAGGTGACGGACGCCATCAACATGAGCGGTCTCGACCCGGGCTCCCTCAAGCTCGAGATCACGGAGAGCGTCGTGATGCAGGACGCGCCCGCCACTCTGGCCAAGCTGCGCGAACTGAAGGACCTGGGTGTGCGGCTCGCCATCGACGACTTCGGCACCGGCTACTCGTCGCTCGGCTATCTCAAGCGCTTCCCGGTGGACACGCTCAAGATCGACCGCTCCTTCGTGAAGGGGCTCAGCCACGAGGGCGGCGACAGCGCCATCGTGCGCGCGGTGGTCACCGTGGCCAAGAGCCTCAACATGGACGTGACCGCGGAAGGTATCGAGACGGATCAGCAGCGTCTCGAGCTGAAGAACCTGGGCTGCGACCAGGGCCAGGGCTTCCTCTTTGCGCGGCCGGTGGCGCCCGAGCACCTCAAGCCGCTCCTCGCCATCTCGGTGAACGGCACCCTCGTCGGCGTCTAGCCCTCGAAGCTCCCGCCGGCGCGTAGCCGGCGGGCGGGAGCGGGGGCGGGGCGCGCTCCCCAGACCACGCTGAGTCGCATTCCGCATCACCACTCTGGCCCGCCACGGGAGAGTGGTTTGCGGCTTCGACCACACGCAGAAGATACGGGCCTGGGGAGCGCGCCCCGCCCCCGCTCCCACCCGCCTCACGTGAGATGGTGCAAGCGATCGCGCGTTCGAGCGTCCGGCGGTCAGTGGTGGGCGTGGGCCTCGCGCGCGATGGGTCGGGACCGGCGGCGCACCTGCACCGCGGTGGCGATGGTGAGGAGCATGAAGGCCGCCGAGGTGACGAAGACCATGCGCGGCTCGCCGTGGTCGAGGAGCCAGCCGAAGAGCAGCGGGGTGAGGCAGGAGCCCAGGTCGAGCCCCGAGTACACGAAGCCGTAGACCTTGCCGGAGGCGCCGGGCGGCGTGGCCGCGCGCACGAGCATGTCGCGCGACGGCGAGATGGTGCCGAGGCAGAAGCCCATCACGGCCATCACCGCGGGAAGGACGGCGAGGGTGGGCACCGCGCTCGCGATGAGCAGGCTGAAGGACGCCCCCGCGACGAGGCCGCCGGCCGCCACGAGATCGTGGCGGCGTGTGCGATCGGCGAGGAAGCCGCCCACGAGGATCCCGGTGGCGCTCCCGAGCAGGAAGGCGGTGAGGGCGCCCGTGGCGAGCCCGAGCGGCGCATCGAAGATCTGCACCATGGCGGAGACGGAGAAGGTCTGAATGCCGATGAGCGAGGTCGCGATGAGCGCGAAGAAGGCGAAGGCGGTGAGAATGGAAGGGGCGAAGAGCAGTTTCACGCTGGCGCTCAGTCCCGGCGTGCTCGCGGCGCCGCGCAGCGTCGGCTCCACGCGATCGACCAGCGTCGCGCCCTGGGTCGCGAGCGTGATGGCCGCGGCCACGCCGGCGGCGCTCACCGTGAGGAGCGAGCCGCGCCAGCCGAGCGGGCCCGCGAGGCCCACCACCACTGCGGGGGCCGCCGTCCAGCCGAGATTGCCGCAGATCCCGTGGATGCCGTAGGCGCGACCGAGGCGTGGGGGCGACACGGACGCGTTGAAGATCGAGTAGTCCGCAGGATGGAACACGCTGTTGCCGAGGCCGGCCAGGATGGCCGCCACCGCCAGTGCCCAGTACGCGGAGGCCATGCCGGCCAGGCCCATGGCCCCCGCGAGGAGCGCCATCCCTGCCGGCAGCACGCGCCGCGCTCCCAGATGATCGACGAGGAATCCCGACACGGTCTGGCCGACGCCCGAGGCCGCGTAGAAGAGTCCCATGAGGAGGCCGAGCTGCGTGTACGAGACGCCGAAGTCCTCACGCAGGAGCGGGAAGAGCGGCGGCAGCACGAGCTGGAAGAAGTGGCTGACGAAGTGGGCGGCGCCCACGAGAGAGATGACGCGCACGTCACGTCCGAGGCTGCCCCGAGCCGGCTCCGCTGCCGAGCGAATGCTCCACCTCCGCGCTACAGATTGACGCCCGGCGAAGGCCGGGCGCTGGTCCAGCCTAACGCAACGGAGAGCGGGGTGCGGCGGATTCTCGCCGCGTGGTACCATGCCGGGGTCTCGCCATACCACGACGCTCCGGGGAGAAGGGACACCATGCTGCTCACCTCGCATACGATCCGGGCCGCCACGAGCGCGGCCGTCACGCGATAGCAGAAAGGAGACCGCGATGCGCGCCGCCGTCCTCTATGAGCCCAACACGCCGCTCCAGATCGTGGACCTCGAGCAGCAGGGACCGCAGGCCGGCGAGGCGCGCGTGCGCGTCAAGGCCGCTGGGGTGTGCCACAGCGACTGGCACATCATGAACGGTGACTGGCCGCTCCCCTTGCCCATGGTCCTGGGGCACGAGGCGGCAGGCATCGTCGAGGAGATCGGGGCGGGCGTGAGGCACGTGAAGCCGGGCGATCACGTGATCTTCTCTTTCCGTCCGCAGTGCGGGCGCTGCCTCTACTGCTCGCTCGGCCGCTCCATCCTCTGCGACGGCCACAAGTCCGCGCGCTGGGCCATGCTCGACGGCAGCCACCGCCTCCGCGACAAGAGCCAGAACGTGAACCAGATGGCGCGCATCGGCACCTTCTCCGAGCACGTGGTCTGTCCCTCGGAGATGCTGGTGCCCATCCGCAAGGAGATGCCGTGGCCGCAGGCCGCCCTCGTGGGCTGCTGCGTGCCGACGGGAGTCGGCGCGGTGACGTCGTGCGCGCGGGTGGAGGCGGGCGCCTCCGTGCTCGTGATCGGCTGCGGCGGGGTCGGACTCAACGTGGTGCAGGGCGCGCGGCTGGCCGGGGCGGGCATGATCGTGGCCTGCGATCTCCTCGACAGCAAGCTGGGGTACGCCAAGGAGTTCGGAGCGACCCACACGTTCAACGGCAAGCAGGACAACATCGTGGAGCGCGCGCGCGAGCTGACGGAGGGACGCGGGGTCGACTACGCCTTCGACGCCATCGGCGGTGAGCAGACCACGCTCCAGATCCTCGACGCCATCCGGCCCGGCGGGGTGGCGGTGATCGTGGGCATGGCGGCCATGGCCGTGCGCGCGCCCATCACGCCCTACGCCATGGCGCTCCAGGAAAAGACGCTCAAGGGCACCATGTACGGCTCCATGCGCCCGCCCATCGACTTCCCGCGCCTCGTCGAGCTCTACCTCGACGGTCGGCTCAAGCTCGACCAGCTGGTCAGCCGCACCTACAAGCTCGACGAGATCAACGATGGGTTCAAGGCGCTCACCTCGGGCCAGGTCGCCCGCGGCGTGGTGGTGTTCAACTAGTGCCGGGCCAACTCACTTCGCCAGATCGACTCAGCCCTCGCCTCGCCGCCGAGCGGCTCAGCTCGAACTGCCACGTTCTCGGTCGGCCGCAGCCCTCAACGTACGTTCCACTCAGCCCTCGCCTCGTGGCAGGGCCTCTCGGCTCGTACGTTCCACTCAGCCCTCGCCTCGTGGCAAGGCCTCTCGGCTTGAACGGCCACGTACGCCTCGGGCTGCGGCCTCCCTCGGGCCTCGTCTGGCTCGCAATTTGGCCCGGCACTCTGCGGGATCACTTGCCGTATGACCAAGACTCGTTGGAGGCGCACTAG
>Ga0075425_100001238_pt1 | contig 24834 bp, 16 predicted proteins | sample SoiMethybrSBSTD4_FD_75300 | JGI IMG/M metagenome (GOLD analysis project Ga0075425, IMG submission 75300) | Bulk soil microbial communities from a Populus tree surrounding site in Tennessee, USA - Soil MetaG P. TD hybrid SBSTD4 | ecosystem: Environmental > Terrestrial > Soil > Tree plantation...
CTGCGCGTCGGCACACCGGAATCGGTCGAACGGCGCCATCAGCATTCCAAACCAACAGGAACGCCGCGACCTCGTGGCCGCCGCGTCCAATCGATTCATTCACAGCCTCTCAGGATGACGGCTTCTTTCATTCCATCTCGAAGTCTTCGAACTCGAATCCCGGACCGACCGTGCAGCCGACGAGCGTGTACGCGCCGAGGGGCCGCGCCGATTGCCAGACGTTCGCCGGCACGACGTGAACGCGATGCGTCGCGTCGAGGATGACCGGCATCGCGTCGATCGTCAGTTCGAGCGCGTCACCTTCGTAAAAATGCCACACCTCATCGGACTTCACGCGATGCCGGCGGCTGACGCTTTTCGCGTCGAGCAGGAAGTAGATCGCCGTCAGCGACGTTCTGTTCGCGCCGTCGGCGTGACGCGTCACCGTCTCCGCCGATTTGTAGATCTGGCGGTACCACCCACCCTCGGGGTGCGGTTGCAGCGCGAGCGTATCGATGAGGTTTCGGGCGCGGGGATGCATGGACGCGACCGATGATAAATTGATGCGCTTCACCACAGGAGGATCCATGAGCGTCATCGAACAAACCGCGACGAAGTATCCCGCCGTCCGCAACTACATCGGAGGTCAGTTCGTCGACACCGGCGACTGCCGTCACGTCGACATCACGAACCCCGCCGACGGGACCGTGATCTCGCGCGTGCCGATGTGCGGTCAGCCCGAGGTCGATCGCGCGGTCGATGCCGCGCAGCAGGCCCAGCCCGCGTGGGCCGCCACGCCGATCAAGGAGCGCGTCCAGGTCTTCTATCGATACAAGTCGCTGCTCGAGAAGAACATCGACGAGCTGGCGTCTTTGGTGTCGGAGGAGAACGGCAAGATTCGCGGCGAGGCCGAGGCGGAAGTCCTCAAGTCCGCCGAGCTCTGCGAGTTCGCCTGCTCGCTGCCGCAGATCGTGCCCGGCGAAGTGCTCGAGGTGAGCCGCGGCGTCGAGTGCCGCGTGGAGCGCTACCCCGTCGGCGTCGTCGCGTCGATCACCCCGTTCAACTTCCCGAACATGGTCGCGAACTGGACGATCCCGAACGCGATCGCGCTCGGCAACTGCATGATCCTCAAGCCGAGCGAGCAGGTGCCGCTGTCCGCCGGCCGCATCGCCGAGCTTCTGCGCGAAGCCGGTCTTCCGGACGGCGTGCTCAACGTCGTGCACGGCGGCGTCGAATCGGTCGAGGCCATCTGCGATCACCCCGGCATCGAGGCGATCAGCTTCGTCGGCTCGACGAAGGTCGCCAAGATCGTCTACCGCCGCGGCTCGCACAACTTCAAACGGGTCCTCGCCCTCGGCGGCGCGAAGAATCATCTGATCGTGATGCCGGACGCGAATCCGGACATGACGTCGTCGAACGTCGTCGCGTCGATGTCGGGTTGCGCGGGGCAGCGCTGCATGGCCGCGTCGGTGATGGTTGCCGTCGGCGGCACGGATCACATCATCGAGCGGATGGTGAACATCGTCCGCGGCATGGTCCCCGGCGTGCACCTCGGACCGGTGATCTCGAAGGAAGCGAAGCAGCGCATCGAGAGCTACATCACCGAGGCGGAGGAGATGGGGGCGAAGGTGCTCGTGGACGGGCGCAACTACCGCGTGCCCGGAAAAGAAAACGGCTTCTACGTCGGCCCGACGCTGATCGACAACGTCACGCCGGACATGCGCGTCGCGCAGGAAGAGATCTTCGGGCCGGTGATGGTGATCGTGCGCTCGTCGAGCGTGGACGAGGCCATCGACATTCAGCATCGCTCGCCGTACGGCAACGCCGCCGCCGTGTTCACGGAGAGCGGCGGCGTTGCGCGATACGTGATGGAGCGCGCCAGCGCGGGGATGGTCGGCGTGAACGTCGGCGTCCCGGTCCCGCGCGAGCCGTTCGGCTTCGGCGGCTGGAACGATTCGAAGTTCGGCACCGGCGACATCACCGGCCGCGGCTCGATCGAGCTGTGGACGAAGGCAAAAAAGATGACGACGAAGTGGAACAAGGAAGCGGGCGTGAACTGGATGTCGTGAGGGGGCGGGGCCCCCTCACGACATCGCCTGTTCGCTAGCTGCCACCCCCGCCGCCCGAGCCCGGATTCTCTTCGGGAGGAGGGGTGGGAGTGCAGCACGTCGGCGTGCAGTCGGATTGCCGATAGCGGCGGCTCGCTGCGAGGAACTCGAGGTAGTCCTTGATGTATCCCTGCTTCAATCGCACGGGCTTCAACTCGGGTCGGAGGTCGTCGCTGAGCGTCACCTTCCGCTCCGCTTTGTTCAGCTTTCCGTAAATGACACCGTGCTCGAAGTGTTTTTCATCGCCATCCGCGCCGCGACCGGGGGCATGGCCGTTGCCGCCGTTGGGATGTTCGTCGCCGTGGTCGTGACCGACCGAGTTCTCCATCAGAGCAATGAAGTCGGGCGTGTTCGAAAACACCATCGTGATGTCGTCGCTGAACGGCACTTCCTCTTTCTTCAGAGTCTTCGCATCCTTGAGCACGATCGTGTAGAGGCCGCCCTCATCCGTCCGGGCGGTGATCGTGAGCGGATCGGCGTGGTGCTCCACCTTCCAGACCACGACCGGTACGCCCATCAGTGCGCACGCCTCGAGGACCCCTCCACGCAGGGGGACCCGCGCGATGGTCCTGGGATCATCGGCGAGCTGGAAGTGGGTATCGGACTGCAGTCGCGGCAGATATTCGAGTTCTTCGAACCTGGCGGGCTGGCCGTTGCGCTTGTCCGGGAAGGTGACCTCCGAGGGCTCCTTGATCCGGAACTCGTAGACCCTCATCGTGTTCGACTTGTGGGCGTCGTCGACGAACGTGACTTCACGCTCGAACTTGTAACCCCACCACCAGTTCGTCCGGTCCATGTCGACCTTGTCGGCGCCGACGAAGAGACTGCAGTAGTGACGCGGCGTATTCGTGTCCTTGTCACCCTTCGTTCCGTCCGGAACCAGCGCGCGTTTCTCATTCACGCGACAGCCATCGAAATAGATCATTCCCACGTTGTAGACCGTGAACATTGCGTTCTCCTTTCTCTCTCAATTGCCGATGTCCTGCACCGCTGCCCAGAGCGACGGCGGGACATCACCTCTCTGCATGGACTCGAGTTGCGCGGCCTGAAGCGCCGCCGCCGGCGACAGGCCTTCGGCGAGGCGGCGATGGAGGCGCGGGAAAAACACCGCGGCGTCGCCGTCTCCGATCGGCCAGAGCGTCGAGATTACGGACGACGCGCCGGCCGACAGGAAGCCGTGCGCGACGCTGATCACACCTTCGGCTGCGCGCTGCTCGCCGCGCGACGTCGCACAGCCGGCGATGACGACGATCGTGGACGGTCGCAGTTGCAGCCTCGCGATCTCACCGACGCCAACGCGCCGCTCCCTGCCGGCCTGACGCAGGACGATCGACGCGGGCTCGAGACCGCGATCGTCGCCGACGGCATGACCACCGAAGTGAATGACGTCCGCCGCGGCGCCGCGGCCTCGCAATTCCTCGAACTGGTCGGCGTCTTCCGAAACACGCACGCTGGACGGGTAGACCTTCTCAATCCGCTGTGCCTCCTCATTCACCCACGCGAGAGCCTCCATGTCTCCGGCGGCGGATGATGCGGCCAGCAGAAGCGCGGACGCCGGACGATGCGCATCGCGCCGACGCTGCGAGATCGCGACGAAGGCGGCGGCGCTCGGCGCGGTTACGACGATGTGTTGCTGCAGCAGATACCTGCCATCTGGATCGAGGAGCGCACGGAAGGGAATGCGCGACGTCAACGCGTCCGGGACGAAAACCAGCGTCGTCGCATCGCCGATCTGCGACGCGATCGGTGTGATCACACTGTGATGCAGCAATACCGACTGGTGTCGCCACGACGGATCGCCCTCGGAGAGTGGTCGCACCAGCGCATCGATCTCGTTTTCGAGCGCTTCGTGTGCTTCAGGCACGGAGATCGCGCGAACGCCCGTCACGTCAACGACGAAGATGACGAGACGTGCCGGCAGTGAGACGTACTCGACGACAACCGTCCCGGACGAAAGGCGCCGGTGATCGAGAAGCGGCGATGCTCCATACGACTCGAGCAGCGCACGCGCTCGCGCCTGTTCGGCGAATCGAAACGCAGCGGCGGCATCGCCCGCATCGACCGCCAGTTCGACGCCCACATCGAACAACTCCTCCGCCGCATGGAACGCACCCCATCGTGCCTCTCCCTCCGGCAGTGACTCGCGTTCGCGCTCGAGCTCCGCGATGCCGCGCTTCACGTCTTCCATCGCGCCATTGACATCACCGGCAGCGCGCCGTGCACGTGCGCGCTGCAGCAACAGACCCGGTACGTTGCGCGAATCGCTTCGCGTCGCCTGAAACTCGATCGCCTCCGTGAGAAGCGCGTCGGCGCGCGTCGGGGACGCAAACATCGCTTCGGCGCGAAGCGCTGCCACCGCGAGCGCCGCCCGCCGCGCCGGATCCTCGACGCGTGCAGCGACCATTCGAGCCATCTCGAAGTCCAACCGCGAGCCCCGCTCGTCGCCGAGCCGCTCGCGCACGACGGCTCGCATGTAGCGCGTATTCGCGAGTTGCGCGTCATCCTTCAGCCGCCGCGCGAGATCGCCCTGCAGCGTCAGGAACGACTCCGCGACGTGCCACTCGCCGCGCAGAATCGCCCCGTCCGCGATGGAGGCATCGGTTTTTTCGTGGACGAGGTCGGACCGTGCGCCCAGGGGACGCGGCGAAGCCTGTCGATACTTCCACGCCGTGTGGCGATCGCCAATGCGGTCGTACACGACGGCCATCAGACGGCGAACGCACGCGGCATTACCGTCTTCGCCGATTCTCTCGAACAGCTCGATGCTCGCCGCATACCGCTCGATCGCCGGCCCCCAGCTCGCACGAGCGGAGTGGCAGACGCCGAGTTGCCAAAGGATGAATCCGCGATAGGCCGGAAAGTCGGTCGACGCGGTCACGAGCAACCGTTCGAGCTGGCGCTCGGCCTCGTCGTGGCTTCCCTGTTCAAACAGCGCGTTCGCCGCGAACAGGAGAGCAGGCAGAACCATCGGACTGCGCGCCTGATCGAAGTCGGCGGCGGCGCGGCGCAGAAGCGCCTCGCCCTCGACCGGCAGGCTGGCGGCGAACTTCATCAGACCTTCGCGATAGATCACGTGCGCGTTCGCGAGGAGCCGCCGCGTTTGAGGGTTCGACGCATCGATCACCGCGACCGAACGCTCGAGCAGATGATCGCCCCTGCGTGAAACCGGAACCGCGAGTGACCGGGCGACGCCCAGATGCCGATCCGCTTCGCCCTCGTCGCCGCGCAACACAGCAGCGCCCCAGTCACCCAGCACATCCTTCGCAGTCAGGCCGCGCGCCGCGAACGGGTCTCGCTCGGCGAGCGCTGCCGCGAGCGCGGGATCATTTGCGACGCGGTCGTACTCGCGGCGGAGGACATCAGCAAATTGCGATGGCTGCAAAGCGCCGAGATGGGCATGGGCGTCGTCGGCCCACCCGCTGTCCGCGTCGACGTTGAGATAGCGCGTCCATGCGGCACGCGCGTCGTCCGGAAGACCGATGTGCTCGATCACCAGCGCGCGGTTGAAGAGCGCGGCCGGCAACTGCGGATCGATGGTGAGGGCGTGGTCCGCCGCAGCAAGCGCCTCGGCAAGCAGCTCCGGCGTGTCGTATCGAATCGCATTCTCGTAATACGCGGCCGAAAGATCGCTCCAAACCGAGGCATCCTTTGACCTTGCTGCCGCTTCTTCGAGAACCGACAGTGCTCGTCGCGGCGCACCTTCGATGAGATCGATGATTCCCGAAAGGTGCGCCGTGTCCTCGAACGATTCACCGCGCTTTCCCGACCCAACGGGTTGCGGCTGCTCGATCGGCGCCCGGAACGGCGCCCATGCGAGTCCGCTCACGCGCGGCTCGATCGAGCGCACATTGGAATTCCACGAAAGGATGCTCGCCGATGAGACGCGCGACGAAGTCTGGTGACGCGATGCGAAAACCGCCGCGAGCGCGAGGGCCGTCGCGGCGACGAGCGCTCCGCGTGTCAGCATCCAACGCCGATCGGGCCTCTGCAGCAATGCGTCTCCTGTCATTCGGCTCGTCCCGACCGCTGAGAGGGACGAGCTGACGGACTTCCTTCGCTGACATCAATTTTTTTGGAAGAGTGGCGGAAAAGAATACAACGCCTCTTCTGCTACGGTAGGGAAACATCCATCGAATCTCTCTCCTAAGTTAACTGGAGGTCCACGCCCATGTTCATCGTCCGCCTGTGGCGCGCGCTGAAGCGCCTGTACGCGTTTCTTCTGCCCATTCGCTTTTCGCTCCTTGCGCTGCTCGTGCTGTTCTTCGCCTTCCTCTTCTCCGATCAGGGGTTGGACATCCTTCGCGCGCTTGCGGAGGATGAGGAATCGATGCGGCAGCTCGTCGTGCTGCTGCTCGCGTCGAATCTGCTCGCGTATGCGATCTGGTACTGGTCGCGGCAATTGCTGCGCTACCGGCCGCACGCGAATGAGGATCTCGATCCGCGCGCGCTCCCCGGGTGGACGCGGTGGACGCCGCGCCTCGCGGGACTGCTCGTGTTCGTGATCGAGATCGCCGGCTTCACGAAGATCGGGATGGGTCACGAGAAGGAGCAGACGACGAAGTTCTGGCTCGCGATCGGATTCCTCGCGCTCTCCGCGATCGTCTTTCTGATCGTCGTCATCAAGCGGCGCGACGTGATGAAGCTCGCGAAGGCGGAGGACGAAGCGCCCGTGCACGAAATGCGCGACTTCGCGAAGATCACGCGCACGATCCTTCTGCTCACCATCGCGCTCGAGATCGCGCTCTTCCTCTGGGCCACGATCAATCCCGTCAGCTGGTGGATCTTCGGCGCCGCGGCGGTGCTCGTGATCACCATCGGCATCTGGGTTCCGTTCGGCAGCGTTCTCGTCGCCGTCGGCGAGTACTGGCGCTTCCCGATCCTCGGCGCACTGCTGTTCTGGGCCTTCGCCATCAGTTGCTGGAACGACAACCACAAGATCCGCACCGCGGGGCCGCTGCCCGCGTCGCGTCCGACGATCAGCCGCGCGTTCGATGACTGGTATGCGCGCATGAGTGCGAAGTACCCGGGACGCGAGATTCCGGCGATCGTCGTCGCGACCGAGGGCGGCGGCATTCGCGCCGCTTACTGGACGACGACCTCACTCACCGTGCTCCAGGATCAGATCCCCGCGTTCAGCGATCACCTCTTCGCGATCAGCGGCGTTTCCGGCGGATCCCTCGGCGCCGCCGAATTCAACGCGCTGCTCGCGCGGCGACTCGATGCCGCACAGGCGACGACCGCGGACGGGCGCGCGGCCACGCAGGGCGCGATGCCGAATCCGACCGGCACGATGCACGGCGAGTCGCGCGCGGTGCTCAACTTCGACGCGTTGAGCGGCACGCTCGCGGCGATGTCGCAGCCCGACCTCGTGCAGCGATTCATCCCCTGGCCGTTCCTCCCCGATCGCGCGGCAGCGCTCGAGAAAGGATGGGAGTACGGCTGGTCTCTCGCATTCCGCGGAACGCCGCACTCGGATCTGTTCGGGCGGGGCTACCTCGCGACGATGCAGAAGCATCCCGAGCTTCCGGTGCTGCTGCTCAACGGGACGATGGTCGAGACCGGCGATCGCATCATGACCGGGACCGTGAAAATGCGGCCGGACATCGGCTTCCGCAACGCATTCGACATGTTCGATCAGCTGACGACCGACGTCCCGATCAGCACCGCCGCGCTGCTCAGCGCGCGATTCACGTACGTCTCGCCGGCGGGAAAAATCCCGAATCGTTTTCCGCAGCTCAACCGCGCCGTCTTCGGGCACGTCGTCGACGGCGGGTACTTCGAGAACTCCGGCGGCGTCACCGCGGCGGAAGTCGTTGCGCTGATCAATCAGAAGCGCGCGGCCGGCTATCACGTGAAGCCGGTCGTCATCGTCATCGATTACTTCGAGAGCTCGCGTCAGAAGCCGAGCGATCCGACGCCGTTCTGTCCGGCGCCGGGCATCTGCGGTCCCGGCGCGCCGAACACGGTCGAGCGTTTCGCGAACGAAGTGCTCTCGCCGCTGCGCGCGCTGCTCAGCACGCGCGGTGCGCGCGGCTCACAGGCCGTCGGCGATCTGCTCGCGAACAACGTCGATTTCCTCGAGTTCCGTCTGATCCCGCGCACGGTTACGCTCCCGCTCGGCTGGGTGCTCTCCGATCGCGCGCAGAACGCGATCGACACGGCGATGGATTGCGAAGGAGGCAATCGCACCGCGGTGCGCATCCTCGCCGCGCAGCTCGGATCGCCGCTGCCGTTCGACTGGACGGACAAAGTCGGCGAGACGCTGCGGAATCAACATTCCTATCTGCCGCGCTGCGTCGCGAGTCCGGCCATTCCTCCGATGAACTGCAACAACGCGGGGTGCGGAACGAATACGAAACGACTGGATGAATGAACTTTTTGGAGTGCGGCGACCGCAGTCGCCGCTTTGCTTTGCGGCAGCCGCAGCTGCCGCGACTGCGGTCGCGGCAAGGCAAAGCGGCGACTGCGGTCGCCGCACTCCATATCAAAGCGATCGCACTCTTGCGAGCAGTTGCTCCGGCAGGCTCTCGAACGTCCGCGCGATGTCGGGGCGATAGATCGTCTCGTGGAGCGTGCCGCTCATGTCGTCGTAGATCCGGCGCAGCGGCTCGTCGAGTGACGACCATTCAGGTTCGATCGAAGCGAGGAAGTGATGGACGACGTCGCAGTTCGCGTCGGTCCGGCCGTCGCCCGCGAGAAACGCGAGAAGGCGCTCGAGCGCCCCAACGTCGCGAACGTTTGCGTGCACGTCGTGCACGAGCGGCTTGAGCTCGCGCGACACGTGGCGGAAGCGCACCGCGCCGCGCCAGAACTCATCGAACGCGCTCATTTCAGAATCACTCCGCGCCGCTCGCGTCCGTTCATCTTCACCGTCACGCCGCGATCGAGGCGAATGTGCCGCACGAACGGACCGTGCGGCGTTGCGCGCTGCATCGCCAGCCAGCTCCAGTCGACGAAGCCGTTGCGCTCTCGAATCGTGAAGTAGCCGACCTGAAACGCGGTCAGGTTCTGGAAGAAGTGCGAGCCCTCTGACGGATCGATGGCCATGTCGCGGAATCCCGTCTCGACGATCGTCTTCGCGCCGCAGATCTGCTCCCACTTCACCGGGATGCCGAGGTGGGGATCGAGACTGCCCCAGCGGCCGGGGCCGATGAGGAGATAGTCGCGCGAGTCGCGAAGCAGCATCGCGTTGAGCGTCGCCACCTCGCGCGCCGCGTCGACGCTGCGCGAGCGATCGAAGCTCTCCATGTCCACGACGACGACGTCGCGCAGATCGGAGATCACGCCGTGGCCGAGGACCTGCGCGCTCTGGCAGACGAGAGCGGCGCGATCGAAATCGTCGATGTTCAATTCGTCCATCTCGCGACTCAGCACGAGCGGCCGCATCTGCAGAACGTCGAGCTTTTTCCGTTCGGAGAGATCGACCGCGAATTCGATCTCGATCGGCGTGCCGACTCCCGTCGCGCCGAGCTCGCACAGATACCCGAGCGCCTCTGCCAACGGAAACAATCGATGCTGCAGCAGCGGCGCAAACGTCACGACGCGAGCACCTGCGCGTGCGATGCCTGGATAGAGCGCGTCGTTCTCCGCGGAGTACGTCGACGCCAGCCATTGCAGTGTTCCATCCTCCTCGGCCGCGCGCAGGTCGTGCTGCACGATTCGCTCATCGGTCACCGCCGACGGCTCGCGCGGCGTGCCGTTCATCTCCAGCGCATAGAACGTCGTCTGACTGTTGCGGCGCGCGTCGCGCGGCGACGTGAACTGCTGCAGATGATCGGGGTACTTCGGACAGAAGCGCACGGTCACGCCGCCCTCGACGATCGTGCGGCCGAGGCCGAGGGCGACGGAGACGATGCCGTCGTCGGGCTGCTGCGGACCGGCGGGATAGAAGTTGTACGAGCGCGCGACGCCGGAGATCTCGGGATAGAAGCGATGGCCGTGCTGCGCGCCGGCGAGCTTCTGAACGATGACCGCCATCTTCTCGTCCTCGATGCGATGGCCGGTGATGGCGATGTAGCTGCGCGCGCCGCGGTAGAAGGTCGAGGCGTAGACGCGTTTGATCGCGGTGATGAGGTCCTGCAGTCTGTCATCCCCCGCATTCGGAATCATGAACGTCTGATAGACGCCTGCGAACGGATGGAACTGGCCGTCCTCGAGGAGACTCGATGAGCGCACCGCGAGCGGCTCGTGCACGAGGTCGAGAAACTCGCGCAGTCGCGCGGCGATCGTTTCGGGGAACAGCGGCGCCGCGAGAAAACGGCGCAGGATCTCTTCGTCGTCGCGGGCAGCGAGGGCGAAGGCGCGCAGGTCGTTGTCGTCGAGGAACTGGTCGAAGACGTCCGTCGCGATGACGACGCCCGGCGGCACGTCGATCTCGAGGCCTTCGTATTTCGTGCGAACGCCGTACGTCGAGAAGAGGATGTTGAGAAACGCGAGGCCGCGGGCCTTGCCGCCAACCGAGCCGCCGCCGGTGCGTGCGAACGACGTCGCGGGATCAAACGTGTCGCGATTGAACTCCGCGAAGAATCCCTGCTGCCGGAACGCGCGATGCTCGCGGAGCTGGCGAATGATGTCCTCGCGCATCTCCGCGACGGACGCGTAATCGCTGACCTTGCGCGGACGCAGCCGCTCCGCGAGACGAAACTCCGTGCGCGCCTTGAACCAGGTCGAGAAGTCGTTGCGCTGCGCGTGATGGCGCAGGCTCTCCTCGGGCACGACCGCGAGTTGCGCCTCGAGCGACCTGAGATCGCTCGCGCGGCCGACGATCTCGCCGGAAGGCGTGCGGAAGACGAAATCGCCGAACGCGAAATGGTCGCGAAGGACGCGGCGCAACTCGTCGGCGAACGCCGGCGAGTGTTTCGACAGAAAGCACGCGCCCGCGGCCGTTGCCTCTTTTTCGAGCGAGGGATCGGTCGACTGCAAAAGCACGGGGACGTCCCACGAGCGCGACTTGACCTCGCGCGCGAACGCGATTCCCGCTCGCGGATCATGCTGACCGCCGACGGGGAAGCCCGCGTCCGTGATCACGCCGATCACATGCTCCTGGTATTCCTCGAGCGTGCACATCGCCTCTTCCCAGTTCGAGCGCAGCAGGATCTTCGGCCGCGCGCGCATGCGCAGCGCCCGGTGCGCGGCATTCAATCCCTCCGACAGCAGCCGCCGCGAATGCGAGATCACCTCGGCGTACAGCAGCGGCACGAAGAACGATGCGTAGCGGATGCTGTCCTCGTTGACGAGGATGACCTGCACGCCGAAGCGGCTCGTGTCCTCCGCGACGTTGGCCTCATCCTCGAGGTTCTTGATGATCGCGACGAGGAGCTTCGGATCGCCGCGCCAGATGAAGATGCGGTCGAAGTCCTGCGAGCCGTGATGCGTGATGAGGTCCGTCAGCTCGCGCTTGTCGTAGGCGAGGAGGACGATGGGAGTAGGTTCCGTCACCCTGAGCGCAGCGAAGGGCCTCTCGTGCGGAAGAGGTCCTTCGCTGCGCTCAGGATGACGAGCTGAGATCTTCTCCCGAATCGATCGTGCGAGCCGCTGCGGGGTCATGTCATCGATGTGCAGCGTCGTGATGATCAGATCGAAGCGGCGCTCCTCGAGCAGCTTCAATGCCTCGGCGCCGCGCGAGACGCGCGTGAACTCCGGCGTGTGTGCGAGCTGAAGGCCGTGGTACTCGCTCTGAATCTGTTCGTAGAGAAGCCCTTCCTCCTCGAACAGATAGAAATCGAAGAGGCTGCTAACCAGCAGGATGTCGCGGATGCGATGCCGCTCGAGCTCGCGGAAGTCGTGAAGCACGACAAGATGGTAGATTGACCGGACACGGAGGACCGCAATGAAACGTTCCATCGCTGTTTCGCTGTCTGTCGTCGTGCTGTTCGCTTCCGCCGCGCTCGCGGCCATCACGCGTGAAACCGTCGTCCCCGCCGGCGCGAGCCTGCCGATCGTTGCCGACGTCGATGGCAACGGTCTCGACGATCTGGTCTACGACAAATACATCCTCCTCGCGATGGGCAGCGGCTCGTTCATCCAACGCGACCTGAACCTCGGCGAGGGTTACGACGTTCTCGACACGCTCGACGTGAACGGCGACGGCATCCCCGATCTGCTGACGGCGAACTTCGACGGCCGCAATCCGTTCGAAATGAAGAGGCCCGACCTTCCGACGTATCGCGTGCACATCGCGATCAGTCCGATGCAGTGGGCGGCGGGCATCGCCATCCCGAACAACTTCGACTCCGAGCCGTTCATCGGCGACTTCAACGGCGACGGGAAGGACGACCTCATCCTGCTGCACGTCGCGAAGGAGCTCGGATTCGTCGAGGTCGCGGCGGACCTGACCGTCGCGCTCTCACGCGGCGACGGCATCTTCGAGAAGCGGCCGGCCTTCTCCGTGCCGGTGAGCCCGCAGTTCAACCGCCAGACGCGTCACGTGGTGATGGGCGATCTGAATCACGACGGCATCAGCGACGCGATCATTCGCACGACCGCGGACCTCGTGATCCTCACCGGCACCGGCGGCGGCGACTTCACGATGAAGTCGCACTACCTGCCGTCGCCGCGATTCGGGAACTGGGAGATCGAGCTCGGCGACGTCGATCGCGACGGCAATCTCGACGTCGTGACGTCGGGGCGCCGCGTCGTGCAGGTCCTCTTCGGCGACGGCCATTCGGGATTCAATCGCAACCAGTACCTCTTCCTCCCGCAGTATCGCTATCCGGGAGTTCCGGGCGGCAGTTCCGCCACGGCGATCGGCTGGAGCGCCAATGCGCCGCGCAATCTGGTCCTCGGCGAATTCGTCGCGAAGGGACGCACGGAGATTGCCGGCTCGCTCGTCGAGGGCGACCTTTTCGTCGTCGCGCTCGTGAACGGGCGTCTGCAGGAAGTCACGCCGCGCATTGCGACCGATTTCCTGTACGGCGATCTGTATTCCGGCTCGTTCCGCGAAAAGGGGGCCGACGATCTTCTCGTGACCTGGAATCTCGGCGATCAGTTCCGCTGGACCACCACGCCGGCGGACGCGCCGAAGCCGGCGCTGTTCGACGTCAATCCAACGGAGACCGCGGTCAACGCCGTACCGCCGCGAACGAACAAAGGCCGCGCGGTGATGCGGCCCGTGGCCGCGCCGCTGAAGTTCACGGTGCAGGCGCGCGACTGCGCGCAGGAGCCGACGAAACTTCTGCAGCGCGACGGCGTCTGGGCGCGCTACCAGAACGGATCGGAGATTCTCGAGGCGATCATCGACGACGAGGGCATCTTCAATTACCGCTGGTTCCCGAAGTGGGAACCATACGGCGTCTTCAGCATGATCGAGCGCTCACGGAACGGCGGATGGGAAGGCACCGCGTTCACCTGGACGCCATGCGGCGATCAGGTGATCGGCGTGCAGGTGAAGGAGTAGAGAGATCTCGTCATCCTGAGCTTGCGAAGGATCTCTTCGTCGCCACGGTCGGCGTAGAAGAGACCCTTCGCAAGCTCAGGGTGACGGAGTCAAACCACGCCCTGGTCCATCATCGCGTCGGCGACTTTGAGGAAACCGCCGATGTTCGCGCCGTTCACGTAATTGCCCGGCGTGCCGAAGCGCGAGGCCATGTCGACGCACGTCGCATGGATCCGCTTCATGATGCCGTGCAGACGCTGATCGACTTCCTCGCGCGGCCACGCGAGGCGCATGCTGTTCTGGCTCATCTCGAGACCCGACGTCGCGACGCCGCCGGCGTTCGCGGCCTTGCCCGGACCGTAGAGGATGCCCGCGTCGATGAAGCGATTCACGCCGCCGATCGTCGTCGGCATGTTCGCTCCCTCGGAAACGACGTACACGCCATTGCGCAGCAGGTTCTCCGCATCCTTCGAATTGATCTCGTTCTGCGTCGCGCTCGGAAACGCGCAGTCGGCCTTGTGCGCCCACAGCGGATTGTGATCCGCGCCGTGCGTGAATGACGCGTAGAGCGCGCCGCGGAACTGCTCGGCGTACTCCGCGATGCGGCCGCGGCGATTGTTCTTCAGATCGAGGATCCACGCGAGCTTGGTCCGATCGATGCCCGCCTCGTCGTAGATGTAGCCGTCGGAGTCGGAAAGCGTGACGACTTTGCCGCCGAGGTCGAGGATCTTCTCGACGGTGTACTGCGCGACGTTACCGCTGCCGGACACGAGGCAGGTTTTCCCTTCGAGCGTTTGTCCGCGCGTCGAGAGCATCTCCGCCGCGAAGTAGACCGCGCCGTAGCCGGTCGCTTCGGGACGGATCAGCGAGCCGCCCCAGTTCAGCCCCTTGCCGGTGAGCACGCCGGTGAATTCGTTGCGCAGCTTCTTGTACATGCCGAACAGGAAGCCGATCTCACGGCCGCCCACGCCGATGTCGCCCGCGGGCACGTCGGTGTCCGCGCCGATGTGGCGGAACAGCTCGGACATGAACGCCTGGCAGAAGCGCATGATCTCGGTGTTGCTCTTGTTCTTCGGATCGAAGTCCGAACCGCCCTTGCCGCCGCCCATCGGCAGCGTGGTCAGGCTGTTCTTGAAGACCTGCTCGAAGGCGAGGAATTTGAGGATGCCGAGGTTCACGGACGGATGGAAACGGAGCCCGCCCTTGTACGGACCGAGGGCGCTGTTCATCTGGATGCGGAAGCCGCGATTGACGCGGACCTCGCCGCGATCGTCGATCCATGACACGCGGAAGATGACCGTACGTTCCGGCTCGACCATCCGCTCGAGGATGCGCGCGGCGCGGTATTCGGGATGCCTATCGATCACGAGCGCGACGGAGCTCGCCACCTCGAGCACGGCCTGATGAAACTCCGGCTCGGCCGGATTCTTCGCCTTCACCTGGGCGATGAAGTCCTCGACGTACGGAGAGATTTTCAGGGCGGAGATATCTTCGTCGATGGTCGACATCACGCCGCCTCCGAGGCGCGCACGATCTTCGGTTTCGAGATCGTCATCAGCGCGTAGTGGAGCACGAGCGCGACGATGAAGCCGATGAACCACGCGTAGTCGTACATCGCCTTCAGCGCGGGCACGAAGAGGCCGATCCACGCGAAGAAACAGCCGCCGACCGTCGCCACGACGGCGCGCCAGTTCCATCCCGCGCTGTACGTGTACGCGCCGTCCTCGCGATAGAGATCCGCGAGGCGGAGCTCCCTGTCGCGCAGGAGCCAGTAATCGGCCACGAGCACGCCGGCGATCGATCCCAGTCCGCCGCTGTAGCCGAGGAGCCACGCGAAGATGTAGCCGCTCGGATCGGCGAGCAGGCGCCACGGCATCATCAGGATGCCGATGATTCCGGTGATCAGACCGCCCGTGCGGAACGAGATCAGTTTCGGGAACGCGTTCGCGAAGTCGTTCGCCGGCGAGACGACGTTCGCCGCGATGTTGACCGACAGCGTCGCCACGACGACGGTGAACATCGAGATCGCGATGATCCACGCCTGCGAGAAGTGTCCGACGAGCTTGACCGGATCCCACAGCTCGTTCATCGACTCGTTCGGATAGATCACCGCCGCGGCGGAGGTGATGATCACGCCCATCGCCGCGAAGATGGTCATCGTCGTCGGCAGCGCGACCGTCTGTCCGATGGCCTGTTCCTTCTGACTGCGGCCGAAGCGCGTGAAGTCCGGCATGTTGAGCGACAGCGTCGCCCAGAAGCCGATCATCGCCGTCAGCGACGGCACGAACACCGGCCGGAACTCCGCCCACGTGCGGAGCTTGCCCGGATGCGAGACGAGGTAGCCGAGGCCGCCCGCGCGCCAGATCGCCCATGCGAGCAGCAGCGCGGTCATCACCAGCACGAACGGCGCGGCCCAGTTCTCGACCATGCGCAGAAGGTCCATGCCGCGATAGATGATGTAGATGTTCATTCCCCAGAACACGAGGAACGAGAGCCACTCGGTGGTCATGTGTCCGCCGATCGGACCGCCGAGAAGCGCCGGCCAGCTCGGAATGATCGAGTGCATGAACGTGTGCAGCGCCTGTCCGCCGATCCACGCCTGAATCCCGAACCACCCGCACGCGACGAGCGCACGCATGATCGCGGGGAGGTTCGATCCGATCGTTCCGTAACTCGCGCGCGCGAAGATCGGAAACGGGATGCCGTACTTCGTGCCGGGGTGGGAGTTGAGGAGGATGGGGATGAGGACGATGGTGTTGCCGAGAAGGATCGTGATCAGCGCCTGCCACCAGTTCATGCCGGCGGCGATGAGTCCCGACGAGAGCATGTAGGTCGGGATGCAGTGCGCCATCGAGATCCACAGCGCGGCGTAGTTGTACGTCGTCCAGTTGCGCTTCGCGACCGGGACCGGCGCAAGGTCCTCGCTGTACAAACGGCTGTGCTCGATCGACGCGTGATCCCGCAGCTCGACACGCCCGTCTTCATGACGGATCACTTCCGTCTCTTCGGCCATGGAACCCCCTCAATCGATTTGTGTTGCGGAGATTCTAACCGCGGCGGCGACAGGCGTATGATTCGCGCTTCCACCAAAGGAGGAACCCATGGCCGACCTGTCGACGACGTTCACCGGTCTCAAATTCGAGAATCCGTTTCTGCTCGCTTCCGCACCGCCGACGGAGTCCGACTCCAACATCATGCGTGCGTTCGAGGCCGGCTGGGGCGGCGTGGTGACGAAGACCATCGGCCTGCATCCCGTCGTCAACGTGAAGGGTCCGAAGACGAAGTTCCTCCGCGTCGACACCGACTCGCCCCGCCTTTCGACGAAGAAGCGCCCGAACACCGCGCTGCACTCGTCCTGGAACTGGGAGCTGATCTCCGACAAGACCATCGACTGGTGGATTCCGCGTCTCGAAAACATCAAGAAGGCCTACCCGGACAAGATCCTGATCGCCTCGATCATGGCCGGCTCCGGCAACGACAAGGAGCTCGGTCACTGGCAGCAGCTCACGAAAGCGGTGCAGGACGTCGGATGCGACGGCCTCGAATTGAACTTCTCCTGCCCGCACATGGACCGCGTCGACATGGGCTCGAACGTCGGCAAGGACAAGGTCCTCTGCTCGGTCGTCACCGTCGCGGTGAAGGAAGTCGCGAAGGTTCCGGTTTGGGTGAAGCTCACGCCCGCGACGAGCAACATCGCCGAGGAAGCGGAAGCGTCGTTCCGCGGCGGTGCGGATGCGATCTCGTCGTCGAACACGTGGCCATCGCTCACGCCGATCGATCCCGAAACGCTCGACTTCGAGATGAGCGTCGAGGGCTACACCTCCTCAGGCGGCCTCGGCGGACCGGCGATTCTTCCGCTGTCGATGGCGAAGATGTCGCAGATGACGAAAGCCTTCCCCGACAAGGCGTTCTCCGGCATCGGCGGCGTCTCGAACTTCGATCACGCCCTCAACTACTTCCTCCTCGGATGCGGGACCGTGCAGGTCTGCACAGCGGCGATGCTCGACAGCGCCATCGGACCGAACGTGATCCGCGAGCTGAAGAACGGCATGGCCGAATTCATGGAAAAGCGCGGCTACGCCTCGCTCGACGACTTCCGCGGACTGCGCCGCGATCGCATCGTCGCGCACTCGCAGATCAAACGTCCGGAGCAGTTCGACTACCACGGCGGCTACGACAGCGAGCCGGCGGAAGGCTACGCAGCGGCGCCGGAAACGGCGAACGTCTAGCGCTTCGGCGACGACCCCTCACCCGTCGCTTCGCGACACGCTCTCCGCAAGCGGGGCGAGGGGCGAGGAGAACTCCCTCTCCCCGCTTGTCGGGGAGAGGGCCGGGGTGAGGGGCGCAACCTTCCCCGCGTGGCCCCAGGCTCTCGCTGATCAGATCGAGTCGTTTTCCGGACTGCGGCGGCTGGCGCCTCCGCGATGAGAGCGGTGGCTTGCGCCACCGCGGTCCGGATGATCGCCAACTCGCTTCCCATCAGTCAGGAGAGCCGCCCTCGCTCGACTCGTCGCGCCGGACGACGCGTTCCATGACGACGTCGATCGTTCGAATGAGAGGGGTCGATCGTTGGATCGACAGGGTCGATCGTCGCAATGACACTGGTCGATCGTTGGATCGACGGGGTCGATCCTCGCGATGGCACTGGTCGATCCTCGCAATGGCCAAGGTCGATCCTCGCGATGGCACTGGTCGATCCTCGCGATGGCCAGGGTCGATCCTCGCAATGGCATGGGTCGATGGTCGGATCGACCTCCGCGATCCATGGATGGTGGGGTGCCCTTCCTTCGAATGGGGCAGGTCGATCCGCGGAAGAAGCAGTGTCGATCGTCGGATCGCGGTCGTCGATCGATGGATCGACGTCAGGGGCGGCGCCCCTCGCCACGTCTAGCGCTTCAGCGCGACCGCTTCGATCTCGAGCAGCAGCTCCCCGCGGCAGATGTCGGCTTCGAGGAAGATGTTCTGCGCGAACACGCCCTCGAGCTTCTTCGCAACCACCGGGTAGTCGACGGCGCGGCGAAGGTACGTCTTCGCGGCAATCACGTTCGCGAGCGAGCCGCCGTTGCTCGCGCGCGCGAGCACGGCTTCGATGTTGCGCAGCGTCTCGTCGAGCTGTCCCTCGACGTCGGACATGTGCACGCTCGCGTGACCGACGACGCTCGACGTGCCGGACACGAATACGGTCTCGCCAAACACCGTCGCGCGCGAAAAGGACGGCGATTTCGGACCGTACTTCGGCGGATAGCGATACGCCGCGACCTGACGCGGATTCTCGACCTGCACGCCCGACTCGCGCGCCGCGATGAAGTAGGTCATCAGCCCGCGGCCGCGCATGCCGACCGCGCTCGCGGACGGAAGATCGGTGCTGAGGTGATAGCCGGCCTCGAGGAACGCGTCGTGACGTCCGGCGCAGAAGAGGTGATAGCGCTCGCGGCCGTCGTCGTGTTCGTTGATGCTGCCGACGTGGTTCCACATGCGCAGGAAAAACGGATAGCCCGCGTCGCGCACGAACGCGATCGCCCGCGCATAGACGTCGCGCGTCATCGTCTCGATCGCCCCGCCGTCGATGGCCATCGATCCGAACAGCGTCTCGCCGTCTTCCGCCCAGGTGATGCCGTTCGCGACGCCGCGCTGCGGCTCGCGCCGCGCGCGCCACACCTCGAGGAGCGACTCGCTGCCGAGCTGCGCCAGGGGAAGCGTGATCGCGGCGAGCAGCGGTTCATCCGGCGCCTGAGCGAGATACGAGGGAGAGAGATTGTTCGCGAGGACGGTCGACGTCATCTGGACGCCGGCAATCTTACAGTCAGTATGATTGCGGCGCACCAACGTCCGGGGTCAGGAGAACGTCATGAGAACGCTGATTCGCAATGGCCGCATCGTCACCGCCGTCGATGATTACAACGCCGACATTCTCGTCGAAGACGGGACGATCGCGATGATCGCGAAGAAGATCGACGTCGAGGCCGACAAGGTCATCGATGCATCGAACAAACTGGTCATCCCCGGCGGCATCGATCCGCACACGCACATGGAGCTGCCGTTCGGCGGCACGTCCGCCTCGGACGATTTCCGCACCGGCACGATCGCCGCGGCGTACGGCGGCACGACAACAATCATCGACTTCGCCGTGCAGTACAAAGGTCAGTCGCTGACCGAGGCCGTCGATGCGTGGCATGCGAAGGCGGAAGGAAAGACCGCCATCGACTACGGCTTCCATCTCATCTGCACCGACCTTCCCGACGATCGCCTTCCGGAGATGAAGAAGCTGATCGGCGAGGGCGTGTCGAGCTTCAAGCTGTTCATGGCCTATCCGGGCGTCTTCCTCGTCGACGACGGGACGATCTTCAAAGCCATGACCATGGCCGGCGAGAGCGGCGGTCTGATCTGCATGCACGCGGAGAACGGGGTCGTGATCGATGCGATCGTGAAACGCGCGCTGGCAGAGGGAAAGACCGCGCCGAAGTATCACGCGCTCACGCGGCCGACGAAGGCGGAGGCCGAGGGCGTGCATCGTGCGATCGCGATCGCGGAGACCGCGCACGCGCCGGTGTACATCGTTCACTTGAGTTGCAGCGACGCGCTCGAGGAAGTGACGCGCGCGCGCGACAACGGCCTGCCCGCGTTCGCGGAGACCTGTCCGCAGTATCTCTTCCTCGATTACAGCGTGTACGAAAAGCCGGGATTCGAAGGCGCGAAGTGGGTCATGACGCCGCCGATTCGCGAGCAGTGGAATCAGGAGCAGCTGTGGCGCGGCCTCAAGTTCAACGACCTGCAGGTCGTCGCCACCGATCACTGCCCGTTCTGCTTCAGGGAGCAGAAGGAGCTCGGCCTCAACGACTTCACGAAGATTCCGAACGGCGGCCCGGGCGTTGAGCACCGCATGAGCCTCGTCTACAACGGCGGCGTCGCGAGCGGAAGGATCTCCGTCAATCGTTTCGTGGAGATCACGTCGACGTCGGCCGCGAAGATCTTCGGACTCTTCCCGAAGAAGGGAACAATCGCCGTCGGATCCGATGCGGACATCGTCGTCTTCGATCCGAACGAGGAGCAGACCATCAGCGCGAAGACGCACCACATGAACGTCGACTACTCATGCTACGAAGGCTGGAAGGTGCGCGGCGTGACGAAGACCGTGCTCTCGCGCGGCGAGGTCGTCATCGAGGATGGGAAGTACGTCGGGAAAGACGGGCGAGGTCAGTTCCTGAAGCGGGGCGAAGCGTTCTCACCACGCTGATCGTTCCATCGGGCATCGCCGCGATGACCGCATCCGGCGTGATGACGACGACCGGCAGTCCGACGCGCTTCGCTTCCGCGCGATCGTGCGCAGACGGCTCCGGCTCCTCGCGCGGATGCGTGTGCAGAATCGCGACCGCACGCTCCGGAACGCGCCCGCGAAAGCTGGCATGGCGGAATCCGCCGTCAGGCCACGGCTCGAGCGAGAGCGCATCGTTGCGCTCGCGAATCAAAAAAGCGGCCTGCTCGCGTGCCAGTCGTCCCCAGCCACCCGAGGCGAGCATCGCGTCATACCAGACGTCCGCCTGAGGAGTGCAAAGAACCACGCAGAGCAGGACCGCCATGTGGGCAACGTCGCTCCGGAGCTACTGCGAAGACCTGTGGGAATCCCTGGTTTTCTCTGGAGTGCGGCAGCTGCCGCGACTGCGGTCGCGGCGAGGCAAAGCGGCAGCTGCGGCTGCCGCAGTCCAAACGTGTAACCTTCGTCCATGCTCCGCTTCGGCGCGTTCACGTTCGATTTCGAGTTGCGCCGCGACGGCGCGCTCATCGCGCTCTCGCCGAAGGCACTCCTTCTTTTGCAGATCCTCATCGACGCGCGGCCGCGGCCGGTTGCGCGCGAAACGCTCTATCAGCGCCTCTGGCCCGACGTGATCGTCGAGCCGGGCAATCTGCACACGCTCGTCGCGGAGATCCGCAGCGCCAGCGGCGATCGCTCGATCATCCGCACCGTCCATCGCGTCGGCTACGCGTTCGATGCTCCCGCCGTCGGCGAGGAAAACGCACGCTTCTCCATCCTTCTCGGCGACGAGGAGATCCCGCTGCGCAGCGGCGAGAACGTGATCGGACGCGACCCGCACGACGCGATCGTGATCCGCGCGAACGAAGTCTCACGCCATCACGCCCGCCTCTTCCTCGCCGGCACCACCGTCACCCTCGAAGACCTCGGCAGCAAGAACGGGACGTTCGTCGGAACGACGCGCGTCACGTCGCCCGTCGAAGTGCACGCCGGCGATGAGATCCTCATCGGCACGACGAAGCTTCGTCTCGTGCGCGCGGACGCGCTCGCGACGACGGCGACGGTGTAGGAAGTTGGGGTCACATCTGGAAATCGAACTTCGCGGTCACACCTCGTAGACGGGAAGTTCGATTTCCAGATGTGACCCCAACTTCCCCGTCGCGCAGTCGCCACGCCGGCGAGACACCGGCGGAACGGCCGGCTGGAAGCCGGCGCTCCATGAAAGCCACACCCGCGCGGCTCACCTGAAATTGCGAATCAGCACCACATCGCGCGACGACTCGCCTCGCGATAACGCCACGCGCTTGCCGTCAGGAGAAATGCCGAAGCCGTAGAGCTCTCCCGATTCGAAGAACGTCTGCTGCCGCGGCTCGCTGCCGTCGAGGTCCTGCATCCAGAGATTCGGAACGCCGTCCTTCGCGTCGACGAAGACGAATCCCTTTCCGCTCGGCTGCCACTGGAACGCGATGTCCCCGCCGTATCGCGGCACTTCGAAGTAACGCGTTTCGCCGTGACCATCGAGAGGGACGAGAGCCGTTCGCCACAGCGGCACGTTCGGTTCGGTCGATCGCAGTCGGCAGAGCAACCACTTGCCGTCCGGTGAAACGACCGGCCGGTTCGATGGGCGATCGGTAAGACGGGTCTGTGCGCCGCCGTCGATCGACACCTGATAGATGAGCTGCTTGTCGTCGCTGCGCATGTAGACGATCGACCTGCCGTCCGGCGTGAACGACGGAGGGCTCGCGTTGCCGACATTCGTGACCTGACGCGGATTCGCACCGTCCGCATCGGCGACCCAGACCTGCGGCGATCCCGATTTGTCCGACACGAATGCGATGCGCGAGCCGTCGTTCGAAACGGTGAGGCCCCACATCGTCATGCTCTGGATGGGACGGCGCGCCGCGCCGCCGTTCACATCGACCGCGACGAACGTGCTCATCTCACCCACGTGCGTGCTGTAAATGACCTGGCGATCGCCGATCCACGTTACGCCGCCGCCGCCCACCGAGTTGCCGGGACCGGTGGTCAGCGCGTGCAGCGTCGCGAGCGAACGGTCCTCGAGATCGATCGTGTAGATGTTCGACTCGGTCGCATCGCGCACCGCGGAGAACGATTTCGAATCGGCCGTCGGCGTCACACAGAAATACGCGCTCACCTCCGACGTGATCTTGCGGCCGGTCGTCTCGCCGGTCGGAATGAACCAGATCTGCGGCGGCTGTTCGCGCTCGTACACGGTCGCCAGCGCGCCGCTGCCGTCGGGCAGCCACGCGTACGAGCCGACGCCCGGGAACCGCGGCGTGACGAGACGCGTGATGGCGCTCGTCTCGATGTCGATGCGAAACAAGCCGGCATCCTTCCGCTGGTTCTGCGTTCCGGCGACGAACGTGATGCCCTTCCCGTCGACGGCCCAGACGGGACTCTGGATGAACTGCGGCGCCTTCCGCCGCAGGATGACCGTCTCGCCGCTGCCGTCGACGGCCGCGATGGTGAGGCGGAACTCGCGATCGAGCGCGTTCAGACGCACGAACGCGATGCGCGTTCCGTCCGGCGAGATCGTGAACATGGCCTCGGTGTTCGATGCGACCTGGCGCGGCGCGCCGCCGAGGAGAGGGATCTGAAAGACGTTGACGACATTCGGTTCGGCGAACGTCGCCGCCGCGTAGAACGCGTAGTCGCCGTCCGGCGCGACCTTGAGGTCGTAAACCGTGAACGACGCCGGCTCGACGATGCGCGTGACCGTCGACGTGGCGATCTGTTCGACGTACACCGCCGTCCCGCCCCGTTCCTCCGCCGCATACACGAGATACTTTCCGTCCGGCGAGATCGCGGCCCGCGCGACGCGTCCGTGATTCGTGAGACGCGACATCATCATCGCCGCATTTTCCGGCCGGGGAATCCATCGCCATGCCGCGATTGCCGCGGCGATTGCCAACACGACACCGATCATTCCGACGATCACGCGTCCGCGCCGCGGTGTCGCGACGTGATCCGGCGCGGCCTCGCGCAGATCGAGCGCGACGTCGCGCATCGAGTCGTAGCGCAGCTCCGGCTCCTTGCGCAGGCAGCGGCGCACGACGCGGCGCAACTCGCGGGGGATGCGATCCAGCGATGGCTCGAGATGCACGACGTTGTGAATCGTGTCCGCGTATTGCGCCGCGGCGAACGGATTCGCGCCGCTCAGCAACTCGTACAAAACGACGCCGAACGCAAAGACATCCGTCCGCCGATCGATCGGCTTTCCCTCGATCTGCTCCGGCGACATGTACGCGGTCGTACCGACGCGCGAGGTCGGCGTCGTCACTCCCGACAACGCGGTGCGCTCGCCGAGGCGTTCGGTGAGCTTGGCGACGCCGAAGTCGACGATCTTCGCGCGGCCGTCGCTCGTGACCATCACGTTGTCGGGTTTGAGATCGCGATGGACGATGCCCGCGTCGTGTGCCCGCGCGAGGCCGTCCGCAACCTGGGCCATCACTTCGATCTTCGCCTCGAGATTGCGACGACGGCGCATCCACTCCGAGAGCGCCTGGCCGTCGATCAGCTCCATCGCGAGGAAGTGGACGTCGCCTTCCGATCCGGCGTCGTGCACCGCGACGATCGACGGATGATTCAGCGTCGATGACGCGCGCGCCTCACGCACGAATCGCGCGACGCGCTCCGGATCGGACGTGCGATGTTTCGGCAGGATCTTCAGCGCGACCCGCCGCCCCAGATTCGAATCCTCGGCCGCGTAAACCTCACCCATGCCGCCCTGCCGCAGCAGAGAGACGATCTCGTAACGCCCGACGCGTGTCCCGGCAGGGACCGACCCGCTCGAGGGCATGGTTACAGGGTAGTACGCGAGAGCGGGAGGAAGGTTGGTGCTGAGTGCTGAGTCCTGAGTGCTCGGGGTGCCGCACGGCAATTGCCGACTCAGCACTCAGGACTCAGCACTCAGCACTTATTCGCTACTTCGCGTCAGCCCGGAACTTGCCGCTCTCGACTTCCTTCACGAACCGAATCAGCTCCCGAAAGTAAGTCTCCTGATCGTCATACATCGACAGGTGGCTTCCCTTCGTCACGATCACGCGCGAGTTCGGGATGAGCTTGCCCATGCGCCGGATGTCGTCGGGATTCATCTCGTCGTG
>Ga0075425_100001239_pt1 | contig 24820 bp, 22 predicted proteins | sample SoiMethybrSBSTD4_FD_75300 | JGI IMG/M metagenome (GOLD analysis project Ga0075425, IMG submission 75300) | Bulk soil microbial communities from a Populus tree surrounding site in Tennessee, USA - Soil MetaG P. TD hybrid SBSTD4 | ecosystem: Environmental > Terrestrial > Soil > Tree plantation...
GATGGTGCGGCTGAAGCCCGTCACCACCGTCTCGATGGGCAGGCGATCGATGGGCGGCGTCTCGATGACGGAGAGATCGCGCACGCCCGACAGCGACATGTAGAGCGTGCGCGGGATGGGTGTGGCGGTGAGGGTGACGGCGTCCACGCTGGCGCGGAGCTGCTTGATCCGCTCCTTGTGGGCGACCCCGAAGCGGTGCTCCTCGTCCACCACGAGGAGGCCCAGGTTGCGGAAGCTCACGTCCTTCGAGAGGAGGCGGTGAGTGCCGATGACCACGTCCACCGCGCCCGTGCGCAGGCCCTCCACCACCGTCTTCTGCTCCTTCGGGCTCCGGAAGCGCGAGAGCAGCTCCACCTTGGCGGGGAAGGCGGCGAAGCGGTCGCTGAAGGTGTGGAAGTGCTGCTGCGCGAGCACGGTGGTGGGCACGAGCACGGCGACCTGCCGCCCGTCGGCGGCGGCCTTGAAGGCCGCACGCAGCGCCACCTCCGTCTTGCCGTAGCCCACGTCGCCCGCCACCAGGCGATCCATGGGACGGTCGCGCTCCATGTCGGCCTTGACGTCCTCGATGGCGCGCAGCTGGTCGGGGGTCTCCTCGAAGCGGAAGGCAGCCTCGAACTCGCGCTGCCACGGCGTGTCACTGGAGAACGGGGGCCGCTCGCTCACCGAGCGACGAGCGTAGAGCTGGAGGAGCTGCTCCGCCATCTGTCGGACGGCTGCGCGTACCGACTCCTTGATCCGCTGCCATGCCCCGCCACCCAGCCGGTCGAGTCGCGCCGCGCCCGCGGGGGCGCCCATGTACTTCGAGATGAGGTCGAGCCGCTCCACGGGGAGGTAGAGGCGCCCGCCCTCCGCGTACTCGAGGAGGAGGAAGTCGCCCTCGCGTCCATCCACGGGCATGGTCTGGAGGCCGTGGTAGCGGCCGACGCCGTGCGACTCGTGCACCACGAGGTCGTTGGGCTTGAGATCGGTGAAGGCGGCGATGGTCTGTCCGCGCTGGAAGACGGGACGCCGCAGCCGGCGGCGCCGCGCGCCGAAGATGTCCTCCTCGGCGAGCACGACCACGCCGAGGGCGGGAAGCTGGAAGCCCGCCGCGCAGTCGCCGGTGACGACACCGAGGCCTTCGCTACTCCACAGGGTGGCGCCGGGCCACGGCTCGAGGTCGTGCTCGGAGAGGATGCCCTGGAGGCGCGTGCCCTGCTGCTCGTCGTCCACCACCAACCGCACCGTGAAGCCCTCGACGCGCCACTCGCGGATGGCGGCGGCGAGCTCCTTGAAGCGGCCCTGATAGCCGCCGACGGAACGCGTGCCCATGGCGATGCGCGGGGCCCCGCCATTCCCCCGCTGGAGGAGCGGCAGCTCGAGCCGCTGGAAGCCCGCCAGGGCCTCGCCGAGCGGCTGGGCGGACGGCGCGTCCTCGGGCGGCGCGTCGAGGAGGGCGGGATCGTCGAGCACCACGAGGGCATCGCGAGGGAGCCAGGCGGGCAGGAAGACGGAGGGATCGCCGTCGACGGACAAGGGGAGCACGGTGATCTCGTCGAGGGCCTCGATGGAGCGCTGGGTGGTCGGGTCGAAGAGCCGCAGCGACTCGACGTCGTCGCCGAAGAACTCCGCCCGCACGGGTCGCTCGCGGAGCGGAGAGAAGATGTCCACGATGCCGCCGCGCAGGCTCCACTGCCCCACGTCCACCACCGTGTCGACCCGCTCGTAGCCCGCGAGATCGAGCCACTGCACGAGCGTCTCGCGGTCGATGGTGCCCGCCACCTCAAGCGAGAAGGCGCGGGCGCGGAAGGCGGTGGGCGAGAGGAGCGGAGCGGCAAGCCCCGAAGGCGTCGCCACCACGACCGCGCCCTCTGCACCAAGGTAGTGGCAGACGCGTGCGCGCTCGGCCGCCTGCTCCTTGTGCCGGCCCCGCCACGCCGCGGGCTCGGCGGGCGGGAATTCCAGCACGGGCAGCCGATCCCCCGCGCCGAGGCTCGCGAGGAAGAATCGCACGTCCTCGACGAGGCGATGGCGCTCGGCCGGTCCGGGCGCCATGAGGAGGACGGAGCGGCCCGTGTGCTTGACGAGGGCGGCGACCACGAGAGACCGCGAGGAGCCCCAGAGTCCGTCGGCCTGCAGGCAGGGATGTCCCCGGGCGAGGGCCGTCGAGAGCTCTTCGAGGGCGGCCCACCGGGACAGGATCGATTCCGACGCGGTGATGCTCATGAGCCGCTACGGCGCGACACGATGCCTACGTTACCACCACTTTCCCGGGCAGGCCCGGAACGCCGACTAGGTCCGGAGCCCCTGCACCAGATAGAAGCTGAGCGTCTCGAGCTCGATGGAGAGATCCACGCTCTTGAAGCGCACGTCCTTGGGCGCCCGCAGCCGGCCCGGCGCGAAGTTCAGGATGGCCTTGATTCCTGCGGCGACCAGCGTCTCGGTCACGGGCTGGGCGGATTCCGCGGGCACGGCCACGATGGCGAGCTGCAGATTGCGGGCCTTCGCCTCCTTCGGCAGATCGCGCAGGGGGAGGATGGGCACGCCGTCGGGAGTCGCCCCGACCTTGGCGGGATCGTCGTCGAAGATGGCGGCGATCCGGAAGCCCTGACGGGCGAAGCCCTTGTAGTGATAGAGGGCCGAGCCCAGGTTGCCGAACCCCACGAGGGCGACCTGCCACTCGCGGTCGAGGCCGAGGATGCGCTGCAGCTCGGCCTTGAGCCCGGAAACGTAGTAGCCGATGCCGCGCACTCCGAACTCCCCGAAGTAGGCGAGGTCCTTCCTCACCTGAGCCGAGTTCAAGCTGAAGCGCTCCGCCAGCTCCTGGGAGGAGATGGTCTTGACGCCGTCCTCCTCGAGCTGCTGCAGGCAGCGCGTGTAGACGGACAGCCGACGCACCGTCATCTCGGGAATGCGGGGAATCTTGAACGGGGAGCGTCGAGGCATCGCAGCTCAGCTCCGGGCGCCCCGGGGCACGACACCCGGGACGCCCGAGATCCAGGCAGTGGCTACGACTTCACGAAGAGCAGGATGACCGCGATGACGAAGACGAAGAGCGTGAGCGACTCGATGAAGGCCAGGCCCAGGAGCATGGCGGTCTGGATGCGGGCGATGGCGCCCGGCTGGCGCGCCATGGCGTCCACGGCCGAGCCGGCCGCGCGCCCCTGCCCCAGGCCGCAGAGTCCCGCGGCGAGGCCGAAGCCGAGACCGGCGGCGAGCACCGCGAAGGCCTTGGCCATGTCGCCACCGCCCGTGGCCTCCGCCGCCCAGGCCAGGCCGGGGGCCGTCAGCACCGTCATTAGAGTCACAGTCAGAATGCGTCGCACGGCTTCCTCCTTGTGATGGTGGTTGGAGCTCAGTGATGTTCAGGTTCTGCGACAGCTTCGGCAATGTAGAGCATGGCGAGCTTGCAGAAGATGAAGGTCTGGATCAGCGCGACCAGGATCTTGAGCGGCAGGAGAAAGCCGATCACGAAGACGACCATGATGAGGGTGGCGGGGGCGCCCAGGATGATGCCGCCCAGGGTCCCCTTGAGGGCCCAGCCGAGCATGCCGTCCAGCCCCATCATGAAGAAGAAGATGGCAAGGAGGATGTGCCCGGCCATCATGTTGCCGAAGAGACGAAGGGAGAGGGAGAGGGGGCGCGCACAGTGGCTGATGATCTCGATGACGAACATCAGCGGCTTGAGGGCAAGCGGCACCGGCCCCGCGAAGTGCTTCAGGTAGTTCACGAAGCCCTGCTTCCGCACCCCGATCCAGTGATAGGTGAAGAAGACGATGAGGGCGCAGGCCGCGGTGGTGTTGAGGTTGGCGGTGGGCGCGATGAGGCCCGGCACCAGGCCCATGAGGTTCGAGGCGAGGATGAACAGGCCGAGGGTGGCGATGAGGGGGATGTAGCGCCGCCCGTCGTGCCCCACGGTCTCGTCGAGCTCGTTCAAGAACTGCTCGAGCACGACCTCCATGAAATTCTGTGAGCCGCGCGGGACCAGGGCGAGCCGGCGCGTGGAGACCACGGCCACGATGAGGAGGATGCCCATGACCACCCACGTGTAGAGAATCTGGTCGGGGAGGCCGGGAATGTGGAAGATCGGCGGGTGCTCGATGAGCTCCATCTAGCCTTCCTCTTGCCCGCGAGCGTTCAGAAGTCCCTCCACGAGGAGCACGGGGGGCAGGGTGGCCAGGCCCACGCCGACAGCCACCGGATGCACCCAGCCCTGCACGATGAGAGCCGCGAGAGAGCCCAGGATCGCGACCTGGCGCAGCCCGATGCGGCCAATGCGCCCGAGCCCGGCCTGCCCCTCCGCCACCACCGCGAACGCCCGCCCGAGATCGCGCGCGAGCCAGCGGAAGTTCAGGAAGGCCACGGCGCCGCCTCCGCCTACACCGGCCGCGGCCGGCGCGCCGAAGAGCCACCAGGCGCCCGCGGCGAGGGCCGCCACGACGAAGGCGCCCACCCGGGTCACTCGAGTTGCGAAATCAGCCATGGCCATTCGAACGATCCGTCTCGTTCAGCGTCTTGATGGTGCGGACGAAGTTCACGGCAGCGGCCGCAATCCCGAATGCGAGCCCGACCAGCACCAGCCACGGCTGAGTGCCCAACCAGCGATCCGCGAAATACCCCGCCGCCAGTCCGATCGCCACGCATGCGAACAGCATGGTGCCGAGTGCGACGAGCCGGGCGGTATGTCCTGGCGACGATTTACCAGTGCCTCCCGCCATGTGAATAGGAACACTATCACAGCGTTCCAGCCATGACAAGACGACGCAACTCACTCATTTGCAAGGGGAATGTCGAGGGTCACTGCCGTCGGTCACGCACAAAGTCCAGGATCTCGGCGGCGATCTCGGGCCCCTTCTCCTCCTGGAGGAAATGACCCGCTCCCGCGATGATCGCGAAGCGGGCAGCGGGAATCAGATCCGCGAAGGATCGCCCGACGGCGAGCGAGAAGACAGGATCCGAGTCGCTGAAGCAGACGAGCGCTGGCTTCGACCACGAGCGAAGCGCGTGACGTGTCGCGCGCATCTCCGCCGCCCCCGGCGCTTCCGGGGCGGTGGGAATCAGCGCGGGGAAGGCGCGCGCGCCGGCCTTCGACTCCATCGTGGGAAAGGGCGCATCGTACGCGGAGACGATGGCCGTCGAGATGCGCTCGCGATCGACGGCGGAGCGCCTGATCACCTGCCCGACGGGCAGGTCCGGCGTGCGCAGGGCGTACTCGCGCCACTTCACGAGTCCCGGGGAGAGCGTCGCCGCCTCGCCCGACATCAGATCCGTGTTGAGGATGACGAGGCGCGCAACGCGATCAGGATGGCGGGTCGCGTAGCGCAGGCCGAGCGGGCCGCCCCAGTCCTGCACGACCACCGTCAGGTCGCCGAGGCCCAGCGCGTCGACGAAGCGCTCGAGCCAGCCGTAGTGGAAGGCGAAGGAGTAAGCGCTCACGTCGGTGAGCTTGTCGGAGCGGCCGAAGCCGATGTAGTCCGGCGCGATGCAGCGGAAGCGAGGGCGGAGAACCGGAATCATGGACCGGTAGAGAAAGCTCCAGGTCGGCTCGCCATGGAGGAGGAGGATGGGGTCGCCCGCTCCCTCGTCGAGATAGTGCGTGCGAAGGCCGCCCACGTCCACGTAGCGCGGGGCGAAGGGGAAGTCGGGCAGCCCGACGAAGCGCTCGTCGGGCGTGCGGTAGATCTCGCTAGCCAAAGACGCCTCCCATGCGCCCGGCGGCCAGGCGGTTGATGAGCACCACGCTGACCGCGGCCACCGCGATGAGGATGACACCGAGGGCGGCCGCCTCGCTGGAGGAGCCGGCGATGTAGAAGGCGAAGATGCCGTTGGTGATCATCTCCCAGCCTCCCAGAGCGAGGAAGAGCACGGCGGAGGCCTCCTGCAGCGAGGTCATGAAGGAGAAGAGGCCGCCCACCACGATGCCCTTCCAGATGAGCGGCATGGTCACGTCGCGGAAGGCGCGCGCGCCGGTGGCGCCCACGCTGGCCGCCGCCTCCTCCAGCGAGCGGTGCACGAGGAGCAGCGAGGCGTACGCGCCGCGCACCGTGTAGGGCAGGCGGCGCACGGCCAGCACGAGCGGCATGATGATCCAGAAGGAGGTCAGCCCGCGGTCCAGGCCGGGCAGGTCGAAGTGAAAGGCGCGGATGTACGCGATGCCGATGGCCGTGCCCGGCACGGCGAGGATGAGCGTGTTGACGGCATCGAGGGCGCCGCGGCCCGGCACGGTGGAGCGACCGAGGATCCACGCGATGGGCACGCCCACCGCGACGCAGAGGAGGACGGCGAGCCCGGAGTAGAGGAAGCTGTTGACGATGTACTTCGGCGTCTCCACGATCACGCGCTCGAAGTGCTGCAGGGTATAGGCGAGGGGCAACGGGGTGAGCGACCATCCGCGGCTCAGCGAGGCGAGGGCCACTCCCACGTACGGGATGAAGGAGAGGAGCATGACGAGGGAGAGGAAGCTCACCGCCGCTACCTGGCGCAACCCGGTGAGACGCCGGCGCTCGATGATCGTGTAGGAGAGCGACGAGTAGTCCTTGAGCCCGACCCATCGCCGCGCCACGAGCAGGAAGACGATGGCGAGGAGCACCATCAGGGCGGAGACGACAATTCCCATGCGGAAGATCCGCCGGTCCACGAACTGCACGATGTTGAGATAGGCCTGGGCGGCGAGGAGATCCTGCACGCCCAGGATGAGGGGGGTGGCGAAGTCGGAGAAGGTCCAGATGAAGACGAGGAGCGCCCCCGCCACGTAGCCGGGCGTAGTCAGGGGCAGGGTCACCGTCCAGAACTTCTTCCAGCCGCGCGCTCCCACACTCTCCGCCGCCTCTTCCAGCGCGGGATCGATCTTGCCGAGGGCGTCGACCACGTTGAGGGTGATCATGGGGAAGAGGTGGAGCGTCTCCACGAGCACCACCCCGTGGATGCCGTAGAGGAAGTTGATGGGCTTGAGCATGTCGAAGGCGTCCATGAGAAGGACGTTGATCGAGCCCGCCCGGCCCAGGATGAAGGTGAAGCCGAGGGTGCCCACGAGGGGCGGCGAGATGACGGGAACGAGGGTGAGATAGCCGAAGAGGCCGCGGCCGCGGAAGTCGTACCGCACGAGGAGGAAAGCCACCGCGATGCCGATGACGGAGGAGGCGACCACCGTGGCCACGCCTAGGAGCAGTGATTTCCAGAGGGCGCGCAGGTAGAAGCCGTCGCGGAAGAAGCCGAGGAAGTTCGCGAGGGTGAGCCGCCCGCCCTCGTCGGTGACGGCGTCGTAGAAGATGCGGATCAGCGGATAGACGAGAAAGACCAGGAGAAAGAGCCAGATCAGCCCCACGCCCAGCGCCCGCCACAGCGCCGGGCGCGGGGCGCCGGGCTCAGGCATCGTCGGCGACGGCGAGGGTGACGGATGCGGGAAAGGTGACGGCGACCTCGCGGCCGATGGACAGCGGCTCGTGGTGCCAGGGATCGCGAATGTCCGCCTGGAGGACCTGGCCCGAGGGGGCCTCGACGTCGTAGCGGAGGGCGCTGCCCAGGTACGCGATGAAGCTCACGCGACCGCGCACCACGTTGCCCTCGCCCTTTTCTGTGGCGCCCGCGGCGATGGCCACGTTCTCCGGCCGGATGGCCAGCACGCAGCGCTCGCCCACGGGACCGTCGGCCACGGCGCGCAGCGCGCCGAGCGCGGTGTCCACCACGAGGCCGCTGCCCGCCCGCTCCCTGACCCGACCCGGGACGAGATTGTTGGTACCCACGAAGTCCGCCACGAAGCGCGTGCGCGGCCGCTCGTAGAGCTCCTTGGGCGCGCCCACCTGCTGCACGCGGCCCTCCTTCATCACGGCCACGCGATCGGAAAGGGAGAGGGCCTCTTCCTGGTCGTGGGTGACGTAGATGGTGGTGATGCCGAGCTCGCCCTGGAGCTTCTTGATCTCCGCCCGGACCTGGACGCGGATCTTGGCGTCGAGGTTGGACAGGGGCTCGTCGAGGAGGAGGAGATCGGGGTTGAGGACGAGGGCGCGCGCGAGGGCCACGCGCTGCTGCTGCCCGCCCGAGAGCTGGCCCGGATAGCGCGACTCGTAGCCGATGAGGTTGACCTTGCGCAGCCCCTCCGCGAGCCGCGCGCCGATCTCCGCCGCCGTGAGCTTTCGAAGGCGGAGGCCGTAGGTGACATTGCCCGCCACCGTCATGTGCGGCCAGAGGGCGTAGTTCTGGAACACCATGCCGATGTTGCGCTCGTAGGGCGCCCGCCCGTTCACCAGGCGATCGCCGAAACGGATCTCCCCCGCGTCGGGCTGATAGAAGCCCGCGAGGAGCCGGAGGAGCGTCGTCTTGCCGCAGCCCGAGGGGCCGAGCAGGGTGAAAAGCTCGCCGTCGCGGACCTCGAGATCCGCCCGGTCCACCGCGGTGACGGAGCCGAACCGCTTGACGACCTCGCGGATGGTGATCTCCACGGCCTACTTCTTCTTCAGCTCCTCCCACTTCGCCTCGATGTCGTTGCGGAAGCGCGTCTTGAGCGCTTCGGAGCGCTTGGCCGCCGTGGCCTCGTCGTAGACGTTGGCCACGTCGCGGTCGAAGTACGAGCGCACCCCGCCCGTGAACTCCACGGCCAGCTCCGCCGTGGAGCCGGGCGCGCCCTGCACCTTGAACTTCGGCGTGATGGGGAAGAGCCCGCGCTCCATGAACACCTTCTGACCGCGCTCGGTCATGAGGAACTCGATGAAGGCCCGCGCCGCTTTGGGATTGCGGGCGCCGGCGAGGATGGCCATGGGCTCGGGGGTGACGAAGGCGTATTTGGGCGCCACGAACTTGATGTCGAAGCCGGCCAGCTTCTCCTCGAAGGCCATGTAGGAGGGCACGGCGAAGCCCGCCGCGAATTCACCCTTGGCCACCACGGTCGGCACGTCCCGGCTGCGCGCGGTGAAGTGTCCGGTGTTGGCGGCGAGCCTGGTCAGCCACTCCCAGCCTTTCTCCTCTCCATAGAGGGAGAGGATCACCTCGTAGGTGGCGTTGGACGAGGAGGAGCGCGTGGGCGCGCACTGCGCGACCTCACCTTTGAGCTTGGGATTGAGAAGGTCGTCCCACTCCTTCGGCTCCGGGACCCCCAGCCGCTGGATGCGCTTGGGGTTGTACACGAGGCCGTACGGCTCGAGCGCGGTCCCGATCCAGTACCCGTCCTTGTCCTTGAGGGGGATCGGCTTGGGCTTGCCGATGGAGGTGGGGACGGAATCCCACACCGCCCTGGCGATCTCCACCTTCTGGAGGAGTTTCTGCTCGGCGAGCTTCTCGAAGAGGGCGGACTCCCCGCCCCAGAAGACGTCCACCTCCGGCTTGCCCTTCCACTCCACGATGCGCCCGTAGGCCACGGGCGTGCCGGCAGGAATCGCGCTCACCTTCACGGTGACGTTCCACCGCTCCTTGGCATAGTCGGCGAAGGCTTTGAGGGCGGCGTCATGGATGAACTTGGAGACGGGAGTGATCAAGTTCAGCTCGCCCTCGATGGGGGCTGCGCCCTGGGCCAGCGCTGGCGAGGCAAGTCCTCCCAGCGACGAGAGGACAGCCACCAGGGCCAGCGCCGCGATCGATCGCACCATGAGTGCCTCCTTGAAAGCTTGTGTGGGAACCGGCTGCGGCTAGGGCGTGGCCCAGCCTCGCGAGCGCTCGACGGCGCGCCGCCAGCCCGCATAGCCCGCGTCACGCGCAGCGCCCTCGGCGGACGGCGTGAAGCGGCGCTCCAGCTGCCAGCGCGCGGCCAGACTCTCCACCTTCCAGAGACCGGCGCCCACTCCGGCGAGGAAGGCCGCGCCCATCGACGTGGTCTCCGTGATGGCCGGGCGCAGCACCTCGACGTGTAGCACGTCGGCCTGAAACTGACAGAGAAAGTTGTTGGCGGCGGCCCCGCCGTCCACGCGCAGCGTGCGCAGCACCGCGTTCGACTCGCTGGCCATCGCGTCGAGCACGTCGCGGTTCTGGTAGGCGATGGCCTCGAGAGCGGCGCGCGTGATGTGCGCGCGGGTGGTACCGCGCGTGAGGCCGACGAGGATGCCGCGCGCATAGGGATCCCAGTACGGCGCGCCCAGGCCGGTGAAAGCGGGCACGAGATAGACGCCGCCCGCATCTTCCACGGAGGTGGCGAGCGCCTCGCTCTCCGCCGCCTGCGCGATCACCCCGAGGCCGTCGCGGAGCCACTGGACGACGGCGCCCCCGATGAACACGCTGCCCTCGAGGGCATAGGTGACGGCGCCGTCGAGCTGCCAGGCCACCGTGGTGAGGAGACCGTGCGAGGAGGCGATGGGCGTGGCCCCCGTGTTGAGGAGAAGGAAGCACCCGGTGCCGTAGGTGTTCTTGGCCGTGCCCGGCTCGAAGCAGCACTGGCCGAAGAGCGCGGCCTGCTGGTCGCCCGCGATGCCGGTGATGGGAATGCCCGCGGGCAGCTCGCCCTTCGTCGTCTCGCCAAACACCCCCGCCGACGGCTTGACCGCGGGAAAGATGGCGAGCGGCACGTCCAGCAGCCGGCACAGCTCGTCGTCCCAGCGGAAGGCGCGGATGTCGAAGCAGAGCGTGCGCGAGGCATTGGAGGGATCCGTGGCGTGCACGGTGCCGCCGGTGAGGCGCCAGAGGAGCCACGAGTCGACGGTGCCGAAGGCCAGCTCGCCCCGCTCGGCGCGACTCCTCGCTCCCGGCACCTGGTCGAGGAGCCAGCGGATCTTCGTGCCCGAGAAGTACGGATCGAGGACGAGGCCCGTCTTGCCCCGGAAGATCGGCTCCGCGCCCTCGCCCTTGAGGCGCTCGCACAGCGGCGCGGTGCGGCGGCACTGCCAGACGATGGCGCGGTGCACGGGCCGCCCCGAGGCGCGCTCCCAGAGCATGGCCGTCTCGCGCTGGTTGGTGATGCCGATGGCCGCGATCTCCGCGGCGGTGACGCGGGCGACGGCGAGGGCCTGGCGGAGCGCGCCGACGGTGGTGTCCCAGATCTCCTCGGCGTCGTGCTCTACCCAGCCCGGCTGGGGAAAATGCTGGGGCAGCTCGAGGTAACCGCTCCCCCGCACCGCTCCGTCCGGATCGATCACCACGGCGCGGGAGCCCGTCGTGCCCTGGTCCAGGGCGAGGACGAAGCGGCGGCCCGTCATCGGCCGAGCAAGGTCTTCGCCACGTCCGGCTGATCGGTGATGAGGATGGCGACGCCCGCCTCGACCATGCGCTTCATGTCACCCGCGTCGTTGACCGTCCATGCTCCCAGCCCCACGCCCGCGCGCCGCGACTCGGCCACCACGGCCACGTCGACCGCCGTGTACTCGACGCCGATGTAGCCGACGCCGGCTGCCTTCAGGACGTCCAGCTCGGCGCTCAGACCTGAGCGGCGGAGGGTGCGCGCGGAGTAGAGGGCGCAGGTGGCGATCTCGGGTCTGAGCTCGCGGATGCGACGCCACGTGGGCGCCTCGAAGGACATGACCACGGTGGAGGCGACCATGCCGTGGCGGTCGAGGATGGCCATGACCTTCTCCTCAATGCCCGGGTAGCGCGCCTTCGCGGGATCCACCTTGATCTCGAGAAGCATGCGGCGCTTGGCCTGGGCCGCCACCGCCGTCACCTCGTCGAGGGTGGGCACCGACTCCTGGGTCACCGCGCCGGCGCGGTCCTTGAGCCGCAGCGCCTTGAGCTCGGCCAGGGTGCGATCGCGCACGGGGCCGAAGCCGGTGGTGGTGCGGTCGAGGGTGGCGTCGTGAATGACCACCACCTCGCCGTCGCGTGAGAGATGCACGTCGAACTCGATGAAGTCCGCGCCCAGGGCGAGGGCGTTGCGGAAGGCAAGCAGGCTGTTCTCCGGCCAGAGGAGCGAGCCGCCCCGATGGGCAGCGAGGAGGGTGGGGCGCGGGGTCTGGGCGGCGCCCATCGCGGCGAACATCCCCACCGTCAGCATGGCCCACCCCGAGAGCGCGAGCAGCCTCACTTCTCGCTCTCCACGAGTCCCTTCACGAACCAGCGCTGCATGAAGAGGATGATGGCCACGGGCGGGAGGAGGGCCATCATCGCTCCCGCCATGATGAGGTTCCAGGTAGGCAGCTCGGTGCCGCTGCGCGGGATCAACTCCTCGAGCCCGATCACCACCGTGCGCATGGCTTCGGAGTTGGTGATGAGGATGGGCCAGAGGTACTGGTTCCACCCGAAGATGAAGAGGACCACGAAGAGGGCGGCGATGTTCGCCCACGACAGCGGCAGGAGGAATCGGAAGAGGAAGCGGAGGGGGCCGGCGCCGTCGAGCTGGGCCGCCTCCGCGAGCTCGTTGGGAATGGTGAGATAGAACTGGCGGAAGAGGAAGGTGGCGGTGGCCGAAGCCATGAGGGGCACGGCCAGCCCCTGATACGTATTGATCCAGCCCAGGGTGCCGATGACCTCGTAGGTGGACATGAGACGCACGGGCACGGGCAGCATGAGGGTGATGAAGATCATCCAGAAGCAGAGCATGCGCCCGCGGAAGTCGAAGTACACGATGGCGAAGGCGGAGAGCATGGAGATGACGATCTTGCCCACCGCCACCGCCACCGCCATGACCAGGCTGTTGAAGAGCATGCGGCCCATGTGCGCCTTGCGCCACGCCTCCACGTAATTCGCCACCGCGTGCACGGAGGGGAGGAGGCGCGGCGGGCGCTGCACCACCTGCTGGAGGTCCTGGGTGGAGATGACGAAGGCGAAGTAGAGCGGGAAGGCCACGACGGCCACGCAGGCGATGAGGAGCACGTGGATCAGCAACGTGTTCCAGGAAACCGGCTTCTTGCGCGGGGCCGCCATCGCCTCCATGCGGACCCGCGCCTGCTCCATCTGCCCCGCGCGCGCGGTTGTCATTTAACCTCGACATGCCTTTCGGCATGTTGGCCGTGGGCGAAGCGGGTTAGAGCAACCCCGGCATGCTTGGCGGTGTGTTGACCGTGGGCGACGCGGGTGAGCGCTGTCACTTGGCGCGCGCCTTCACCGGTACGTGACCTTTCGCTCTGCGTAGCGGAACTGGAGCATGGTCAGGCCGATGACGAGGGCCATGAGGATGGTCGACTGCGCGCCGGAGGAGCCGAGGTTGAGGCCGATGAAGCCGTCCTTGTAGAGCTTGAAGACCATGATGGTGGTGGCCTCGCCAGGGCCGCCCTTGGTCACCGCGTCGATGACCCCGAACGATTCGAAGAAGGCGAAGACCATGTTGAGGGTGACGAGGTAGAAGGTGATGGGCGACACGAGAGGGAACACGATGGCGGCGAAGCGGCGCAGCGGCCCCGCGCCGTCCACGTCGGCCGCTTCCAGCACGGAGCCGGGGATGGCGAGGAGTCCCGCCACGTAGAAGGCGATGTTGTAGCCCAGGTGCGTCCACGCCGTGGCCACGATGACGAGGGTCATGGCCACCCACCCCTTGAGGAGCCAGTTGAACTCGTAGCTCGTCACGAAGGAGAGGAAGTACGGGAGGATCCCGTAGGTGGGATGGAAGATGAAGAGGAAGATGATGCCGGCCACCGCCGGGGCGATGCCGTAGGGCCACAGGAGGAGCGTGCGGTAGAGGGTGAGCCCGCGGATCTTCTGGGTGGCCAGCCCGGCCATGAGGAGCGAGCTGCCCACCGCGAGGACGGTCACCCCGCCCGCGAACACGAAGGAGTTGACCACGCTCCGGTAGTACTCGGGATCGGCGAGGAGCTTCTCGAAGTTGTCCAGCCCCACGAAGGTCATGGTGTCGCCGAAGGGCGACACGCGATAGAGGGAGAGCTGGAGCGACTTGAAGGCGGGCCAGAAGAAGAACACCAGGGTGACGGCCATCTGCGGGAACACGAGCAGGTAGGGCAGCCACCGGTTCCGGAACACCGTCCGCTGCATCGCCGTCGCGCGGCTACTGCTTGTTGGCCGCCGCGAACTCCTTCAGGATCTCGTTGGACTTGGCCACCGCGTCGTCCAGCCCCTGCTTAGGCGTCTTCTTGCCCGCGAAGATGTTCTCCATCTCCCCCTCGATCACGTCGCGGATCTGCACGAAGTTCCCCAGGCGGATCCCCTGGCTATTCGCGGTGGCCTTCCCCTTGGTCAGCTCCGCGAAGGCCGTGTACTGATCGGGAAACTTCTTGAAGTGATAGCCCGCCTCGAGGTTCTTGACGGCGGTGTTGGAGATGGCGAGGTAGCCGGTGGTGACGTGCCACCACATCTGCTGGGTGGGCTCGGAGAGGAACTTGAGGAACTTGGCCGTGCCGCGGTTCTCGTTGGCCGGCTTGCCCTTCATCACCCACAGGGTCGCCCCCCCGATGATGGAGGTGGCCTTGGTGTAGGGCGGCCCCCAGAAGGGCAACTGGCCCGTGCCCCACGCGAACTTGACCCCGCGGGTGAACCCGCCGATGAGGGCGGAAGACTGGATGTACATGGCGCACTCGCCGTTCACGAACTTGGGATCGGCGGTGCCCTGGCGTCCGCCGTAGGAATAGATATTCCCCTTCTGCCACTCCGTGAGCTTGGTCAGGTGCATGACCCCGAACTCCTTGTTGATGAGGAGCTGGGCGTCGAGCCCGTCGAAGCCGTTGCGCTTGGTGGCGAAGGGCTGGTCGTGCCACGCGTGCATGTTCTCCACCATGGTCCACGACGGCCAGCCCGTGGAGAAGCCGCACTTGGAGGCTCCGGAGGCGATGACTTTCTTCGAGTACTCCTCCACCTGCTTCCACGTCTGGGGCGGCTTGGAGGGGTCGAGCCCGGCCTTCTGGAAGGCGTCCTTGTTGTAGTAAAGGATGGGGGTGGAGGAGTTGAAGGGCATGGAGTAGAGGTTGCCGTCCTTGGAGTAGTAGCCGACCACGGGAGCGATGAAGTCCTTCCACTCGACGGCGATCTCCTGCTCCTTCATGAGCTGGTAGACGGGATTCACCGCGCCCGACAGCAGCATGGTCTGGGTCCCCACCTCGAAGACCTGGACGATGTGTGGCGCCTGGTGCTGACGATAGGCGGCGATGGCCGCGGTGAGCGTTTCGGGATACGTGCCCTTGCGGAGCGGCTTGACCTCGTACTCCGACTGGCTGTCGTTGAACTGCTTCACGAGCTCGTTGGTGGCGTCGTTGAGCTGGCCCGTCATGGCGTGCCAGAACTGGATCTCCGTCTTGGCGAGGGCGGGCGCGGGCGCGAGGGCGAGGACGACGAGCAGGGCGCCGGCCCAGACAGCCGAGCGCAGCATCATAGGGCTGGGCATAGAGGTTCTCCTCGTGGGGATGGAGTCCATGGAACGGTCGACGCCGGTGACGCTACCGGAGGTGAATTGCCGTCGGGTTGCGGGCTCGTGACATTTGCGCATCGCCGCGCCAGGCGCCCCGGACTATAGCACGGATCACGCGCGCCGGAACCGCAGGCTCCGCTCCACCGCCGCCTGATACGCCTCGAGCTCGGCCTCGAGCCGGCGCGAGGACCAGCCGGCGAGCGCGCCCATCCGGCGGCCGATGGCCTCGTAGCAGTCGAGGCCGAGGCACGGGCTCTGCCCGATGGTCGTGCGACGAAACAGGAAGTCCTGGAGGGAGACGGTCATCTCCTCGCTCACCGCATGGTGGAGCTGGGCCACGATCTCCGGATTGCTGGGGCAGAGGCGCGCGGTGCCGTCGGGAAGCTTGCGCACGAGGTCGAGGACCCGCGCATAGGCACGCCCGTAGGTCTCCACGAGGACCTGGAGGGTCTCCCGAGAGAGGCCGGTGGCCGCCATCTCCGGCGAGACGTCCATCGACGCCCGCGCCTCGATCTGACCCGCCTCCTCGTCGAGGCCATCGAGGGTGACGCGCGCCGTCCGCGAGGGCTCGCGGCGCCCGAGGGCGGTCATCACGCGATCGCCCACCTGCTCGGCCAGGCTGCGGAAGCACGTGAGCTTGGTCCCGGTGATGGAGAGAAAGCGCCCCTCGGGCCCCTCGACCACGACCTTGTGGTCGCGCGACACCTTGGACGCGGACGCGCCCTCCTCGAAGGCGAGCGGGCGCACCCCCGCGTAGGTGTAGATCACGCGATCGAAGGCCACCCGAGGATCGGGCAGGGCCGGGCGCACGGCGTCGAGGAGATATTCGACCTCCTCGCGGGTGGCGGCGAGGCGGTCGAGGTCGCCGTCGAAGTCGGTGTCGGTGGTGCCGACCATGGAGAACTCCCGCCACGGGATGACGAAGATCATCCGGTCGTCGGCGGTGGAGAGATACACCGCGCGCTCCGTCATGCGCGGGAGCATGCAGTGGATGCCCTTGGTCGTGCGGAGCACGCGCTTGGCCGCGTCGCTCACCCCGGCCAGCTCGCGCAGGCGGTCCACCCACGGTCCCGCGCAGTTGACCACCACGGAGGCACGCACGGCGTGCACGCGGCCCGAGAGGAGGTCGCGCACCCGCACCCCGTCGATGACGCCCGCGCCCCGGGTCACCGCCTCCACCTCGCAGTAGTTGTGCACGCGCGCGCCGTGCCGCGCCGCGGACAGCGCGTTCTCCAGGCACAGGCGCTCGGGGAAGAGGAGGAGGTCGTCGAAGTAGTAGCCGGCCCCGCGCAGGTCGTCGGGGCGGATGGACGGCTCGAGGCTGAGGGCCTCCACCGGCTTCACCACGCGGAAGCGCTCGCGATGGCTGCCCGGGGTGAGGAGGTCGTAGAGCCACATCCCCACCCGCACCGTGATGAGCCCGCGCTTGGAGCCGCGGTACACGGGCACGAGGAAGGGGAGCGGACGGACGAGATGCGGGGCGAGGCGCTCCAGGGCTTTCTTCTCGCGGAGGGACTCGCGCACGAGCTTGAAGTCGAAGAGCTCGAGATAGCGCAGGCCGCCGTGGATCAGCTTGGAGGACTTCGAGGAGGTGCCGGAGGCGAAGTCACCCTTCTCGAACAGGGCCACCGAGGCCCCACGCAGGCTGAGATCGCGCGCCACGCCGGCGCCGGCCATGCCGCCGCCGATCACGACGGCGTCGAAGCTCGTGGAGTCGATTCCGTTCAGGCGGGTCACGCGCTCAGCTCCCGGACCGATCGTAGCACGTGGTCCGGGGCGAGCGCGGCGATTCGCGGGTCGTGAGGGCGGGTGACGCCGGAGAGCACGAGAATGGTGGCGAGTCCGAGCGCTTTGCCCATGGCCATGTCGGTCTCCACGCGGTCGCCCACGATGACGGACTCGCTGGCGGCGCAGCCGAGCGCGCGCAGGGCGACCTCGAGGATGATGGGCGAGGGCTTGCCCACGATGGTCTCGACCTTCGTGTCCGTCACCGCCTCCACCGCGGCGATCATGCCCGCGCAGTCGGGGATCTCTCCGCCCTCCACGGGACAGGTGCGATCGGGATTGGTGGCGATGAGGCGCGCGCCCCCGCGCACGGCCTGCAGCGCGGTGTTGAGCTTGGCGTACGTGAAGGTGCGATCGAAGGCGATCACCACCCAGCGCACGCGCTCGTCGTCGCGCACCTCGAAGCCGTGGGCAGCCATCTCTGCAAGCATAGGCGGCTCCCCGATGACATAGACGGGCGCGCCGGGATCGAGGGCGCGGAGATGGCGGGCGAGCACGAGGGAAGAGTTGATCACGTCGTCCGCGGTCGCGGGCACCCCGAGGCGGGAGAGCTTGGCTGCGTAGTCGTCGCGCGTCTGGAGCGGCTTGTTGGAGAGGAAGGCGACGCGGCGTCCCGCCTCGCGCAGGGCCGCGATGGCCTCCGCGGCGCCGGGGATGAGCTGCTCCCCGAGGTACACGGTGCCGTCGAGATCGAAGAGCCAGCCGCGGTAGGGAAACCGGATGCCCAACGACTACCGGAGGAGAGGCAGGACCGCCGACTGCGCGAGATCGAAGAGGGGCGCGGGGAAGAGGCCGAGCTGGATGACGCCCCACAAGGCGACCACCACGGCCAGGGTGCCCGCAAACGACGGCATCACCACGGCGGGCGTCCCCTCCGGCTCGCGCATGTACATGTTCACGATGATGCGCAGGTAGTAGTAGGCGGCCGCGGCGGAGTTGAGCACGCCGATCACGGCCAGCCAGATGTATCCCGCACGCACGGCGGCGCCGAACAGGTAGAACTTGCCCACGAAGCCCGCGGTGGGTGGGATGCCCACGAGCGAGAGGAGGAAGAGGGCGAGAGCGAGGGCGGTCAGCGGCGAGCGCTCGGCCAGTCCCGCGGTGTCGGCGACGCCCACCGCCTCCTCTCCGCCCCGCTCCAAGAGGAGGATCACCCCGAAGGCGCCCGCGGTGGTGAAGGTGTACACGAGGAGGTAGAAGAGCACGCTGCCGCCCCCCAGGCCCCCGCCCGCCACGATGCCCACCAGCATGTAGCCCACGTGCGCGATGGAGGAATAGGCGAGCATCCGCTTGAGATTCTGCTGCGCGATGGCCACCACGTTTCCCAGCGTCATGCTCAGCACGGCGAGCACCCAGAAGAGCCACACCCACTCGCCCTGGAGCGGCCGCAGCGATTCGAGGAGGAGACGCAGGAGCGCGGTGAAGGCGGCGGCCTTGGAGCCGGTGGCGATGAAGGCGGTGACCGAGGTGGGGGCACCCTCGTAGACGTCGGCCGTCCACATGTGAAAGGGCACCGCGGAGATCTTGAAGCCGAAGCCCACGAGGAGGAGGGCGAAGCCGATGAGGAGGAGCGGATCCTTCGCCGCCCCCGCGCGCACCGCCGCCCCGATCTTGTCGAGGTTGGTCGAGCCGGTAGCGCCGTAGATGAGGGCGATGCCGTAGAGGAAGAAGCCGGAGGCGAAAGCGCCCAGGAGGAAGTACTTCATGGAGGCCTCGCCCGCCTGGATCTCCGTGCGGAAGAAGCCGGCGAGGACGTAGAGGGCGAGCGACATGGTCTCGAGCCCGAGGAAGACCACGATCAAATCGTTGGCCCCCGCCATGATGACCATACCCGCCGCCGCGAAGAGCACGAGGATGTAGAACTCTCCGGACTCCATGGAGCGCCGCTTGATGTAGTCGATGGACTCTAGGAGCACGAGGCCCGTGGCGTAGCCGATGACGAGCGTCCCGAAGAGGGCGAGATTGTCGAGGACAGCCATGCCCTGGAAGCCCGTGGTGTCCGAGCCCCACAGGAGAATGGCCGCGATGAGGGCGATGACCACACCGCCCAGCCCCACGAAGGCCATGTGCTCGCGACGGCCGCGCGGGGGGAGGAGATCGAGGAGCATGAGGAGGAAGCCCGTCACCGCGAGCACAGCGGCGGGGCCGATGACGCGCAGGCTGATGACAGGGAGGGGGATGACGTCGATCATCGCGCGAGCGTCGCCTTCATCGAGAGACCAGGGCCACCGTGGCCGCTGCCTTCGTCTGCACCTGGGTGATGAGGGCGCGCACGCTCGTCTCCGTCTTGCCCGTGAACGACACGGGATAGACGCCGATCCAGACGATGAAGACGAGCACGGGGACGAGGATGCCCCACTCGCGCGGGGAGAGGTCGGTGAGCCGCCGGTTCTCCTCCCGCGTCACCTCGCCGAAGATCACCCGCTGGTACATCCACAGCATGTAGACGGCGGCGAAGATGATGCCGGTGGTGGCGATGACGGCCAGGGGCCGGCTCACCTGGAAGGCGCCCACGAGGATGAGGAACTCGCCCACGAACCCGTTGAGCCCGGGCAGCCCGATGGACGAGAAGGTCACGACGAGGAAGAGCGCGGACAGCGCGGGCACGATCTTCCACAGCCCGCCGAAGTCCGTGATGAGCCGCGTGTGCCGTCGCTCGTAGAGCATGCCCACGATGAGGAAGAGCGCGCCCGTGGAGAGGCCGTGGTTGACCATCTGGATGATGCCGCCCACCATCCCCTGCTGGTTCAGGGTGAAGAGGCCGAGGACGACGAAACCCAGGTGGCTCACGCTCGAATAGGCCACGAGCTTCTTGATGTCGGGCTGCACGGTGGACACCCACGCCCCGTAGAGGATGCCGATCACCGCGAGGGCGAACATCCAAGGCGCGAAGGCGAGGGTGGCCTGCGGGAAGAGGGGCAGGCAGAAGCGCAGGAAGCCGTAGGTGCCCATCTTCAGGAGCACGCCGGCCAGGATCACGCTGCCCGGGGTGGGCGCTTCCACGTGCGCGTCGGGGAGCCAGGTGTGGAAGGGCCACATGGGCACCTTGATGGCGAAGGCGAGGGCGAAAGCGAGGAAGAGCAGGCTCTGCCCCCGCCCGCCCGGCACCACCCACCGCGCGATGACGGGTAGATCGTAGGTGAACACGCCGGTGGCCGCGCCATGCTGGAAGTACAGGGCGAGGATGGCCACCAGCATGAGGAGCGAGCCGAACAGGGTGTAGAGCACGAACTTCACCGCGGCGTACACCCGATTGGGCCCGCCCCAGATCCCGATGATCAGGTACATCGGGATGAGCATGGCCTCCCAGAAGATGTAGAAGAGGAAGAGATCGAGGGCCACGAACACGCCGAGCATGCCCGTCTCGAGGAGGAGCATGGTGATGGCGAACTCTTTCCACCGCCGCTCCACGGAATGCCAGGACGCGAGGAGGGTGAGGGGCATGAGGAAGGTGGTGAGGAGGACGAGGAGGAGGCTGATCCCGTCCACCCCCAGATGGTACGAGATGCCGAAGGCGGGCATCCACGCGCGCTGCTCCACAAACTGGTACTCCGCGCTGGCCGCGTCGAAGCGCGTGTAGAGGGGCACGGACACCGCGAAGGCAAGGAGGCTCGTCACGAGGGCAACCACCTTCACCAGCTCTTCCGAGCGCCGCGGGATCAGGAACACGACGAGCGCCCCCAGCACGGGCAGGAACGTCACCGTGGAGAGGACGGCGCTCACGGATGGGCCACGAGGAGGAAGGCGACGAGGGCGACGGCACCCAGCAGCATGCCGAGCGCGTAGTTCATGACGAATCCAGTCTGGAGGCGACGCAGTGAGAGGGCCCAGACGATGACGGCGCGGGCCACCCCGTTGACGAGGCCGTCGATGACCTTGACGTCGAAGACCTGCGCGCACCAGCGGAAGAGGCGGTAGAGCGGCTGCACGAAGAGGGCGTCGTAGATCTCGTCCACGTAGTACTTGTTGAGCACGAGCCGGTGGAGCGGATTCTGCGCCACCCCGATCTTCTCCGCGTCGACCTGCCCCCGTCCGTACACGAGCCAGGCCACGAACACGCCGGCAAGGGCCGCGATCACCGACACCGCGGCGAGGGCGAGGGCGGCCACCCCGCCGTGCTCCCCTTCCGCCGCGGGCAGCACGGGGGCGAGAAAGCGCGTGAACACCGTGCCGTGCTCGGAGGGAACGCCGATGATGCCCGCCACCGCGGTGAGGATGGCCAGCGCCGCGAGGGGAATCGTCATCACCGCGGGCGACTCGTGGATGTGATGCGCCTGCTCCTTCGACATGCGCGGCCGACCGAAGAAGGCGAGGAGCACGAGGCGTGACGTGTAGAGCGCGGTGAGGAACACGCCCACGAGAAGGATGAACCAGAGCAGGCGGTGCCCTTCGTGGTGGAAGGTGGCGGCGAGGATCTCGTCCTTGGAGAAGAAGCCCGCGAAGGGCGGGAGACCGGCCAGCCCCACCGCCCCCACCAGGAAGGTGATGGTGGTGACGAGCATCCGCGGGGCGATGCCTCCCATCTTGCGCAGGTCCTGCTCGCCGTGGAGGCCGTGGATCACGCTGCCCGCGCCGAGGAAGAGGAGGGCCTTGAAGAAGGCGTGGGTGAAGAGATGGAAGATGCCCGCGGCGTACGCGCCCACTCCCACCCCCACGAACATGTAGCCGAGCTGGCTGATGGTGGAGTACGCGAGCACGCGCTTGATGTCGGTTTGGGCCACCCCGATGGTGGCCGCGAAGAGGGCGGTGAGGCCACCCACCCACGCCACCACCTCCAGCGAGAGCGGCGCCATCTCGAAGAGCTTGTGACAGCGCGCCACCATGTAGACACCCGCCGTCACCATGGTGGCGGCGTGGATGAGGGCGGACACAGGAGTGGGCCCTTCCATGGCGTCGGGCAGCCAGGTGAAGAGCGGGAGCTGGGCCGACTTGCCGCAGGCGCCCGTGAAGAGGAGGAGGGCGATGGCGAGATAGGTGCCCGTGCTCACCGCGTCCGTGGCCTTGCTGAAGACCTCGCGGTAGGTCAGGGTGCCGAAAGTGGTCCAGATGAGCATGATGCCGAGGCCGAAGCCGAAGTCGCCCACCCGGTTGACGATGAAGGCCTTCTTGCCCGCGTCGGTGGCCGACTGCTTCTGGTACCAGAAGCCGATGAGGAGATAGGAGCAGAGGCCCACCGCCTCCCAGCCCACGTAGAGGAGGAGGAAGTCTCCTGCCATCACCAGCGTCAGCATGGAGAAGACGAAGAGGTTGAGATAGGTGAAGAAGCGCGCGAAGTCGGGATCCTCGTGCATGTAGCCAATGGAGTACACGTGGATGAGGAAGCCGACGCCGGTGACCACGAGGAGCATCACCGCGGTGAGCTGATCCACCTGCACGAGCACGCCCGTCTGGAAGGCGCCCGCGGTGATCCAGGGGAAGAGCTGCCCCACGTACGTCTCGCCGTGCAGCACGCGCGAGAAGACGAGGCACGAGGCGAGGAAGGAGAGGAGGAGAGCGGGAACGGCGATCCAGTGTGCGGCGTGTCCGGTGCGCCGCCCGAAGAGCGCGTTGGCGAGCGCGCCCACGAGCGGAAAAAGCGGAATCAGCCAGACCAGTGGCGGCATTGTGCGGTCACGGGCAAAACCCGCAACACTCTAGCGGAAGCGCACTAGGGTGTCAAGGATGTGACGGTGTCTCTGCGCTCGCGTTGGCCTCCAGAGCGGGCGTGACGAAGCGAAAGAACACGAGGGGCACGAGGAAAAAGAAAATCAGGTGCCCGGTGGCCATGCGCAACGTGATGGCGGACGGCCCTGGGGGCGGCGGCTCGATCATCCGGCACAGCACGAAGTTCATCCACGCGTAGAGCGCGGCGCCCACGAGCATCACGCGGAGGCCGGACGGCACCGCGCGCACCATTGCTCGCCCGTCGAGAAAGACGAGACGTCCCCAGCGTCCGCGCCCCACCGTGGAGGCGCGGCGCAATCGCGCCACCATGGCGAGGGCAAGGACGAAGGCGCCCACCCCCAGGCCCCACATCACGCCGTCCCCGACCACGCTCGCCGCGCGCGTGAAGGAGAGCAGGTGCAGGAGCGCGCTCGCCACCAGCCCCGCCGTGGCCGCCACCACCCAGAACCTCCGCATGGCTCCTCTGCTAGCACATTTGTGCGGTCGGAGCGAGCGGCCTTGCTATGATGGGCGCGTGGCACGCTCCGCATTCCGCTTCTGGTTCACCATCATCGTCATTCCAACCTTGCTCGTGGTGGGCGCCCTCGGCTATCTCGCCTGGCGCCAGAGCGTGTCCGGCGTGCGTGCCGCCTTCGATCCTCCGCCGAAGTGGATCGGAGTGAAGACGCCGCTCACCGTAGACCTCCACACCGCCCGCGGCAGTCTGCGCTCCCTGGAGATCCGGCTGCGCCAGGGCTCGGCCAAGGTGGTGATCGCCCAGCAGCTCTTCTCCGGCCCGCCCAGCAAGGAGCAGCGCGTCGCCCTTCAGATCGCGGGAGGCACGCTGGGGTTGCGCGAGGGCGCGGCCACCCTCGAGGTGCTGGCCCGCGACGATTTCTGGCGGCCCATCCGCGTCGACGATCGGCCGATTCTCAGCGTGCCGGTGACCCTCGACTTCACCCCGCCGTCGCTCGAGATCATCGGGGCCACTCGCTACTGGGCGCAGGGCGGCGGCGGCCTCGTCGTGCTCCGGTCCAGGGGCGCCTCGCGGGTGGCGGTGAACGTGGGTCCGCTGGCCTTCCCGGCCTATCCGGCGGGAGCGCCGGAGTCGAATCTCTTCGTGGACCTGGTCGCCCTGCCCTGGAACTACGAGGGCGCCCCCCTCACCGCGGTGGCCCAAGACGAGGCGGGGAACTCGACCACGCGCGCTGTCTCCGTCGAGGTGAAGCCGCGCCGCTTCAAGCGCGACACCATCGAGATCAAGGACGACTTCCTCGAGCGCAAGCTCCCCGAGCTCCTCCCGGAGCGCGGGGGCTCCATCGCGCAGGGGGAATTGCTCCAGGCCTTCCTCACCGTGAATCGCGACAAGCGCAAGCAGGCGGAGGAGACCAAGCGCGCTATCGCCGCCAAGACCCAGCCCCGCCCCTTGTGGGACGGCGCCTTCGTGCAGCCGCGCAACACCAAGGTGTTCTCCAACTTCGCGGAGACGCGAACCTACCGCTATCACGGCCAGGAAGTGGACACTCAGATCCACTTCGGCTACGACCTCGCCGCCGTCCAGCACGGTCCGGTGCCCGCGGCCAACTCCGGCGTGGTGGTGTACGCGGGTCCCCTGTCCATCTACGGCAACGCGGTGGTGGTGGATCATGGCCTGGGTCTGCAGACGCTCTACGGCCACCTCTCGTCGATCGAGGTCAAGGAAGGCGATCAGGTCGCCAAGGAGCAGGAGCTGGGACGGAGTGGGAGCACCGGGCTCGCCCTCGGCGATCACCTGCACTACGAGGTCCTGATCAACGGCGTGTCGGTAACGCCCCTCGAATGGTGGGATGCTCGCTGGATCCGCGATCACGTGGGTCGCCCCCTACGCGAGGCGAGCGTGCCCCTCCTCGCCTCCATCACGCCCGGAGCCGACAAGGACAAGGACGAGGCGAGCGCGTCGCCGGGCCGGCGCCGTCGCGCGCGCGCTCGCTAGCGCACCCGCACGAGCAGGAGTGCGCCTTCCATCTCTCCCTTCATGACGGGCTGCTGGTTCCCGCCCTCCGCGCGGGACTTCGCGGCCACCGTCTGCTCGACGTACTCGTAGAGCTCCTGCACGATGAAGCGCTGGCGGAGTCCGGGTGCGGTCAGGGGGCCGAGAAGGGTTCAGATGCGAGGCGCCGCCCGACGGCCGCACGCGAGGCGTACTTGCTGTACGTTGAGCGTGCAGCCGAG
>Ga0075425_100001240_pt1 | contig 24820 bp, 27 predicted proteins | sample SoiMethybrSBSTD4_FD_75300 | JGI IMG/M metagenome (GOLD analysis project Ga0075425, IMG submission 75300) | Bulk soil microbial communities from a Populus tree surrounding site in Tennessee, USA - Soil MetaG P. TD hybrid SBSTD4 | ecosystem: Environmental > Terrestrial > Soil > Tree plantation...
GCGCGCGTCAGGAGGTTGCGCATCTTGATGCGGACGAGCGTCTGGCCGCCACGCGCCGTCGGCTTCGACACGTCCACGTCGATGCAGTGATAGGGAGCGCCTTCGTGCTCGAAGAACATCTTCCGTTTGATATCGATAGCTTCGATTTGGCTGGCCATAAGTCAGTTGGCACTGGGCAGTTGGCAGTGCGGGCAGCGGGCGGGGCCCGGTCCTGCCGACTGCCGGCTGCCCACTGCCGACTGGCTAGTGTATAAGAACTCCTCAAGGAGTCTTACTCATGCATCCTAAATTCCTTCGAACGCTCTTCCTTGTGATCCTCCTCGTGACCATGGCGTACGCCGCGCAGGCGCAGACAATCGCGATTCGCGCGGGCCGGCTGTTCGATCCGAAGTCGGGCACCGACCTCCAGAACCAGGTGATTCTCGTCGCCGGCGATCGCATCAGCGACGTCGGTCCCGCAGCCTCGGTGAAGATCCCGGCCGGCGCGAAGGTCATCGACCTGAGCTTCGCGACCGTACTGCCCGGTCTCATCGACGGCCACGTCCATCTGACCGACGGGAAAGGCGACCAGATGGCGGAGGCGAAGAAGGCGACGCACGACAGCCTCAACGCCGGCTTCACGACGCTTGTCGCGCAGGGCTCGCACGGCGGCGGCTACACCGACGTCGACCTGCAGAAGCAGATCGATGGCGGCAAGGCAGTCGGTCCGCGCATCATCACCGCAGGACCGATCGTCGGACAGGAACTCGCCGCGAAAGGCGCCGACCAGTTCCGCAAAGGGCTCGACGAGCTCCACGCGCACGGCGCGATGCACGCAAAGATTGTCCCGAACACGACCTACAGCTGGGACAAGCAGGGCAAGATGTCGAACACGAGCGTGGTCTCGCTCGACGAGCTCAAGGCCGCTGTGGACGAGGCGCACAAGAACGGGATGTTCGTCGCCACGCACTCGTACGGCGGCCCCGGCCTGAAGGACGCGATCGCAGCCGGCGTCGACGACATCCAGCACGCGACGGCCGCCGACGACGACGACATCAAGGCTCTGGTGGCGAAGCACCTGCCCGTCACGTCCACGATCCTCGACCTGCGGCAGGACGAGCCGGCCGACCTCCTGAAGTGGGCGCCGTTCACCAAGTTCCGCGAGATGCAGAAAACGTGGGTCAGGATGATGAAGGCCGGCGTGATCCTCGGCTTCGGCAGCGGCGCCACGCCGGTCACCAATGGCGGCGGACGCATCTTCGACACCGCCTGCCAGTGCTCGCATGGCGTTCAGGCCGAGCACTTCGTCGTCCTGACACAGTGGGGCGCCAGTCCGGCCTACGTGCTGAAGATGGCGACGAGCGTGAACGCGCAAATCCTTCACAAGGACAAGGACCTCGGGTCGGTCGAAAAGGGGAAGTACGCGGATATCATCGCCACCGACGGCGATCCGCTCCAGGACATCACCGAGATTCAGAACGTGAAGTTCGTGATGAAGAACGGCCAGGTGATCAGGAACGACCTGGCGCCGAAGGCGAACGCGAACCAGACCGCGTCGGCGCGGTAGCACGCAGGAGAGAAGCCATGAGCGACGCGAGTCGAGGGGACTTGCCCCGAGCGAGCGAAGCGTGTCGAGGGGTGAGCCGGCGCCGGCTGCTGCAGTCGGCCGGAGGCGTGTTCGCCGCGTCGGCATTCCGGCCCGGGCTCGGGTTCGCCCCCGCAGACGCCGCGGAGGTGAGCGACGTCATGACGACGCTCAGCACGTTCATGGGCGGCGCCGCGAGCCGCGCGCTGCCCGACGCGGTGGTCGAGAAGACGAAGTTCATGATCCTCGACACGCTGGCGGCGATGATTTCGGGCTCCGAGCTTCCGCCGGGCCGGTTCGCGATCCAGTTCGCGAAAGCGAACGCGGGCAACAATCCCGTCTGCAGCGTGGCCGGATCGCCGGTGCGGTGCGGTCCGATGGACGCGGCGCTGGCCAACGGCATCCTCGCGCACTCCGACGAGACCGACGACACGCACCCGCCGTCGCAGTCCCACCCGGGCTGCGCGGCGGTTCCCGCGGCGCTGGCCGTCGGCGAGAAGTTCGCCATCGACGGCACGCGGTTCGTGCGGTCCGTGGCGCTTGGCTACGACGTCGGGACGCGTGTCACCGCCACGCTCGGCAAGCTGCAGTACATGTTCGAAAGCCACCGCAGCACGCACGGCATCGCGGGCAATTTCGTCGCCGCCGCAGCGGCGGGGTGCGCGGCGGGTCTGAACACGCAACAGATGCGGTGGCTGCTCTCCTACGCCGCGCAGCAGGCCTCGGGCCTCGCCTCGTGGCAGCGCGACGTCGATCACATCGAGAAGGCGTTCGACTTCGGCGGGATGGCCGCGCGCAACGGCGTGACGGCGGCGCTGCTGGTCCAGGCGGGCGGCACCGGCGTGGACGACGTCCTGTCGGGCACCGACAACTTCTTCCAGGGGTTCGTCCCGAAGAACAACCCCGGCATGATCGTCGAGGCGCTCGGTACGCGGTTCGAGGTCATGCGGACCGACATCAAGAAGTGGACGGTCGGCGCGCCGATCCAGGCGCCGCTCGACGCGCTGGACGTCCTGATCAAGCGCGAGCGGTTCGACGCGTCGCAGGTGAAGCAGGTGGTCGTCCGCGTCGCGACCGACGAGGCGGCGATCGTCAACAATCGCGAGATCTCGGACATCAACCTGCAGCACCTCGTCGCCGTGATGCTGCTGGACAAGACCGTGTCGTTCAAGGCCGCGCACGACGTCGCGCGGATGAAGGATCAAGCCGTGCTGCGCGAGCGCGCGAAGGTTCGGCTCGTTCCAGACGACGAGCTCGAGAAGCTGATGCCGCAGCGCACGGCAATCGTCGAAGTGACGCTGGCGGACGGCCGGACGGTGCGCGAGCGGGTCGGCACCGTTCGCGGCACCGCGGCCAACCCGATGCCGAAGGCGGAAGTGATTGCGAAGGCCCGCGACCTGATCGCGCCGGTGCTCGGTGCGGCGACGTTCCAGAAGCTGTCGGATACGGTGTTCGGACTGGAGGGCGTGAAGAACCTGAACGACCTCCGGCCGTTGATTCAGAAAGGGTAGTTATTTCTCGATCACGACCTTCTTGCGCGCCGCCACACGCAGCACTTCCGGGACGTTCCGGTTCGTCGAGAGGTTGCGGACATCCTTCTCGGCCAGCCGAGGCAGGAAGTTCATCGACATCGCGAGCGGCGTCTTCGGGTTCCTCACCAGCGCGTGCACGATGGCGTAACTCTTCGTCCAGGCACGCGAAAAGCCGATCATCCGCAGGATTTCGTCCGAGACGTTCGCCATCTTGGCAATGGCCTCGACCTCCGACTCCGTCAGCTTCGGGCTGCTCAGCACCGACACGCCGACGATCTTGTTCGGGTCGCGGATGAGCACGGCGCGCTCCTCGCGCGATCCCTTCATCGCCAGCGCCATCCGCTGCGCGACGTTGAGCGCGGCGATTTTCTGGACCGTCGACGCACGCGGCTCCCCCTCGGCCGTCTCCTCGTCGTGCCCGGCCGATGCCTGGCTCAGAAGCGCCTCGTCGTCCGGCAGGGCGACCTCGAGGAGCGGCTGATCGGCCTGCGGTGCAGGCGTGTCGGCAGGCTGGACGCCGCGCGCGCCGAAGAACTCGCGCATCTCGGTCGATGCATCCGAGCGCGCGAGAAACGCCTCGAGCGAGCCGCGCGGAATCGTCGTGATGGTCGTCTCGGCGGCCGACGAGATCTCCGGATCCGGATCGTCGACGAGCAGCATGAGCAGCGCGAGCTGCTCGTGCGCGCGCGGCGCCATGCCGCCCTGCGCCGCCTGCATCCTGATGTCGCGAGCGACCTCGCCGCGACGGAAGAAGTCCAGGAGGGGTGTTTTGAGACCGGGATCCACGTCTCCGCTTATTTTAATTTCAACGACCAGAACAAAATCGCAGCCGCGACCAGGACGAGCGTGCCGAGGATCATCACGGCGCGCGAGTCGAGTCGCCGCCGGCCGCGCGACCCCTCGTCGATGAGCACGTGCGGGCTGCCGGCCGTGACGGAATCGTGCGGGAACTGCGAGAGGAAGTCGCGGACCGTCTGTTCCGGGTCCGCGCCAATCTCGGCGGCGTAGGAACGGACGAACGCGCGCGAGAAAATCCCGCCGGGCAGCCGGGAGATGTCATTGCGCTCGAGCGCTTCGAGCGCGCTGACGGAGATCTTCGTATGCTCGGCTATTTGACGGAGCGAGACACCGCGCTGCTCGCGGACCTGCCTCATCCGTGAGCCGAAATCGCTCTCGGGACCCTTGATGACGGGCATCAGACGCGCGTCATGTTAGGGAACACGTCCCGACGTGTCAAACATGCTGATGCCGGCGACGCCGCTGGCGCCCGCGGCCATGACCTCGTCGATGCGCGCCGGGGTGATGCCGCCGATGGCCAGCACGGGAAGCGGCGTCGCCGCCGCCACCGACGCCAGCTCGGCCACACCCGCGACCGGCCGCCCCGGTTTCGAGCTCGTCTCGTACACCGTGCCGAAGATGAGGTAGTCGGCCGCCCCTTCATCCGCCGCCGCGACGGCTTCGGCCAGCGAGTGAACCGATCGGCCTATCAGAAACGGCGAAGGGGCCGAGGCACGCGCCCGGCGCGCGCTGAACGAGTCCGCGCGCAGGTGCACGCCATGCGCCCCCGCGGCAAGTGCGACGTCCAGGCGGTCGTTGACGAGGACGCGCGTGCCCGTTCCGCGGACGGCATCGACGCATGACGCGACCAACCGAGTCAGCGGGCCACCATCGAGATCGCGCTCACGGACCTGGACGAGATGAACGCCCGCGCGCGCCGCTGCCCGCACGCGCCCGACGAGCGCCGCCTCCCACGAGGCTCCGAGACGATGCCGGTCAGTGATGAGGCAGAGAACCGGTTTACTCTTCAGCGTGGCTCCCGAGCGTCAGCGAAGCGGACTCGGGTCGCGCGAGGAGAATCGAGATGAGCTCGCCCAGCCCGGAGATCAGGTTGATCAGGCCAAGACCGGACACCGCGCCGCGGACGAAGTTGTTCGTGATGACCGTGTGAATGGCCGGCACCGCTTCGCCGAAATAGTTGCGATCCCAGAAGGCCGACCATGGCACCACCAGCAGCGCAAAACCGATCTCGAAGAAGAAGGCGACGATGAAGAGCCGTTTCATGAGCGGTGGCTCTCCGCCTGCTGGGCCCGCGACAGGTACATGATGCGCGTGCGGACGTCGCGGTAGCCGTCGGACTCGGCGTCGAGCTCCATGAGGATGGCGAGTGCTCTCGCCGACTCGCCCTGCGCTTCGAGCGCGCCCGCCAGCTCGTACAGCAGGTCGTAGCCTTCCTCGGGGGAGGGCGCCGGCGCTTCCGCCGCGCGCTCGAGCCACTCGACGCCTTCGTTCAAATCGCCGCGATCGATCAGCAGCCGTCCGAGACGCGTTGCGGCCTTGAAGCGCATCATCGGCACGCGCGCGGCGGCTTCGAGCGCCGCGATCGCTTCCTTGTCGAGCCCCTGCTCGATCAACTGATTGGCCTGTTCGTACTGGGCGAGCGCCGCGGACGCCTGCTGCTCGCGCGCCGACTTCGCGCGCATCTCGGCGAAGACATCCTCGATGTCGGGCGCCGGTTCGCCGGCGGGCGGCGCCGCCGGTGGCTCCGGGGGCTCCGGTGGCTCCGGTGGCTTTGGTGGCTCCGGGGCAGTCGACGCGACCGGTTCAGCCGGTCTCCACGGCGCCGGCGTGAACACCGGACTCGACGACGACATCAGCCCGGACAACGCGGTGCTCAGGTCGATTTCCGCCACTTCCAGAAAGACCCTCTCGTCCTCGTAGCCGGTAATCGGCGGATCGGGAATCGTCTCCTGCACCGCCGGCGGCTCGATGGGCAGTTCGGGCAGCACCTCCGGCACCGTCGGAATGTCCTTCTCCGGATAGACGAAGATGTCGACCTCGGCGAGCGCATCAGCGTCTGGCGCGTCTGGAACCGCCGCCGCAAGATCGAAATCGTCCATCGACAGCGCGTCGGGTGCCGGTTCGTCGGCCGGCTGTCCGGCGCGAACGCGCGCGACCGCCTTCTCCGGATGCGGTGTCCCTCGAAGCGTCAGCGCGTGAAGCAGAAGCTCGGCGTGCGAATCGTTCGCCGGCTCGCGGCGAAGCAGATCCTCGGCAATCTCTACCAGCTTCGCGACGGCGGGTGGATGCGGCGCCCGTTCGGTGAACGCCCGCAGCGCGGCCGCCGCTCGTGGCGCGTCACCCTGCAGCAGCGCGGCGTCCGTGATCGCGTCCACGCACGCAAAGGCCGACTCGACGCGCCCCTTCCCTATCAGCTCGTCGGCCAGCTTGACGATGTCGGGCTCGCGGTCGGGCGCAAGCGCCAGAACGCGCCCCATAGCGACGCGCGCATCGCCTTCGTGTCCGTCCGCGAATTCGAGCGTCGCCAGCGCGAGCAGCAGCTCCACGTCGTCGCCGGCGGTGTCGAAGCTGAGGTACACGCGCGCCTGCTTCGATTGCCCCGCGGCGAGAAACTCGCGCGCGAGCCGGACGCGCAGCTCCGAGTCGAACGGATCGATCTCCGCGGCCTCGGCAAGCAGCTGGAGCGCGTCGTTCCGCTTCTTCCCCTTTTCGAGCGCGTAGGCGGCTTCCTTGAGCAGCTCGACGGCCCGGAAGCCGTCGCCAAGCTCCTGCGCCGCGTGCGCCCCCGCGATCCGCGACTCGAGGTCGGCTTCCGGCAGCGAGCCGAGCCGCAGGATGCACTCCGCCGCGGCGCGACGCTCGCCGCGCGCTTCGCGCTGCTTCGCGACCTGCTTCAGATACTGCTTGGCGTCCACGAACATCCCCTGCCGCTCGCCGATGCTGGCCAGCTGCATGAGGATGTGCTCGTGATCGGGCTGGAACTTCAGCGCCTTCTTGTAGAGCGCGGCCGACTTCGAAAAGAACCCTTCCGAGAACTGGTAATCCGCGACGCGGACGAACTGCTCGATCGCCTTGTCGTTCTTCCCCGCGCGGACATAGAGGTCGCCGAGCGCGTTGATCGAGTTCAAGTCCTGCGGCTGGTCCTCCACGAGGCGCACGTACTCCGCGATCGCTCCATCGAGCTTTCCCTGGCGGAGCAGCTTCTCCGCCTGCTTCAGTGTTGCGTCGCGATCGATTGCCACAGGAGGATTCGGAGGGACTTACTCTTCAATCGTATCAAACAGGGATGGCGGCCTGAAGGAGCGCCGGTGGATTGGCGAATATCCGTGCTGTGCGACCGCGGCGAGATGATCGGCCGTCGCGTAGCCCTTGTGACGGTCGTAGCCGTAGCGCGGGTCGCTGGCGTGATGCACGAGCATCTCGCGGTCCCGCGTCACCTTGGCGATGATCGACGCCGCCGCGATCGCGGTGCACCGCCGGTCGCCGTGCAGGACGCCCCGCTGTGCCATGAGCAGCTCGGGAATCCGGAACGCGTCGACGAGCACGAGGTCGGGCAGCGGCGCGAGCGTCATGACGGCGCGCCGCATCGCTTCGAGCGACGCCCGGTGGATGTTGATGGCGTCGATCTCTGCCGGCTGGGCCGACGCGACCGACCAGGCGCGCGCCTTCCGCGTGATGACGGCGTACAGCCGCTCACGTTCGATCGCCGTCACCATCTTGGAATCGTGAATGCCGGGAATGTAGCGATCGGGGTCGAGGACCACGGCGGCGGCGACGACGGGGCCGGCCAGGCAGCCGCGCCCGACCTCGTCCACGCCCGCGATGCGATGGAACCCGTAACGCCGCAGCGCGTTCTCCAGGGTTCTCATTGCACGCGTTTTGACCATGGGACTCGCTCAATTCCCAACTTCCAATTCCCAACCTCCAGGCGGACCCTCCTGGGAGTTGGAGCCTGGACGTTGGGAGTGTAGCGCTACTGTGCTTTTTTTGTGGTGCTTTCCTTCATGCGCGCCGCCTTCCCCTTCAGGTCGCGCAGGTAATACAGCTTGGCGCGCCGGACGCGCGCCGACCGCACGACGTCGACCTTGGCAATCGTCGGCGAGTGCAGCGGGAAGATGCGCTCGACGCCCTGACCGAAGGACACCTTCCGGACCGTGAACGAGGCGCGTGCGCCGCCGCGGTGCAGGCCGATGACGATCCCCTCGAAGATCTGGATGCGTTCCTTGTCGCCCTCGCGCACCTTGACGTGCACGCGGACGGTGTCGCCAGACTTCATGCGGGGCCGCTCCGCCATCTGCGACTTCTCGACCAGCTCTATCGCGCTCATTGGATCCTCTCCATATGGCGGTCCGAAAGGACCCGCCCTCCGCTTTCGGCGCCCCGTAAAGGGGCGCCCTACGCCGTTCTAACCGTCGTTTGTGGGGCGGGCCTTTACGGCCCGCCGCTCTTCTTCAATCTCTTCCAGCAGCGCTCGATCTTCGTCATCGAGCGATGCGCTCTCGATCAAATCCGGCCGCCGATCCAGCGTCCGCGCCAGCGCGCTCTTCCTGCGCCACCGCCGCACATCCGCGTGGTGCCCCGACAGCAGCACGTCCGGCACCTTCAATCCCGCGAACTCCGCCGGGCGCGTGTAGTGCGGGTAGTCCAGCAGGCCGCGCGCGAACGAATCCTCGGCGACCGACTGCTCGTCGCCGACGACGCCGGGAACCAGCCGGCTCACCGCGTCAACGATGATCATGGCAGGCAACTCGCCGCCACTCACCACGAAATCGCCGAGCGAGATCTCTTCCGCGCCCACCAGCTCGGGCACCCGCTCGTCCATACCCTCGTATCGGCCGCACAGCAGCACGATATGCCTGAGCCTGCTGAGCCGTCCGGCTTCAGCCTGGGTGAACCGCGTGCCCTGAGGCGACAGCAGAATCACTGCATCCGGCGTCCCGCGACGGCTTCGAAGCTCGCCGACCGCCCGCACCAGCGGCTCGGGCTTCATCACCATCCCCGGCCCGCCGCCATACGGCACATCGTCCACGCTGCGATGCCGGTCGCTCGTGTGATCCCGGAGGTCCACGACGTTCACGTCCAGCGCGCCGTTCGCGATGCCCCGGCTGACGACCCCTTCCGCGAGCGCGGCCGCGATCATCCGCGGAAAAATGGTGACGATGTCGAACTTCATCTGTTGGGCCGCCTAAAGGCGGCCCCTACGTCCCGAGCCCTACAGGCGGCCCCTGCGTTTGGAGGCGTAGGGGCCGGCTTTAGCCGGCCCGCGCTCGTTCAACTCGAGCAACCCCTCCGGGGCGTCAATCCGGATCCGCTTCCTCGCGACGTCTATCTCCACGCAGATATCGACGGCCAGCGGAATCAGGATTTCACCTCGCGGCCCGTTGACGACCACTCGGCTCGCGCCCGCGCCGCCCTCCACCTTCGTGACCTCGCCGACCGCGTCGCCGGCCGTCGTCTCGACGAGGCATCCGATGAGTTGATGCTCGTAATACGTGCCCGGCTGCAGCGGCTGCAGCGCGTCCTCGGGAACTCTCAGCTCGAGCCCCGCAAGCCGCTCGACGTCTTCGATCCGATCGAAGCCGACGAAGCCGATAATCGGGCGGCCGTTCTGTAACCGCAGCGAGGAGACCGTCAGCCGCTCTTCGCCCGCGTTCGAGCGCGTCCACACGGTCGCACCCTTCGCAAATCGCTGCTCGACGAAATCGGTCTCGGGTTTGACGACGACCTGGCCTTTCAGTCCGTGTGGGCGCGCGACGCGCCCCACGACGGCCCAGTCGTCCCAGCCCACATCAGTCCCGGATATCGAGTTGCGCTCGCTTGCCGTGCTTCTCCGCCGTCAGTGCGACGAGCGTCCGCAACGCCGCCGCCGTTCGTCCCTGCCTGCCGATGATCTTCCCCATGTCGCCCGGCGCCGTCGTCAGCGAGTAGACCATCATGCCTCGCCGCTCGTTCTCGCTCACGCGCACCGCATCGGGTTGATCGACGAGCGCCCGCGCGACCACTTCGACCACCGCCTTGATCGGGTCGCTCACCGTATCACGCCTCGACGGCTGCCGGCGCCGACAGATCGCGCGACAGATGCTTGCCGAGGAGCGTGCGCACCGAGTCGGACGGCTTCGCGCCCTTCTTCAGCCAGTGCTCGATGCGCGCCTTGTTCAAATTGACCTGCGCCGGCTTCGAGCGCGGGTTATACGTGCCGACGTTCTCCACGAAGCTGCTGTCGCGCGCTGAGCGTGCTTCCATGACCATGACGCGGAAATAGGGTTTCTTGCTCGAACCCATCCGCCGCAAACGAATTGTGAGCATCTGTTCTCCTCGAGGTCCGGCTAAAGCCGGACTCCACCGGTATCCTGCGGCATCATCATCTGTGGAGTCCGCCTTCAGGCGGACCTACCTAGTCTTGATGAGCCCCCAGGGGCCGCCCTTCTTCCGCTTCTTGCCGCCCGGCGCCGCGAACCCGCCGCCGCCCTGCGCCGTTTTCGGCAGCTTCGGCATCCCCTTCATGCCGGGCAAGCCGCCCTGGCTCATCATCGCCAGCACCTTGCGCATCTCGGTGAACTGCTTCAGCAGCCGGTTCACCTCTTCGACCGACGTGCCGCTCCCCTTCGCGATTCGCTTGCGGCGGCTGCCGTTGATGATCCGATCGTTGCGCCGCTCGTCGGGCGTCATCGAGCAGATGATCGCCTCTACGCGTCCCATCTGCTTCTCGTCGGGCTTGTTGTCCGCGAGCTGCTTCAGGTTGCCGAGCCCGGGGATCATCCCGATGATGCTCTCGAGCGGCCCCATTCGCCGGATCGTCTTGAGCTGCTTGCGGAAGTCGTCGAGCGTGAAGTCGTTCTTCCGCAGCTTCTCTTCGAGATCCGCCGCTTCGTCCTGATCGATCGCCTGCTCGGCTTTCTCGATGAGCGACAGCACGTCGCCCATGCCGAGCATCCGCGACACGATCCGGTCGGGGTGAAACAGCTCGAGATCCGTGATCTGTTCACCTGCGCCGACAAACGCGATCGGCACGCCGACGACCGAGACCACCGAGAGCGCGGCGCCGCCGCGCGCGTCGCCATCCAGCTTCGTCAGCACGACACCGGTCACGCCGACACGCCGGTTGAACTCGCCGGCGCTCTTGATCGCGTCCTGCCCCGTCATCGCATCCGCGACGTAGAGCAGGTCGGACGGCTGCACGGCGGACTTGATCGCCTGCAGCTCGTCCATCAACTCGTCGTCGATGTGCAACCGCCCCGCCGTATCGACGATGACCGTGTCGAAACCCTTGGCCTTCGCCTCCGCCAGCGCCCCGCTGGCGCGTGCGACCGGGTCCATCGTCTCCGGCTCGAACACCTTCACGTCGGCTTTCTCACCGACGATCGAGAGCTGCTGGATCGCCGCGGGACGCCTCACGTCCGTCGAGACCATCAGCGGGTGCTTCCCCTGCCGCGCCAGCCACTTTCCCAGTTTCCCGGACGTCGTCGTCTTGCCAGACCCCTGCAGGCCGAGCAGCAGGACGACGCGCGGCGAAGGTGCATCCTTCCGCAGGCCGCCTTCCGCGTCGCCGAACAGCGCCAGCATCTCGTCGCGGACGATCTTGATGACCTGCTGGCCGGGCGACAGGCTCTTCAGGACCGCCTGGTCCATCGCCTGGTCACGGACGCGGTCGATGAACGCCTTGACGACCTTGAAGTTGACGTCGGCTTCGAGCAGCGCCAGCCGGATTTCGCGCAGCGCGGTCTCGACATGCTCGGGCGTAAGCCGGACCTCGCCGCGCAGCGACTTGAAGACATCCTGGATGCGCGTGCTGAGCGACTCGAACATGGGAGACGTGGTCTACGCTGCGCCTGACCCCTGCGGGCGCAAACCCTTATCTTAGGCGAGATTAGACGGTCGAACAAGCTGGCTGGTCCAAAGGACCCGCCCTACACCGACGAGAGTTTGTGCCCGAGCTTGTCCTTTTTGGTCTTGAGGTACTTGCGGGTGGACTCCGACGCGGGAATCTCGAGCGGCACCGCCTCTGAGACGGCCAGCCCATACCCCTGCAGCCCGACGAACTTGCGTGGGTTGTTCGTCAGCAGCCGCATCGTCTTCACGCCGAGGTCTCCCAGAATCTGGGCGCCGATGCCGTAGTCGCGCTGATCGGGCTTGAAGCCGAGCCGCTCGTTGGCCTCGACCGTGTCGAACCCCTGGTCCTGCAGCTCGTACGCGCGGATCTTGTTCGCGAGGCCGATGCCGCGCCCCTCCTGGTTCAGATACAGCAGGACGCCGCGCCCTTCCTCCGCGATGCGCGCCATCGCCGTCTCCAGCTGCGCGCCGCAGTCGCAGCGCGCGGAGTGAAAGACGTCGCCGGTCAGGCACTTCGAATGCACCCTGACGAGCACGTCCTTGCCGTCGCCGATCTCGCCGCGCACGAGCGCGACGTGCGTCATGTTGTCGACGGCGTTGTCGTACGCATAGATCTCGAACTCGCCGTGTTCGGTCGGCAGGTGCGCGCGCGCGAAGCGCTTCACGAGCCGCTCCGTGCGCATGCGGTACTGGATCAGATCCGCGATCGTGATCATCAGCAGCCCGTGCTTGCGCGCGAACTTCGTCAGCTCCGGCACGCGGGCCATCGTGCCGTCCTCGTTCATGATTTCGCAGATGACCCCTGCCGGATACAGGCCGGCCATCCGCGCCAGGTCGACGGCGGCTTCCGTTTGCCCCGCGCGCACCATCACCCCGCCGTCGCGTGACCTCAGTGGCGACACGTGCCCGGGTCGTGCAAGATCCGACGGCTTCGTCTCCGGCTTGATGGCCGCGAGCACGGTCGCCGCGCGATCCGCCGCGGAGATCCCGGTGCCGGCACCCTTCAAATCGACCGGCACGCAGAACGCCGTCCCGAACGTCGTCGTGTTCGACGTGACCGCCAGCGGAATGTCGAGCTCGTCGAGCCGGGCACCGGTCATCGACAGGCAGATCTGGCCGCGCCCGAACCTTGCCATGAAGTTGATCGCGGCCGGCGTGACCTTCTCCGCGGCGATGGTCAGGTCGCCTTCGTTCTCGCGGTCCTCGTCGTCGCAGACGATGATCATCCCGCCGTTGCGGATGACGACGACCGCGTCCTCGATGGAGGCAAACGGCGTGAGCCTGCGGGCGCCTTTCGCGATGCGAATGCTCTTGGTCATATCGTTTCCGGGCCGGCTGAAGCCGGCCCCTACGTCCTCGGTTCGTGGCGGCCCCGGTTCGTGGCGGCCCCGGTTCGTGGCGTCCTCGGTTTCGTGGCGGTCCCGGTTCGTGGGGGCCGGCTTCAGCCGGCCCGTACATCCTCAGTCGCAGGGGCCGCCTTCAGGCGGCCGTCCTCTTCCGCCAGCGCGACCGCGCGCGCCACGTACTTGCCAATCATGTCGCATTCGAGGTTGACGCGATCGTGAACCTTCAGCGACGAGAGCGCGGTGTTGGCCCAGGTGAACGGGATGATCATCACGTCGAACACGTTGCTGCCAAGAGCCGCCACCGTCAGGCTGACCCCGTCCACCGCGACCGAACCCTTGCGAATGAAATACGGCGCAAGGCTGCGATCGAACGACACGGTCAGCCAGTGCGAGTCGCCGTCCGGCCGAATCTGGTCGACGGCTCCGGTCCCGTCCACGTGACCCTGCACGAAATGGCCGCCCACGCGCCCATCGGCCGCCATCGGCCGTTCGAGGTTCACGCTCTGGTCCTGGCGCAGAGACCCGAGCGTGGTGACGCGTGCCGTTTCCGGGCCGATGTCCGCCTGCACCTCCCCGTCGTCCACCGTCACCACGGTGAGGCAGACGCCGTTGACGGCCAGGCTGTCGCCGGGCGAGAGCGATGACGCAAGCCCGGTCCGGATGCGGACCCGGAAGCCGCCCGCCGCGCTCTTCAGCGCGGCCACTTGGCCGACCGCTTCAATGAGGCCGGTGAACATATCCCTCGATGAGTGTATCTGGCCCGAGCAACTCCACTCTCGGATCGATCAACGACGACATCGACCACGGCCGGCCGCCGAACAACGGCACGCCTTCACGCCCCAGCGCCACCGGCGCCACGAACAGTTGGACGTAATCGACGAGGCCGGCGTCCCAGGCCGCGGCATGGATCTGCGCGCCGCCCTCGAGCAGCAGGCTTTGAATGCCCTCGCTCGCCAGATGGCGGAGCACCGATTGTAGGTCTTCGCCGCGCGATCCGACCACCAGCACCGGGCCGTCCTTGATCGTCGAGAACACCCGTGCGCTGGCGGGGGTGCGCCGTCGCCGGTCGAAAATGACCCGTATCAACGGGCGTTCGCGATACACGTCGCGGACCGTCAGCAGCGGGTCGTCGGCGAGCACGGTCTCGGAACCGACGCCAATCGCGTCCACCTGCGCGCGCAGGTACTGGACCCGGCGGTTGGCTGCCGCCGACGTGAGCGGCGTCCGCTCCCCTGGCGCCCGCGCGATCCGTCCGTCGAGGCTCGCTGCCGCCTTGACGATGACGAACGGGCGGCCGTCCCGCACGGTGGTGAGAAACGGCTGATTCAGGCGGAGCGCCGCCTCACGCCCGAGCCCTTCTTCCACCTCGATGCCGTGCGCGCGGAGCGCCGCGAAGCCACGTCCGCGAACCAGCGGAAACGGATCTTCCATCGCCGCCACCACGCGCCGGATTCCGGCGGCGATGATGCGGTCGGTGCACGGACCGGTGCGTCCCGTGTGCGAGCACGGTTCGAGCGTGCAGTAGAGTGTCGCGCCGCGCGCCCGCGCGCCCGCCTCGTCGAGCGCATGAACCTCGGCGTGCGGTTCACCGGCGCGTTCGTGCGCGCCGTCGCCGACGACCACGCCTTCGTCGGTGACGATGCAGGCGCCAACGATCGGATTGGGAGTCGTGCGGCCGAGGCCGCGGCGCGCCTGCTCGAGCGCGCGGCGCATCCACCGGCGATCCTGGTCCGTTACCACTTCTCCTGGAACAAGGCGTCGACGTAGTCCTGCGCAGAGAACGGAATCAGGTCGTCGATCCCTTCGCCCACCCCGACGTAGCGGATCGGGAGTCTCAGGTCGTTGGCAATCGCCACCGCGACGCCACCCTTGGCCGTGCCATCCAGCTTGGTCAGCACGATGCCGGTGACGCCGGCAACCGCCGTGAACTCGCGCGCTTGCACCAGGCCGTTCTGCCCGACCGTCGCGTCGAGCACGAGCAGCACTTCGTGCGGTGCCCCTTCGGTGGCACGCGCGGCGACGCGGCGGATCTTGTCGAGCTCGTTCATCAGGTTCACGCGCGTGTGCAAACGTCCTGCTGTGTCCACGAGGATCGGATCGCGTCCCTTCGCCTTGCCTGACTGAATCGCGTCGAACACGAGCGCCGCCGGGTCGGCGCCTTCCTTCGCGCGGATGATGTCCACGTTTGCGCGCTTCGCCCAGATCTCGAGCTGCTCGACGGCCGCCGCCCGAAACGTGTCGGCCGCGCAGACCAGCGGCTGCTGACCGGACGCCTTCAGCAGGTTCGCCAGCTTTCCGACCGTCGTCGTCTTTCCGGTGCCGTTGACGCCGACGATCATCGTCACGTGCGGATGGTGACCGTTCGGCGCCGGCTGCTCCACCGCGTCGAAGACGCGACGGATCTCTTCCTTCACCAGATCGCGGAGGCTTTCGCCGTGACGCGCGCGCGAGCGGACGGCGTTGACGATGCGCTCGGTGGCGGCGAGGCCGACGTCGGCGGAAATCAGCAGCTCCTCGAGCGCTTCGATGGTGTCGACGTTGACGGGCCGGCTGCGCTGCTCCTCCGTGTCGGCCTGCTGGACGATCTCTTCGAAGCGGCTGACGATCTGCTCTTTGGTTCGCGCCAGACTGTCGCGGAGCTTGTCAAAAAATCCCAAATCCCAAACCCCAAATCCCAAATCCCAAACGAAACCAAACGACCAACGACCAACGGCTAGCCGGCCTCTGCCTTCTGTGGCCGGAGCATCAGATCGTACAGCGCCGTGCGCGCGTCCTTACGTCCGGCCAGCAGCTCCGCAACCTGGGCCGCAATCGGCAGCTCGACCCCGTGGCGCGCCGCCAGTGCGAGCGCCGCATCCGTCGTGCGCACGCCTTCCGCGACCATTTTCATGCTCGCCAGCACATCAGGCAGCGAGCGGCCGCGCGCCAGCTCGAGGCCGACGTGGCGATTGCGGCTGAGGGTTCCCGTGCAGGTCAGCACGAGATCGCCGAGCCCGGTGAGCCCGGCAAGCGTCTCGCGCTGCGCGCCGGCGGCACACGCCAGGCGCGCAATCTCCGCGAGGCCGCGCGTGATGAGCCCGGCCTGCGCGTTCTGCCCCAGGCCGAGACCCTCGGCGACGCCGGCCGCAATCGCGATGACGTTCTTCAACGCCCCGCCGATTTCGACGCCGACGACATCGCTCGTGCCGTAGAGCCGGAAGTACGGCGCGCGGAAGTCGGCCTGCACCTGCTCGACGACCGCCGGACTCGCCGAGGCAATGCACACAGCCGTCGGCAGCTCGCGCGCCATCTCGGAGGCAAAGCTCGGTCCGGAGAGGACTCCGACGCGCACGGTCCCGCCAAGCTCCTGCTCCACGATCTCCGACGGTCGAAAGAGCGTGTCGCGCTCCAGGCCTTTCGCGGCGCTCACGACGATGGCGTCATGGCGCACGAGCGGCGCGGCGCGCCGCAGCACGTCCCGCATGCCGTGCGACGGCACCGCCGCCACGACCACGTTCGCATTGCGGAGCGCCTCCTCGAGGTCCGCCGTCACCTTCAATTGCGGCGGGAACGTAATGTCGGGAAGGTAGACGGCATTCGCGCGGCGCGCCCGAAGGTCCGCGATGAGCGCCGCGTCGCGTCCCCACAGCCACGCGTCGTGGCCCGTGCGCACCAGGTGCACGCTGAGCGCCGTCCCCCACCCGCCCGCGCCGAGAACGGCGATCACAGGCGCAATCCAATCCGGCGTTCGGTGCCCGCGACGAGCCTCGACAGGTTGTCGCGGTGACGATGGACCACGAGGATGGCGGCAGCAATGGCGCCGGCGACGATGGGGCCAGGCACGTTGCCGGCAGCGGCCGCGACGACCAGGGCGAGCGCGCCGGCGATCGAGCCCGCGGAGATGAACCGGGTCACGATGATCGTGGCCACGAAGACCAGCGCGGCAATTGCAGTCGCGACCGGCGCGAGCATCGCGAACACCCCGGCGGACGCGGCGACGCCCTTGCCGCCGCGGAAGCGGAGCCAGGCCGGATAGACGTGCCCCACAATCGCCGCGAGACCGGCCGTCATGACAACTGCGGGATCGTCGCTCATGAGGCGCGCCGCCAGGACAGCCATCGCGCCCTTCGCGCCATCGAGCAGCATGACCGCGATGGCGGGCACCACGCCGGCGGTGCGCAGCACGTTGGCCGCGCCGATGTTACGGCTGCCGACGGCACGAAGGTCGATCCCTCGCGGCCGCGTCAGCAGCAGCGCGAAGGGGATCGATCCGAACAGGTACCCGAGAGCGATGGCGATTACGATTCGCATCGAACCCCCAGGAGGGGCGTATAGGTCGGCCCCTTCGGCGAGAGCTTGCTGTGAAACAGTGTAATCGCGTCGATGCGGACCGTGCCGAGCACGAGGTCCGTGAGGCCCTCGAACAACCGCGCGGAGCGCAGTCCCGCCGGCTCGCGCACGCGTGCGAGCGTGAGGTGAGGATTGTAGGGGCGCACCTCTTTCGGAACGCGAAGCCTCGCAAGCCGCGCGCTGATCTCCTGTTCGGCGGCAATGAGCTGCTCGCGTCCTGCCGCCACGCCAACCCACACGACGCGCGGCGAGCCGGTCTTCGGAAACGAGCCGGCGCCGGCCAGCGCCAGGTCGAACGGCGCCAGGCGCAGCGGCGGCTCGAGCGCCTCGCGAACCACCGGCACGCGGGTCTCGTCAATTTCTCCGATGAAGCGAACCGTCAGGTGGAGGCGATCCGCGGGCACCCACGTGATCTTCGCGCGCGGCGCCGCGTCCGCGCTGCGCCGCTGCAGTTCGCGGCTCAACTCCGCGACGCGCGCCGCGAGCGTCTCGCCGATCTCAGCGGCCACAAACAGCCTCACCTGTGTATACTCGCACGCGCTGGATTGGAGGGTCTGATGCTGCGTTCCCTGCTTGCCGTCGTCTCGTTATTGCTCCCCGTCGCGCCGGCGTTCGGCCAGGCCGCGCCTGCCGCCAATCCCATTGCCCAGGCAAACTACCGTGTCCTCTATCTCGAGGTTGCGCCCGCAGACGTCAACCGCGTCGCCTCGTCGCTGAAAGACTACCGCCAGGCGGCGATGAAAGCGGGGGGGGCGCTCCGCATCGACGTGCTCCAGCAAATGGGCCGTCCGAACCACTTCGCGGTGTACGAGAGCTGGCGTGACAACGCGGCACTCGAGGCGCACAAGAACGCGGCGGAGACGAAGAGGCTCGAGGAAGTGCTGCAGGCGACGCGCGTCAGCCCCGTCGACGAACGCCTGCTCAGTGTGATCGGGCCGCCGTCGGCAACGACGGGCGCTGCCGGCGCCATCTATGTCGTGACGCATGCCGACTCGGTGCCACCTTCACGTGATGCCGCGCAGACCGCGCTGACCGACCTCGCCATCCGATCGCGCCAGGAACCTGGCAACGCGTACTTCCTCGTCACCGTGCAGCCGAACCGCAACAACCACTTCACGATTTTCGAGGTGTGGAAGGACGAGAAGGCGCTCGACGCGCACGCTGTCGCGGACCATACGAAGAAGTTCCGCGACATGTTCGGGCCGTTCTCGGGCGCACTCTTCGACGAGCGGGTCTACAAGAGCGTCTCCTAGCGGGGTCCAATCGTAGGGCGGGTCCCGCGCAGCGACCGGAATCCAGCGCAAGCGGACCCGCCTACGGTTCCAGCAGCATCCGGCGCACCATGTCGAGCGCCGCCTGCGACGCCTGGAACTTGACCATCTCGCGTCCGCCGACGAAACGAAACGTGCGGACGCGCGTCCCGGCCGCTGACGCGGCGGCGATGCACACCATGCCGACGGGCTTCTCGGGTGTGCCGCCGTCGGGCCCGGCGATGCCCGTCACGCCGATCCCGACGTCCACGCGCGAACGCGAACGGACGGCCTCCGCCATCGCCGTCGCGACCGGCTCGCTCACCGCCCCGTGCGCCTTCAGCATCTCTTCCGGGACGCCGAGTAGTTCGACTTTCGCGGCGTTGCTGTACGAGACGATGCCACGCTCGACATAACGCGAGCTGCCGGGCACGTCGGTGAGTCGCGATGCGATCAAGCCACCCGTGCACGATTCGGCCACCGCGATCGAGAGCTTTCGTTCCGCCAGCATCGCGCCGAGCACTTCCTCGAGTCCTCGCCCGTCGGAGCTGTAGACGTGCAGACCCATGACGCCACGGACCTGCCCGACCGCCGCGTCGAGCGCCGACTCCGCGTCCGCGCGATCGGCGCAGCACGCCGTCAGGTGAAGCTCGATCTGCCCCAGCGAGGCGAGGATGGTCGCCGCGATGGGCACGCGCGCGCGCGACCATTCCGCATAGAGCGGCTGCACCGCCTCCTCGGTGTGTGACTCGCTGCGGCCCGTGATCTTGATGATGCGGCGCACGAGCGCCATCCCGCCCGCGCGCTCGCGCAGCAGGGTCTCGGCGACGCTCGTCATCATCGGCTTCAGCTCGCGCGGCGGGCCCGGCAGCAGCAGCACGATGCGATCGCCGTGCTCGATCCACAGGCCCGGCGCCGTGCCATTCGGGTTCGCCAACACACGGGCGCCCGCCGGCACCATCGCCTGCCGCCGGTTGATCTCCGGCATCTCGAGCCCGCGCCCCTGGAACCGCGCGCGGATGCGGGCGGTGATCGATTCGTCCTCGACGAGCGGCCGCTGCACGACGTCCGCCACAACGGGCCGCGTCAGGTCGTCGTCGGTGGGGCCCAGACCGCCGCAGCACACGAGCAGGTCGACGCGCCCCAGCGCCTCGCGCACCGCAACCTCGAGGTCGCCACGATCGTCGCCGACAATGCTCTTGAACGCGACCTGAATGCCGAGCAGGTTCAGCTGCTCGGTAATGAACAGCGAGTTCGTGTCCACCTTCGACGGCGTCAGCATCTCGCTTCCCACGGCGATGATTGCCGCGCGCGAGATCGAACGGGCCGACCTTCGCCCTTCGGCCTGTTCCCCACTGCTCCCTGCCACCTGCCCCCCGCCACCTGTACTCATGTGAACCACGTCGGAACCAGCCGGACCAAGCCCCAGACCATCAGATTGCCGTAGACGCCCGCCATCGCATCGTCGAGCACGACGCCGAAACCGCCCGGCAGGTGTTCCAGCCGTCTCGCCGGCCACGGCTTCACCACGTCGAGCACGCGGAAGATGAGGAAGCCCGTCAGCGCACCGAGGACGTTGACCGGATGGAACGCGAGCGTCATCAGCATCCCGAGCACCTCATCGATGACGACCGGTCCCGGATCGATGCCCCCGAAATGATGTTCGGCTTCGTTTGCGCTCCACAAGGCGACGACCAGGACGATGCCAATCGTGGCGAGCTCGAACGTGGTCGAGGCCTGGCGCCGCACCAGGTAGTAGATCACGAGACCGGCCGCCGAGCCGAACGTCCCCGGCGCGAACGGCGCGTAGCCGATATGCGCGCACGTTGCGATGAAGACGCCAAGACGGCGAAGGGTCATGCCCGGAGGCCCGGTCAGATGGACCGGAGACGGACGACGCGGGTGCCGGCGAGCCGGTCGTGAAGCGCCCGGTGATCGCCGAACAGGGCTGGAACGAAACCAAGGCCGAGCAGAAGGAACGACACGATGCCCGCGGAGGTGCGGCGCATCGCGAGCGCCGCATCGACCGGGTGCCCGTCCTCGCCCACGACGCACGTGCCGACGGCCATCTTGCCGATGGTCTGGCCGCCGACCGCCGTGAACGCGTAGAAGTACGCCACCTTCAAGAGCCCGAGGAACGTGAGCATCGGCGTCACGGGGAGCAGCCGCCACTCGTTCATCGTCAGGCCCGCCATGCGGACCGTGAAGTAGACGACGGCGGCGTCGATGCCGAGCAGGATGACGTAATCGATCAGCATGGCGCTCAGGCGCGCGCCGGGGCGGCCTGGCTGTTCCGTGACAGTCCCGGACGGGACGCGCTCGACGGCTTCCGGCGCGACCTCCTCGGAGAACTGAAGCACCAGCGCCGGCGCCGGGCGCGAGGCCGAACGCGGCACCGGTCGCAGCCGTGGAGGCTCGGGCGTCCTGCGGACAGCGAGCGGCGGGCGCGGAGCCGCGGGTAGCTTGATGAGGGGCTCATCATCGTCCTGCGCCGCAGGTGTGAAGAGCGGGAGCCCCGATTCATTCGCCGGTGTTTCCACGACAGTGGACGGTGACTCTGGCGTCAAGCGAATCGCCAACGCCAGCGCATCTGCGGCGCCCGAATCGATGGTGTCGTGTGAGCGGGACTCGACGCGGGTGTCGAGCATCTCGTCGATGAGATGAACCGGCACATCGTCAACGGCGGCGGGATGGATTTCGTAGTCGGGCGGCGCTGGGTCGACGACGGAGAGCAGCGAGAAGTCGTATCCGCAGTTCCTGCAGCGATCGCCCGTCTCAAAGCCCAGGTAGTCGCATTTCGGACACTTCACTGACGCGTCCCCGGATCGCCGGTTGCCGATGTGGCCGACGAGGCAGCAAGCAGCGCGCGCTGGATGTCCGACCGCAGCCGGTCGGCCTCGGGCCGTACGGGATCCGCAACGCCGATGCGCTCGAGCAGCCGCAGCGCATCGTGCAGGTGCCCGTCGATGTAGAGCGCGCGGGCGCGATCGAGCAGCGTGTCCGCGGTTCGGACCATCGGCAGCGCCTCGGCAGCGACCGGGGTCGTCGATCGGGCCGCGGGAGGAACCTCGGTGAGCCACGACACCGCAGGCGCTGCGCCGAAATAGACCGCGACGCCCGCGCCGGCCAGCGCGAGCGCTGCGACCGCAAACAGCCACGTGCGGCCGCGGCGCGGCGACACCGCGTCGTCCGCCACGCGCCGCGCCGGCAGCGTCCGGCGATGAACCGGGGCGGCGAATCCGGTCCCTTCGAGGCGGTCGATCCGCTCGAGCAACACCAGCGCTTCGTCGCTCGGCGCGCCCTGCTCGACCGCCCGGGTCAGCAGATCACGCGCGTTCTCGACGTCGCCGGACTTGTAGGCGTCGAGCCCGCGGTGCAGCAGCTCCTCGGACTGGCGCTGGCGTTCGGCAATCGCCTTCCGCGCGCGATCGATGTAGGCGCGCGCGCGATCGTGTTCGCGGTCCAGGAAGATGACCCGCGTCCAGACGTTGATCGCCTGTTCGTAGTCCTCCGCGAAGTAGTGGTCGAGACCGGAAACGAGAAGTTCTTCGATGCGCGTGGCGCGATCGGCATCGGCTGGGGCGGGCGGGTTGAAATCGGTGCGCTGCGGCTCCGTCATCAATCGATAGAGTGTGAACTGCGCCGAAAGGATTATCGGCCAAAAGCCCCGATCCGTCAATGAATTACCGGCGATTCTGGCGGGTCCGCGTCGCGATGGATCGCTCCGCGACGCGGGACCCGCCCTACGTACGCGGGCGGGGTTCCGCCGAGCGCGGAGTTCAGGCGAAGGCGGACCCGGCGCCAACCTGATTAACATCTGATCCGTGCCGATCATCGAATGTGTTCCCAACATCAGCGAGGGGCGCCGCACGGACGTCGTCGAACGCATCGTCGATGCGGTGCGCCGCGTGCCCGGCGCGCGGCTGCTCGACTACTCCTCCGATGCGGCGCATAACCGCTCGGTGATCACGATGGCTGGCGACGCCGAATCGTTGCAGACGGCGGTGCTTGCGCTCTTCGAGGGCGCGATTGCGGCGATCGATCTTCGAACGCACAAGGGCGAACATCCACGAATGGGTGCGGTCGATGTCGTACCCTTCGTGCCAATCGAGGGCGTGACGATGGATGCATGCGTCGCGCTGGCGAAGGATACCGCGCGCACGATCGCGGACCGCTTCGGCGTGCCTGTGTATCTCTACGAGGACGCGTCCTCCAATCCACTGCGGAAGAATCTCGAAGACATCCGCCGCGGCGAGTTCGAGGGAATGGCGGCGAAGATGGCGTCTGAGGGATGGGCGCCCGACTTCGGTCCCTCCACCCCTCACCCGAGCGCTGGCGCATCCGTCATCGGCGCGCGGATGCCGCTCATCGCCTACAACATCAACCTCGACACCGATCGCCTCGACGTCGCGAAGAAGATTGCCGCCGCGGTCCGCTTCAGCAGCGGCGGGTTCCGCTTCGTCAAGGCGATGGGCGTATCGCTCGCCGATCGCGGCATCGTCCAGGTGTCGATGAATCTGACGAACTACGAGAAGACGCCGATCCTGCGCGTCTTCGAGGCGGTGAAGCGCGAAGCGGAGCGTTACGGTGTCAATGTGCTCGAGAGCGAGATTGTGGGACTCGTTCCGGCCGCGGCGCTGATCGATGTTGCAGTCTCGACCCTTCAACTCAGCGAGTTCAAGAAGGATCAGGTGCTGGAAACCCGCTTGCGGCAACACGACTGACGGGGCGCCGGTGCCCGACTTGCGATTTAGACGGCTTCCTCATCTTCGGATTTTCGCGAAGGCATGATTCCGAAGGCTCTCATCTTTCGATAGAGATTACTGCGCTCGATGCCGAGCGCCTCGGCGGTGCGCGAGATGTTGCCCTGCTGCGCGGCGAGGGCGCGCAGGATGTAGTCGCGCTCGAACCGATCCCGCGCGTCGTGCAGCGGCGCCATCGTGGACGAAGGCGTCGACGCCGCCGCCTCGATGCCGCCGACCATCGCCTGATCGAGAAACGCGAGATCGCGTGCGGTAATCCGTTCGCCCGGCACCATGATCATCAGCCGCTCGACGAGATTCCGCAGCTCGCGGACGTTGCCCGGCCACGGATAGCGCTGCAGCGCCGTCAGCGCATCGGGCTCGAAAATCTTCGGCCGCCGGCCGTACTCCCGCGCGAGCATCGCCATGAAGTGATCGGCGAGCAGCGGGATGTCCTCCTGCCTGTCGCGCAGCGACGGCACGAAGATGGGCACCACGTTCAGCCGGAAATAGAGATCTTCGCGGAAACGGCCGGCGCGGATCTCCGCGGGCAGGTCCTTGTTGGTCGCCGCGAGTACGCGCGCGTCCACCCGGATGCGCGTGGAGCCGCCGACCGGCTCCATCACCTGCTCCTGGAGCACGCGGAGCACCTTGGCCTGCGTCTTCAGCGTCATGTCGCCGATCTCGTCGAGGAAGATCGTGCCGCCGTGCGCGAGCTCGAACTTCCCGCGCCGATCCGCGACCGCGCCGGTGAACGCCCCGCGCACGTGGCCGAACAGCTCGCTTTCGATCAGCTCCTCCGGAATGGCGGCGCAGTTCACCTCGATGAACGGACCCGACCGGCGGCGGCTGATCTGATGGATGTTGCGCGCGACCAGCTCCTTGCCGGTGCCGTTCTCGCCGTAGATGAGGACGCGGCCGTTGGTCGGCGCCGCCATCGCCACCTGCTCGCGCAGCTGCACCATGCCGTAGCTTTCGCCGACCATCGTGTGATGCGCATCGACCCTCGCGCGCAGCGCCTGGTTTTCGGCCTCGAGGTGCCGCTGCCGCAGCGCGTTGCGCACGACGAGCACCGTCTTCTCGAGCGACAGCGGCTTCTCGACGAAGTCGAACGCCCCCATCTTGATGGCGCGCACCGCCGACTCGATGTTGCCGTGGCCGGAGATCATCACCACCTGCGACTCGACCTGCCGCTCGCGCATCCGCGCGAACGTCGCGAGGCCGTCCATCCCCGGCAGCCAGATGTCGAGCACCACGACGTCGTACGCCTGGCGGCCGAGACGTTCGAGGCACGCCTCGCCGCTGTCGACGGCGTCGACCTCATAGCCCTCGTCGCGCAGCACGCCACCGAGCGCGCTGCGAACGCCGGGCTCATCGTCCACTAGCAGAATGGATGGCACCGCGAAAGATCCTCGCCGTTCACGCTTCT
>Ga0075425_100001241_pt1 | contig 24819 bp, 24 predicted proteins | sample SoiMethybrSBSTD4_FD_75300 | JGI IMG/M metagenome (GOLD analysis project Ga0075425, IMG submission 75300) | Bulk soil microbial communities from a Populus tree surrounding site in Tennessee, USA - Soil MetaG P. TD hybrid SBSTD4 | ecosystem: Environmental > Terrestrial > Soil > Tree plantation...
TGTGACCTGGCGGATGCCGACGTTGTGGCCGGGAACGACGGTGCTGAGGTTGATCTTTCGGGTGCCGAGGCCCACAAGCCATTACCGTGATCGTGAAGTCGTGCATGGGCCTCGAGGTCGCTGATGCCTTGGTAGGGACGAGTCGCGGGTGAGTAGATGTCTGCCGGGAGAGTGGGTCGTGCGTAAGCCGATGATCGGCTTAATTAGGGTAGACGCAGCGAAACTTGGCAAACACGTAGGGGTAGTTCGGCTGGAACCAGTTGCGGAAGCTGCGGCGGATGAGCTGCGCGTCCGTTGCCCACGAGGCCCCCAGCAAGACGAGGTGCTGACCGTCGAAGAAGTCGGCCGAGTAACCCGGGTAAGCGGCCATCCGCTCGAACCCCTCGAAGGGCGCGAAGGCGCTTCCTGTCCACTCCCACCCATTCCCAACCAGCTCCAGGACGCCCCACTCGCTCGCCCCAGCGGGGTGGGAACCGACTGGCGTCGGTGACCAGGCGTTGAAATCGAAGCTGCCCCGGTCGGTCGTGGGTGGTGCATGCCCCCAGGGCCAGGGGCGTACTGATGGGGGATGGGCGCTGTAGGCGGCCTGGTGAAACTCGGCCTCGGTGGGCAGGCGACCACCCTTCCAGCGGGCATAGGCGGCCGCTTCCGCCGCGCTTACATAGGCTGGCCAGTCTCCGACTTCCTCCAGCGGGACCGATTCAAACATCGTTCGACAGATCCAACCGCGCTGCGTGCGCTCCCAAAAGAGAGGGTGCTGGATCCGCCGGCGAGTCCGCGACGCCCATTCTTCCTCGTCCCACCAGCGGCGTTCTTCGTAACCTCCCCCTTCCACAAAGCGGAGAAACTCGGTCTGTCGCACGGGTGTGGCGTCGATCTCGAACTCCGATACCTCCGCCAGGCTCGTAGGGAACTCGTTGTCCCAGCCGAACGGAATCGAGCCGCGCGTTGCTCCCAGAATGACTCTTCCTCCGGGGACTCGGACTCGCCTCTCTGCTGTGCCGCGTCCTTTAGGAAGGGGCGGATGCCCGGAGGGTCTTTGCTTCTGGTCGAAGGGGAGCTGGTGGATCATGTAGAGCAGCGTCTCCTGGTGCATCAGCTCGTGCTCCAACACCATCCGCACGATCTCATGCCCAGAGCGTGGAAATGCCGAACCCCCGAGAGCAGACCGTAGAGCTGACCGGACCTGGTCACGGTAGGTCTCGACCTCCTGCCGCGCAGGCCAGGTGGTCGTCGGAACGTAGGCATCGATACCCATCGGATCGATGCCCCGCTCGAAAAGCTGCTCGAACGAGCCGTTTAACGCGGCTTGTCCGAGCACCCGACGGCCTAAGGTGTTCCAGGCAAAAGCCGGAAAGTGACCGAGGTAGAAGAGAAAAGGCTGCCGCAGCGGGATTGGTTGGGCGAGTATCGCGCTCTCCGCCAGCAGAGCGAAGAGGCGATCGGAGCGCTCCCAGGCCCGCTCGAGTGCGCGCCGGGTGGCTGCGATATCAATGTCGTTCGGGGTCGTGCTCACCGCCATCGTCCCTCCTCGGTTCGGCGCAACAGCGCGAGGGCGAAGAGTTCCTCGGGATCAGTAAACCAACGCTCGAGGCGCAGCCCTGTCGCTTCCAGTCGGCCAGTGAACGACTCGCGCGTGTACTTGCAGCTCAGCTCGGTCCGGATTTCCTTGCCGCGCTCCAGCTGCAAGCTAAGGCCGGCGAGAGGGATGCGGACGCGGCTTGGCCGCCGCGCACGCAGGCGCATCTCAATCCAGGCGTTCTCAACATCGTAGAAGGCAACGTGTTCGAACGCTGCGAGGTCGAAGTCCGCGCAGAGCTTTTCGTTCAGCACGCGCAGGATGTTCAGGTTGAAGCGGGCGGTCAGCCCCGCCGAGTCGTTGTATGCTGCCTCGAGTCGGGCGCGGTCCTTCACCAGATCGACTCCGACCAGGAACGTGTCTCCGGGGACGAGCGCGTGGCTCGCGCGCCGGAAGAAGCCGGGGACATCGCGCGGGTGAAGATTACCCACCGTCCCGCCGAAGAACAGCAGCAGTCGTGCGCCTCGCGGATTCAGGCACTCGAGGTCGTCGACGAAGTCCGCCCGGACGCCGCGAAAGTCGGCCTGCGGGTAAGCGGCCTGCAGGCGTTGCACGGACTGGTTGAGAACCAGCTCGTTGATGTCGAGGAGCACGCAGCTCTGCAGGCGCCCCATCTTCTGCAGGCTGTCCAGGAGGATGCGAATCTTGCGACCTGTGCCCGATCCTAACTCCACAAGCTCGCGTGGGCGGCCCGCGGCCAGGATGGGCTCGGCAACCGCCTCCAGGAGCGCCTCTTCCGTGCGTGTCTGGTAGTACTCGGGCAGGCGCGTGATCTCTTCGAAGAGCACGCTGCCGCGGTCATCGTAAAAGTACTTGGAAGGGATCCAGGGCAGCGGCGCCCGTAGCGATTTTCCAATCTCCGCGGCCATGGTCGTCCTCTCGTTCGGCCGAAGCTGTAGGGGTTCACAGAGCATGGCAGACCTCCATCAAAACACTTGCCGCAACGCCCGTGGGCGCCGACGGCTGCGAGCGAGTTTCTCCGTCCATGAGCTCAGCCGTCTGCTCTCGATCGGGGGTTCAAGAGCGGGGGCACGCTCGCGGCCAATTTAGCGCTGCTGGTTGGTTACTTCAGAGTGCGCACATTTTCGATTGAAAATGCAGCGGCAGTCATCAAAGGGCAGCTCGGTCCCATGACGGCCGCCCTTACAATAGCCGGACTACAGGATCGCGGGAAGTTTCTTCGTGTTCCCGTCGACCTTCAGCGCGGGGGTTGGTTCAGCATCGCGACGCGCTTGCGTGACCCAGGGCTCGAGTACCTGATGATCGCGCTGTGATGAAGGCCAAGGTAAGGTAGTGTACAGCGCCAGACGAAAGAATGCCGGCAGCGGAAGAACGTTATCGATGCGATGACGCCAGTCGGCTGTGCGGAATTGCGACTGTCCGCCAGCATTGATGTATCACCTCCCAGGTATCGATGCTGTTAGCAACCATGGTGTTACCTGATCGTCGCCCGCTCGGTCGACGGGCGGTGTGGACGATGACCGCCTGCTGACACGGGGTGCTCGCCCAATTCTTTCGCCAGCGACAGCATCGGTGGGAACGCTCGCGGTGGACTCGTGTGAACCGTGGCGTTCACGCGCAGACCTAACAAACCGTAGGGCGTGCGAGCGTTAAGGGTTAAGTCCGTGCTGACGCTCGCCCAAACATCAGCACCGCGTTTCTGCGTATGTGCCCGCCAACGAAATGGCTCGCGTTGATTCATAGTTGCACTGTGTCTGACTGGAAAGCATTGCGGCCCTCGGAAGAAAGTCGAGACGCCTGTGCCTCGCGCAGCATGCCTTGGGTCGCAATTGTCTTCATTGTTGCTTCTCTGTTCTACATAGGTGCAGCTTCCAGGCCGGCTCTTTTGGACGACGACGTCGATGCAGCTCACGCGGTCGTTGCTCGAGAAATGCTTGCGCGGCACGACTACGTCGTGCTGTACATGAATGGTGTTCGTTATCTCGTCAGGCCGCCGTTACATTTTTGGATGATAGCGGCCAGTTATACCCTGCTCGGGCAAACAGAATTTGCCACACGCTTGCCGCTGGCATTGACGGTTGTTGCACTGCTGCTGCTGGTTTTCGAGTTCGGACGCAGATTCTTTAGTTTGCGGGTTGGCTCATATGGAGTTCTGATTTTGGCCGGCAGCCCTGGCTTGTTCATCTTCACGCGAACCGTGAATCAGGAAGCGATTTGTGCTCTCGAGTTCATCGCAGTCTTTTACCTGTTTCTGCGCGCCTGGACCGGGAGTCTTGAGCCACGCCTCGGCTACTGGGGCGCGGCCGTGCTTTGTGGAGTCGCGGTTCTGACACGGGGTTTGGTGGGCATTATCTTCCCTGTAGCAACTGTTGTGGTCTTCATAACTGTGATGCGAGGGTGGCGCCGTTGGCGCGAACTGCGGCCACTTTCCAGCCTGCTGATTTTCCTATCTGTCGCAGCACCGTGGCATATTCTCAGCGAAATCCGCGCCCCGGGTTTTCTTTGGGCATATTTCGTTAATGACCATCTTAAGCGTGCTCTTGGTACACGCTGGCCCCCTGACTACAGTGCCGTTCCGCTTGGACTATGGTGGGCTGCTCACTTGGTGTGGCTGTTTCCCTGGGCCTTTTTCACCCCACTGCTCGTGCGTGATTTCCTTGCCTCGAGAATGACGGAACAGAATTGGAGCAAAAGTTCGCAGGCACGATCGCTTTTGTTCTCATGGGCCGGGTTTATTTTCCTGTTCTTTTCGGTAGTAGGTGGGTCACGCATGGAGTACTACAGTTTGGGGGCCTGGCCGGGAATCGCTTTGCTGCTGGCTGTGGCTTTGGCTGGTTCGGAACAAACCGGCGATCGCTGGTTACGTGGTATTCAGAGGGCCCTTGCGGTGCTGGGGATAGTGCTCGCTATCGTCCTTGCCTATCTGCTTGTGGCCTCCTCCCACGATCAAAGTTTTGGCGATATTTCCCTTCTTCTTCGCAACCACGATTCCAGTTTTTATCGTTTCGCCATGGGACACGCGTTTGATTTGACCATCCAGGCGTTTGCCGATTTGCGTGCGCCTTCGATTATTGCGGCGTTTGCGTTGCTGGCGACCTTCACCACCGCTTGGAGTTTGCGCGAACGTGACCTTCACGCTGCCAGCACAGTAGTCATGAGCGCAGGCATGATCATGCTTTTATTTGCGGCCAACATGGCTTATAGCAGGTTTGAACCGCAATTATCATCACGCTCGCTGGCAATGGAGGTCAGCCAATATCTGCGGCCGGCGGATCGAGTGGTGATCTACGGTGACTTTGCGGCAGGCTCAAGCCTTGCCTTCTATACCCATCGACAACTTTGCATGTATAACGCGCCCTACAGTGAATTGGCATACGGGTCTCACTTCCCGGACGCGCCCAGAATCTTCTTGAACGACAGGGAATTCTCGTCGTTGTGGAAGGGCAGCAACCGAGTGTTTCTGATCGTCCCGTCTGCGGAACTGCACAGCGCACGGGCCCGGCTACCCCTGCATGCGACATGGCTTTTCACAGAGTCCGGAGGGAAAACCGCATTTCTGAATCAACCGCGCACGCCGGGCCAGTTATCAATGGCGGAAATTGCAGGACAACAGAGGATCAATCGAAAACCATCAACTCTCAGTGGAAGTACTGAGGATTACTAGCAGTGACTGCCAAGAACATGTCCGTTCCGGCGCTAGGGATGACCCAATGGCACTCGGGCTAGTGACGTGCGAATGTTGTGGAGATGTCTGGGACGAATTGGCACGAACTCACAACTTTAGTGCGCGTCGTCCCGCCGACGAATTCACGACCGTGCTGTCCAACGGGACTTGAAGAATTCAAGGATAAGCAGAACAACCATGCCCGCGCCCAACGCTAAGGCGAGATCGTCCGCATGCAGCGGGCCGAAACGGAATAGGTGAGCGGCCACCGGCCACGCCAGCGTCAGGGCGAGAATTGCAGCGACGCCCAGCAACACGACCTGCAATACACGGTTAGAGCGGCGCGACGCGGCCATGATCGACGCGCTGAAGCTTCGGTTCACGAAGATCAGGGCCACTATCGCAGTCACGAGCGAGAAGAATGTCAGCGCTCGCACTTCGTTCGCCGGCATGCCTCGCCGATAGGCCACCGCGTAGATCACGCTCACCAGTGCAAATGCGACCACGCCCTGCAGGACACCCCACCAGATCAGCCGTCCAGAGAACAAAGGCTCCTCGGGGGCGCGCGGCGGTCTGCGCATGATGTCCTCTTCTTCTGTCTCGGCTTCAAAGACGAGCGTGCACACCGGGACATGCACCGCGAATATGAACCCCATCGCCTTGCGCAGATTGTCATAGATGCGCCGCCCCAGCCGCACGGCCTCCACCACCGAGCCAAAGTCATCGTCCAGCAGCACGATTGATGAAGCCTCACGGGCCACGTCGGTGCCCCGTGCGCCCATGGCGACGCCGATATGGGCCGCCTTGAGGGAGGGCGCATCGTTCACACCATCGCCAGTCATGGCGACGATCTCACCGCAGGCTTTGAGCGCATTGACGATGCGCAGCTTCTGCTCGGGCAGAGTGCGGGCGAACACCGTCACGTCACGGACCCGGTCGATGAGGTCGTCCTCCCTACATGCCTCAAGCTCCTTGCCGGTCAATAGTTGCGACCATTCAAGCCCAGCCTGTCTGGCGATGGCCTGTGCCGTGGCAGGGTAGTCGCCCGTAATCATGACGACACGAATGCCGGCCGACCCGCACTGGGCTACCGCGCCCGGCACGCTCTCACGCAACGGATCGGCGAGTCCAACCAATCCCAAAAACGAGAAGACAAAGCCCTGTGGATCATCCGGCAAAGTCTCGCCGTCAAACCGCGCCCGCGCGACGCCGAGAACGCGCAAGCCCTCGGCGGCCATCGTGTCCACAGTCGCCTTGATCTCTGCCAGCTCCCCGGTATCCATCCCGCACAATCCTGCGATCGCCTCAGGGGCACCCTTGGCCGCGACCACGAATCCATCGCCATCCCGCCATGCATACGTGACGGCCAGCAATTCGGGGCGCAGCCCGTAGGCGCGCACCAGCGCGGCGCCCCCCATTGTCTTGACGCTCAACCGTGCCCCCACCTCGTGAAACGCCTTCTCCATGGGATCGAAGGGCTCAGGCGCGCTCGCCAGAATTCCAGTGCGCAGCAATTCGACAAAGGCAGGGCTCGGAGCGCCGCCGTTCCTGACGGCATGGACGGTGCGGTCTTTCAGGCGCAGCTCAGCAATCGACATGCGGTTGAGCGTCAGGGTACCGGTCTTGTCCGTGCACAGCACGGTCGCGGCGCCCAGCGTCTCGATGGCGGAGGCGCGGCGTGTCAGCACCTGGGCGCGCGAGATACGCCACGCCCCCATCGCCATGAACACGGTGAGAACGACCGGAAACTCTTCCGGCAGCATCGCCATACCGAGCGCGATGCCGGCGAGCACCGCGTCAAGCCAACCACCGCGGAAGAGCCCATAAAGGACGACGGCGAGCACACTCACGCTGCCACCCGCTATCGCAAACAGTCGCACCAGCTTCCGCGTCTGCGCCTGCAAGCGTGGCGGCTCGGGTGTCAGCGTGCTCAAGGACTGGCCGATCTTGCCGATCTCACTGCGAACGCCGGTGGCTGTGACCACGGCAATGCCGGCCCCACCGACCACCAGCGCGCCGGAGAAAACGAAGGGCAGATCGTCGCCGCCGGGCCGCGTCGTCGCGTCGATGGTGCCAGTGCGCGGCAGCTTGCGAACCGGAGCGGATTCTCCGGTCAGCAGCGATTCATCGGTATGCAGGTCGGTCGCCTGTAGCAGCACAGCATCAGCAGGAATACGGTCGCCTTCGGAGAGCACGATCAGATCCCCACGCACGACCTCGCGGCCTGCGATGCGCTTGCGCACGCCATCGCGGACGACCAGCGCGCGCGGGCTGCTGAGATCGCGCAGCGCTTCGAGAACGCGTTCGGTGCGGGTCTCCTGCACAACGGTGATGACGATTGAGACCATGGCGAAGGCGAGCAGGATGAGGGCTTCCTGCAGATCTCCAAGTACGAGATAGACGGCGCCGCCTCCGGCCAGTAGTGCCAGCATCGGCTCGCGCATGACCTCAAGGACGATGCGAAAGGGCGTGCGCCGCGCGGTTCGCGGCAGTTCGTTATAACCTTCGCGCTTCAGCCGGGCTCGGGCCTCGGCCTCGCTCAAGCCGGCCGGCACAGGAGCAGATGAAGCGTCCTCACTCATGCACAACCCATGGTGCGTGGTGCAAAAAAGCAGCCGGCAGAGAGAGCCCCATGGTGTCGCGGCAGGGCACTCTCGGGGTCGCTAGCGGGCAGCCGATTTGGTCGGTCGTTATCACGACTTTACCGTCGTGACGACCGCCCTCGAGCGTCCAATATTATCTGGTCGTTTCTCCGCGATTCAGCGGATTAAGTGGCCGAATCTCGCGAAAATATTGGACAATGCGGTGCCAATTATTCGGGGCGGTTCAAGCGCTTAGCGCGAATTGGCACGAGGACTGAAAATCCGCGTGTCGGTGGTTCGATTCCGCCCCTGGCCACCAATCAAATCAGTATTTCAAATCAAGAAATTGCATCAGAGCGAATGGACTCTGTGTCAATGTTAGCGCCGGTGTCCAATATCTCGGTCCGCTGTCGCCTGACCAACACGGCTCTCATGGCTCAGCAGGCACCGTCGTGTTACGGCCCAGAAGCGGCCATCGACCGTTTAGACAGTTGGAACGGTGCCACCGTCGATTGCGTACTCAGTGCCCGTAATCGAAGCTGCACGCGGCGATACCAGAAAGGCGATGAGGTCCGCGACTTCTTTGGGTTTCGCAGGTCGGCCGAGCGGGATGCCGCCGAGACTCTTCATGATGATCCGCTTGCCGCCCTCGTAGTCCGTGCCGGCTTGTGCCCCGAGGCGCTCCGCCAGTGCGACCGCCGCCTCGGTTTCGATCCAGCCCGGGGAGACGCGCATCACACGGATGCCTAGGGGTGTTACCTCCTTCGAGAGGGCCTTGCTGTAGGTCGAGAGTGCCGCCTTCGCCGCAGCATAGGCGATCGTCGACTCAGGCAATGGCAAGACGCGCTGGATCGAGGTCACATGGATGATGACGCCGGAGTGCTGCGCAATCATTGATGGCAGTAGGGCACGATCGAGACGCACCGCCGGCATGAGGTTCTGGTTCAACTCCTTCGACCACTGCGCGTCGTCCAGCACCGCGAATCCGCCGCCCGGCGCGCTCGAGCCGCCGAGCACGTTGACGAGGATGTCGATGCCGTCCAGCTGCTGCAGCACCGACTGAGCAACCGCGCTGGCCCCTTCCGGAGTCGAGAGATCCGCGGCGAGGTAGCGCACACCTTCCGTCCGCCGAGCTGGAATTGAGCGAGCCGTCGTCACGACCTGTGCTCCGGCATCGCGAAGCGCTTCTACAACGGCCGCGCCGACTCCCCTGGTTCCGCCGGTGACCAGCGCGCGGCGGGTAGCCAGATCAAGATCGAAGCTCATGCTGTGATCTCCAGGTGCGCGATCTTTCCGCGCTCGAGGCGGAAGAGATATCGCAAGGCGACCGGGCTTCCCGGGAAGTTGCCGGTCAACCGGCTCGTGACGATGTACCGGCCGTCCTTCTGTTCCACGGCGAAGGGCGCGCTGGTGTACGCGTACTTGGCGGACGCTGCGGTCTTCCACGCCTTGATCGCCGCTCGGCCGGAGTGTGTTTGTCCCTCGTCTGTAACGACGGCCTCTTTGGTGAAGCACCGCGCCACCGCTTCGCCGTCGCGCCGGTCGGCATCGAAGTAGGTGGCGATGGGTTCGGGAAGGTTCAGGTCGGTCATGGCTGTCTCCTGAGTGGGAACACGATGAGCGCTTCTGACCGATTAGAGAATCACTTACACTCTAACTAGGCTATTAAGGAATCGATGCATAATGCGCGGGTCGGAGTTTGCCGAGCTGAAGGCCTTTGTGGCCGTCGTCGAGCGGGCGAGCTTCGCGCGCGCGGCCGATCACCTCGGGCTATCTCCCTCGGCCCTGAGCCAGACCATCCATCAGCTCGAAGCACGGCTCGGCGTGCAGCTGCTCAATTCCTGCTGTCGCTCGAGCTTCAATTTAATCCAATCGTTGGAGCGCTGGAGCGCTACCATCGGCATGGCGCAGGTCTGTTGGGTTATGTCCTGATGCGTTCCCGGAGGCTTGGGTTGCCTTTCCCCGACCTGCCAGCACCTGTCTGGGGCGTTCGGTGCTGCGACTCGCAAGCCTGAGACGTAATAAGACCGGTTGCGCGTTGCTGCCCAGTGATCTGGCTCAGCCAACGCAGTCTGCAAGACACAGGAAACGAATTCTAACTCCCGTCGACCTGAGGCACGTGTGTCAGCTAGGCGGTGACCTACGGACCGCAGGCCTGAATCAACCCTGAATGACAGCGTAACTCCTAACAGCGAAGCCGAACACTCGGCGCACGGCAATGGTCCCATTGAGACTGCTTTGGCAATTTGAGGAGCACATGGCAAGCGCAGCAGAGAGACCGGTCATCATGGTGCTCGAGTCGGACGTCATCATCCGCACCGAGATCGCGGAGTTCTTACGGGAATGCGGCTATAAGGTCATCGAAGGCGTCACCGCCAATGACCTTTGGATCGTCATCGATGCAAAGGTCAAGCTCGACGTCGTTTTCTCCGAGGTCAATCTGCCTGGGGAAACCGATGGCTTCACGGTGGCGAGACGTATCCGACAGACTCATCCGCAAATCGACGTCATACTGACTTCGAGCATCGAGGGTGCCGCTGAGAAAATCAAAGATCTGTGCGATGAAGCACCGCTGAAGAAACCATATCGGGCTGAGGATGTCGCGGCGCGCATACACCTGATCCTCGAGCGGCGACGCTCGGGGACGAGGAAGCCCAAGTAGCTGCTAAGCACTGACCCATGAACGGGGGAGAAGAATCGTTACCGTCAGGGCAGCCTAACACCAAGGCCCAGGTGACGGTATTGATTGTTGAGGATCACTTCTGGACACGCTGCATGGCGGCAGAATACTTCCGTGGCTCGGGCTATCGCGTCATCGAGGCAAACAACGCCGATGAGGCCGTCAGTGTGCTTGCCTCTGGAAATCAAGTTCACGTCGTGTTCTCCGACATACAGATGCCCGGGTCAATGGATGGACTCGCCTTGGCCCATTGGATCGCGCAGCGATACCCGAGTCTGCCAGTGATCCTGACCTCTGGTCACCGTCCCGATGTGATGCCCTCCAACTGTCGGGGTTTCTTCGTCAAACCCTGTTCATTGGCGGAGGTCGAGCGCGAGATTTCTAGACTCGCCTAGTTTCACCGCCTGCTACCAGAGCGGCGAGACCGCCGCGATCCGAAGGAAGATCAGTCGTATTTCGTCAGACTTCAAACGCGGTCTCCGATCTGTGGCTGAGTGAGCGAGGTGGCGATGGCACGCTCGATGTCTTTTCCCCAGATCTCCCCCGCCCCATCAAGTAGTGCCAAGGCGTACGGGTCGCGATGCTGTCACCTTCAAACGCCAGGGGTGAAATGCGCAAGGGCAGTCGGAGGAGAAGAAGGTCGGGATTTATCGTAACCGCTGGGCGATCGACAAGAGGGAGTTGTTCGAGCAGCGCGTCACAGCCGCCTGATGGTCGGGAGGAGGGTCGTTGCGATTACCAGTGATCCCGAAGCTCGTCGCCACGAAGCACGCCCTGGGCGACTAACGCAAGGCGACGCGAACAGCAACGTTGGATGCGGCCAATCAATGTGTGACCGCGGAGGCTGCGATGGGGGTTAACGCAAAGCTCAGTCGCCCCACCCGCAGCAAATCAATTTCTCGCTGAGCGCAAAGATATCAACAGTGAATGCGCGAAGGTCGGCTAGATGCGCTGCTCAAGACCTGGAGCACTGATTCGATCGCCTCTGGTGTAACGGGTTTCGTGAGGTGGTGATCGAAACCCGCCTCAAAGGCCCGGCGCCGATCCTCGCTCTGGCCCCACCCTGTCACAGCAACGAGGACGACTTCTCGTCCCCAGGTTGTTTGTCTGATCTTCATAGCAAGCGTATACCCATTGACCTCCGGCAGCCCGATGTCCAGAAGCATGGCATGAGGGCGAAAGACCTCTCCCAGCTCGAGTGCCTGGTGAGGTGTGTAGGCAGTCTGGACATGGTGACCGGAAAGCTCGAGGACCGTCGCGCAGGTATCGGCCGCATCGCGGTTGTCATCGACGATGAGAATCCGTAGGCCCGCACCGGAAGCGGCGTTATCTATTCGGTCACATTGCGGAATCTGCGAGATGGGCTCCTTCAGCGGCAGTCGCACCGTGAATTCACTGCCGCGTCCAGCACCCTCGCTTTGCACCTGCACAGTCCCTTCATGCAAGGCCACGAGCCCACGAACGAGCGCCAATCCCACACCGAGGCCGCCCTGAGAGCGCGCGAGTGCCGTATCCGCTTGAGAGAACATGTCGAACAACCGAAGCATCATCTCGGGGGAAATCCCAATCCCGGTGTCGCGCACGCGCACAACGACCTCACCGCTATCACAGGCCACACTGAGCTGAATGTGTCCGTGCGGGTCGGTGTACTTGGCTGCATTGATCAGAAGGTTAGAGAACACTTGTGCCAGGCGAATCGGATCGGCCTGGAATCGGACGGCCTCCTTGGGGAAATCGAGCGACAGTCTGTGCTGCTTGGAATCCAGGAGCGGGCGCGCCGTCTCGATGGCCGCAGCCAGAACGGATGTAAGTTCCGTAGGCTCCTTCTTCAGTTCGAGTTTTCCTCGTGTGATACGGCTCACATCGAGCAGGTCCTCTAGCAGCCGGTTCATGTGCGTGACCTGCCGCTCAATGATGTCGTCGGTCCGCCTACGCTGCTCGGGTGTGCGGACTGCCCTGCGGTTGGCGGTAAGCGCATAGCGGATCGGAGCCAGAGGGTTGCGAAGCTCGTGGGCGAGGAGCGCAAGGAACTCGTCCTTGCGCTGATCCGCTTGTCGCAGCATCTGCTCGACCTTGCAGCGATGAATGAAATCACTCGCATGTCGAACATAGAGCGCGAGACGATTAAGCTCGAGCTCCGTGGGCCGATGGACACCGGAGAAATGCACGGACAGCACACCCTGTGCGCTGCCGTCCGCAGAGATCAGCGGCGTTGAGACGACTGCACGATATCCCGCAGAGTGCGCGATCGGTCGCAAAGGCGCGTACGCATCATCGAGCTCGATATCTTCAATGATGACCTGCTCGCCTAAGCGGAGCGCGCGGCCGCAGGGGGACTCATCATTTGTGGCGACCTCCTTGAAGTACTCGAGTAACTCGCGCGCAAAGCCGCGTTGCGCTTCGATGCGCAGCACCCCGTCGGCGTCCACAAGCTGCACGTTGCCCTTATCGGCACCGACGAGCTCGATGGCAGCATCGAGCATCACTTCACCCCCTTGGTGCAGGTCCTGACAGCCCCAGAGCCGCGAGCTCAGCTCGTTGAGCTTGGTGAGGGCCTTCGCTTCGTGCGTGAGTCTTTGCTCTCGGTCGCGAAGCAGCGCCTCGGAGCGTTTGCGCGCAGTGATATCGCGCGCAATCGTTGAGGCGCCGATAACCGCGCCGGCCGCATCCCAGATCGGCGACACGGTGAGCGAGACCTCGATCTCCCGTCCATCCTTGGCGATCCGCGTGGTCTCATAATGGTCGATGCGCTCGCCACGCTTGAGCGTCTCGATGATGCGCGCCTCCTCGTTGAGCCGATAGCGCGGCATGATGATCGTAACGGGCTTGCCGACCGCTTCCTCCGCCGTATAGCCGAAGAGCCGCTGCGCACCCGCATTCCAGGATCGGATGACGCTATCAAGCGTCTTGCTGATGATGGCATCGTCCGAGGACTCAACGATCGCCGCCAAGTGAGCCAAGGAACGCTGAATCTCGCGGTCGCGCTCGAGACGGGCTTCGAGGGCAAGGGCCTTGCGTTGCAGCTGAGCGATGGTCTTCCACTGCTCCGGACCCGAGGACACCGGATACGTCTCCGCGGGAATCACGTGCGCGTGCGCGTCACACACTGCCTCGAACGCCTGATCGGCGGAGTCGGCGGTGCAGTCGCGAAGTGCGTAGCCGCAGAGGAGGGAGAAGCTATGGTCCTCTCTCAACTCGTTCCAAAGCGACTCGAGCTCTACGGCAGCGCCGGGATTACCCGCACGCCAGAGAAGCCCCACCATCTCACCGAAAGCGGCGACGCGGCCATATTGCTTCGCGAGTTTCGCAATCACAGCGCCGACCGTCGCCCGAAAGCGATCCCGGTGCGGCGTACCGTCTATCATGAGCCCCGCCAGAGTCTGCGCAGCATCGAGGAAGAGCAGCTGGCCGCGGTCGCGGTACGCGGCCGCATCGAAGTCGATCCTTGCCCAGAATCGATCCAGAGCCGTCAGGTGAGGCTCGGTTGCGATGACGACGGCGGCGGCGCCGTCGCGTAGCTCGCCCCTCACATGCTGGGCCACGGACTCAATAAGGGTTTCATCATCGAGATAGAAGCGCGCGAAATGATCATTGCCCGGGGCTTCCAGACTGTCGGCAACGGGAGTTGCTGTAGAGTCTTGGCTCGCCGATTGGGATGTCTCAAGCATGTTGACTTACCTCATCGGCCAAGATGGGCAACCTGGGATTCGTCTACGCGCTCCGGCCGGTCGCAAGCGCGACCGGCCGGAGCGTTCTTCACGGGACATCCACCTTGATTTTGCGCGTGCGGAATTCGACCCGTTTCGGGATACGCACCGTGAGCAAGCCGTCCTTGAGAGTTGCCGCAATGTGCTCGGTATCAAGTTCACCACTCAACACAAAGCTGCGTCGATACTGTGTGGTCTTAAGGTCGGCATGCAGCGCGGACATCCCTGGGGGGATTTCGAGCCCGATCCGACCTTCAATCACCAGGTTATTGCGGTCGGCCTGAACGTTAAGTCCCTCCTTGGACACGCCTGGCATCTCGGCCTGGACCGTGATCTGGTGTGCGTCCTCGAAGATGTCCACTACCGGCAGGATCGCCAGCTCCCTTTCCTTCGCCGGTGACTGCTGTTCGGTCTCAATGGAGGACGCTTCGGACTTCTCCTCCACGGCGCTCGATCTCTGAGTCGTAACGTCTTGAGCTGCTACCATGGCATATCCTCCTCGTCTAGTTCACGGTGATCTGGCGCGGCCGCGCCGACTCACGACGCGGGATGGTGATCTGCAGGACCCCGTCGCGGTACTTGGCATCGACACGCTCGGGGTCAAGGTCATCCGGCAGGCTTATGACGCGCCGGAAATCGCCGTCGAATCGCTCCCGGCGGTAGTAGTTAGCGTTTTCGTTAACCTCTACCTTGCGGCTTCCGGCGACGCTGAGCAGGTTCTGCTGGATCGACAGATCCAGGCTCTTCGGATCCAGGCCCGCGGCGAAGACGTACACATCCACGCGCTCGGGCGTCGCCCCGATATTAAGCGGCGGAAAAGTCCCTCGTTGGACGGATCGGATTTCCGCAGGCCAGGACGATCCACGGAAGAGTTGGTCGATCTGGCTCTCCAGACGCCGGAATTCGTCAAAGCTCCCATCTGGACCGAAACTCATGAACAGATTTTCGAACATGGTCTGTACCTCCCGGTTGTTGCCATCACCCGTTCCGCAAACTGGGTTCCGCTACGGTAGTTTCAAGAGGGGGTCTCCCGGTTTGGCGAGTGAGGCCTTCAGCGGCGCCATGGTGGATCGGAACCCCGTGAAATTCTTCCCTCCCACAGTAGATTTCGAAAAGATGCTGGTCATCATCCGGTCGAACGCATCCACACCCATCGGGGATGTGGAGTCACCACCTGCGCACGAACTTCACTCCCGGCTCAGCATGCGCGGCAACTCCTTATCGATGGCGGCCTGTGCCCGATACCAATCCTCGAGCTCGTGACCCGGCGCGAATCCGCGTTGCTCCGCAATGTAGTAGGCGGCGGTGGCAACCATCTCATGTCGCAACTCCGGGTCGACCACAGATACACCTTCGGCGTGGCCCCGCGCTTGCTCGATGTTTTCGAGGATCGACTCCTCGGCAACCGTCCGGGGCGCAGGGTCGAGCGGCCGGTTTGCTGTGCTGTTCGAGGCCATAGAGTTCGCCTCCACTGGTTGGTCGATGCTGCGTTAAGGTGCGCGCGCTGGCGGACCTCGGGCCTTATCTGCCATACCATGCCCTCAGGCGGCCAATCCATGCGCTGCGGCTGGCGCCAATGTCTCGGCCGTCGCAGCGATCTCACTCACATGCCGCGTCCAGCGGCTCGCTGACGGAGCGGCTGAGACCGCAAAGACCGGCAGTCGCCCGCATCGATATAGTCGTCCCTCTGGGCCTGCAAGACCGTACGGCCAGCCGCGCAATTCTGACGGATCGCGCAGATCATAAATGTGCACATCCAACGGCAACGCGGCCAGCCAGCCGCGCAACCCTCGATCCTCGCGACAGACCTCGTATGACGCTCGAGCCAGCGTCCGACGCTGCGCCCAGATCGAGCGCGCGTCGCGCTGTAGATCCCCAAGCCACCTATACAACTGTCCGTGCTCGGCTGCGTCGTTCAGCGTGCTCAAAAAGCCGTTCAGATCATCGCTGACGTAAAGGCTAACTGCCGGATCGGGCAGCACACACCAAACGGGCCCGGGTAGTCCCTGATCGCGCGATGTTTCGGCGATCCACCGACGACCCTCATCGTCAATCGCCAACGTGAGACAGGGACGAAACACGCTGATGGCTTCCTCCGGGTGCCAGCGACTGGTGAAGTCAATCGTTCCAAACTCCGGGCCCGTAAGGCCGCAGGTTGTACTAAGCAAAGAGCGCATGTCAGCAGTGAGTGTCCCGGGATACGTTGCTTCGAGCCCTTGTATGGCTTGCGTACTTAAGCCCGGAACGGAGACGAGTTTAAACAGGCCGCGGGGAAGCGGCTTGACAGGTGCCGGCGAGAAGGGCACCACTTTGTCTGCGCTCGACATCATGGCTACCTCCATTTGATTTCAAGGTGTCTGGATCCGTAAATCTCCCGCATAGGCTTCTCAGGGGAGCCTGTCCCAGGCTGCCACCGGAATGTTGGCGTTGATGGTCACCACATGCGTGGCAGGACTAGACGCAATACTTGCTAGGGGGACCTGAGTACTGTCGGATCGGACCGGCTCGGAAGGCGCGGTGAACCCAACGGACCCGCGGGCCGTCTGCACAACTGCGAACAGCGCCAGCAACACGCAGCCCCACCAGCGAAACTCAGCGAGCCGCTGAGTGGAATCATTTCGAGATCGACGTGCGTTCATCGTACTGTCCTCCACAATTCGATGAGTGAGCGATACGATTACGGTTGAGACAAGGAGCTCGGTTTGCTCCCGCCACCAGTTCGTTACATATCGAGTTCATCCCCTCCTGCAGGACTCGGAGCGCTAGCCTTCCTCTCTTTAGGCACTTCGGTGATAGAGACTTCCGTAGTCAGGAAGAGCCCTGCCACCGACGCCGCATTTTGCAGAGCCAGTCGCGTGACTTTGGTCGGATCGATGATGCCCAGCTCAATCATGTCGCCGTACTCGCCGCTCGCAACGTCGTAACCGAAGTTACCCCTGGCTTCTCGCACCCGGTTCAACACGATTGAGGCATCCTCGCCGGCATTGGAAACGATCTGCCTCAGCGGCTCCTCCATGGCGCGCGCGAACAACTTGATGCCATGGCTCTGATCCTCGTTGTTGCCAGAGAGCTTCGCGACCGCTTTCACTGCCCGGATGAGAGCGACCCCACCTCCGGGAACAACACCCTCTTCGACTGCTGCGCGCGTCGCATGCAGTGCATCTTCCACGCGGGCCTTCTTCTCCTTCATCTCCACTTCGGTCGCCGCGCCCACTTTGAGCACGGCGACACCGCCAGAGAGCTTGGCAACCCGCTCCTGTAGCTTCTCCTTGTCGTAATCGGAAGTGGTCTCTTCGATTTGCTGGCGGATGCTTGCTACACGTGCCTTGACGTCCGTCTGCTTGCCCGCGCCGTCGATGATCGTCGTGTTCTCCTTCTCGATCAGCACTTTCTTGGCTTCGCCGAGACTTTCGAGCGTGGCCTTCTCTAGTGTCAGGCCGAGCTCATCCGAAATGACGGTCGCGCCCGTGAGGATCGCAATGTCTTGCATCAGCGCCTTGCGCCGCTCCCCGAAGCCGGGGGCTTTCACGGCGGCGACCTTGACGGTGCCGCGCATGTTATTGACCACGAGCGTCGCCAATGCCTCGCCCTCCACATCTTCCGCGATGATCAGCAGGGGACGGCCTGCCTGCGCAATGGCGTCAAGTATGGGCAACAGTTCGCGGATGTTCGAAAGCTTCTTGTCGACCAGCAGAATGGAGGGCTTGTCGAGCTCGGCGGTCTGGTTCTGCGCGTTGCTGATAAAATACGGTGAGAGGTAACCGCGGTCGAACTGCATGCCTTCGACCACGTCGAGTTCGTTCTCGAGGCCCGAGCCCTCTTCGATCGTGATCACGCCTTCCTTTCCCACCTTGGCCATCGCGTCGGCTATGGTCTGACCGATGTGCGCATCCGCATTGGCTGAAATCGTGGCGACCTGGGCGATAGCCTTGGAATCCTTGCACGCAATCGAGAGCTTTCTCAGCTCCGCCACCGCGGCCGCCGTCGCTTTATCGATTCCGCGCTTCAAATCCATGGGGTTGACGCCTACGGAGACGGCTTTCAGGCCTTCGCGGATAATCGCCTGTGCCAGCACGGTTGCTGTGGTGGTGCCATCACCGGCTTCATCCGAGGTCTGGGAGGCGACTTCCTTGACCAACTGGACGCCCATGTTTTCGAGTTTGTCGGCCAATTCAATTTCTTTGGCGACTGAGACACCATCCTTCGTGCTTGTGGGCGCACCGAAACTCTTGTCAATGACCGCGTTGCGGCCCTTGGGACCGAGCGTGGCCTTGACGGCGTCGGCTAGGATGTTGACGCCGCGGAACATGCGTAGCCGCGCGTCGTCATTAACACTCACCTCTTTGGCAGCCATTTACTAATCCTCCAGTAGTGAATGGTGACAATCGGTTAGTTGGGGCGATCGTCAATCAACGATTGCCATGACATCGTCCTCACGCATGACGATGAGATCTTGGTTATCGACTTTGACCTCCGTCCCACTGTATTTGCCGAAGAGCACGCGATCGCCCACTTTGAGGACGAGCGCGCGGGTCTGCCCACTGTCCAGCACCTTGTCTCGGCCCACGGCGATGACTTTGCCGAAGGTGGGCCTTTCACTGGTGGTGGCTGGAATCACGATCCCGCCGGCACTTCGGGCTCGCGCTTGACGACCATCGTGCAAGGGACGAATGGTCACGACACCTCCTATGTAACTGATTTGTAATATGTTTAATACCTAAATTGGCACTCTCACCAGGAGAGTGCCAAAAATGATATTCACGGCGCGTTAAAGGTCAAGAGGGGTGGCTTAGGTTGATCGTGCGATGCAGGCTTGCCCTGCCGGAGGAAGGCTTTCGGGCGGTGGCGCGAGCCGTTGAATGCGTGAGCGGGCACGAAACTGCTCCGGTTCCGCAGCTGAGAACGCTCGCGCCGGTCAATACCGCAGGCCGCAAGGCCAAGCGCACCCGCCAGCCGCAATATTTCCGAAACGGAGGTTGGCGAGACGCGGGATGCTGTTCAGTGGCTACAACGTACTGCTCCCGAGTAACTCGCTCGCCGGCACGCTATGGGGCGAACCGACGTCACACGCCACCAACCGGTGGTGGAGGTTAAAAGGCGCCGCAGATACGGATTAGCAGCTGACGCGCGCAGCGTCTGGGCTTTGGATCACTCAGTGGACTGAGTGCGCGCGTCCAGAACCCGAGCGCTTGGCGGCCGCATGAGTGCCGCGGCGATGATTGGGGTGCGGCGACTCTTACAGGAACTGGCGGTCGACCTCCACCTCGAGCGCGGTGACCAGTCGATTGGTCTCATTGGCGAGCCCGACGATCGCGAGTAGCTCGGAGTACTGGGCTTCGCTCATGCCTTTGCTGCGAGCCGCGGCGCCGTGGGAAGCGATGCAGTAGCGGCAGCCATTGCTGGCGCTGACCGCGAGATAGAGCATCTCCTTGGTGAGCGGATCGATCGCGCCCGGACCCATTACCTGCTTGATGTTGCCCCAGATGCGACGCAACGTCGCCGGATCGTGCGCCAGGACCTTCCAGAAGTTATTTACCCAGTCGGTTTTGCGCGTCGCCATGATGTCGTCATACACCGTGCGGACTTCCGCAGATGCGTCCGCGTACTCGATGGGCTCGCGCTTGGCAGACATTTCCCTTACCTCCGCTCATCGGCAGGTGTGCAACGGGCGCACCGCCGTGACGCGCATTTCGCTTCTGCAAGCCTAGCACTTCTGATGCCGGGGCCAGTCTCACGCGGCCCGGACCGGTAGTGCCACGCGCCGGGCACGTGCCGAGCTTCTGCACCGCTCTATACGCGTGCCTGTGATGCGACCCGTAGCCGGCTGTTCCGGTAGCCATAGAAGGCGTAGATGACGAGCCCGAGCACGGTCCACACCGCAAGCCGTACCCACGTGTCGGGCGGTAGCGCTGCCATGAGCCCGAAGCACACGAGCGCGCCGGCGACGCAGGTGAACCAGGGTGCGGGCACACGGAAGCGCCGCGGCAGGTCGGGTCGCAGGCGCCGCAACACCAGCACGCCGATGCAGACCGTCGCGAACGCAAGCAATGTGCCGATCGACACGAGCTCACCGAGAATCCTCACCGGCAGCAGGCCCCCGATCACGGTGGCGGCGACCCACGTAACGAGAGTGGAGCGCGCCGGCGTGCGGAAGCGGGGGTGGACGACGGCGAACCAGGCGGGCAGCAGGCCATCGGCGGCCATCGCCATGAAGATGCGCGCCTGGCCTACCGTCATGACCAGCATCACGGAGATCATTGCCGCGATCGCCCCGAGCTTGACCGGCAGTCCCAACCAGCGGAGCTCGGCGTGCCGGTCGATGGCGAGCGCTACCGGGGCGGCAACGTCGAGCTGCGTGTACGGCACCATGCCCGTGAGCACCAGCGCGGTCGCCACGTACAGCACCGAGCAAATCGCCAGGCTCGCGATGATGCCGAGCGGCACGTCGCGGCGCGGATTCCGCGCCTCCTGCGCACAGGTCGAGATGGTGTCGAATCCGATGAACGCAAAGAAAATGATGCCCGCCGCGGCCAGTACCCCGCTCCAGCCGAAATGACCGAAGTGCCCGCTGTTCGCCGGCACGAACGGGTGCCAGTTAGCTGCAGTCACGAAGCCCGCCCCGAGCAGAACGAAGCCAAGAACCACGCAGATCTTGAGCACCACGATGGCGGAGTTGAGCGCTGAGGACTCGCGGATGCCGATATAACAGACGAACGCGACCGCGGCGACGATGAGGACGGCGGGCAGATTGAGCAGGGCGCCGGTGGCGATGAGCCCGACATCACCGGGGCCGCGGTCGATCGGCGCCTGGATCAGCGCCTCGGGCAGATGGATGCCGAACTGGGCGAGCAGGCTCACCACATACGCCGACCAGCCGACCGCGACGGTGGCGACCGAGAAGGTGTATTCGAGCACGAGGTTCCAGCCGATGAACCAGGCTACGAGCTCCCCGAGTGTCGCGTACGCATAGGAGTAGGCGCTGCCGGCCACCGGGATCATCGAGGCGAGCTCGGCATAGCACAGCGCCGCGAACGCGCCGGCACAACCGGCGAGCAGGAACGACAGCACGAGCGCGGGTCCCGCGTGGTTAGCCGCGGCGGTTCCCGTCAGCACGAAGATCCCGGTGCCGATGATCGAGCCGATGCCGAACGCGGTGAGCGCCGGAAGCGAAAGCGTGCGGATGAGCTGCTGATCCTCTCCCTCGGCGGCCGATATCGCCTTGACGGCGAACAGGCCGCGGCTCACGGTACGAGCACGATGGCGCCACTCGTGGCGCGCGACTCGAGTGCGATATGCGCCTCTCCCGCCCGGGCCAGCGGCAGTTTCAGGCCGATGGCGGCGCGCAGCACACCCGAGCGCATCGCGGCGAAGGCTTCTGCGGCCATGGCCTCGAGCGCCGCGCGATCGCGGATGTAGTGAAAGAGCAGCGGCCGCACCAGGGTATTCGAGCGCATGGCGAGCCGCGACACCGCAAACGGAGCGACCGGACCTGACGATTGGCCGAAATTAACCAGCGTGCCGAGATAGGCGAGACAATCGAGCGAGCCCGCGAAGGTAGCCGCACCCACCCCATCGTAGGCCACATCGACCCCTGCACCATCGGTAAGGTGGCCCACGCGCGCTACGAAATCCTCCTCGCGGTAGAGGATCACCTCATCCGCGCCGCACCCGGCTGCGACGGTGGCCTTCTCGGCCGAGCCGACTGTGGCAATCACGGTGGCGCCGAGCTCCTTTGCCCAGCGAACCAGCAGCTGCCCGACGGCGCCCGCGGCGGCATGCACCAGAACCATCTCGCCTGGCTGCACCGCATGCACGCGCCGCAGCAGCATGCAGGCGGTCAGGCCCTTTACCGTGAGCGCCGCGGCCGCCTCGTCGCTCAGCCAGTCGGGGATCTTCAGCGCCAGGCGCGCGGGCAGCAGTCGTGCTTCGGCATATCCGCCATAGCGCTCGTTGATGTAGCTGATGCGGTCACCGACGGCGAACCCCGTTACCCCTGGGCCTGCCTGCTCCACGACTCCTGCGGCCTCGACACCGGGAATCCCGGGAAGCGGCAGCGTGCGGTAGGAGCCGCTGCGTACGTAAGTATCGTGGAAGTTGACACCGATCGCCGTGTGGCGAATGCGCAGCTCGCCATCACCGGGCGCGCCGACCTCGACGCTCTCCCAGCGAAGCTTCTCCGGACCGCCCGTCTCATGCAAGACGATCCCGTGCGTCACGCGAGCTCACGTATCCAACCGAAGGGGTCCGGAGCGCGGCGTTCCTGGATCGCGAGCAGTGCCGCGCGCAGTCGTGCGGCGACCTCTCCGGTTCGCGCCGGGCGGTAGGCGCGCTCGTCGGGCTCGGCGAGCGCAGCGATCGGCATGACGATGGCGGCGGTACCGCAGGCGAAGAGCTCGCTGCAATGCCCGCTCGAGATCTGCGCCAGCAGCTCATCGAGCTCCATCTGCCGCTGGTGGACGACGTAGCCGAGACGCGGGGCGAGCGCCAGTAACGAATCACGTGTGATGCCGGGAAGGATCGCGCCATCGAGCTCCGGGGTATGCAGCTCGCCGTCGATCACCGCGAAAAAGTTCATCCCGGAGAGTTCCTGGATGTAGCGATGCTCCACCGCATCGAGCCACAGTGCCACCGTGTGGCCGCGGGCGAGGGCGTTGCTCGAAGCGCGCAGCGCCGCGGCGTAGTTGGCCGCTGCCTTGGCCGCGCCGATCCCGCCGAGCGCGGCGCGCACCTCGCGGCGCTCGATCGCGATGGTCGGTGCGCCAGTGGCGTACGCTTCGACCGGGTTGGCGATCACCATGAAGCGGAAGCTGAGCGAGTTGCGCAGCAGATAACCGCTTTCAGTTCCATAGAGGAATGGCCGCAGGTACAGCGACTGGCCGCTGTGGCCGGGGATGAAAGGAGCACAGGCGCGCGTTACCACCTCGATGCCCTGGAAGAACAGAGTCTCCGGCACCACGGGCATGGCGAGGCGCTGCGCCGAGCGCTCCATGCGACGGCAGTTGTCGTGCGCACGGAAGAGGTTGGGGTGCGGCTGAGCAACCTTGTAGGCCTTGAGACCCTCGAACACGAGCTCCGCATACTGCAGCGCCCGCGAGCCCGGCCACAGCTCGATGGGGCCGTACGGCAGCAGTGTGCCGCGCTGCCACGCGCCCTCGCACCACTCGGCGCTGAACATCACCGGCGCATTCACCTCGCCAAAGCCGAGCTTCTCCGGCAGCACAAAGCGCTCGAGCGCCGCCGCGACCCCGGGGGCGATGTCGTAGGCGCTCATTCAGCGCCGCAGGTAGGCGTCGGTGCCGGACAGCCAGTCCTCGCGCGGCGGGCAGAACACGTCCACATCGAGGGTGTCCTCGAGTGCGAGCGCGCGGTGCGGGAGGTGAGAGGGGATCACGATGACTTCTCCGGCCCGCACGGTCAGCTCCTGTGCGCCATCTTCGCCGAACCAGAAATGCAGCGCACCGTGCACTACGTAGGTGATCTGCTCGTTCTCGTGCGAGTGGCGCGGCACCTCGTCGTCCTTCTTCAGATAGACGTGCGCGATCATCATGCGCTCGCCGGTGATGACCCGCCGTGTGATCGTGCCCTTGAGCGGCTCGAGTCGCACCTCATCCCAGCGGTAGTGCGGCACTGGAGTGGATCCTGATTTCATCGCCGTACCTCCTGCAACCTGCGGCTCAGCCCTTTCAGGGCGCGATGGCGACTACCCGGGCGGGGAAGCCGCTCCCCTGGGCGGGCTTCGGGAAGCTCACCATCACTAGCGCACCATACTCGGGCACCTCGTCGAGATCCGCCAGCATCTCGATCTGATAGTGGTTGGTCCCGAGGACATACGATTCCATGGAGTAGTCGTCCTTGGTGGCATTGATCCCACCGTCGGTATCGGTGGTCTCGTGGCCGGAAGCGGCGATGTGGCGCTGCTCGTACAGAAGCTTGAGGACCGGCATGCTCCAGCCAGGGTAGTGCGCGATACCCTTTGCGTCGCGATTCTGCATGGCCGCGTCATTCGGCCAGCGCTTCGACCAGTCGGTGCGCATGGCGACGAAAGCATGCTCAGGAATGCGCCCATGGCGCGTTTCCCAGTGCTGCACGTCCTCGAGCGTGAGCAGGTAATCGGGATTGCGGGCGACTTTTTCGTGCACGTCCAGGACGACCAGCGGCAGCAGCATGTCCTTAGGGTCGATCTGGTCGACCGTTTTCTTGCCTTCGTGGAAGTGTGCGGGCGGATCGACATGCGTTCCCCACTGCCCGACGTGGCAGAACTCCTCTACGTGAAAGCCGTCCTTGGAGATGGTGTAGAGCGTGCGCACCTTCATCTCACCGAACCCCTTCCAGTGGGGCGTGTCCGGGCCGAACGAGTGGGTGAGGTCGACGAAGCGGTGGCTGACGAGCGTGCCGTACACGGCGAGCAGCTCCGGGCCGGGCCGCGCGCTGCGGCCTCCGCCGTGGCCCGCGGTGTGCGCGGGGGGCGCATCGACCTCCTGAAGTGCATCTACTGCGCCGGCCGGCAGCGCCAGGCCCAAGGTGAGGGCGGCGATGCTCAGCGTCGCCAGATCGAGAAAGCTTGCGCGAATCCACATAGGGGACACTCCTGCAAACCGCGGGAAACTGAACCGGAGCACGGGATGCTCGGTCAGCTGGCGCTGTGG
>Ga0075425_100001243_pt1 | contig 24808 bp, 24 predicted proteins | sample SoiMethybrSBSTD4_FD_75300 | JGI IMG/M metagenome (GOLD analysis project Ga0075425, IMG submission 75300) | Bulk soil microbial communities from a Populus tree surrounding site in Tennessee, USA - Soil MetaG P. TD hybrid SBSTD4 | ecosystem: Environmental > Terrestrial > Soil > Tree plantation...
CATGCGCTTCTTCCGGTGAACCTGGGTGCGCGCTTCTCAAGGAAGGCGCTGATGCCTTCCGCCGCGTCGGGCGAGGCGCCTGCCTTACGCTGCAGATCGCGTTCCAGATCGAGTTGCTGGGCAAGCGTGTTGGTGGAAGAGAGCGCGATCGCCCGCTTGGTGAGGCCCAAGGCGTAGGTGGGCGCGGCCGCGAGCTTGCTCGCCAGCGCCAATACTTCCGCCTCGAGCTTGTCATCGTCCACCGTCTTCCAGATGAGACCCCAGGCCTCGGCCGTCTCTGCCGGGAGCGGCTCGGCCAGCATGGTGAGCGCTCGGGCGCGCGCGGGTCCGATGAGACGCGGCAAGGTCCAGGTGCCGCTGGCATCGGGAACGAGACCTATACGCGTGAAGGCCTGCAGGAAATTGGCGCTGCGCGCGGCCACTACAATATCGCAGGCGAGGGCAACGTTAGCGCCGGCACCAGCGGCGATGCCGTTGACGGCGCAGACAATGGGCTTCTCCAAGGAGGTGATGAGCTTGACGAGCGGATTGTAGGCCTGCTCCAACCGACTGCCGGCATCGGCCACGCTACCGCTTGGTCCCCCACGGGTCTCCGCCAAATCCTGGCCGGCACAGAAGCCGCGGCCAGCGCCGGTCAGCACAATCACACGGCATTGTGGGTCGACGCCCGCCGCCTCAAGAGCCGCCCGCAATTGCGCGTGCATGGCAAGTGTGAAGGCGTTGAGCTTCTCGGGCCTGTTGAGCGTCAAGCGCGTCACCCCCCCGCTCGAAGCAACCAGTACGGTTTCGCCCTCCATGTGCGTCTCCTCCGAAGCGTCACCCGAAATTCTTCCCGCCGTGTCACCGATGCTCGGGCGCGGGGCAGTTGCGCCCGCTTGGAATGCGGGAGTGCGTTGTCTATAGTGCCGCCTCGATAGAGCCCGGTGCAAATCCTCGGGCGATGATCGGGGCGCGTAAGCCGATTTCCGCCACTTCTGGCACGGCATCGCGGCGGGGCCCACAACTTTTTCGGGCGGGCGGGCGCTACCATCTCGGGAGCCAAAGACGCATGAGATGCAACTGGCGGCGGTGGCTTTGGGGCGTCATCCCGCTGCTCGTGCTGAGCTGGGTGGCAGTGCAAGCCGAGCACGGTCGTCTGGAGCGAGAGTTGGCAGCGCGCACCAGTAACGCATTGGCCCGGAACGGAATGATCTGGGCAATGGCGGAGTTCAATGGCCGGGATGCCATTCTGACCGGTCGGGCACCGGAAGAGAGCGAGCCAGGCAAAGCCGCCGAAACGCTGGCAGCAGTCTGGGGCGTGCGCACCATCGACAACAGGGCGGGTCTGCTCGATAGGGCAGAGACCTATTGGTGGGCGGCAAGCCGGCGCAACAACCGTATTCGCCTTACCGGGCTAGCGCCCAGCATCGGCGCGCGCCAAGCGATCCTGGGGGTGACAAAGGCCACCTTTCCCGGGTTTGAGGTGGTCGATCGCACGACGCTGGCGCGCGGTGTTCCCTCGACCGACCTTTGGTTGGCCGGCGTCAGCTTCGGTTTGAAGCAGCTCACCTCCATCAAGCGCGGGCACGTGCGGATGCAGGATCTGCAGTTCTCCGTCGCCGGCGAGGCCGAAGACATTGCGGGGTACCGGGCCCTCAAGCAGGCGCTTGCCAACAGCCTTCCCAAGGGCCTCAAGGTGACCTCAAACGAGGTGACGGCGCCGCCCGTCAGCCCGTTCACGTGGGCAGCCGAGATCGTCCAGGGTCAGCTCGTATTGTCGGGTTATGTACCAAACGATGCCCTTCGCGCCGACATCGTAGCGACCGCCAAAAAGAACCTGCCTAGCGCCGCAATCGTCGACCAGATGGAGCCGGCAGAGGGTGCGACCCAGGGTTGGGTGGACGGGGCGCTAGCCAGCCTGCGTGAGCTGTCGCGGCTTGAACGGGGCAGCGCACAGATCAAGGATGGCGCGCTCATTGTCGCGGGTATCGCCGAAGACGCGGCTGCGGCCGATGCCATTCGCGCCAGGCTGCGAGCGGCCATTCCGGCCACGATCAAACTTACCGAGCAGATCAAGGTGAGAGAACCGCCTCCGCCACCGCCGCCAGCGTTGCCATCGGTGGGCAGCGCTGATCCTGCCCAGGAAAAGGTCGAGGCCTCGACCGCTAGCCATGCGCAGCCGGCGCCCGCTCCGCCCGCCGAGGCGATGGCGCGGGCGAAAGCCTGCGAGGAGCAACTGGCGGGGGTCGCCAAAGGCGGGCTCATTCACTTCCACTACGCGAGCGCCGAGCTTGAGAGTGCCAGCTTCCCGACGCTCGACCAGCTTGCGGCGGCGGCCAACTCGTGCCCGGGGATGCACATCGAGGTCGCTGGGCATGCCAGCGCCGAAGGCAGCCCCGAGGCCAATCAAGCACTGTCGCTGAAGCGCGCTCAATCCGTGGTAACCTATTTGGTGCAGGCGGGTGTGGACCCGGATCGGCTGGAGCCGATCGGGTTCGGGGCAACGCGGCCGGTCGCGCCCAACGACAACGGCGAGAACTTGGCGAAGAACCGGCGCATCGAGTTCACGGTTCGCCCGCAGTAGCGCTCGGCAATTGGCGATGAACAAGTGACGGCAGGGGCAGATGGACTACTTGGCGGCAAAGCTCGTGTGGTGGATGGTGGCGGCGTTCGCCATCGGCCTGGTGATCGGCTGGTTTTCCTGCGGGCGGCCGAGCAGCGATCGTTCCTAGGCTGCTCGCTGCGGCTAAGCGATGGCGTTTTCCTGCTCGAGGCGGCAAAGCTCCAAGCAGGCTCGGGGGGCTGAGAGATGATCGCGCTATTCGTACAGACCCTGCTGCTGATGACGGCAGCCTACTTCGTTGGCGCGGCGGTCGCCTGTTTCGTGCGGCGCAGCCTAAATACCAGCAGCCGGCCCGCGCCTGCAGACCCGCATCCGGTCGAACCGCTGCCCGAGATGGTGCGGCCCGCTGCGGGATCTGTGCGGTTTGGGCGGGGCGGGGATCGGCAGTCGCACCCCCCATTGCAGCCAGCGCCACCTCCCACCCCGCTTGTCGTGCCGCCCGATCGACTTGCCGTGCCGATCTTCGAACCCGCCGAGGCACAAGACCTGAAGCGCATCCACCTGATCGACGGTGCGGTCGAGGCGCGCCTCAACAAGTTAGGGGTCCGCCGGTATGAGCAGATAGCCGCTTGGATGCGACCGGAGGTGCAGCGCATCAGCGAGGCGCTAGGCCTCGGCGATCGGATCAACAAAGAGAATTGGATCGAACAGGCGCAGATCCTCTCCAAGGGAGCCCTCACGCACTATGCGATGCGCGCGGCACGCGGCGAGGTCGCGAACGCCGCACCGACAGCTGACGAAGGAGAGCCGCGCACTTTTGCGACGGCCACCGATGCCCAACCGCCCGCCATGGCGCCTCGCGTCTCTACCGACGGGGCCGCCGCAGTGGCCGCTATGGTCTCAGTGACACCCACGGCTGCGAGCCTACCACGGACCGAGCCAAACCTCCCCTCGCCACCTCAGGTGGCCGAGCGCGCGGCCTTCGCGGCAAAGGCCGCGCCAGAGCCAGCTGCGCCAATGCCTGCAGCTCAACCGATCCGGCCCGCGGCGCCGCTGGCGCGGGACACGCTACAGCGCATCAGCGGCATCGACGGCGAAATCGAGAGGCTTTTGTTGGCGCAAAGTGTCAGCCGTTATTCCCAGATCGCGCTCTGGTCGCCCGCCGACGTTGCCCGCATTGATGCGTTGCTGGGCGCCAATGGTCGGATCGCCCGGGAGAACTGGATCGAGCAGGCTCAGATCCTGAGCAGGGGCGGGGATACCGCCTTCTCGCGCGAGTACGACCGGCGTACCAACGCAGAGGCGGGTGCGACGGCCGTGCGCCCTGCCAAGCTCGAGATCCGCGAGACGGCGACCCATGCTGCCGCCCAGACTGGATCTGCGCGGCGTGCCGATCTGGGCGCATTGCGCTCCGTGCGGTCCGAGGCCTACCAGGGTGCAGCGCAGGGCTCCGTGGTCACCTCGCGCATCGGCGCAGCAAAGGGGGTTCGCGGCGCGCCCACTGAGGACCTGAAACGGATCCGCGGCATCGGCGTGCTGATCGAGAAGAAGCTCAATCAGATGGGCATCCTCGCCTACGAGCAGATTGCCAACTGGACGGCAGAGGAGATCAACCGGATCAGCCAGTCCCTCGACTTCAAAGGTCGCATTGAGCGCGAAAATTGGGTGGAACAGGCGCGTATTCTCGCCTCTGGTGGCACGACGGAGTTCTCACGCCGCGTCGATCGCGGCGAGGTGGAGACCAGCCGCTATCGGCCCTGACGCGCCTTCGCGCCCGAAACGAGGTGCGCGCCCGATACACCATAGACCGCGCGTGCCCGATCCTCGAAGGCGAGGGTGTAGCGGCGGAATACGCGGTCGAACAGGCTCCCCACCAGCATCTGCAGCATCAGCGACCTGAACTCGTAAGAAATGAAAAACTGCACGTCGCACCCTTCGGGCGGATGGGCGAAGTTCCATCGGTTGTGCAGTTGGCGAAATGGACCAGTCACGGTGCCGGGTGGGCTGCCGGCATCGACCTGCAACCTCGCTAGATCGAGGATCACCCGGCTCACGAAGGTCTCGCGAACGGCGCGATAGCCGACCGTCATTTCGGCCAGCAGCATCTCTTTGTCGCCCTCGCGCCATCGCTTTTTGACAGTCAACCCCTCGCATAGCGGCAAGAACTCGGGATACCGCTCCACGTCGGCTACGAGATCGAACATTTGGCGCGGCGTGAAGGGGACGCGGCGGGTGGTGCTGAAGCTCGGCATGGCGCGACGCGCTACCTCAATTTGCCCCTAGCCCCGCGAGAAATCCCCTCACGTCGCGATCTCGGCGGAACACGATGGGGCTCAGATGTCCGCCGTGCTCGGCCAACATGGTCACGAGTCGGGGACGGCTGTTGGCGTTGAAATTCCAGATAAAGCTCAGGAATTCGCGATCGAATCGCTCCGGGCACCCAGGCGCCAGGTCCGGGCGTACGCGCTCGTAGCTCGTCGCCACGCGCCGCACAACCCGCCACACGCAAACGAGCCGTGGATAGTCGAACCACATTACCGTATCGGCGCGCGGCAGGCGCAGATCGAGCGAGGCGCCATAGTTGCCGTCCAGGATCCAAGCATCCCGCGCGACGAGCTTGGCAACATTATCGCGCCACTTGCCGCGCTCAGTCACCTTCCAGCCGGGTCTCCAGAACTCGCTGTCGAGATGGATCAGAGGTAGCCCCGTCTTCGCCGCCAGTTTGCTTGCGAATGTGCTCTTGCCGGCTCCAGAAATGCCGATGACGAGGACGCGCTGCATGGCAGGAATTCAGTTCTGCGGGGGACGGGCACCACACACTCCGCTTCTTCAATACTGATCCCGCTCGACTTGTCCAGCGCGAGCGCAAGCTTCTCGTCGCGGTGGAAGTTCCTGCGCGCTTTGCGACAAAGACGGCGAGCGCCAGGCCCGCGGGCGAGACCGGCAGCGCGTGCGCCGGCTCGTTACAAAATCAAGCAATGGCGCCCTCTCCTTGTTCCTCCCGCCAGATCGAGCCCGGGTGCGGGGAGGGCTTGCACGTTGCAATCGGCGACCGGCTCGAGCAGCACCGCCTCATGGGCTCACGTAAGTGAGCTGCCTACCGCAACGGCGATTTGGGTCATCCACCCGAATGCTGCAGGCTCGCACTCTGATCGGCCCGTGCAGCCAGACGCGCCGCCTTGAGCCGCGCGAAATCGGCGCCAGCGTGATGAGAAGAGCGGGTCAGCGGGCTTGCAGAAGCGAGCAGGAAGCCCTTCGCCAGAGCTATCTTCGCCAGCGCTTTGAACTCGTCGGGCGACACGAAGCGCTTGACCTCGGCGTGCTTGCGCGTTGGCTGCAGGTACTGGCCGATCGTAACAAAATCGACCTCGGCCGTGCGCAGGTCGTCCATGACCTGCAGCACCTCCTCGCGCTCCTCACCGAGCCCCACCATGATGCCCGACTTGGTGAACATCGCTGGTGAAAGCTCCTTGACCCGCTGCAACAATCTGAGCGAGGCGAAGTAGCGCGCACCCGGGCGGATCTTGCGGTATAGCCCCGGCACCGTCTCGAGATTGTGGTTGTAGATATCCGGTCCCGCCTCCACCACGGCTTCCACTGCACCCTCCTTGCGCAGGAAGTCCGGGGTGAGCACCTCAATGGTGGTGTCGGGCGTGCGCGCGCGGATGGCACGGATGGTCTGAGCGAAGTGCTGCCCTCCACCGTCTGCCAGATCGTCGCGATCAACCGAGGTGATGACCACGTGTGCCAACGCCAGCTTGGCCACTGCCGCGGCGACATGCTCCGGCTCTGCGGGGTCAAGCGGTTTGGGAAGGCCGGTAGCGACATTGCAGAAGGCGCACGCGCGCGTGCACGTGTCGCCCATGATCATCATGGTCGCATGGCGCTGCTGCCAACATTCCCCGATGTTGGGGCAGGCCGCTTCCTCGCACACCGTGTGCAGTCCGTGCTCGCGCACGATGCGCCGCGTGGCGGCAAACTCAGCCGATGCGGTGGGCATGCGCACGCGGATCCAGTCCGGTTTGCGCAGGAGCGGCGCATCGGGCTTGCCGGCCTTTTCTGGATGGCGCGGCGGCCGGTTGTCGATGATCGTCACCATCCCGCCATTCTACTCCTTGGAAGCAATCCCTCCAATGGGCACCCCGTCCACGGGCGGTCCCCGGTTCTTGCTTGGGCCTCGCGGGCCTCGCAGCACTTGCGATGCGCGGCACGCTGTTTGTGCGCTGTTCACGGGCCGGCTGGCGGCCTGATGTTTGGCTTCTCGGGCATGACATTTTGGTAACCCCCTTCCGCACACGCATTTGCGCCACCATTGTCGATTAGCTGCCGCTCACGCCGGGCGAGCTGTCGCTATTTTCGCAATCTGGTGCCGGAGACCCTCACTATGCGCCGTATCCCCCGCCGCCTGCCCGCTCGAGGCTCGCAAACGCAACTGCTGTTGTTGCCCCTCGCTCTTGCAGCGCTCGCCGCGCTCTGGCTCCCGGCGGGCGCCAGCCAGATCAACACCGGTGCCAGCACAGGCGCCTATGAGGCGAACTTCTGTCCCGTGCTTTCCCAGCAGCTGAAACTTGCGCAGTTCGACTACCGCTGCACCCCGTCGGCCGGTACACGCGAGAACATGGAGCGCGTGCTCGCCAATCCCCGGCAGCTTGGCTATGGCCAGCTTGACGCATTCACGCTCGAGAGCCGGCAGATGAATGCAAGCGCCGCGTTAACTCTGGTGCGTCAGGACGATGTGCGTGAGTGCCTGTTCGCCGCCACCCGCAACAAGGACATCACCAACTGGGGTGAGCTGGCGGCTGCCGCCGGACGCCTGCGTTTCATTCTACCACCCGCCAATTCCGGCAGCGTCGACACCTTCCAATTCCTGCGTTCGATCGATGCGGAGGGATTGGGCAAGGCCAACACCGTCATCCATGCGGCTTCTGCCGAAGAGGCCATCCGGGAGACCCTCTCGGCCGATGACACCGTGATCCTGTTTGTGGAGTTCGCCGATCCAGAGGGCGAACACTTTGGCCTTGTCGGCAAGCTCGGTGGCCACATCGTGCCGGTGATCGATCGCGCCATCCTGCGCCAGGAAGTGGGAGGCAAGAAGATCTACTTCGCCCAGGAAACGCAGGTGGAAGAGGCGCAGTGGACCAAATCAGGCAAGAAGGTCGTCACCGCCTGCACGCCGCTTGTGGTCTTCACCGGCGCGCCCGATCGCGTCCAGGGCGAACAGGCAAAGAAGGACCACGAGGACCTGATCCGGACGGTGTCGGCGTTGAAATCGGGCTCGCTGGTGCCCGAAGAGTCGCTGTTTCAGCGGCTCGTCAAGCGCACAAAGGAGCTTTCCGCCACCAGTACCGAGAAGATGCTCGAGGCCACCGAACAGGCGCGCGAGAAAGCCAAGCCCTACACGGACAAGGCGGTGGACGCCGCTAAGGAGGCGACCGAGCAAGCCAAGCAGGCGGCCGAACGCGCCAGCGAGGCGGCCAAGCCCTATTACGACAAGGGCAAGGAGGCAGCGCAGAAGGTCTACGAAGACGCCGTCAGGATCACTAAGGAGCTGATGGACAAGCCAAAGACCGACACGCCAAAGCAGTAGCCCCTTTGCGGTCGACAGAAGGAACCCTCGGGGTTGCAATAAATTGCGACCCCACTTGCGGCTGACATGGTCGACGCTGCACGGCTGCCGGCGGCAACCCTCGTTTGGAGCCAACGCTGTTGCCAGTGCAGGGCGCCTCGCCGGTCGATGGTTGGCCGAGATCGCTCACAACCCTCCTATTGACCGCGGCCGTGCACTCTGATGAGCTCGGCTCCCAAGATCATCTGATCTCAGCGCGAGGTGCAGGCGCTGAAATCGCTGCTCGATGGGGCCAAAGATGTGGCCCAGCGTCAGCCGGCCAAAGGCGCTTACTTGCTTTCGAAGTGCAATCGCCGCGCAGCAGAACTCAAAAAGGTCCACTGCCGCTGTGAGAAAGAGAGCAAGCTCCAGTCAAGGTCGGGTCCAATCGGCGGCGGGGCTGCCGGAACATCAATCCTGAGACCATGAGCAACTCCCGGCGCCTTGCTGACCGTCTCGCCCTCGTCACGGGAGCCACGCGCGGCATTGGCCGGGCGGTGGCGCTGGCCTACGCCCAGGAGGGCGCGCATCTCATCCTGGTCGGCCGGACCGCCGGCGCGCTGGAGGAGGTCGACGACGAGATCCGGGCCATCGGCGGCAGCGCCACGTTGCTCACCCTCGACCTTAAGTCACACGATAAGATCGACGCGCTCGGCCCCACCATCTATCAGCGCTGGAATAAGCTCGACGTCCTCGTTGGGAACGCCGGTATCCTGGGGCCGCTCTCGCCGCTTGGCCATGTGTCGGCCGATGCCTGGAACGAGGTGATTGAGATCAACCTTACGGCCAACTGGCGCCTCCTTCGCACACTCGACCCGCTGTTGCGACGCTCCAACGCCGGGCGCGCCATCTTCGTGTCGTCGGGCGCGGCGACGGCACCGCGCGCCTACTGGGGTCCTTACGCCGCCTCCAAGGCGGGGCTTGAAGCCCTCGTGAAGGCGTATGCCGACGAGATCGCCAACACACCGGTGCGCGTCAATCTCCTCAATCCGGGGCCGACGCGCACGGCTATGCGCGCAAAGGCGTTTCCCGGCGAAGACCCAGCCTCTCTCCAGCCCCCCGAGCACACGGTCGACACGTTCATCAAGCTGGCCCTACCCTCCTGCACGGAAAATGGCAAACTGTTCGACTTGAGGACAGGCGCGGTGCGGTAAGTGCCGAGGGCTGGACCGCGTGGCGCTTGGTGGCGTCCCCTCCCCTCCATGGGGCTGCAGCCTCAGGCCTCCACGATCATGCCGTCATAGGCCGGCTCCACATGTGCCGGCAGCTGGCGGCGCAGCCTCTCGTAGTCAAGCTCAACCGTCATGTGCGTCAGGATCGCACGCTTGACGCCGAGACGCTCGATCCACTCGAGCGTCTGCTGCACGCCGAAGTGACTGGGATGCGAGGCCGGTCGCAGCGCATCGACGATCCATAGGTCGAGACCGCCCAACAATGCCACCGAGGCCTCGGGAATACCGCCGACGTCGGGCGAATAGGCAACACCGCCGAAGCGAAAGCCCAGCGAGGGTGCTTCCCCGTGCTCCTGCGGGATGGGCACGGCTTCGACGATCCCACCGGCCCCATCGATGCGAATGGGATCGGGGGCGCGGATATCCTTCGCATCGAGGATCGAGGGATAGAGGGAGCCCGGTCGCTGGGCGAAGCAATAATCGAAGCGGCTCTCGAGGCTGACGCGCGTTTCGGCATCGGCGTAGATGGGAATGCGGCGCTTGGTGAGGAAGAACATGCCGCGCAGGTCATCGATGCCATGCGTGTGGTCGGCGTGCGCATGGGTGTAGAGCACAGCGTCGACATGCTCGACGCTGGCGGCGAGCAATTGCTCGCGCAGGTCTGGCGGGGTGTCGATCAGCACGGTCGTTCGGCCGCCCTTGCCGAACCTTTCAACCAGCAGCGCACAGCGCCGCCGCCGATTTTTTGGGTTGGCCGGATCGCAGTTGCCCCAGACGTTGCCCACGCGGGGAACGCCGCCGGAAGAGCCGCAGCCCAGGATCGTGAAGCGCACGCTCATGCGGTGAGGGCCGACCGTGGCGTCTTGGCGTAGAGCCGGAAGAAGTTCTCGGTCGTTGCGCGGGCCAGCTCCGCCTGCGAAACGCCCTTGAGGTTGGCCAGCTCACGCGCCGTTTCAACCACATAGGCCGGTTCATTGCGCTTGCCGCGGAACTTGCCGGGCGCAAGATAAGGCGCATCCGTCTCCACAAGCAGCCGATCGAGCGGCACGCTGCTCGCAATCTCCCGCAATGCCTCGGATTTCTTGAAGGTCAGAATGCCCGAGAAGGAGACATAGACCCCAATCTCGAGAGCACGACGCGCAAGCTCAGCCCCACCCGTGAAGCAGTGCAGCACGGCCGGGAACGGCCGCCTTGCCATTTCCTCCTCAAGAATTGCCGCCACGTCCGTGTCGGCATCGCGGGCATGAATGACGAGCGGTAGCCCCGTCGCCTGGGACGCAGCGATGTGGTTGTGCAAACCTTTGATCTGTGCCTCGCGGGGACTGTTGTCGTAGAAATAGTCAAGCCCTGCCTCGCCGATTGCCACCACCTTGGGGTGCTGGGCAAGCCGCACGATCTCATCCACGGGGACGTCCAACTCCTCATGCGCGTAATGCGGGTGCGTGCCAATCGAACAGAAGACCTGCGGGTAGCGCTCGGCGATGGCGCGAAGGCCAGCAAAGCGGCGAATGCGCGTCGAGATGCTGACGAGCATGCCCACACCCGCGATGCGCGCTCTGCCAACTATGACGTCGAGATCGGCGGCGAAGGCTGGAAAATCGAGATGACAGTGATGATCGATCAGCATGCGCCCGGTTTCTGTTCAAAGATCGCTACGGCACCTCACACCGCCGCGAGCTCGCTCTCGCTGACAACGTGCGGGGCTCTCAATCCTGCTCCAACCCTGCAATCTCGCCGCAGCGAACTTCCCGCAAGGGGTCTGGCAGTTCTCACGGGCCTTAACCTTGCTTGGGTGGCATGTTGCGTTTGCCTTCCTTGCTCGTCTTTGGCAACTCGGCGCCTGGCTCGAGGTAGCGGGGGAACACACCCGTCGGCGCTGGAATGGCGGTTCCCGGCTCAAGCCGTCCGCCCTCGCCCAGTGACCTGAAACTGCGACGGTCCGGTGCCTGTCCAAGGAGATCGAGCAGTTTGCCCGCCCCGATCGGCGTTACCGGCTGGGCCAGGATCGCGACTTGGCGCACCACTTCGGCCGTCACGTACAGGATCGTCTCCATGCGTTTGGGATCGCTCTTGCGCTTGGCCCACGGCGCCTCGCCAGCAAAGTAGCGGTTGGCGTCCGCCACGACCGCCCAAACGGCGTCCAGGTAGTGTTTGATAGCCTGCCGATCCATGTTCTCGCGCGCCAGGACATAGAGCGCATCGGCCGCCGCCAACAGGGTCTTATCGGCATCCGTCAGCGGACCGGGGACGGGGATCCGCCGGTCGCAATTCTTGTCGATCATCGACAGCGAACGCTGTGCCAGGTTGCCCAAATCGTTGGCGAGATCCGCATTGATGCGGTTGGCGATGGCCTCGGGGCTGTAGATGCCGTCCTGGCCGAACACCACCTCGCGCAGCAAGAAGTAGCGCACCTGGTCAACGCCATAGGCTTTGACGAGATCGAAAGGATCGACCACGTTGCCGACCGACTTCGACATCTTCTCCCCACGGTTGTTGAGGAAACCGTGGGCAAATACGCGTCGGGGCAACTCGATGCCGGCCGACATCAGGAACGCCGGCCAATAGACGGCATGAAAGCGCACGATGTCCTTGCCGATGACGTGCACGTCGGCCGGCCAATAGCGCCAGCGCGGATGGCTCTGGTCCGGGAAACCGACACCGGTAATGTAATTCGTCAGGGCATCCACCCAGACGTACATGACGTGCTCGGGTGCACCTGGAACCTTGATGCCCCAGTCAAGCGTCGTGCGCGAAATTGACAGATCGTCCAATCCGCGTTTGACAAAGCTCACCACCTCGTTGCGCCGTTCGCGCGGCAGGATGAATTCGGGATGCTTCTCGTAATGCGCGAGCAGCTTGTCGCGATAGGCCGAGAGCCGGAAGAAATAGGTTTCCTCTTCGAACCATTCGACCGGTGTTCCCTGCGGGCCCACGCGCACGCCGTCCGGGCCCACGCTGGTTTCGCCTTCAGCGTAAAAGGCCTCATCGCGCACAGAGTACCAGCCGGCATAGTTCTTGAGGAAAATGTCGCCGTTATCTGCCGAGGCCATGCGCTTCCAGATCTCCTCGGAGGAGCGGTAGTGCCGGGCCTCAGTGGTGCGAATGAAGTCGTCATTGGAGAGATGAAGCACCTCGTCCATGGCGCGGAAACGCTCCGAATTGCGGTCTGCCAGCGCCTTCGGTGCGAGGCCCTCCTTGACCGCGGTCTGCTTCATCTTGAGGCCGTGCTCATCGGTGCCGGTCAAGAAGAACACGTCCCTACCGTCGAGGCGTTCGAAGCGCGCGATGGCGTCCGTGGCGATGGCTTCGTAGGCGTGGCCGATGTGCGGCGGCCCATTGGGATAGGAGATGGCTGTCGTAATGTAGAACTTCTGCTGCCCGCTCATGGTTGCAGGTCCCGTTCAAGTGACTGATCTCTTTAGGCGAAATTGACGCCCGGGGCGTGGGATCAGCACATTCGGGCACGGGGCCGGGCGGCGGCTCCGAGGAAAGAGCGGGAAATGGATGGCTCTGCGTTCATCGAGCGCTCCGCTATCACGATTTTGCCGTCAAGGCCACTGGCAAAGCAAAGCATGGGAGCCGGCCCAGCCTCAATGCCGCGCGATACGCTCCAGTTTGGCGAAGGTGCCGAGCACCAAGGCGCGCTTGTCGAGGTTGAGAAGGGCCGCTTCCGCACGCTCACGGCCGATATCCTCCCACAGGGCTGCCCAGGCGGGCAGCCTCGCCGCTGGGATCAGGCGCTGTGCAAGCGCGCCTTCGGGTGCCGCGGCGCTTGCCAGCGCTCGCGCGTGCACGACCCGCCACAGCATCTCAAGCAACAGATCATAGAAGGCTTCGAAGCGCTGTTCGTTGGCGGACTGCGAGAGCTGATCGGCGAGCGCGTGCGCGGCAGGCCAATCGACTCGGGGTAGAGCCGCCAGGACAGCCGCAATGCGCTCGTTAAGCTCAAGGCCGCCGCTGCCCACCAGCAGCAAGGCTCGGCGCACGCTCCCTTCGGCCAAGCGTTCGAGCAGCGGCCAGCGGTCTGGGTCCGGCAGGGCCATCTCCGCCGCCGCGAGCGCCGCCTCGCTGGCCTGGCGCAGTGCCATGCCGGTCAATGGCGCAAGATGGAGGCGCCGGCAGCGGGAGCGCACGGTCGGGAGCAGGCGACTGGGCGCGGAGGCAATGAGCAGAAACAACGCCCGGGTCGGTGGCTCCTCCAGCGACTTCAATAGCGCGTTGGCGGCATTGACGTTGAGGTCATCAGCGGCATCGACGATCACCACGCGCCAAGTGTCGTCCCCAGCCGTCAAGCCAAGGAACGCCTTCAGTCGGCGCACTTCATCGACGGGGATGCTTGCAGCGTGTCGCTTCGAGCGCACGTCATAGGGTCGCCGCAGCACCAGAAGGCCGGGGTGAGCGAGCGCGCGAATTTGGCGGGCGGTAGCGCTATCGGGGGCGATCGCGAGAGTGCTGGCGCTTGCATCGCGCGCCACGCGCGGTGCCAAGACGTAGCGCGCCAGGCAATAGGCCAGGGTCGCCTTGCCGATCCCCTCGGGACCTGCAATCAGCCAAGCGTGGTGCATGCGACCGCTTGCGAAGGCTTGCGCCAACTCTCGCTCGGTCTCCGCGTGGCCCAGCAGCTTGCGCGTCTCGCGCGGGTGCGGGAAGCCATTGAGGCGGTCGGCCTCGGGCAGCGTTTCGTCTTCGTGCTGGGCGGGTGCCCTGGCCATCAGCATGCGCCTGACAGCAGGCGCTGCTCGACCAGCGCCCAGATCTCGGCCGCGACCACATCGGTGGGCTTGGCGGCGTCCACGAGGATGCACCGCCGCGGTTCGGCTTTGGCAATCGCCGCGTAGCCCTTCCGCAAATGCTCGTGGAACGAGGCATCGCGGCCCTCGAAAGGATCGGCCGGCGCCCCCTCCCCTCCCGCAAGCTTCCCGCGTGCCCGTGCGCGTGCCAAGCCCTCCATCGGCGGCAAATCGAGAATGAACGTGAGGTGCGGCCGTGTCGGGACCACTACGAGCCGCTCCAAAGCGTCGAGCGTTGCGGCGGGCAGGCCCCCGGCTGCACCCTGGTAGACCCGAGTGGAATCGGAAAAGCGGTCGCAGATAATCCAGCGGCCAGCTGCCAACGTCGGCCGGATCGTCTTGTCGAGATGGTCGGCGCGCGCGGCGAAGAAGAGGAGCGCCTCGGACAGGGCCGCATGCGAGGGGATCGCGGGGTCGAGGAGCAGGGTCCTGACGCGCTCGGCAAAGGGCGAGCCGCCGGGCTCGCGCGTGAGCAGCGCATCGATACCTCGCGCCTGCAGCCGGTCCCACAGCAGACGCGCCTGCGTGGACTTACCGGAGCCCTCGCCGCCCTCAAAAGTGATGAACTTGCCCGATGCCATGGCAAACAAACGCCTCGCTTACGGGCGCGCCTTGTCGATCGTGTCCGTTGCCGGGGAGCGTATTATGGCAGCCACCGGGTGGCCAGGCACAAGATGGAATCAAAACCGCGCCGCATCGGTCCGGCCTGCTCCACGTCCTCCGCCACGAACAGAGGCACCTCGTTCATCGTCTCCGATGATGTCGTCACCCGCAGCACCGCCACCTGGTCCCCTTTCTTCAGTGGCGGCTTCAGCGGCCATTGATACACAATATTGGCCCGCAGCTTTTGATTTCCCATGTTGCGCGGCAGCCAGACATTGATGTCACCCTTGCCGGACAGCGGCACGTACATGCGCTGACCGCCCCATACGCGCGCATGTCCGACGATTTCGCCGGCATCAAACAGTTTGGTCTCGGCGAAGGCTCGAAAACCCCACTCGAGCAGCCGTCGCGCGTCGTCTCGGCGGTCGTCGGCCGTGGCATCACCAGCGATGACCGCAATCAGGCGTCGACCGTCCTGCTTGGCTGCGGCGACGATGCCGTGACCTGCCTCCTTGGTGAACCCGGTCTTCAATCCGTCGAGGCCGGCCACCTGGCCGAGAAGCGGGTTGCGGTTGAGGAACCGATGCTTGAGGTAGGTGAACTCCTTCAGTGCAAAGAGTTCGTATAGATCGGGATAGGTGCGGATGATATGACGCGCCAGGATGGCAAGCTCCCGCGCCGTCATCTGATGGCCGGGATCGTGCAGTCCCGTGGGATTGGTGAAACTCGATTTCTTGAGGCCAATTTGGCGGGCCTCCTCGTTCATGCGCTTGACGAACAAGCTCTCGTTGCCCGCCATATTCTCAGCAATGGAGATGGCCGCATCGTTGCCGGACTGCACGGTGATGCCCTTGAGCAGCTCCTCCACCTTAGCCTTCTTGCCAACCGGCACCATCATGGCTGACGTTCCCGAGGGAGCGCCGCCCTTGCGCCAGGCGTATTCGCTCATGAAGAACTCATCCTCGAGCTTGATCTCGCCGGCCTTGATCGCCTTGAAGGCGACGGCCAGCGTCATGAGCTTGCTCATGCTGGCGGGGTAGATGAGATCGTCGGCGGCGCGCTGGAAGATAATGGCACCGGTATCCGCATCCATCAAGATCGCGTGCGGCGCCTTGATGGCGACCGTATCCGCACCGGTCGACTGTTCGGCGGCCGTCGCCGCGCCGCCCAACGGCGCCACGACGGCCAGCATCGCGGCGATGAGCCCGTAGAGCAGTTGGCGGCACAAGAAGCCTTGGGCGAGGCCCGTCATCCCGTCTTGACCCCTCAATGGTCGGGCAAAGAGTCGCTCGCGCGACTATCGGGTGAGGGCCCTAGCAAAGTCAACGGTGAGCTCACCGGTCCGCATATGGCGGTGCGTGCGACAGCGCCACGCGGAACCAGGGCTGGCTTGCCAGAAAGCGCTGCTCCTGGCGGTCGTCGCCCGTGAGCGGCGCGCGACCGGCATAGCGCACGCGCACCCGCGCCGTGCCCCGGGTCTCAAAACCCAAATACCTGGCCGTGGCGCGCGAGACGTCGATGACGCGGTCATTGACATAGGGCCCGCGATCATTGACGCGCAGCAAGAGCGTGCGGCCGTTCTCGATGTTGGTGACGTAGACGAGCGAAGGCAGAGGCAAGGTCGGATGGGCGGCCGACAGCGCCCACATGTCGAAAATCTCGCCGTTTGCCGTGCGCCGACCGTGGAAGTCGGCCGCGTAGTAGGAGGCGATCCCCACACGGTCGTAGCCGGGGTCCTCGCGCGGGCTATGCCACTCGCCATCGATCTGATAGGGCTCGCCCAGCTTGTAGATGCCGCCGCCCTTTGGGATGGGCTGCCCGAATGCGATGACGCGATGGCTAGCAGGTACGGTGCTGGAAGCGAGCGATGGCTCAGCGCCGCGTTCCGAACGCGAACAGCCTTCACCCAAGAGCAGGACGGCGGCCAGCCCCCAACACGCGGCTAGCAACGGCCGCAACGGCGAACGCATGACAAGAGCCCGTTGACCCACATGTGTCTTGGGGATCGCGCTCCCCGACTGATCGGCTAAGTTGCCACGCGGGCCATTAGCAGCGCGTTAATGTTGGGCGGGCCCAGGCATCGCGAGGTTGACGCAGGCGCCGCTCTCACTGCAGCAGTCCAATTTCTGCGAGATAGCGGCGCACACCCGGATGCAGGTGCGTCGGATCGACCACGGCGCTGGCCGTATTGCGCGCGGTCGTCTCGGCGGCTTGCGGCAAGCGGGCGGCGATGGTGGCTTCGCCGGCATTGATCGCCCTGGCTAGGCGGTAGGCAACGGCCTCGTCGAGGTCGGGGCGCGCCAGCACGAAGCTCCACGATCCCACGGACTTAAGCGGATGGTCCTGGCCGGGGAAAGACCCGGCGGGAAGGGTCAGGGGTTTGAGAAAGTCGTGTTTGGCGAGGATGCGCGGGATCTCGGCCGGGTCGGGTACGATGAAGCGTGCACCCTTCTCACCTCTGGCAACCGCCGTGAACCCTGGCCAGCCCGAACCGCCGCCCCACAAGGCCGCCGCGCGCCCGTCTAGCACCATGGTGGGTCCGTCGCCCGCGCGCTCGAGGTAGATTGCTTGGAAGTCCTTTTGCTGATCGAGGCCCAGTCCGTCGAGGACGTAGCGGGCAAGGATCACGAGGCCTGATCCGGCAGCGCCGAATGCCACGGGCTTACCCTTCAGGTCCGCGATGGCGCGATAGGGGCTGTCGGCGCGTACCACGAACATACCGGGCGTTGAGTACATCGCCGTGATGATCTTGAGGTCGGCAGCTGGGCCCACGCCTTTCAGGGTTTCGTGCACCACCTCGCCCTGCACCAAGGCGATGTCGAGGCTGCCCGCCGCCAGCAGAGGGACGTTCTCGGTGCTGCCCTTGGTGTTGACGGCCTCAATGGCAAGCCCCGGATCGGCCTCCTGAATGGCGGCGATGAAAGCAGCGCCGTAGACGGGAAAGCCTCCGCCGGGCGTAGCCGTCCCGAGCCGAAGGCTGATGTTCTCTTGGGTGTTGGCCGGAGTGGACATGGTCGCTTCTAGGATGGCGAACAAGAGGGCAAAGCCCAGAACGAGGCAAGCGCGTGACACTGAACCAATCACGTAAGGCACCTCCATGGCAATTCCCGGCGCAGATGCCTGCGCCCGGCATGGAAAAGCCAAGGGCAGCTTTTCCGGCCCAGCTATTGATGCTAGCTGCATCGATGGCCTCGCCAAAGCACGGACAGGCCCAACGTGCATCCCCGGTCCATCTCATGCCCCTCGTTGCCTCGACTGGAGGCGGCACTCAAATTTGGCGCGGGGGCCCAGGCGGTGGGCGTCCCGGGATTTGCGCGCTAAGCTTGGGTGCCACGCTAGGCTCATGCCCTGGCGGGTCGACAGGTTGGGGACGGGCGAGTTGGGAGAAGGAGGCTCTCTATGAGAGGTGTCGTGTTTCTGGGTGACAGGCGGCTTGAGCTGCGCGACTTCCCTGACCCCACACCGGGCCCTCGCGAGGTGGTGCTGGAAATCAAGGCGTCGGGCATGTGCGGCAGCGATTTGCACGTCTACCGCGCGACATTCACGCCCGGCGATGGCAGTTCGGGCTTCAAGCGCGGCGCCGAACCCGTGATCGCCGGGCATGAGCCGTGCGGCGTCGTCGCTGCCGTCGGGTCCGGGGTGACGGACAAGGAGGCTCGCATCGGGCAGCGTGTCATGTGTCATCATTACACGGGTTGCGGTGGCTGCAAGCATTGTCGCTCCGGGTGGGCCCAGATGTGCCTGGAAGGCTCGACGGTGTTCGGCGCCAACGGCCATGGTGGGCATGCCAAGTACATGAAGGTACCTCTGCACACCTTGGTGCCGCTTGCCGATGCGCTATCGTTCGTGACCGGTGCCGCCATCTCCTGCGGCACGGGCACGGCCTATGGCGCGCTGAAGCGGCTCAACCTGCAGGGCGGCGAGACCGTTGCCATCTTTGGGCAGGGGCCGGTCGGATTATCCGCCACACAGCTTGCCGTCGCCATGGGTGCCCGGGTCATCGCCCTCGACGTCGCAGCGGAGCGGCGCAAAATGGCCAAGGACTTTGGCGCAGCAGAGGTGATCGACGCGCGCTCCAACAATCCGGTCGAGGCGATTCGCGAGCTCACTCACGGCGAAGGTGCTCACAAGACGCTCGACACATCCGGAGCCGCCCAAGCGCGCGCAGCGAGCGTGCGCTCCGCGCGAACGTGGGGAACGGTCTGCTTTGTGGGCGAGCGCGGGCAGGTAACGCTCGACGTCAGCCCCGACCTGCTGCGACGGCAGATTACGCTGGTGGGTTCGTGGACCTTCTCAACCCAGGGGCAGGCCGAGTGCGCGGAGTTCGTGGCCGACCACGATGTTGACGTCGAGCGGTTGTTCACGCACCGATGGCGGCTCGAGCAAGCCGAAGAGGCTTATCGCCTGTTCGACACCCAAAGCACCGGCAAGGGCGTGATCTTGCCGTCGTAAGCGCGAGGATTGAGCGTGAGGAGCGCCGCCATGAGCAGGATTGCAGCGATCACCGGAGCGGCCTCCGGCATCGGCCGGGGCACTGCCAAGCGTCTCCTCGACGAGGGCTGGACAGTGCTCGCACTCGATCGCGACGGGGCAGGGCTCGAGGCTCTGCGCAGAGACTTTTTGTCGGCCGGCGAACGTCTCCACACGCATGTCTGCGACGTGACCTCGGTGCAGAGCGTGGCAACGGTCTTCCAGGCGATCGGCCGGCGCTTCGGCCGCCTCCATGGCCTTGTCTGCTCCGCCGGCTTGCTCAGGATCGGCACGCTCGAGGCCATGCCAGTTGAGGATTTTGACGCATTGTTTGCCGTCAACGTGCGTGGGCTTTGGCTCAGCGCGCGCGAAGCCATGCCGCTGCTGAAGGTGGCGGGTAGGGACGGCGAGACCGCTCGGGTGGTATTCCTCGCGTCGATCTCGGGCTTGCGACACAAGATCGACAGCGGTGCCTATGCCGCCACAAAGGCGGCTGTCATCGCGCTCACCAAGGTGATGGCGGTTGAATGCGCCGCCGGCCAGGTCCTGGTCAACGCCGTGGCACCCGCCACCGTCGACACGCCGATGGTGCGCCCGCACCTCAACCCCGGCGACAACACGCGCTATCGCACCTCCGGCACTTCGCCCCTGGGTCGCATCGCCCAACCGCAGGATGTGGCTGCAGTCATCGCCTTTCTGATGAGCGAGGATGCGGGCTATGTTAACGGCACGGTCATTCCAGTGGATGGAGGCACGGTGGCCGCATACGTGCCGCCCCGCTGAGCGGCCGACCTCGGGCAGTTGCTGTATGGCGCGCCAAGGTCCTGGCCTCGGCAGGCTCCGACCGCCGACAGCACCGGTTGTGGTCGGCTGCGCTGACGCGCTACGCTGACCCGAACGCGAGGCGAGCCGGAGGAAACCATGGGCAAAAAGATAGCCATCGTTGGGGCAGGCGCGGTGGGCGGATATGTGGGCGCGCACATCACCCGGGCGGGCGAGGATGTGACCTTTATCGATCCGTGGCCCGAGCACGTGGAGCAGATGCGCAAGCATGGTCTGCGCGTCACACACGCCATGACTGTCCCTGAGTTCACTGTGCCGGTGCGCGCGCTGCACGTCACCGACGCCCAGCAACTCGCCAAGGAGAGACCGGTCGACCTCGCCTTTGTGTGCATGAAGTCCTATGACACGCCTTGGGCGACGATGCTGATCAAACAATATCTCGCTCCTGACGGCTTCGTGGTCTCACTCCAGAACTGCATGAACGAGGAAACGATCGCCGGCATCATCGGTTGGGGTAAGACGCTCGGTTGCATCGCCAGCTCAATCACGGTCAACCTGCCCGATCCCGGTCACATCCACCGCGGTGCCGGCAAGCACGGGGCTTCTCACACCGTGTTTCGCGCGGGCGAGGTGCACGGGCGCATCACACCGCGGGTGGAGGAAGTTTGCCGCCTCGTTGGCACAGCCGACAGCGCCAAGGTGACGGACAATCTGTGGGGTGAGCGCTGGTCCAAGCTGGTTGCCAATGTGATGGGCAATGGCATGTCGGCGTGCACCGGTCTCACCGGCCGGCAGATCTTGGACAATGACACGCTGCGCCGCTTTCAACTGCGCCTCGGCGGCGAGGCCATCCGGGTCGGACAGGCGCTAGGCTATAAGCTGGAAGAGATCCTGCACATCGAGCCTGAGACCATCGCACGCGCCGGAGAGGGCGACGGGGCGGCGATCAAGGCTTGCGACGAGCAGCGTTTCAAGGACGCCAAGAAGACATCGGCCGAACAGCGCCCGTCGATGGGTCAGGATATGCTGAAGGGTCGCCGCACCGAGATTGAGTTCCTGAACGGCTTGGTTGTGCGCGAGGGCGACAAGGTCGGGCAAGCGTGCCGGGCCAACGCCGTGCTCACGGACATCGTCAAACGCGTGGAGCGGGGCGAACTTAAGCCCGATCCTCGTCACATCACCGAGCTGCGGCTCAACTAGCAGGGCAGGGCGCAGGCGGGAAACCGTAGTTGTGCAAAAAGATACCGTGTGAGCTCCCCCTGTTCTGGGGGGAGCCCACACGGTAGCGGTACGTGGTATCGGCCGCTCTGCCGATACGGTTAGAACGTCATCTTGCTCAGACGGTCGAACAGCGCCCGGGCGTCCTGCTCGTCACCAGCCTGGCACGCATCGTAGGCGCGCAGGGCCATACGGCTCACGCCGGCGAGCTGCTCGGCCGAGATCTTGGCATACTTCTCGCGGTCGAATTTCTCCCAGAAATCCTTGTAGAGCCGGCTGCAATCCATCTTGGTCTGCGCCACCGCGGGAACGGTCGTCAGACCGGGCGCGGCAACGACGGAGAGAGCAAGAACGGCACATGCAAGACGCTTCATATCGGGGGTCTCCCTATCTCAGCAGCGATGGAACTCCCGTCGCTCGCTGTGAGCAGATACGGGGGCGGCTCCCATAAAGTTTCAAAGTCTGGGCAAAAAACTGCAGCCGCGGCCGCGGACCGGGACCAAGACCACTGTTGCCACAAGCCCTCCATCTGCGACGTCCTCGGCCAGGCAGGCAGCACGTAGCGCTTGACCTGCCTCGAATTCTGGACGACAGGCTGGGTTGAGGGCGCCGGCAACACAACATCCGCCCTAGGCCTCGCTGTCGAGAGACACAGCATGCCCGTATCCCGACAGGATCTCGTCGCGGCACTCCGGCAGACGGCGCGTGGCGACCGGGCAGCGTTCAGGCTTCTCTATGAGGCCACCTCACTGAAACTTTATGGGATCGTCGTCCGTATCTTGGGACGACGTGAGTTGGCCGACGAGGTTTTACAGGAGGTCTACATCCGGGTGTGGCAACGGGCCGGCGACTTTGATGCCAGCAGCGGTTCGCCCATCACGTGGCTGGCAGCGATCGCGCGCAACTTGGCGCTCGACGAAGTCAGGCGCAAGACCCCGCGATCCTTGGACGAGTTTCCGGAGGTGCTGCAACTTCCGAGCGAGGACGATCCGGCGGCCGCCCATGAGCGAAGCGAGGAGCTGAAACGGCTGGAAGCGTGCTTGGATGGTTTGGAGCCCGACAAGAAGGAGCTGGTGCTGTTCGTATACCACTACGGACTGACGAGGGAGGAGATCTCGCGACGGATCAATCGGCCCGTCGCAACCGTTAAAACGTGGCTGCGCCGCAGCCTTGCGCAGCTCAGGGATTGTCTTGGTGAATGACCGAGGAAGACGACATCGACGGATTGGCCGCCGAGTATGTGCTCGGCTCGCTAAGCCCGGCCGAGCGCGCCGAGATCGAGGCGCGACGGCGCGGCGATAGGGCGCTGGCCGCCGCGATCGAAGCGTGGCAAGTGCGCCTCGGCCCCCTGAGCGAGCAGGCGCCGGGCGTCGAACCGCCGTCCCACCTTTTCGGCCGCATCCTGTCGCGCATCGCGCACCAAGGTGAGACCGAGCGTCGGAGTGCAGACGTAGTGCCGTTCCGCGGTCCGGCTCATCAACGACGGCTGGCGACCGTCGTCAGCGCGCTTGCGGCATGCCTGGCTCTCGCCCTGGTATGGTTTGAGCACACGCAACCGGTGCCGCCCGGCAAGGAGCCCTCATCGGTGAGTTGCGGGACCAGATACAAGGATTTCTGGGAGCAGTTTGACCAACCAAAGTATGCGCGCATCTCAGCCGAGCAGTTGGCCGGCTTGAGCCGCATGGCGTTGCGCGCTTATGACGCGTGCGAGGCCGGTGACGACCAAGACGCCAGGAGCCTGTTCGATCGGCTGCGCAGGATGCAATTCTAGTCCGGACCGCCAAGGCCGCGAGGCGCCTGCAAGGCAACCCGCGGCCCCTTACGCTAAGCCCGTGCAGCGCCTGCAACATCCTGCGTAGGGGTGCGCTGCACAGCGCCTCAGGCCGGCGCGTCCACGTTCGGCTTGCGTGGGCGCCACGCACCGTATGGACGGCGCGTGGACGGCCGCCTGCCCGCGCAGGCTCGCTGCCGGGGCAGCGATTCCCCAGCGCACCAGCTTTGGCGTCAGTTTGCGGTCGCCCCGGCTGCTTTGAGGATGGGGGTCCAGCGCGCGACCTCCTTTTCCACCAGCGCCTGTAGCGATTCCGGCGTACGCCCCGCCCGATCGGGAATGATGCTGCCCAATTCGAGGAGGCGGGTGCGCGTCGCCCCGTCGTCCAGCGCCTTGACCAGCGCACCGTTGAGCTTGGCCATGACGTCTTTGGGCGTGTCCTTAGGGGCGAACACGGCGTTCCAGGCCGAAACCTGGAATTCAGGTAGGCCGGCCTCCTTGGTGGTCGGCACATCTTTGAGCACAGCGGAGCGCTGCGGACTGGCGACGGCGTACGCCTTGATCGTGCCCGCCTGGACCTGCGAGACGACATTGACGATCTGATCGCAGCCGAAATCCACCTGCCCGGCCACCAAGTCGTTGAGGGATGGTCCCGTACCCCGATACGCCACGCGTGCGGTCTTGGTGCCCAGGATCGACTGCAGCATGGTGCAGGTTGTAAAAGACACCGAGCCCACGCCAGCATGGGCCTCATTCACCTTTTCGGGATTTTTCTTCAGGTAGGCCACGAACTCTTTGAGGTTGGCCGCCGGGAAGTCCTTCTTGGCGATGATCAGGATGGCCGTTCCCGCGACAAGTCCAACGGGCGCAAAGTCTTTGGCCGGATCGTACTTGAGGCTTGGATAAAGCGCCGGCGCGGCACCATGCGTCCCCATGTGCCCCATCATGATGGTGTAGCCATCGGGTTTGGATTGCGCACCACGGGTGATGCCAGTCGTGCCGCCGGCTCCCGCAACGTTCTCCACGACGACGGGTTGGCCGAGAATCTTGCCCATGTGCTCGCCAACGATCCTGGCAACGGTGTCGGTGGGACCACCGGCGGCAAACGGCACAATCATGGTAATGGGTCGGTCCGGATACTCGCTCCGAGCGGGACCGACCGCGGCAAAACAGGTCAAAAATCCGATGGCAACAGGTGCCAACAGGCGTGTCATGGCTCTACCTCACTCTCCTGGTGTGCTGGCCCGCGCGCCTTACATAGGCCACAACCCTGTTGCGATTTGGGCGAAGAGACGACGACGGCCAAAAGCCGCCAAGGGGGACGCGCTGCTGCATTGCGCGGCAAACGGAGCAAATGCTGGGCGATTGTCGAGCCGGCATAAGGGGTAAGGTGCACCGCAGGCGATGGAGAGGGCAGGTCTGCGAGCCGGCGGCGGGATGCGGCCAGCGGCTAGGCTCCCTCGATTTCTCGCAGAGCGCGGTCAACATCCTCGGAGGATAGCGTCCAATCGTTGTCGAGGTCGGCGATGACCTTCTTCATGAACGGCTCGGACAATCGGATCGCTCGATCCCTATCCCCCAGGTGGTCGTAGAGAATGGCGAGGGCGAGCTGCTGCGGGCTTGCACCCTCGTAGGTCCACTCGAAGCCCCATTTGGTGATTTGCTTGACCTCGTAGTGCTCGGGCAGCGGTCGCCCGTCGACCGTCACCTTGAGACCGTCGATGCTGCGCGTGCCCTGATAGGTTTTCATGGGGCTACCGTCGCGCGGGTGAAAGTTTCCGTGTAGTCGATGAGCCGGTCGCTGGCCTCGGCGGCGCGTTTGGCATCGCCGTCGGCAATGGCACGGGCTTGTGC
>Ga0075425_100001244_pt1 | contig 24806 bp, 22 predicted proteins | sample SoiMethybrSBSTD4_FD_75300 | JGI IMG/M metagenome (GOLD analysis project Ga0075425, IMG submission 75300) | Bulk soil microbial communities from a Populus tree surrounding site in Tennessee, USA - Soil MetaG P. TD hybrid SBSTD4 | ecosystem: Environmental > Terrestrial > Soil > Tree plantation...
TGGGAACCCCAATCCTGCGCCGCGTCATAGCCGACCCCAACTTCCGTCGCGCCGTGTTCATGTTGCAGAAGGAAGTGGCCGATCGACTCGTGGCGAAGCCTTCAACGCCCGCTTATGGATATCTCACCTTGTATACGCAGGTGTTTGCTTCGGCGAAGATTCTGATGACATTGGAGCCGCGGTCGTTTTATCCGCCGCCGAAGGTGCGGAGTGCGGTGGTGATGCTGGATCCTAGAAACGGGCTGCAGGACGTGGACATCGTACTGGCAACGGCCAGCGCATCGCTCAGAAACCGTCGGAAGACGCTGCTCAACAACCTCCAGTCGCTCCACTCCCGAGGGAAGATACTCGCCGCATTCGAGCAGATGAGCCTTCCTGAGACGGTTCGCGCTGAGCAATTGGACTTCGCTCAATTCGCTAAATTGTCGGCACTCCTCGCGCGGGAGACTACTGTATAACCGACACCATTACCTCCGCTGAATTTGGCGATTCGCAGCTTCTCCGCGAACTCACGACATAATACACAGTGCCTGGCGCAGAGACTGTATCCGTGATCGTCGTCTGCGTCGTCGGTTGCCCGACGTCCATGTATGGACCTCCGGGCGTGGTCGTGCGTCTCACGCGATAATCAGTCGCACGCGCAGCAGCAGTCCACGTCAATATAACCTGCCTGCCGATTGCTGTCGCGGTTACATTCGCCGGCGGCGACGGGTCCACACAGCGCCTTACGGACCAAATCTCCTCCTTACCGCCTCTGCTTCTGTCGGTCCATGATGCGATCGCGAGACCGTCGAACATTGACAGCCCATTGTAGTCACCATATTGCTCTCCGCTTGCCGAGCCGACGGATTCGTCAGTCGGGGCGGAGCTGATTGTTTCAGGCGGAGTCCAGTTCATACCATTGTCTCGAGACACTTGAAACGAAAGACAGGTCCTTTTCCGTTGCACGTCGCAAAAAGTGTCGTAGTAAATAATCGCAAGAATTCCAGTTTGCGAATCGACAGCCAGCCTCTGGTTGAACTGGTCTGAATATGGCGGACCCGATCGATCGTATAGGATGCCAACGATCCAAGAGCTGCCGCCGTCGGGGGAGCGCGCGAACCGTACGCGGCTCGTGCAGGGCGAACCTACATTCTTCGGATGCTCGTAAGGCTCATCACAATCGCTATTGCCGTTTAGGTCCGTCCACGACGCATATAAGTAGTTGCCGAATACACCAGCCGATACATACACGAGCCCTCCGCGTGATGCCGCCGCAGGAACCTTTAAAAACTCGGCGCCGAAAACAGGCGCGATCGGAGTGTGCTGCGTGAACGTCGTGCCCGCGACCGATGTCGCGAACCGAATCTTGTTTGCCGAGAGGCTCGGCGAGATGGATCGCCAAAACACATATAGATGCGACGCAGAGTCCGTGAACACGTCTAAGCCCTGAGTCGATTCGTCGGGACTTACTTGAACAGGGGTACTCCAACCGCTTCCATTCCGCGCCACTAGAAATACAGGATCGGCGTTCTTGTTGACGTCATAGTTCTTGTAAACAGCATACAACTTGTTCGCGGCGAGATCGGTCCACATGGCCGGCTTGTCGACCGCAGTATGCGTCCATGATGGCGTGGCGTCATAAGTCCACGTTGCACCGCAATCCTGTGAGATGAACGAGCGGAGAGAATGATTCGGGGGCTGATGCCGCAATCCTACCGTCATCGCCGTGGCGGTACCGCAGCCGCCGCCTTGAATCCATTTTACAGCAGGGTCAGCGTGGAGATCGTCCTGTACCGACGCCTGGATGCTCTGGAGTGGCAATGCGCTTTCGGTCCAGGTATGACCTCCGTCACCGGAGTAGCTTTGCGCTTGAGCGCTATTACTATTCGCAGCAGCAACGACATAAGTTGGAGTGAAGGGACTCATTTGGATGTCGGACTCGGACCGAGGGTTGGTATTGTTTGCTGCGATACTTCCCGGCTTGTCACCGATATCAAAGTGGACATCGGGCGCCACTGACTCGATCTCGAAATTCTGATGGCGTAGCATCCATTCGTAGAGGTCCAACAGGACGTGGGGATAGTGTGCAAGATGTTGAGGACATCCGGCGGCCGTGTGGCTCTTTCGCCAGTACACGCGAAGCCACCGTGGTATGTCCGTGTCGTCGCCTTCTTTCTCCTCCGGACATAGCCATACGTCATAGTCCTGATTTTGCTGAATGAGTGTACAGAGCGCGGTACCGTCGACGACACGGTCCGATGACCGCTCCGGCTCTGGTGCAAAAGGGCACGGCCGCCCGATCGGCGCCGCGACCTGACCCGCGGATCTGTCGATGACGCCGACACACGATAAGAACGCCATCGAGTAGCACAGCACTCCTAGACTCCGAAACCACTTCCAATAAGGACACCGCTGTCTTGCGATCAGGGCCATTGGTCCGGACCGCAGTTGACGCTTCCGGGAATCGCGCCATGTTGTTTCAGCCAATCTGGCATCCACGTTGGGAGCGGATCGTCAGCCGGGCAGTTCCCACTCTTGTGGGGAATCGGCTTGCCTGTCGTCTTCGTGCAGCGGTCGTAATAGACTTCGAAATGCGAATCCTTATCCATCGGCACCCCTTGACGTTTCAACGAAGCTACCAGATCCGCTTTCGATGCATTGCCGATTGCGACCACAACTCGGCCTTTCGAATCCGGATATACCGTCAAGAGATGCGTATGCGCGCCGCCGCCCTTGATTGACGCGGCCGTAAAAACCAGCGAGCTGTTGTTGATAGGCACGGCCCAATCGACAACCTGCGCTAGTCGTCGTTCGTAGTCAACATATGCGTCGTTTTTCGTCTTGAACTTCCACGTATTATTGTCGACCACGTAGGCGGCCGTGGTGCCCTTTCGCATCTGTACCCTCACGTTAGGGTCATTCTTCATCGGCGAACCGGTCGCGTCGCAGAACGTTCCAACGTGAGGAATCGAATGCATGTCACCTGCTGCGAGCATAGGGCATGCATCATTCGAATCCGTTTCGTTCCACGTCACGGCATCTCCCGAAGCGTCAAGAACTTCGAGGTCGAGATCGTCCAGCCAAAATATCGCAAAGGCGCCTACATACTGTGGCGTCAACGTCGCTGAGGCGAAGTTGTACTTCGAACGGTCGATCACAATAAATGGTGCATGAATGGGAATATTCAACGTCTGATCGCCGGGATCGTATTCGCTCCTTCTCTCATTATCCACACGTGGCATATACGCCACGATTGGCAATGAGGGCCGCCTCAAAAACGTGCACAAGCCAGTAAAGAAGACGTGCGCGTCGACATTTGATGGAGCTACGAGAGAACGGCGCCTCTCCAGCTGACTCTCACGTCCGCAAGCTACCAGCACTACTGAGGCAATAACAATCCACTGTTTCAATCTCATGTCCACCTCTTATGCCTCTATGGCCACTGATCCGGCCCACAGTTGACGCTGCCGGCGATGCACTTGGGGTTGAGCCAGCCCGGAACGACCGGGTCGATCGCGTCATGACTACACGGCTGCTGCGAAAGATGCGGAATCGGTTTGCCGTATTGCATTGTGTCAACGCAGAGATCGAAATAGACTTCGAAGTGGTGGTCTACGTCGGGATGGAGCGACGCGCAACGTCCTTCTAATGCGTCGCGGAGATCCTTCTCAGCCGCACTCCCGATGACGGCCACGATCTGGCCCGACGAATTCGGCTCAATCGAGACGAGCTTGACGTAGCTGCCACCCGTCTTGTGCACTAGATCAAGGGACGTCGCGCCTTGCACAAGCGGAACTCTCCAATCCACGACTTGAGCGATACGTTGCCCGCGAACAGGGATTCCCGTCAGAGATGCCTTGAAGTCCGATATCTCTTCAGAGATGACGTACGCCTTCGTCGCGCCCACATCCATGTGAACGGTTACAGTCGGATCATACAGAGCAGGCGGGCCGCCGGTGTTGCATAAATTGCTTAACTTCGGCACCGAATTGAAGTACTTGTCGGGCTGGGTCTGCAGAGGAGGGCAAGGCACGCCGGAGGTGTCGGATTCGCCCCATGTGAATGGGTTTCCGACAGCATGATCAACCTTGATCTCCTCGTCCTTCAGCCAGATCACCGCGTATTGGCCCACACTCGTGTAGGGCACCGTCGCCGTGAACTTGTTCTGTGAGGTGTCGATCACAATGAATGCACGGTGGATCGGAATCGTCATTGGCTTGTGATTCTGGTCCAAGTAGTTCGTCAACCGCGGTTGATCGATCCGCGGAATGGCCGCTACAACAGGATTGCCTGGTTGTCGAAGAAACGTACATATGCCCGTGAATAGGACGTGTGCATCGGTCGCGGCGGCATCCTTGGGCATGGCTTGGTGGCATGATTCCATACCGCCGGCAAACGAGAACATCAGAGCAAGACTCGCGATTGTCTTACGACATTGCTTCATTTGCGTCTCCGCACGCAACTACGTCCGAGGCGGACCGGCCGTGGCCGGTGCGCCACCGATCAGCTCATACGCCGCCCAAGACAGACTCTTCGAGGCACGGATTCTCTCTATTTGAGCGCTGCGCAGCGCGCTGGCGACATCCGTGGTCGCCAAGGCGTCATAGAAGGCGGACATCAGATCGTAGTGCTCGCCGTCGCGCACGTCCCACAATGTGCCGGCGACGGCTGGAACACCGATGTCGATGAATGCCCGGGCCACCGGACCGAAGTCGCCGTCTGCGCCGTCGCCGGAAGCCGAGGAGCAGGACGCCAGAATGAGAAGCTTTACAGAGTGGAGCGGAGCGCGCTGGATCTCGCTCGCATACAAAAGACCGGAATCCGCTCCGCCGGACTTGGGCGCGAGCACGAGCGCAGATTGCGTTTCGTCATCACCGTTGCTGATCGAATGGCCGGCAAAATGAAGCACCTCGACGCCGCCCAGAGCGTGCTCGAATGCGCCGACCGTCGCGTCGGCGGCTTCGACTCGCGCTGCGTTACGGAAATGGCGTTGGACGATGTCGGCGTCGCCGCTCGCTCGACGCAGACGTTGCAGAGACGGAAGAAGCTCCGCGTCAAAGGCCGGATCAGCGACGACAGTCGCGCGGTCGCGCGGCGAAATGGAAACGGCGCTGAGCTGACGTGCCGCATCGACCGTCATCGTCACGACGACAGGAGAACGCTCGATGAGATATTGGTCGCTGTGCTCATCAAGGAGTGCGGAGAACGGAACACCGGCGATGGTCTCGTCGGGAACGATGATCAGCCGTCGTGAAACGCTCACCTGACTTGCGAACGGCCGAACCAGAATCTCGTACAGTCGCGAAAGGCTACGGCGAGCGTCGGCGGTCCTCTCCTGTGCCAATTCGTCCCGCAATGCTCGCACGATCTCGTGCAACTCCTGCCGGCCGATTCTCGTCTGCTTGAAGTCGATCCCGTCGCGCGCGATCGCCCATTGATACAGATGATCGTTTGTAATCCAGAAATCGAGGACGAGATCGCCCGGTGAAACGGCGGCGGAGACCGAATCCGATCGATCAACAGTCTCGTGACGAAGCCGCGCCTGCTCCGTCCATAGAAGGGCCTTTTTCGCGTCGCCGAGCGAGACCGCATAACTCACCGCGTCGTCGACATAACGTCGCGTCGAAGACGTCCACCGCCGTCGTCCAGCGACTTGGACAGTGGCACCGTTTGCGTGGAGCGTCGCGAGCGCGGCGTCGTAGTCGCTCGATGACGCTGCCGGATCACCGCCGGTCGACTGAACTTTGGCGCGCAAGAAAAAGAAGCGCCCCAAACGAAAATTGTCGTCGCTGTTCTTTGCGGATGCGATCGCATTGCTCAAGTCTGAAAGAGCGTCAGGATGAGCGACGAGTCCTTCTTCGACGGCTGCAGCCTGAAGATCGAGCTCTTGAACGTGGCGAACCTGCTCGTCTTTTATCGATCGAAGTGCTTCGCGTGCGCGCGCCAGCTCCTGATTCGCACGCATCGCGTCCCCGGAGCGGGCGAACGCACGCGCCGACGCGACCAATGCGTCGACCCTGAAAGGAGGATCGTCCTGCCCGCCCTCTTTCAACGCAGCGTCACGGAACAAACCGGACGCCACGACGAAATTGGCGTCCAGCGCTTCGCGCGCCACGAAGCCGAGAATCAGCGGCGCGCGCCGGCGGGAAGCACTCTCGGAAGTCGTCGTCACGGCGGCGAGATATTCGCGCCATCCCTCGTCTTTTCGCCCGACGAACATCAAGTTCTGGCCTTGCAGGAGGTGCAGGAAAGCGGCGTTTTCTCGCTCGCCCAAGCGCTCGAAAATCGTAACTGCACTTGCGTAGTCGCGGAGTGACTCGATGGACTTTCCGCGCGAGAATTCGATCAGACCTCTCGACCACAGCGTCTGAGCAAGAGCGGCAGGATATCGCTGCGATGCCGCCACGTCACCAATGACGCCGGCGAGAATGGTCATCGCCTCATCGAAATGCCCTGCATAACCCTCGGCCGTCGCTTCAAAGACGGCGGCGCGAATCGATAAAGGACAATTGACCGCGCGAAACGCGACCTCACTCTCTTGAAGCCGCGGAATCGCCTGACTCGCCGCCTGGCGCTTATGGAGATCACGGCCTTTCTCGTAGACTCGCACCGCACGAGCGAGATCCTGCCGCGACTTCGCGGATGGTAAATTGCGAACGGCCGCCGCAAGATCGCTCACGAAATAGTCGCCGTTGAATTGCGCGAGCGCGTCACCAATCGCGTCCAACCGCTCAACATCTTTGACGGCGGCATCTGAAGTCGCTAGCACATCGGTCGCCCACGCCGACATTAGATTGTCCTCGGCGTGTACTCGCGCTTCCTGGGGAAAACGCCGTACGACTGCCGCGACTCCAGCCTTGTCGCCGGCCGCCGCAGCGTCGTTCAATTGAGTACGCGCCCGCTCCCAATCGAGCGTTGACACCGGGCTTTTCGCGGCGAGACGTTCTCTCGCCTCGACCGCCCAACGGGACTGACTATCCTGTTGAAGGAAATCGTTCCAAGCGTCTCGCGACGCAGTCGGTACATGCAGCAATTCGACCGCCAGCGCGCGATTCCATGCCGTAGTCGGATTCTTCGCGAGACTCCATGCGCGTTCTGCGGTGTCTGCGGCCAGTAATGCGTCCGTCTGATTTCCGGCCACCGCACGCTCGGAGAGAGATGCGGTGAGATCAGTGAGTAACGCGACGTCACTCGACTTTGCGATCGCACTGTGAAGGTCGGGCTCCCCAACTTGCGCCTGCAGTGCTTCCTCGAGCGCGGTGACGGCACCATCACGGTCATTGATCAGAACCGCCGCAACGCCGAAGGCATGGAGATTGTCGGGTGTCGGATCCTTTTGGGCGCGCTGTTTGAGAATCGCCCACTGGGCGACGAGACTGGTCTTGCCGGGATCGTGGTACGGATCGCCCGCGCCGCGATGCGCCGGCTCGAGAGGACGATAATCGCCGGTCCCGCTCAATCGTGCGTCTGTCGCGCGGTATGGAAGATCGTTCGCACTTGCGAATAATGACCGCAATTCGATGGAATGTCGTTCCGGATGAACGAATAAAGTCCTAATTGGCGTAATGAAAACTGCCACAATGACTGCGGCGGCAACCGCGAGCGGGATAAAGATTCGATTCCTGGACCAGCGGCGGACGGAATGCCGTTCCTCTGACTGATTGCGCGTCCACTCCCTCCCCCCCACCCACGCATCCCTACAGTCTGCACATTCGGCAAGGTGCTCCACCACTCTTTTCCTCGTCTCCTCGTCCAAACGCCCGTCGATGAATGCGGCGAGCGTTTCGTCTGAGGGGAATCCGGTGTGCTCCATCGGCGTCCTCATGGCGACAGGCGCCGCCTTTCGCTCCCGAAGTTCCCTTTCACTGGATCAGAGGGACTCGTGGGGGGATTTTCCCGCATTGAGATTTCTTGATCTCCATGAGTAAGTAAGTCTTCGACGATTTCGCGGGAGACGCCGGCGTGCTCCAGGGCGGTTCGGAGTTTGAACAGCAGCTTGTCGATCCTCTTGTAGGTTTTCTTTTGGTCGAGGTGGAGGTCGGCGGCGATGTCCGCGACTCTCCGGGCGTGCCAGAAGCGTAATTGGAGGATGAGGCGGTCTTCCGGATCGAACGTCGCGATCGCTTCGTCCAATGCGTGGGCGGCGGTGCGGGCGGTTTTCTCGCGGTCGCGGATCTCCAGAGTGTCTTCGGTCGTCACAGAGACTTCGGAGACTCCTTCGTCCGAGACGAGCATAGGTCGCGGTTGGCGGGGCGGGAGGCGCAGTTGGATCGCCTCGAGCTCGGCTAATGGGCGGTCGTCCAAACGGCGGGCGGCCTCGCTGAACGTGAGGCCGTCGCGGGTCATCAGCTTTTCGAGCGTAATGGCGGTTTCGCCGAGGCGTTTGGCTTCGGCAGAGGGGCGCCACTTTCCCCACTCCTTTACTCGGTACTGATAGAACAGCCGATGCATGACTGTCGTGAGGTACGTCGGGAAGGAGCTACGGCCTTCGAATTTGCGGATGATCTCGTAATTGCGCTCGATCAGGCTCAGCTTCACTTGTGAGCTGAACTCCTCGGCATCATCCATGTGATGACGGCGGCAGATGAACGCGGCGATCCGATCGATCGTCGTGACGTTCGCGAGGAACAGCTCTTCCGCGTTCATATCGTGAGCCGCCGTCCGTGACCTGAATTGCTGGAACGGCGACAGTGTAGCAGGAGTCTTGCGCTCGATACCCCCAGGGGGTATGATTGGCGCCGATGAGGAGAACGGAGCAGGCCCACGCCGTCGACCCCGATCTGAAGGACCAGGCATCTATTCGTCTCAAACGGATAGAGGGACAGATTCGCGGAATTCACCGGATGGTGTCCGAGGAGCGGTATTGCGCTGACGTGCTGATGCAGATCGCGGCCGTGCAGGAGTCGCTGCGCGCCGTCGCCCGCGTAATGCTGCGCAATCACCTCGAGCACTGTGCGACGGAGGCGATTCGATCGTCGGACGCGGCACGGCGCGAGCGGATGTACGACGAATTGACGGATCTCTTCGGAAAGCTCGTGAAATGACCGAAAAAGCAGTCGATCCGATTTGCGGCATGACCGTGAATCCGGAGAAGGCGCCGTCGAGCGTGCGAGACGGCGTCACGTATTACTTCTGTTGTCAGGGATGTAAGCGCGCGTTCGAAGCGGCGGATGAGGGGACAGGCGGGGCGCCTATCCTCCACGGGACTTACACCTGCCCGATGCATCCGGAAGTCGTGAGCGACAAGCCCGGCGCTTGTCCGATCTGCGGCATGGCGCTCGAGCCGCGCACCGCGTCGCTCGAAGATCAGCCGAACGAAGAGCTGATCGACATGCAGCGGCGATTGGTCGTCAGCGCAATCCTCACCGTCCCGTTGCTGATCGGCGCGATGAGCATGCGATTCAGTCCGGTGATCCAGTTCCTCTTCGCGACGCCGGTGGTCGTGTGGGGCGGCGCGCCATTCTTTGCGCGCGGATTCCAATCGCTGATCACGCAACATCTGAACATGTTCACGCTGATCGCGCTGGGGACCGGCACGTCGTACGCCTTCAGCGTCTACGCAACGTTTCTCGCGCGCGGCCTCGACCTCTATTACGAACCGGCCGCCGTCATCACCACGCTCGTCCTCCTCGGCCAAGTCCTCGAGCTCCGCGCGCGCGAGCGCACCTCGCACGCGATCAAAGCGCTCCTCGGGCTCACACCGAAGAGCGCTCGCGTGATCGAACATCTCGGACACGAGCGCGACGTCGACATTGCCGACATCACCGCCGGCATGCGCATCCGCGTTCGTCCCGGCGAGCGCATTCCGGTCGACGGCGTCGTCGACGAAGGCACGTGCACGATCGACGAGTCGATGATCACCGGAGAGCCGATGCCGGTCGAGAAATCGAAAGGAAGCAAAGTCACGGCGGGGACCGTGAACACGAACGGTTCGATCGTGATGCGCGCCGAGCGCGTCGGCGCCGACACGCTGCTTGCGCAGATCGTGCGGATGGTGAGCGAGGCGCAGCGCAGCCGCGCGCCGATTCAGCGACTGGCCGACGTCGTGTCGGGATGGTTCGTGCCCGCGGTGATCCTCGTCGCAGTGATCACGCTGATCGTCACGCACTCGATCGTGAACGCCGTCGCGGTCGTGATCATCGCTTGTCCGTGCGCGCTCGGATTGGCGACCCCGATGTCGGTGATGGTGGCGACGGGCCGCGGCGCGCTGGCGGGAATCCTCGTGAAGAATGCCGAGGCGCTCGAAGTGATGTCGAAGGTGGACGTGATCGTCGTCGACAAGACCGGCACGCTGACGGAGGGGAAGCCGAAGCTCGTCGCATTCGATGGGAGTGATGAAGCGCTTCGGCTGGCGGCGTCGGTCGAGCGATGGAGCGAGCATCCCCTCGCGAGTGCGATCGTCAGCGCAGCGAACGAGCGCGGTCTCGAGCTCGCGAATGCGACGAACGTCGAGACGATGCCGGGGCGCGGCGTGCGCGGTGTGGTGGATGGTCACGAAGTCGTCGTGGAACGTGTGGTGACGATCGACGGCGCGCCGTCGGGTGCATTCGTGTTCGATGATCCGATCAAGTCGTCGACGCCGGAAGCGTTGCAGTCGCTGCACGCGAAAGGGATTCGCGTGGTGATGCTCAGCGGCGACTCGCAGAGCAATGCGGAGAGAGTCGCCAAGCAGCTCGGCATCGACGAGGCGCACGGCGAGGTATTGCCGGCGGAGAAGGAATCGGTGGTGCGGCGGCTTCAGGGCGAAGGACACAAGATCGCGATGGCCGGCGATGGCGTCAACGATGCGCCGGCGCTGTCGCGCGCCGACGTCGGCATCGCCATGGGCACGGGCACCGACGTCGCCATCGAGAGCGCGGCGATCACGCTGTTGAAAGGCGATCTGCGCGGCATCGCCCGAGCACGCGCGTTGAGCGAGGCGATGATGCGGAACGTGAAGCAGAACCTTTTTCTCGCGTTCGTCTACAACGCGCTGGCGGTGCCGGCTGCGGCGGCCGGCTTGCTCAATCCGATGATTGCCAGCGCGGCGATGACGCTGTCGAGCGTCACGGTGATCGGGAATGCGTTGCGGCTGAAGCGGGCGCGGTTGTGAGGCGCTTGACACGATCCTGATTTAGACTTAGTCTAATCACCGTCATGGACGTCGCCGAGCGCCTCAGAGACCACGGCATCCAGCCTTCCGCGCAGCGGGTGGCGGTGGCGGAGTACGTTCTGCGCACCGACGAGCACCCGTCGGCCGACCTGGTCTGGAAGCGGGTGCGGCGGCGGTTTCCGTACATCTCGCGGGCCACGGTCTACAACACGCTCAACACGTTCGTGGAGAAGGGGCTGCTGAAGACGCTCAACCTCTCCGACGACAGCATCGTCTTCGATCCGAAGACCGAGACGCACCACCATTTCATCGACGAGAAGACCGGCCGCATCCACGACATCCCGTGGGACCAGGTGCAGGTCTGCAACATCGAGCGGCTGCGCGGGTTCGAGGTCCACGACTACCAGGTGGTGATCCGCGGCCGCAAGAAGTAGTTTTTTATTTACAACAGTCTTAGACGACGTCTAAGTATAGAAGGAGAATAAACGCAATGCTCAGTATCGGAGACAAGTTCCCGCAGTTCAGCCTCACCGCCAACGTTTCGCGCGAGAAGGGGAAGGAGTTCGAAACCATCTCCAGCAGCGACGTGGCCGGAAAGTGGCTCGTGTTCTACGCCTATCCGAAGGACTTCACGTTCATCTGCCCGACGGAGATCGTGGAGTTCGGAAAGCACACCAACGATTTCGCCGACCGCGACGCCGTCGTCCTCGGCGGCTCCACGGACAACGAGTACTCGCACCTGGCGTGGCGCAACGCGCACCCCGATCTCGCCGACCTGCCGACGCCGCTCGTGCACATCACGCCGAAGCTCGCGAACGACCTCGGCATCATCCATCCCGAAGCGGGCGTGGCGATGCGCGTGACGTACGTCGTCGATCCGAGCGGCATCATCCGCCACGTCAGCGCGAACGATCTCAGCGTCGGCCGCAACGTGAAGGAGTTTCTGCGCACGCTCGACGCGCTGCAGACCGACGAGCTCTGTCCCTGCAACTGGCAAAAGGGGCAGGACACGATCAAGGTGGCATGACCATGAGCGCCGTCGAAGTTCTGCGCGACACGATCAGCGAGCCTGCACGCGACACGAAGTTGAATCTGCAGGCGGTGATGCAGTCGGAGTCGCTCACGGCGGCGCAGCGGTGGGGAGTGGCGATCGCATCGGCGGTCGCCGCTCGTTCTCCCCGCCTGCGCGACGCGCTCATCGAGGACGCGCGTCTGAGCGCGATCGACGACAACGTGATCGACGATGCCCTCGCGGCGGCGTCACTGATGGCGATGAACAACGTCTTCTATCGCTTCCGGCACATGGTGGCGAAGGAGTCGTACACGCAGAAGCCGGCGCGTCTGCGGATGCAGCGCATCGCGAAGCCGGCATCGAACAAAGCGGACTTCGAGCTGTTCTGCCTCGCGGTCAGTGCGATCAATGGATGTGAGACCTGCATTCGCTCGCATGAAGAGGCGGTCGTTGCGGGCGGGTTGACTGAGGATCAGGTGCACGACGCGGTGCGGATTGCGGCGACGATGAACGCGGCGGCGGTCGCCGTCGCGTAAGCGCGCGCGACATTTGCACCATGCACAGCCGTGAAACGCCGTCGCGCGATCGGCGCGGAGCTTCTCGACGAAGGTGTGCATTTTCGCGTCTGGGCTCCGGCGCATGAGCGCGTCTCCGTCGTCATCGACGGACGCGCCTTGCTGCTCGAGCGCGAGCAAGGCGGCTATCACTCGGCGCTGATTCGCGACGCGCGCGCCGGTACGCGATACAAGTACCGGCTCGCCGACGGCGACTATCCCGATCCCGCGTCGCGATATCAGCCAGAGGGTCCGCACGGCGAGTCCGTGGTCGTCGATTCAACGTACGCATGGCGCGCCGAACCACCACGCATCGACGATCACATCATCAGCGAGGTTCACCTCGGAACGTTCACGCGCGAAGGAACGTACGCGGCGGCGATCGAAAAGCTGCCGCTCCTCGCGGACATCGGCATCAACACGATCGAAGTGATGCCTGTGAACGAGTTCGCCGGCCGATTCGGTTGGGGTTACGACGGCGTCGATCTCTGGGCGCCCACGAACATCTACGGCACGCCGGACGACTTCCGCCGCTTCATCGACTCCGCGCATGCGCTCGGCCTGGCAGTGATCCTCGACGTCGTCTACAACCACTTCGGACCCGACGGCTGCTACGTCGCGAAATTCGCCCCGCAGTTCTTCACGAAAAAGTACGGCAACGAGTGGGGCGAGGCGATCAACTTCGAAGAGGCCAGCGTCTGCGAGTTCTTCGCGGAGAACGCGGCGTACTGGATCGACGAGTTTCATCTCGACGGACTGCGCCTCGATGCGACGCAGGCGATCAACGTGATCGACGCGGTCGGGGACATCACCAAGCGCGCGCGCAGCGTCACCGATCGCGATGTCTACCTCTCCGTCGAGAACGAGCCGCAGGACGTGCGGCTGATCAAAGAGCTCGGCGTCGACGCGATGTGGAACGACGACTGGCATCACGCGGCGAGCGTCGCGCTCACCGGATTCCGCGAGGCGTACTACACGGACTACTACGGCCACGCGCGCGAGCTCGCGGCGATGGCGCGGCACGGCTTCCTCTATCAAGGTCAGTGGTACTCGTGGCAAAAACAGAATCGCGGCACGCCGTCGCACGACGTCGATCCGCATCGCTTCATCTGCTACTTACAAAATCACGATCAGATCGCGAACTCCGCGTACGGCCTGCGCATCGATCGCCTCGCCTCCCCACGGAGCGTTCGCGCTCTCACTGCCCTCCTCCTCCTCGGCGCGCACACGCCGCTGCTCTTTCAGGGACAGGAGTTCGCCTCGTCGTCGCCGTTCCTCTACTTCGCCGATCACAATCCGGAGCTCGCGCAGGCGGTCGCCAAAGGCCGCCGCGAATTCCTTTCGCAATTCCCGTCGATCTCGCACTTCATTCCGCCGCACGACGAGCGAACGTTCACCGACTGCAAGCTCGATTGGAGTGAGCGCGAGAAGAATCGCGATGTCGTGGAGTTTCATCGCGAGTTGATCCGGCTTCGCGCCACGATGCCGCGCACGCGGCCGGAAGTGGCGACGCTGACGCAACACGCGCTGGCGTTGCGGTGGTTCGATCCGCAGCGTTTGCTGGTCGTGAATTGGGGCGACGAGCCGATTCCGACGTCGGAGCCGTTGCTCGCACCGCCGGTTCATTCGGAGGGGCGGACGCCCTCGTCCGCCCGGCGCGGCGAAGCCGCGCTTTCGCGCGGCAGGGCGGACGAAGGCGTCCGCCCGTCCCAGTGGATTCGCGTATGGTCGTGCGACGGGGCGGAGCTCTTCACTTCTTCAGACGCGGATGTTTCGGATCGGAAAGATCGAGATCGCTCCACTTGATGCGATGCGGCTTGTGCGCACGCAATAATCCGAAAGAGAGGCGCTCGGCGAGTGCGGCGCGTCCGACGTGGAACTCCTTGACCACGAGATCCTTTCCAGCGCGCTCGGCGATGATCTCTTCGATGTGGCCGAGGTGCTTGCCGTTCTCGTCGACCACTTGGCGGCCGAGGAGCTGCTCGACGTTCACTTCCCGGGGATGTGTTGACGCAGCCATTTTTCCCACACCATCAAAGGTGAATTGATTCCATCGACATCGACCTCGATGTCGAATCCCACATCCGTCACTTTCTCCCACGGAATCCGATATCGCGGAGTCTTGCGGACGCCGAGGCGTTTGCCGATTGCAACGGCGAGACGCGCCCAGCGCTCGCTCACGCGCGCCGCGACGACCGCAAACCCCGACTCGATCGCTGCGACGCGCGGCGGTTGATCGTCGCGCAGCTCGAGGATGATGCCGTCGACACGGCCGGCTTTCACTTTCTTGCGATCGAGAAGTTGCTTGTCGAGGAGATCGTTCACGAGCTTCATCAACTCCCTCCCATGATCTCGAGCGGGATGGTGACGATGGCGACGATCGACGTGAGCACGATGGTGAAGACGACTACCGTGTTTCCGATCGGGCCGTTCGTATGTTTGCCGACGTAGTGCTCGTCGTTCATCAAGACGATGAACGGAATCACCGTCAGCGGCAGCACGACCGCGGTCAGCGCCATCGTCAGCATCGTCAGCTTCAGCGGATCGATGCCGGTCAACATCAAGATCGTGCCGACGATTAGCATGATCGTGTACGTCAGCGCGAATCGCGCTTCCTGCTTCGGCTTCTTGTCCTCTCCCCAATTCCATCCGAGCGCCTGGGCCAACTCGTACGCGGTGGCGAGGCTGATCTCGCACGCGGCGCCGAGACAGCAGATGCCGAGGATGATCGCGAAGAGCGGGATGCCCCACTTGCCGAGCGTCGGCACGAGCACGAACGCGATCTGCTCGTACTTGTCGATCTGAATGTGGAGCGGATGAAAGACCATCGCGCTGCAGATGATCACCGTCAGCGCGATCGCCGCGCCGAAGCCCATGCCGATGAGCGAGGTGACGCGATTCATCGTCAGACTCTTCTCGTCCCACTTCTCTTCGATCGCGCCGGACGAATAGAAGTGAAACATGTACGGACTGACGTTCGCGCCGATGATGCTGATGGCGAGGAACCAGTAGTGCGCCGCATCGTCTCGCGGAAGTGATGGGACGAAGCCGCGCGCGACGTCGTGCAGCGGCGGATGCGACTTCACCGCCGCGACGATGAACGCGATCGCGAACATGCCGAGTCCCGCCGTCGAGTATTCGATGATGTTGAGCGTGCTGAGCCAGATCAGAAGCCACATCACGATCGCGGCGGGAATCGCCCAGACCATGATCGGGTAGCCGGTGAGCAGTTTGATGGCGAACGCGACGCCGCCGATCTCGGCGCCGACGAGCAACATGTTGACGATGATGTCGGCCGTGCGCGGAACGACGCTGAACGGAAATCCGAAGCGCTCGCGCACTGCGCCGGAGAGCGAATGCTTCGAGACGGCGGCGTGGCGGCCGGTCATCTCGATGAGGAAGATGAGACAGACGGCGCCGAGGAGGAGCGCCCAGATGAGCGAGAAACGAAACGAGGCTCCTGCTTGCGCGCTCGTGGCCATCGTTCCGACTTCGAGGAAGCCACCGATCGCAGTGAGAATCCCGAGCGCGATCTGCCCGATGTTCTTCATTTCATTTTGTGCGCGGTGTCGAGCGCCGCTTTGACGTCAGCGTTGTCCTGCGGCAATTTCGAAAGCTCGTCTTGCGCGACGTCGACGACCTGTTTCACGTAGGTGCGCGAGACTTCGTGTTTCGAAACGAGTTGCAGCGTGGCGTTCCACGAGCGCGCTGTCTTTCCGGGATCTTTGTCGCCGCAAGCGAGGAGAAGGAGAAAGATGAGGCGTAAACCGCGCGTCATCCAGCAATCCTCAAGTTGTTCTGCACCTCGCGCACGCCCGCAATGCGCTCGACCAAATCCTCGGCACGCCTCTTCTGATTGCGATCGGCGACCTCGCCACTCAGCGTCACGATACCGGCGCCGACGTTCACTTCGACCTCCGTGGCGTCGACGTAATCGTCGTCGGTCAACAACTCACATACGTCTTCGCGAATGCGTTCGTCGGAGCGCTGGTAGTTCTTCGGGCCGCGTCCGCGGTACGACTCTTCGCGCGTGCGGTTGTAGTCGTCGCGAAAGTCGTAGTCGTCGCGCGCGCGGGAGTATCCACCGCGCATGAATCCCTCCCCCTCGTACCCGAACATGCCGCGGTTCTCGTTCATGACACCCTCCGCAGACACACGGAGCAAATTCAGTGCGCGACTGCGGGGACGCGCGCGAGCGGCAGCGTGACGATGAATCGCGCGCCTTTGCCGAGCCCTTCGCTTTCGGCGGCGATGTCGCCGTGATGAAGCTCGACGATGTGCCGCGCGATGGCCAGTCCGAGGCCGAGGCCGCTGCGTTTGGCGCCTTCGGCCTGGCGGAGACGATCGAACACGTACGGAAGAAACGACGGATCGATGCCTTCGCCCTGATCGGTGACGGTGATGCGCGCTCTCGAGTCGACGCAATCGAGCCGCAGCTCGACCTTGCGTCCGGGCGGCGTGAACTTGATCGCATTCGACAGCAGATTGCCGATCACCTGCTGCAATCGATTCGGATCGGCTTCGACGAGGTCGTCTTCATTCTCCGTCTCGATCTGCGCGGTGAGCGCAACGTCGTTCTCTTGCGCCAGCGGACGCGCCGTCGTCAGCGCCGCATCGATCACCTCGGACAAACGCGTCGGATGGAGATCGACCTGGAACTTGCCGAGGATGATGCGCGAGACGTCGAGCATGTCGTCGATGAGCCGGGCCTGCAATCGCGCGCTCGTCTCGATCGTCTCCAGCGCTTCATCGAGCTCCTCCTGCGAGTAGCCGCCGATGCGAAGGAACTGCACCCATCCGAGAATCGACGTCATCGGCGTGCGCAGCTCGTGCGACAGCGTGGCGAGGAAGTTGTCTTTCGCGCGATTCTGCGCTTCCGCTTCGCGATAGCGGCGCTCCGCTTCGGCGGTCGCGGCGGCAGCGCGGCGCTCGGTGACGTCGCGGAACGTGAGCACGGCGCCGAGAACTCTGCCATCCGCTTCGCGCATCGGCGAGGCGCAGTACTCGGCGGGGAAGCTCGTGCCGTCGTCGCGGAAGAACGTCGCTTCGTTCTGTTCGCGTGTGAAGTCGCCGTGCAGGACTGCGTACAACGAACACGATGCGGGCTCGCACGTCGTCACGCCGGGATACTGAGGATGAATGATCGAGTGGACATCGTGGGCGACGATCTCTTCGGCGAAGCGTCCGAACATGCGCGCCGCCGCGGGATTCGCGAACGTGGCGACGCCTTTGAGATCGATGCCGATGACGCCTTCCGCCGCGGCGTTGAGAATCAGCTCGTTCTGCTTGATGACGCGCGCGAGCTCCTGCGCCTGCTTCTTCAGCTTCTCGCGCTGGCGGAAGAGTTGAACGAAGACGTTGACCTTCGAGCGCAGGATCTCGGGATGGAAAGGCTTGAAGATGTAGTCGACGGCGCCGAGCTCATAGCCGCGAAAAACGTTCGTCTCGCTGCGCGACATTGCGGTCAGAAAGATGATGGGCGTGTCGCGCGAGCGCTCTCTTTCGCGAATCAACGTCGCGGTCTCGAAGCCGTCGAGATCGGGCATCTGCACGTCGAGGAGGATGACGGCGAACTCGTGGTCGAGAAGCTCCTTGAGCGCGCGCGTGCCGCTGCCGGCGCGCACGAGGTTCTGCCCCATCTCGCCGAGAATCGACTCCAGCGCGAGAAGGTTGGCCGGCTGGTCGTCAACCAGCAATATGTTGACCTTTTCTTCAGCCGATTCCATTACCTTCCCGGAACACAAAGCTCGATGAGAAACGGTCCGATGCGATCGAGAGGCAAGATCCGATCCACGCGTGCCTTCGCGATTGCCGCCTCAGGCATCGCCGGCGCCTCGGCCGTTTTCGGGTCCTGCACGACGACGAATCCGCCGTTGCGTTTGATGCGCGCGGCGCCACGCGCGCCGTCTTCGTTCGCGCCGGTGAGGACGACGCCGATGAGCCGCTCGCGGTACGCGTCCGCGGCGGACTCGAACAGCACGTCGACCGACGGCCGCGCGTAAACGACCGCGTCATCGACGGACAAGCTGAAGCTCCCCTCCTCCACGAGCAGGTGATAGTTCGCCGGCGCGAGGTAGACGTGACCCGGCTTGATGTACTGCTTGTCTTCGACGTCGACCACTTTGAGCTTCGTCCGCTGCCGGAAAAAGGACGGCAGAGCTTCGTTCGACGTGCGATAACGATGCTGCACGACGGCGATCGGCGTCGCGAAATCGGCGGGCATCGGCGCGAGGATCGTCTCCAGCGCGTGCATGCCGCCGAGCGAACAGCCGATGACGATGAGATCGTAGTGATGCTTCACCGTATCCTTCTGTACAGCTTCTCCTCCCCATCCAGCTCCTCATAGTTCTCGGCCACCGACGTGTACCTCACCGTCTCCTTCTTCCCGAGCCCGAGGACGCCGAACATCTCGAGGCTGTTGAGGAAGAGCTGCATCACGCGCTCCTGCAGCGTGTTGTTGAAGTAGATGAGGACGTTCCTGCAGAAGATGACGTTGAAGTGATTGAACGACGCGTCGGTGACGAGGTTGTGTTGCGCGAAGACGACGCTGTCGCGCAGCGACGGACGGAAGATCGCGTAGTCGTAGCGCGCGGTGTAGTAGTCGGAGAACGTTCCGGTGCCGCCGGCGGCGATGTAGTTCGCGGTGTTCTCCTGCATCGTGGCGATCGGAAAGATGCCGCTCTTCGCTTTCTGCAGCACGGCTTCGTTGATGTCGGTCGCGTAGATCCGGCAGCGGTCGTAGAGTCCTTCCTCGTGTAGAAGAATTGACATCGAGTAGACCTCTTCCCCCGTCGAACAGCCGGCGTGCCAGATGCGGACGAACGGATACGTCCGCAACAGCGGCACCACCTTCTGCCGGAACGAGAGATAGAACGTCGGATCGCGAAACATCGCGGTCGTGTTGATGGAGAGATCGAGCAGCAACCGCTCCATGCACTGCGAGTCATGCAGCACTTTCTCGGTCAGACCGGAGATCGTCGTGAGCCCCTCGGCATAAATCCGCTTCCACACGCGACGCCGAAGCGAAGGAATGGAGTAGTCGCGAAAGTCGAAGCCGTAGTGACGGAAGATGCCTTCCGTCAAAAGTTTGATCTCGATGCGTTCGAGATCGTGCTTGCCGGATTCGTCGGCGGATAGGGAGCCAATCAATCATCGGCAGGCTCAGCAAACGCCGCGCCTAGCGTGCACACTGCTTTGTCGCGGCTTCGTCCAATTTTGAGTTCGATCGGGAGAACGTTAATATGGCTCCGTCCGCCAACATTTACATCAGGCAGTCCATCCCATCGGATCACGGCCGTCCGCCACGCGAGGAGGAACAAAGATTGCGTTTTGGTGAGGTGTTGAGGCAGAGACCTGTCACCGAGCAAGTGTTAGTCAAGGCCAAACTCGCGCTTTTGGAGCGAGATGCCGTCGGCGAGCAGGCAGTCAGAAATATCCACGACGAGAGCCTTGTCGAAGAAACGCTTTGGACAATCCTCATTGACGAATTACTCGCTTGCACCTCCGATCGGGACATAATCAGCGATACCATTAGACAGGTGATGCGACTCGACCAGCTGAGCGGCCCCAAAGCAACATACCGACCGGCGACACTGTTTGGTCGAGCGACCACGCCAGAGGAACTCGCACGAACGTTCAAAACGAACGGTCATTTCGGATCCGAAGCTGCCGCCAGCGCAAACATTCGTCATTACCGATCGCGCGGTCTGGCAACGGTTCGGACGGCATGGCGCGATTACAAATTGGGGACTTATGTCATGTGGGCGACATTTGACGCGGCAGGCGGCCGACCCTTCGAAAAGCTCCCGCGCGCAGCCGATGCTTTGAGGGCGATACTCGGTCTGCCAAAAATTGATCGCGGACGTCCATTATTGTTGCTCGAATACGTTCTCCCGCCCTTCATCGCTGCCCGAATACCTCGCGTTGTTGAGGCCTATTCAGGCGACAACTGGGTTCACTACTTCCATCCAACTCGCGAAGAGGATCTCGATCGAGGCCATGGCCGAACTTACGTCTGGGATGAGGTCGCCGAAGCTGGAGGAACAGGAGTTCCGGAAGTCGTGCATGCGCCGGTCAGGGCCGATGCCCTCGCTGCGGATGTGGATGAAATTTCATGACCGGCATGGACACCGTACCTTCGCTCAAGAATACTCTCGAGAATCTGTCCACCGAGCAATTGGAGAATTGGGTCCGAGGGCGACTACGAGGCCACGACCCGATTGCTCGCGACTATCAAAGCGAACCGTCGTACCTTCTTATTGCAAGAATGTACACACATCTCTCGCGCAACGCGCGTGAAGATCTACGGCTTGCGGTTCTGCGTATGGTCGATGAAGTTGGCCAGAGTAACGACGAGTGGGACGAGCCGGCTATAATCTCCCTGCTTCAAGTGACGGACCCGATACTCCGAGGAAGCGCTGAGCACCACGAAGCTTTGGGCAGCCTCGTCGGTGTGACTCTGCGGCATCGCAAACAAACTGTCAGATTTGCTGCAGCACAAGCACTGGTCGCCTTGGGTTATATGGACACGCCGCGCTTCTGGATTGACCTTCACGCTCGTGAAGGTAAAACCTTCGCGCCGGTAATCATCGAGGCGCTAGCACGTACGTCGTTCCAGTCTCTGCCTGTATGGATGATTTCGGTCATACCTGATGATACAGTCGAGAGCGCATTCTTCGGATTATTGCCATTCCTAATAGAACTCCGTGGCGCCGAAGCGGTGGCCCACATCATTGGCCAGATTGATTTCAAGTTATCGCCAAACGGTCGCGCCCGCGTTAGGGAATTTTCTGATTCAGAAAAACTCATCACGCCGACATACGAGTACTTTCGAGCGCTTCCGGCCACGTTCGATGCGATGGCCCAGATACTAGCTGCCGGTGACGACCTCAGAACCACGCGACAGCCACTCGCGTTCGGTCGCGCACTGCGGCGTTTACGACGCTTTCTTCGTCGCGAAACGGATCTTCGCTCAATTCCATCGCTGTTGGCTCTGGAAGTTTGGAGTCGATACACCGAAACGATCGCAGCGATGCTCTTGTCGCCTCTCCTTCGGAACGTCGGTCTTGCCGAACTTCGATCCGCTTTGCGAGAAGTTGGTGCAGAGGATGTAATCGAGCTCTTTTCTCCCGACGCCTCCCTTCCATTGGACGACGCGGCAAAGACCTCGGTGGTCATGGAGCTCGCGCTTGATCCTCGTAAACGCGAAGCTACTCGGAACCTCCTATCGCAGGCTGAGGAACTTGCACGAGATCCAGATTTTGAATCATTGCAGCCGGCGGTTTAAGTGTCGGAAACCTACGAATCTCAACGTCCGTCAGTCGATCGCGCGCGACTAACGTCCTTCGCGGAGGCGCTCGCGCAGGCGCTCTTCGATAGGGCAATCGAGCGAGACCGCGCAATTATTTACTATCACGACACTCAGGTCATAGTCGGGATGATCTTCGGTAGCGCGATCAAATATCCCGATGAGAAGGCCGATCTCGTCCGAGCTCTTCTCGCTGCGGGCTACCTTGGAGTCGTAAACATTCTGAGACCGCATGCAGCTGAGCTTCATTCCGTAATCACTCGTGAAATGCAGTCCCCGCGCATAGCGCTTTCGACTTTTGATTCTAAACAAGACATCAAGGGCGAACCGGTCTGGAATTACGTTCGCCGAATGAGGTCAATACTAACGGACCCAAGCACCGATCGGATTTCGTCGTTTCTGCGGGCACTTCGCGACACCGGAACCGAGGCGTTCGTCGCATTTGAGTTAACGACCGGCACCTGGCTGGATCGTTTGCGGCGGCTAAATAAGAATGTTCTCCGTTTCGAGCATATGGGTGCAGACGTAATCGGTGTCCTGCGCACGCCACAAATGTGGCAACTACACGATCGAATGAATTCATATCGCCGACCAATCAGACCCGACGTGGCCGTCAATAACGTAACAGACGCGGCTGCACTCGCAACGTTGCAACAGCTCATGCTGGACTCGGAGCATGAGAGTACAGTACCGGTAGTGCGCTTTCATACAACAAGTGCCGCGCTGCTTCGACTGCTCGAAGAGCGGCGACCCGAGTTTTCATATCACCTGCCCTCCATTTGGAAGCGTGAAGCGCGCTGGAACGCCGGATCGGTCTTTCGCACGACTGAATACTTCGTCCTAAGGGCTAGCTTTGAGGCACTCGCTTTCCCTATGCGTGGAACGGTTGACGTCGCCTCTCACTCGCCTGCACCCGCGCCCTCCGTCTCGCTGGGGGAACTAGAGCGCGTGTGGCGTGAACTTACTGATGCCCTTAGCCAAGATGACGACACCCTCACCCGTGAGGTTGAGCAGCGTATCACGATAGGCGAGCGACCTCTGCGGGAGGTCATTATTGATCTTGAGCGCGCGTCCTTTACGGAACAGCTTTTCAGTCGATACAACGTGCCCGGTGCTCTCAGCGACCTTCTCACTGACGCACTTAACTTGATCAATCAGGATCCCGTCGCTGCGCGGTCGGAAGTGCGTCGTCAAATCGCGTTGCAGGCGCACGAAATGACAGAAGAGCTTGAACGGCAGCTCGCCGGCCTACAACCATGGCTGGATCTCCTCCGGGCCATTCGACACAGCGTTAGTAAACTTCACCGACCGCTTGGTAACTTTGATGTTTCTGATGCCCGGCGCGATCTAGGGATTATTCGCTGGTCACCAAGGGTGACGAAAGAGGACCTAGATTTCGCAGCGAGCAAAACGAAAGAACTTTTTTCGCCAGTTCAGCGACAATCCGTATTGGCTATGTCCGATCTTGCTGAGCAGGCGTTACGACCGGCCTCGGAGTCGCAGTGTACATCGGTCTGTAGCGTTCTATGGAGCCTCGGCCTGTTTAGACATGTCATTGATACGATTAATCGTTATCAGAACGCGAGCTCTGGCAGTTTACCTACAGAACTCATGATTATGCGGACTGCGGCGCGTCTCAGATCGGGGGATCAGGATTTCAGCCGTGTTGAAAAGAAGAGTCATCTCGACTTTCTCGAGCGGCTCGTCCAGGAAGTAGCTCCGGCGTCGGGATATCTTTATCTTGGGCTCGCTTATGTCAGCTACTACGTTGCCGAGTCCGAAGATGCGGTCGAGGAGACAGGTCTTTCCCTTCGTCACACATGGTCGGCTAAGAGTTTTGAATGGGGAGAAATGGCAGCGCAGCTGTTAAATGGCGACGGCCTAGGCCGTGCGTTTGCCATTAATCATTGCGCATACGTCGGTGCCACTTACAACCTTGAACAGGACAGGACAGAGCATTATTTATCAGTGCTTCGTGAATTACGCGAGGATGCAACTCTATGGCATTACCGGTTCGCAGACACAATCGCTAGCGCGGCATACGCTCGAGCATACGATAAATGGCTTCAGTTAACGAGGCTTGGAGACTGGGAGGCTACTCAAGACTTAGTCAGCAGCGCGTGTCGCGACGCAGTCGAAGCAAGTGACTTTCTCGCGACGGCATTCCCTTACTTTGGAGATCCCGAAATCCCTCGACATGGTAACGAGCTAAAACGTCTGATGTTACGTCTAGGCTGTAAGGACCTGAACACCCACAGCCATGATCATGACATTGCGACTCCTGAACTACCTATACAGCCACACTCTTAACAGCGAGACCAGTTGCTGGGCATCGATCGGTTTCGTGATGTAGTCGCTCGCTCCGGCTTCCATGCACTTTTCGCGATCGCCTTTCATTGCTTTCGCCGTCAGGGCGATCATCGGGAGGTTCTTGAACTCGTCCATTTCGCGGATGCGGCGCATCGCTTCGTAGCCGTCCATCTCCGGCATCATCACGTCCATGAGGACGACGTCGATCTCGTCCTTGTGGTTCTGCAGTTGGACGAGGCCTTCGGCGCCGCTCTCGGCGTACAGCACCTTCATCTTGTGGCGCTCGAGGAGGCTGGTGAGCGCGTAGATGTTGCGCATGTCGTCGTCGACGACGAGTGCGGTTCTGCCGGCCAGCACCGGATCGGATTCATGGAGTTGCTCCAGAATCTGGCGCTTGCTCTCCGGCAAATTCGCTTCTACGCGATGGAGGAAGAGTGCGGTCTCATCGAGCAGACGTTCGGGCGAGCGAACGTCCTTGACGATGATCGCGTCGGCCATCCGCTTGAGATCCGACTCCTCTTTGCGCGACAGCTCGCGGCCGGTGTAGAC
>Ga0075425_100001245_pt1 | contig 24802 bp, 22 predicted proteins | sample SoiMethybrSBSTD4_FD_75300 | JGI IMG/M metagenome (GOLD analysis project Ga0075425, IMG submission 75300) | Bulk soil microbial communities from a Populus tree surrounding site in Tennessee, USA - Soil MetaG P. TD hybrid SBSTD4 | ecosystem: Environmental > Terrestrial > Soil > Tree plantation...
AGCGGCGCAAGGTCTACGGACTACACGCGGTCAAGTCGTAGGTGCAGGTGCCCAGCTTTGCCCGTACCGGCGCCGCACCTTCCAGATCCGTTCCATACGAGCCGGATCCGCCTCAGCTCGCGTCAGCCACGGCAACAAGAAAGCCCAGGAACCCGCACGGCCCCTGGGCTTTTCCTGGTGGAGCGTACCGGGATCGAACCGGTGACCTCCGGCTTGCAAACGCGGTCTACCCTGCCACCTAGTGCCGCGTGATGCCGCGGAAACGGCGTAGTGGAGCCGAATCCGAGCGTCGCGACTGACGCCACGCGGAACGCTGTAGCGCCCCTGCGGGGGACCGACGCTTGCAAAGCGCTTGCACCAATGGGGCCGCCACCCCTTGGGATGGTGCGGCGGCGAGCCGTGAAGCCCGCCGCCGCGCAAGAGAGGCGCATGAGTTGACGTGTATTAGTGCCGAGTCTTACAGTGGCGGGGTCAACCGGGAGGGAGGCGTACTATGCGCGCGACAGGGGTTCGTTCGAGGTCGTGGCTGTTCGTCTCGGTGGTTGCCCTCGCGACTGCGCTCGCGCTCGGCGTGGCCCCGTCCGCCCAGGCGGCGAACATCGCTCCGAATCCGGGTTTCGAGACCGGGGGACCGGGTTGCGACCCAGGGCCGTGTCAGTGGAGCGCGTTTGTCAACTCCACGATCCTTCGAGACCCGGTCGGACCACACAGCGGCGCGTCCAGCATCCGTCTTACCTCCACGGGCACGCAGACAATCGTGTGGGTCCGCAGCGACTGTGTTGCGGCCACCGCGGGCACGTACAACATGGCGATCTTCTACAAGGTGGACGCTGGCCAAGCCGTGCCGCCCACCAACCTCCAGTTCCAACCCACTTTCTACTCGGGTGTCGGCTGTTCGGTTACACAGACTGCGGGCGGGGGGACGTTCACAGACTCGCCGGTCAACGACGGGATGTGGCATTACGCCACCGGTCAGGCGACGGCACCCGCCGGGACGCAGTCCGCCGTCATGAGCCTTGTTTTCCACTGCGGCGTGCCGCCTTTTGTCACCTGCCCGAACACGTCCACGGCCAGCTTCGACGATGCGGTCATCGACACCAGCCCGCTCGCCGCGGCGATTGTATCTCTGTCGGCGAGGCGGTCATCCAAGGGCGTCCTCGTCCGCTGGCGCACCGGCACGGAGGCGAACGAACTGGGCTTCAACGTGTACCGGCAGCAGGGCCGTAGGCGGGTACGGGTCAACCGACGCCTGCTACCGGCAATCGGTGGCGTCGCGGGCACGTCGTACGCGTTCACGGACCGCCGAGCGCCGAGACACCGCGCGCTTCGGTACTGGCTGCAGGACGTCGAGCTGACCGGCGCCCGAACCTGGCACGGGCCGGTGCGCGTCGCGGCGTCCTAGGACGGAGAGCGGCCGGGGCTCGGGGTCGGTCGCCCGCCAACCGGTTGGGTCAACAAGGCCACCCGGCCTAGCCCGTTTGAGCGACACGCGGGCCGCTAGCGGGCCGCGCTACCTCGTCTGGCTCTTCGGACGTCTCGACCTTGAACGCACCGGCGAGACGGCGGGCCGGATCGCCCTGGCTCTTGTGATGCAAGTACCTGGTGGTCGTCCGCTGGTCGGCGTGGCCCATCCACGCCTGCAACTCGACGACCGAGTACGCGGTGTTCACGGCCAGGCTGCCGAAGGTGTGACGGAGGTCGTGGAATCGCAGCGGACGCGCCTTCGCCCGCTTTTGTGCGCTCGCGTACCGCCGGGAGAGCGCGCGCCCGTCCACGTAGCCGCCGCGGTCGCCCACGAAGACGAGGTCGTCCGGGTCGGTCCCCTCGGCCCGTTGGCTCAGGCGGGCGAGCGCCTGCGCGACGTCCGGGACCATCGGGACGACGCGGCTCGTCCGCCCCTTCGGCGTTCCCAGGCGTCCGCAGGTGTACGACCGCTCGACGCATCCGCGCTCTGTTTCAACGGCGGGACGACCGGAGTTGTGAGCAATGCACGAAGGGCGTGCCAATGCGCAAGGGCCAGAGGTACTGCTCGACGAAGTGTCGCGTCGCGGCCCACCGCGCCGCCAAGGTACGGGCGCTTATGGACCAGGCCCTGCGCGGCAGCGTCAGCGCCTGAGTCGTGCCCGATCAGATTCGCAGTGACGTCAGAATCCCGACGATCCCGGCTCTCCCGTTCGCCCGTCTTCTGTTGCCCCCTGCGTTGCCCCAACGCCCCGAGCCTCGGAGCCCTGAACACGAAATGCGCCGATTAGCAGGACAGTCTGAGTGGGCCGCGCAGGACTCGAACCTGCAACCTTGGGATTAAGAGTCCCCTGCTCTGCCAGTTGAGCTAGCGGCCCGGGACACACACGCCACGCGTGCGCATCTAGCGCGATCCGTACTGTAGCGAGCCGATGAAGGTCCTCTCGGTGGTCGGCAACCGGCCGCAATTCGTCAAGTCCGCCCCGCTCTCCGTCGCCCTGCGCGAGCACGGGATCAACGAGGTGCTGCTGCACACCGGCCAGCACTACGACCCCGAGCTCTCGCAGATCTTCTTCGAGGAGCTCGGCGTGCTCGAGCCCTCGTACCGCCTCGAGGTCGGCGATCTGCCGCGCGACGAGATGCTCGCGAGAATGCAGCCCGGCATCGCCGAGGCGATCGCCGGCGAGCAGCCTGACTGGGTGGTCGTCTTCGGGGACACGAACTCGACACTCGCCGGCGCCCGCGCCGCCGCGCAGGCCGGCTTCCCGCTCGCACACGTCGAGTCCGGCATGCGAAGCGGGGACTGGTCGATGCCCGAGGAGCACAACCGCGCCGAGACCGACCGGCTGTCGCAGCTCCTCCTCTGCTCGGACGAGCGCGCGGCCCGGACGCTCGCCGACGAGGGCGTCCACGGCACTGCGGAGGTCGTCGGCGACGTGATGGCCGATGCCTGCTTCCGACTGACGCCGATCGCGCGCGAGCGTTCGCGGCTCCTTACCGACCTGGCGTTGCAACCGCGCGCATACGTCACGGTCACCGTGCATCGCGAGGCCAACGTTGCGCCGTCCCGCCTCACCCACGTCCTGGCCGCGCTCGGAGAGCTCCGCGAGCCGGTCGTCTTCCCAGCGCACCCGCGAACCGCCGGCGCCATTCGCACCAACCGGCTTCCGGTTGCCGAGAACATCAGGCTGCTGCCGTCGCTCGGCTACCTCGACTTCGCCGCCCTGGCGTCACAGGCCCGCGTCATTGTCACGGACTCGGGCGGACTGCAGAAGGAGGCGTACTGGTACGGCGTTCCCTGCGTGACCCTGCGCCCCTCGACCGAGTGGGTCGACACGCTCGAGGTCGGCGCGAACGTCCTCGTCGACGCCGATCCGGCCCGGATCGTCGCGGCCGCCGCGACAGCGACGATGCCGCCCGACCCGCCGCCGCTCTACGGCGACGGACACGCCGCGGACCGGATCGCGGATGCCCTCGCTAGGCTTGCGCCGCGATGATCCGCGTCGGTCTCACGGGGCTGGGCTACTGGGGCCCGAACCTCGCCCGCAACTTCGACGACCTCGCCGACTTGCGCTGGCTCTGCGACCTGTCGCCCGAGCAGCGTGAGCGCTACGCCCGGCGGTTTCCGGCAGCGCGCCTGACCGGCGACTTCGACGAGCTACTCGCCGACCCGGAACTGGACGCGGTCGTGGTCGCGACGCCCGTGGTCACCCACTTCGAGCTCGCGAAGCGCGCCCTGCTCGCCGGAAAGCACGTCTTCGTCGAGAAGCCGCCGGCGGTCGCGGGAGCGGAGGCGGACGAGCTCGTCTCGCTCGCCGAGGAGCGCGACCTCGTCCTGCTCCCGGGCCACCTCCTGCTCTACCACCCGGGCGTTCGTAAGCTGAAGGAGATCGTCGACTCGGGCGCGCTCGGCGAGGTGCTCTATCTCTACGGGAACCGGCAGAACCTCGGCCAGATCCGCAAGGACGAGAACGCGCTCTGGTCGCTGGGCGTCCACGACCTCTCCGTCATCCTCCACGTGATCGGGGACGAGCCTTCACACGTCTGGGCACGCGGCGAGTCGTTCCTGAATCCGGGCGTCGAGGACGTCGTCTTCTGTTACCTGCGCTTCCCGTCGGGTGCGATCGCGCATATGCACCTCTCGTGGCTCGACCCGCACAAGATGCGGAAGATGACGGTCGTCGGACGCGAGCGGATGGCCGTCTTCGACGACATGGAGCTCGAGCGCAAGCTGACCGTGTACGAGAAGGCGCCCGAGCAGCCGGCCGAGACCTACGGCGAATGGCGGACGCGCACGGGCGACATCCACAGCCCCAAGATCCCTAACGACGAGCCGCTCAGGCTCGAGGTCCAGCACTTCCTCTCGCTCGTGGAAGGTGCCGGCGACCGCTTCGAAGGCGCGCGGGCAGGCGCGACCGTCGTGCGAACGCTCGAGGCACTACAGGAGTCGCTCGTCAAGGAAGAGAAGGCGCTGGCGCCCGGCGAAGCCTGAGACGGCCGTTAGAGCGCCGGCTTCGGCTTTGGCTTCCGTCCCGAGGTCTTCGAGATCGAGAGCGAGTAGGCACCGGAGCCGGGTGCCGTGATGCGGACCTCCAGGTAGTACTGGCCCGCCTTCCGCACGCGATATGCCGAGATCTGCTGGCGGCTGCCGGGCGAGGTCGACCGGGCGGCGAGCCTCCGCCCCTTCCCGACGGGGCCGAGGACAGTCCGCGTCCCGGGCTTCCAGAGCAGCAGCCCGACCGACGAGCGCGCAGGCCCCCTGAGCATGGCCCGGAACCGCTGTCCGCGGCGGAGCTTGATGCGGTAGACGTCGCTCTGGTCGTCCCAGAAGTCGAGAGTCGCCGTCAGCGTGCCGCGGCGCCACTTCAGCGGCCAGGCAGCCCCGGCGGCGTTGTCGTTCGACTCGTAGTGGTCCGGCCGGGGCATCACGCCGGCGAGAACGCGGCCGACGGCCGTGTCCACCGAGAGCCTCCCCCACCCGGTCAGGCGGTCGCGACCGCCCGAGCACGCGTGGCAGCCGCTCGCGGGGCCCATGTCCTGCGCAGAGCGTTCGAGGACGTACTCGACCTGGTCCGGGGTCAGGCTCGGCTTGACCGCAAAGAGCAGCGCGGCGGCCCCCGTGACGAGCGGCGCGGCGAACGACGTTCCCGCGGCGTGGCGGAACTCGGACGGGCCGCAGTCCGAGTAGCCGACGTTCGCGCAACTCGCCTTCGTCCCCTGCATGCCACGCGGGAGCGTCGAGTAGATGTCGTCGCCGGGTGCGGTGACGTCGTTGTAGATCATGTCGCGGTTCGAGAACTCAGGCACCGATCCGACCCGCGAGATGGCGCTTACCCCGAGAACGTGCGGGAGCGCGGCCGGATAACCCGCGAAGTTCCAGGGCGAGTGCGGCGCCTGATCGCTGTTCCCGACCGCAGCGACGACCAGCGCGCCATGGCGGCGGGCATAGGCAACCGCGCTCGCCTCGAGCGGTGAATACGTGTCCTCCTGGAGCTTGAACGGATCGCGGACGCCCGCCAGGCTCAGGTTGATCACCTTCGCGCCGCGGTCCGCGGCCCAGCGGAGCGCGCGGGCCTCGGCTTCCAGGGGAATGGAGCCGTCGGACCGGGCGATCTTCGCGATCAGCAGCTGTGCCGGGAAGGCGATCCCTGAGATACCGACGCCGTTCCCGGTCGCGGCGGCGATCTCGCCGGCGACGAACGTCCCGTGTCCGCGACGGTCCTCGTACGCCGAGCCTCCGATGAAGCTTCGCGCGGCGACGATGCGTCCCTTGAACTCCGGATGGCCGCCGTCGATGCCGGAGTCGAGCACGGCGACGGTCGGGCCCGCGAGCGACGGGAGGTCGGGCCAGGCGTCGAACGCCTGGATCTGGGCGAGATACCACTGCCGGTTGTAAAGCGGGTCGTTGGGAACGAAGGCGAGCCGACGCGCGGCCCTCGGCGCGTCGAGCCGCTCGACGTACGAGACGCCCGGGAATCTCCGCAGCTCCTGCGCGCTTGCGCCGTCGACGAAGAGCGCGCGGAGCGCGGGATCGCCGCTCGTTACCGTCGAGGCCGGATCGGCGTTGATCTCTCCCGCGAGCTCGGTGAGCGAAGCGCCGGACGCGACCCCGACGGCGTACCGATCGGCCTCCGCCGCCGAGGGCGCGATCAACGCGACCGCGACGGCGGCAAGGAGCGCCCGTCTCACGCCGTCAACCGTATCGGGTCGCTGATACCGCGCGCGAAGCCACTGCGAGCCTCAATCCGCGCGCGGTACGTCCCCGGAACGAGGTTGAGCGCGGCGTCGAAGCTGCCCGACCCGTCCGTCCGCGCCGCGCCGGCCGAGGCCCACCTCCCGCCGCCCTGCCGCTGGATCTCCACGCGAACGTTCGCGAAGACGGGACGAACGGAGCCGAGCAGTTCACCGGGGCCGCCGGTCTCGAGGGCGACGCGAGGCGCGACCGTGACGCGCACGGCGCCGCTGGCCGCCTTCCCGGCCGCCACCCGGTACTCGAGCTGGCGCTTCGGCTTGACGCGGATCTTGAACGTTCCATCCCCCGCCGGTTGTACGGCGGCCGCGCGAGCCCAGCTCTTCCCCGCCACCCGCTGCTGGAGTACCGGACGGCTGACGTCACGAGCGATTCCGACGAGGTCGATTCCGACCCCGTAGGGTGCCGGCCCGGTCGGCCGTGTGAGCGAGAGGACGCCGATCCGGAACCAGGTCGAGCGCAGGCCCATCGTCGTCCGTACCGACGGGCCGGAGAACGCGACCTTGCGGCTGCCCACCCGCAGCTGCAACGTCTTCACGCGCTTCGATCCAGTGACGACCGTGCGGGCGTCGACCACACGACCAGCGACGCCGAGCTTCCGCGCGAGAGTCGAGCCGGAGTAGACATAGGGGCCCCACGTGTGCTCCGGGCAGACGTTGTCGTACGGGTCGCTGACCGATACCAGGTACGGAACCGGCGGCGAGCCGAGGAAAACGTCCTGGATAGACGCGGTCCGGCCACCTGAGCTCGCGGAGTAGTACGCGGTGATCACCTTGCCCTTGTAGGTCACGACACGGCCAGCGGTCGCGTCGACGGCCGCGTCCGTCGCGGACGTCTCGACCGATGCGCCGCCGTACGACTGACTGCGGATGTCGGGGTACAGGTCGAAGTCGCCGCCCGAGCGCTTCACCGCAAGCGCGTACGACCGCGCGGCGACCGCCTGGGCCTTGAGCGCCTCGGCCGGGCCGCTGCTGCCGATCTCGATCGGGACGACGCCGTACACGTACTGCTCGAGCGACACGGAATTGACCGCGCGAAGCTTCCCGCCGCTGACCTTGATCACGAGCTGACCCCGGTACGGCTTGCCGTCGAGTGCGAGCATGGAGCGGCCGGGAACGAATGTGACCGGGCCGGGTAGCGCGCGGGCCGGCTTGCCCGAATCGACCTTGACCTTCAGGGCGGTCGTGAGCGTGACGCTCGTCGTCGCGAGCGGATAGGTCTTGCCGTTCCCGTCCTTGACCTTGAACGCGCTCTTCGACGAGACCCGAACGGACTGCCGGCCGTCGGCGATCAGCACGCGGACGCGGCTCACGGGCGTCGTCGAGATCTGCGTGCCCTGGTAGTAGTGGCGGAGGATTTGGCTGTAGTTCCAGCCGTGCTTTCCGTAGCCGATCGCGCCGCACTGGCTGAAGCCCACGCCGTGGCCCCAACCCCGGCCGGTGAGGACGAACGTCGCCCCCGAGGAGGCCTGGCTTGCAGGCAATGCGCTCGACGACGCAGCCGCACCGGCGACCGCGAGCATCGGCGCGACCAGCGCGGTGAGTAGCAGCGGCCGCATGTGCGGCCTCTCAGGGTAGCGATGCCTGAGACATGATCCCAGCGGCCGCGTCCCTCAGGCACAGGCCGTTGCGGCTTAGCCCCGGCTCCCGATCAACTCCTCGAACGCCGGCTCGCTGCGGATGGGATCGAAGTCCGAGTCGCCGCGAGCGAACTCGCGGGCATCCGCGGACAGGTCGATCGCTTGCCGGAGATGCTCGATCGCCTCGACCGGGCGACCCGCGAGACTCTCGCAGCACGCCACGTTGTACAGAAGCGCCGGATACTGCGGATGCGCATCGAACAGCGCGCGGCCCCGATCCGCAGCCTCGGCGTAATCGCCGGACTGATAGAGCTCGTTCAGTTCGCCCCAGAGCTCCCAGCCGACCGGTTGATAGGCCTCGCCCGGCGTCGCTCCGAGCACCAGGATCGAGGTCTCCGCCTCTTCCGCGAACGCCGTCCGCTTCACGCCGGGCCGCACGAAGACGAGCGTTCCGGCAGGCGCATCCAGGCGCTCGCCGTCGAGCTCGAACGCCGCCCGCCCGCGCAGCACGAGGTAGAGCTCCTCGTCCTCGCCCGACTCGTCGTGCTCGTTGATGATGCGATCGCCTGCGCCATGGCCGGTCCAGACGTTGGCGCCGAAGGCCGTGATGCCGAAGTGGTGCCGCACGGGCCGCACAAGGCAGTCGCGGTTCGGAATCTCCTCGATCTGATCGAGTTGCGCAACAGCGTAGGTCACGGATCTCCTCCCTCGGTCGAAATCATGTTGACCCTCACTACCATGCCCGGCATGCGACTTCTCGTCACCGGCGCGGCCGGTTTCATCGGCACCAACTTCGTCCACCGCTGGTTCGAGCGACATCCGGACGATCACGTCGTCGCCTTCGACCTGCTCACGTACGCCGGCAATCGTGCCAACCTCGAAGGTCTCGAGGACGAGATCGTCTTCGTCCAGGGCGACATCGCCGACGGCGAGCTGGTTCTGAGCCTCCTGAAAGCGGAGGGCATCGACACGATCGTCAACTTCGCGGCGGAGTCCCACAACAGCCTCGCGGTCGTCGACCCGGAGCTGTTCCTCCGGACGAATGTGCTCGGCACCCAGGCGCTCGCCGATGCAGCCCGCCGGGCCGGCGTCGGCCGCTTCCACCACGTCTCGACCTGCGAGGTCTATGGCGACCTCGCCCTCGACTCGGACGAGTCGTTCACGGAAGAGTCGCCGTACCGCCCCCGGACGCCCTACAACGCCTCGAAGGCGGGCGCGGACCACGTCGTTCGCGCCTACCACGAGACGTACGGGCTGCCGGCGACGATCTCGAACTGCTGCAACAACTATGGGCCGTACCAGTTCCCGGAGAAGGTGATCCCGCTCTTCACGACCAACGCGCTGGACGATCTCCCGCTGCCGCTCTACGCCTCGACCGAACACCGGCGCGAGTGGCTGCACGTCGACGATCACGTCCGCGGCATCGAGCTCGCGCTGACGGCTGGGCGCGTCGGCGAGACGTACAACCTCGGCTCGGGCGTCGAGGCTTCGATCGAGCAGATCGCCGACGCGGTGCTCGAGGTCACCGGCCGCGACAAGCGCCTGAAAACGATCGTCCCCGACCGTCCCGGACACGACCGTCGCTACCTGCTCGACTCGTCGAAGGCCCGCCGTGAGCTCGGCTGGGAGCCGGAGCACGAGTTTGGCCCGGGACTCGAAAGGACGGTGCGCTGGTACGAGGAGAACCGGGCCTGGTGGGAGCCGCTCAAGGGCAGGGCGCCGGTCGAGGAGACCGCCTGGCGGACAGGCTGAGAGCTCAGAGGCAGTCGAGGCAGGCGCGCAGCCCCTCGCGCCAGTGCGGGAGCCTCGGTACGCCCGGGCGTTCGCTGCGCAGCACCGAGTAGGCGGGCCGCGCCGCCGGCCGCGCGAGCTCTGCGGTCGAGATGCGACGGACGCGGCACCGAACGCCCGCCCCTTCGAACACCGCTTCCGCGAACTCGGCCCACGAGCAGTCGCCGTCGGCGGCCAGGTGCCAGACGCCGCCGGGCAACCCGAGCAGCGAACGAGTTGCCTCCGCGAGATGCCCGACGAAGGTCGGCGAGCCGCGCTGGTCGTCGACGACGGCGACCTCGTCTTGCCGGCGACCGAGGTCGAGCATCGTGCGGACGAAGTTCCGGCCCGTCCAGCCGAAGAGCCAGGAGCTGCGAACGACCCAGCCTTCGCGAACCTCGCGCTCGCCCTCCAGTTTCGTGCGGCCGTAGACCGAGAGCGGCCGCGGCTCGTCCGACTCGACGTACGGCGCGCGCTTGCGTCCGTCGAAGACGTAGTCCGTCGAGAAGTAGACGACCGGCGCCCCTAGACGGACGACGTTCCTCGTACCGAGCACGTTGATCGCCTCGGCGCCCGCGGGATCGGCCTCCGCTCCGTCGACCTCCGTCCACGCCGCGGCGTGGAGCACGAGCTCCGGCCGGTAGTCGAGCGTCGAGCTCGTGACGTCGAACGCCTCGCGGTCGCGCGCGTCGGCGTCGGGGAAGGCCTCCCGCAGCGCGGCCCCCAGTTGGCCGCCGGCGCCCGTGATCAGGACGCGAGTCTCGCGTCCCGCTCCGACAGGATCGGCGATCGGGTCCTCCAGAGATTACGGACGCGGGGATCGTTCCAGGCGATCCCGCGCTCGTCGGGATCGAACGCGTCGTACTCCTCCGTCACGTGGTAGCAGAGGAGCACGTCGGTCAGCGCCTCGTAGCCGTGCGCGTGGTAGCCGGGAACGTAGAGCGCGACGGGGTTCTTGTCCCCGATGTCCTCGGCGTGCGCCTCTCCGCTCGAGCGGTCGAGGACGACCACCCTGGCCGTACCCCGCACGCAGACGAACAGATCGTCCTGCCCCCGCTCGTGGTAGTGCATGCCCCTGACGACGCCCTGCCTCGAAAAGACGAGGTTCGTCTGACGCGTCGGCTTGGGTAGCCGGCTGTCGCGGCGGACCTCGAGAAACCAGCCCCGCTCGTCCTCGGCGGCCTCGAGCGGGATGTGCAGCAGCCCCTCGATCATCCTCGGTTCGCTCCGTGCCGGCGGACGAAGTCGTTGACGGCGTAGTACGCCTCGATGGACTCTCCCGCGTCGCCCCAGAAGCCTTCCAGCACCTCGTAGGCGATCCGCCCCTGCGAGATAAACCAGTTGTTGACGTCGGTGATCTCGAGCTCGCCGCGGGCCGAGCGCTCGAGCGTCGGAATAACGTCGAAGACCTTCGCGTCGTAGAAATAGATGCCGGTGACGGCGAGGTCGCTCGGCGGGTTTTCAGGCTTCTCGACGATGCGGACGATCCGGCCGGCGCCGTCGAACTCGGGCACGCCGAGATGGCGCAGGTGTTCCGGCTCGGGGAGGCGCGCGAGGAGAAGCAGGGCGCCGTCCGGCTCGGCGCGGAAGCGCTCGACCGCCGACGTGAGCGAGCGCTCGACGATGTTGTCCGCGAGCATGACGAGGATCGGGTCGCCGTCGGCGAACCGCTCGGCGAGGCCCAGCGCCTCGGCGATCCCGCCCTCTTCGTCCTGGTACGCGTACGAGAGCCGCTCGATGCCGTAGGCCTGGCCGTTGCCGAGGAGGCGGAGGAACTCCCCGGCGTGCGTGCCACCCGTGACCACCATCAGCTCGCCGACGCCGGCCGCGACGAGCGCCTCGATCGCGTACGTCACCATTGGCCGGTCGTAGATCGGCAGCAGGTGCTTGTTCGTGATCCGCGTGAGCGGGTAAAGGCGCGTGCCCTTGCCGCCGGCGAGGATGACGCCCTTCATCCGCGCGATCGTACTCGGCAGACCGCGCGTACACTCAAGCTCCTGTCGCCTTCGGCTCGGTCGCTCCAAGTTGACGCGCATGGAACCGCAATGAAAAGTTGTCCCGCTTGCGGCGAGGAAAACCCCGCTCGCGCGCGCTTCTGCATCGCCTGCGGCAACGAGCTTCCCGCGGAAGCCGATCGACGCTTCCGCAAGGTGATCACCTTGCTCTTCTGCGACCTCGTCGACGGCGGTCGCCTGCCGGAGCAGCTCGAGCCGGAGCAGCTCTCGGCGGTCCTTACCGCGTACTACGAAGCGATGCGCCCGATCATCGAGCGCCACGGCGGCACGGTGGCACGGTTCATCGGCGACGCCATCATGTCCGTCTTCGGTGTCCCGGTCCTCCACGAGGACGATGCACTTCGCGCCTGCAGGGCGGCGCTTGAGATCCAGGCCCGCCTCGTCCCGCTGAACGATGAGCTGGAGGCGCAATGGGGCGTTCGCCTTGCGTGCCGCATGGGCCTCAACACCGGCGAGGTCTCAGGCGTCGGGGTCGCGCGCGCGCAGAACTTCGTCGCCGGCGACGCCGCCAACACCGCCGCCCGCTTCCAGCAGAACGCCGCGGCGGGTCAGATCCTCTTCGGCGACTCGACCTGGCGCCTCGTCCGCAGCGGCGTACGCGTGGAGGAGGTCGAACCGCTGCAGATGAAGGGGAAGGAGGGGCCTGTCCGGGCCTTCAACCTGCTCGAGGTCCTAACGGGAGCTGAGGCCCTGAGGCGGCGGCACGAGGCGCCGCTCGTCGGCCGGCAGGAGGAGCTGGGACGAATCGAGACTGCGTTCCGGATCGTCGTCGAGGAGCGGCGGTGCGGGCTGGTCACGCTGCTCGCGGACGCCGGAGTGGGGAAGTCGCGGCTCGTCGAGGAGCTCGTTACGCGAATCGGCAACGACGGGCTCGTCGTGCGCGGACGCTGCCTCTCGTACGGCGAGGGCATCACGTTCTGGCCGCTCGTGGGCATCGTCCGGCAGCTCGCGGCCGTCGAGGACGACGACCCGCCCGATGTCGCACGGCGGAAGCTCGCGGCCGTCGCCGGCCGGGATGCCGTCGATGCGGTTGAGCCGGTTGCGTCGGCGATCGGGCTCTCCGACGCGCAGTTTCCGTTGCAGGAGATCTACTGGGGGACGCGCAAGCTTCTCGAGCGCGTGGCGGAAGACCTGCCGCTGCTCGTCGTCTTCGACGACGTGCACTGGGCCGAGCCCGCGCTCCTCGACCTGATCGAGCACCTCCTGGAGAACGTCTCCGAGTGTTCGGTGCTGCTCCTCTGCCCGGCGCGACCCGAGTTTCTCGAGCAGCGGCCCGGCTGGCGCGACCACGAGGGTACGACGAACATCCGCCTGAAGCCGCTCACGGACGACGAGGTGGCGACGGTCATCGCCAACATGCTGGGCGACGTCGAGCTCGTCGACGACGCGCGCGCGCGGATCGTCCGCGCGGCCGAGGGGAACCCGCTGTTCGTCGAGCAGATGTTGTCGATGATGCTCGACGAGGGGCTGCTGCAGCGCGTCGACGGACGCCTGGAGGCGACTGCGGACCTCAGCCGGATCTCCGTCCCTCCGAGCATCAGCGCGCTTCTCGCCGCGCGGATCGACCACCTGCCGCCGGATGAGCGCGCTGTCGTCGACCCTGCCTCGGTCGTCGGCCTCGTCTTCGCGCAGGAAGCCGTTGCGGAGCTGGCGACCGAGTCGGTCCGACCGGCGCTCCCCGCACATCTGGCTCACCTCGTCGACAAGCAGCTCGTCCGGCCGAATGCCGATGCCGCACAGCACGACGCGTACCGCTTCAACCACATCCTCATCCGCGACGCGGCGTACGAGGGGCTCCTGATGGAAACCCGTGCCTCACTCCACGAGCGCGTGGCGAAATGGACGGAGCGCCTCGCCGCCGAGAACGAGCGCGAGGCCGAGTTCGAGGAGATCCTCGGCTACCACCTCGAGCAGGCACACCGGTACCTCGGCGAGCTGGGACCGATCGACGACCACGGCCGCGAGCTGGGCACCCGCGCAGCCGGGCATCTCGGCACCGCCGGCCGCCGCGCGTTTCAACGGAGCGACATGCAGGCTGCCGCGAACCTGCTCGGCCGTGCGGCAGCGCTCCTCGATCCGAACGACGTCGGTCGAATCGCGCTGCTTCCCGACCTCGGGGAGGCGCTGGTCGCAATCGGCGAGCTGCCGCGCGCGCTCGAAGCCGTCGACGAGGCCACCGACGAGGCTGAGGCGGCGCGCAACGAGCAGCTGCTCGCCGAGGCGGTGCTCGTCCGGCTGTTCGTCCGGGCGCTGGCAACCGATGCGGGCTGGGGCCCGGAGATCCTGCCGGAGGTCGAGCGGCAGATGGCGGTGCTCGAACGGGCCGACGCACATGGCGGCCTCGCGAAGGGCTGGCGGCTGCTGGGCGCTGCCCACGGCACTGCGTGTCGCTTCGGCGAGGCCTCCCACGCCGTTCAGCAAGCCCTGCTCCACGCACGCCTCGCCGGTGACCGGAGGCAGGAGCTTCGCAATACCTCGGCCTACGCCCAGGCGCTCCTCCTCGGTCCGGCCCCGGTACCCGAGGCGATCGAGGAGTGCGAGCGGATCCTCGAGCAGGCGGGGGGCGATCGCGCCACGCGAGCGTTCGTGCTCGCCGTCCTGGCGCTCCTGCAGGCGATGTCCGGCGCGTTCGACGACTCCAGGGTGTCCTACGTGTCCGCCAGGGCGCTCTACGAGGACCTGGGCAATACCGTGCTCGCCGCCTGGGTCTCGCTGCAGTCAGGTCCCGCCGAACTGCTCGCGGGCGACCTCCACGCCGCCGAGCGCGAGCTGCGGCGAGCGTACGAGGCGCTCGACGCGATCGGCGAGAAGTACTTCCTGTCGGCCGTCGCGGGGTTCCTCGGCCGCGTCCTCTACGAGCAGGGCCGTGACGAGGAAGCCCTGGCGGCGAGTGCGTACGCACGCGAGCTCGCAACCGAGGACGACGTCGTTTCCCAGGCGCTCTGGCGGTCCGTGCGCGCCAACGTGCTGGTCCGCGACGGCGGCGGTGAGGAGGCCCTGGTCCTGGCCCAGGAGAGCGTCGCGCTCGCGCACCGGACCGACTCCCCGGTGATTCAGGCGGATGCCCTGCTCGACTTCGCAGTGGTCCTCCGAGCAATCGGCAGCGATCCGGACCCGGTGGTCGACGAGGCGATCGTTCTCTACGAGCGCAAGGGCAACGTCGTCGCCGCGCAGGCGGCGAGGGCGCTCCGAACTACCTCGCCGTGATCGAAGCTTAGGTAGGGGCCGCGATCAGTGGCCGCCACCCCAGACGCCGTTGCCATCCGCGATCATCGTGAGTCGGATCACGTTGACGCCAAGCTCGTTCGTTACGAAGTCTCTCGCTATGAGGGTGCCCTGCGAAGTGGTGACCCCCAGCGGCAGGTTGACGCCGTTGTGGCAGCCCACCAGGTTGGGCGAGCCGGTGATGAGGGTCCTATTGAAGTCGATGACTACCGTCAACTGCGGCGACGTGAATGTCCCTGGCGCGTTGACCGTCGAGGTGGCGAGCACCGCGGTCTTCCCGGCGCCGCACGTCCCGGCAACAAGAGACCCCTCGGAGATGAGGATCGACTCGAATGCTCCGGTCGCGGGCGTCGTCAGCGTCGTGCTGGTCGCATTCGTAGCGGTCACAGCGTCGGTCTTGGCCGAGCCTCCGCCCGTGCCGAAGACGTCCTTGACCTTGTCGGGGTTCTGGGGTTCGAGCCCGATGACGCAGGAGCCCTGCACCTGCTGGTTCGCCGTGCAGGTGAGAGGATCGATCGTCGGATAGAAGGTGCTCGGCTGGCCGAAATCACCGCCCTGCTCGGTGGTGAAGAGGACGCTGTCGAGCTCCGTCGACGTGCCGCTCGACGGCGTGTTGAAGCGGAAGCTCGCCGTGACGACGTCCCCCTTCGCCATGTGTCCGAATTGGCAGATGACGGACGAGGGGTTGTTCGGATCGACCGCGCACGTCCCGGGCCGCGACGAGATGTAGGAGTCGAACGTCATGCCGGCCGCGGCCGTGCCGATGTACTTCGCCTGGGTGAGGGTCTGCTTGCTCGTGTTCTTGACCGAGATCGAGAACGTCACGTGCCGACCGACTTGCGCCGGGCTGGGGTCGGCCGACACCGTGAAGTCGACCTGCCGTGGCCCGGCCTGGCTGACGGCCGCGCCTCCCAGCGCAATCGCAATTCCCAGCAGTACGACAAGTCCGGACAGGACCAACGCATGACGACGCCGCATTCGCTCTTCCTCCTCGCTCTTGGTGACCGCTTGACCCCTTAAAGGATCACAGTTTGTAGGTTAGCGCAACTTTTTCTTCCTTCAGCCGCAGCGCAGAACCCGGTGGAGGCGCCGCGGCGCGAGGCGAAGGACGTACAGGTCGTCTCCGCAGGCGCGCCGGCGGGCCAGGGCAATCGACCGACCGTTCGGCGACCAGGCGGGGAGCCGCCCCGCGGCGACGACCTTCGCGCCTGCCCCGCTGCTTCGGATCAGATGGATGCGGCCGCGGGGATCGCCGACAACAAGCCTCGCGCCGCCCGGCGCCCAGGCAACGGTCCCACCGAAGGGCAGCGCGGCGCGGTTCGTGCCGTCCGGGTCGACGAGGGTGACGTTCGTCGCCGCGAGCGCGAGCCGCACTCCGGTGGGCGACCAGACCGGCGCCCCCGCGCCGAGGTCGCGCAGGCCGCCGCCGAGCGCGGTGTCGACCCAGGTCTCCGACGCCGACTGCCCCGAAACCGCAAAGGAGATCCACGATCCCCGTGGCGCCCAGGAAGCCGACGCGTCCGCGTTCGCCGGGCCAAGCGAACGGCGGTCGACGCCGTCGGGACGGATTGTCGCCCATGCATGGGCCACTCCGATTCCGCCGCCGCCGGGAACCGCGTCGAACAGGATCCGCGAGCCGTCGGGCGACCACCTGGGCGAGCCGCCTCGTGTTACCTCCCGATCGCCGCTTCCGTCCGCATCGACGACGCGGATGGACAGCATCGGCCCGTCACCGGCCTCCGTGTACAGGATCGTCGCGCCGTCCGGCGCCCACTGCAGCGCCTGGCCGCCCAGGTACGTGCCGAGCGGCGCGTCAGCGACCTTGCGCGCGCTGCCCGACACGGCCGCGACGACTATCTGCTGCGGGTCGCGCTGCCGGACGGCCACGGAACGGCCGTTCGGCGCCCATGAAAACGAGGTTGCGCCGGCAACGCGCGCGAGGCGCTTGCCATTCGTGGCGGTGACGAAGAGCGAGCTGAGGGCGCCGGAGATCGCCTCCACCGCGATCCGGTCACCCTTCGGCGCCCAGGCCCAGTTGACGACGCCGCGGGCGACGGTGCGGCGGTGCTTTCCGCCGGCCGTCACGACGGTGAGCGACGGCAGCGTGTCGCAGTTCCGTTGCCGCAGTACGGCAATCCATCTCGAGTCTGGGGAGAACACGGAGTTGAGGACGACCGCTTTCGTGCAGCGCGCGACCGCAGCCGACGCCGCGCCACCGGTGGTCGCCACCGCGGCGACGGCGAGCGCAAGCAGCGCGAGTACGACCCCTCTCACGACCTCTGTGACGCTCGCTGGTCGCCGAGGTTAGGTCGGCTCCGGCGCGGCGCGCGGGCGCCCGAGCGGCGAAGGCTTGACGCGGAAGACCTTCGCGACGCCCGCCGGCAGCCACCAGTTCCAGCGGCCGAAGAGCTTCATCACGCTCGGCACGAGCAGCGCCCGGACGATGGTGACGTCGATGAGGATCGCCAGCGCGAGTCCGAGCCCGAACTGCTGCAGGCCGACGATGGAGCCGGCAACGAAGCCCATGAACGCCGCGAACATGACGAGGCCGGCGGCGGTCACGATCCGCCCCGTCTTCGCCAGCCCCTCGACGACCGCTTCCTCGTTGGAGGCGCCGTGATCCCACTCCTCGCGCATCCGGCTGACGAGGAAGACCTCGTAGTCCATGGACAGACCGAACACCATGGCGAAGATGAACACCGGGATCCAGCCCTCGATCTGGTCGAAGGAGATCAGGCCGACGTGCTGGGCGAGCCCCCACTTGAAGAAGACGGTCAGCAGGCCGTACGCGGCGCCGATCGACAGGCAGTTGAGGATGATGGCCTTCAGCGGCAGGACGACCGAACGGAACGCGCGGAGTAAGAGGAAGTACGTCAGCACGAGCACGGCGAGCACGAGCCAGGGGAAGGCGCTGTACGTCAGCTTGAGGAAGTCGTGCCCGCCCGGCGGGCCACCGCCTGCGTAGACCGAGGTGTCGTGCGGGAATCTCGCCGCCGGGACGATCGTGCCGCGAAGCCGGTCGACGAAGTGGAGTGCCGGAGGGGTGCCGTACTCGTCCTTGCCGACGACCTGGATGTTCAGGTACCTCCCGCTCGCGTCGACGGCGTCCGGGCTCCGAGGATCGAAGGACACCCGCGAGACCTCCGGGTCGGCGCGAAGCAGGGTCTCCAGCCTGCCGACGGCCGCGACCACCTCCGTTGACCGCGCGCCGCCGGCTCGGCCGGTGTCGACGACGATCGCGGTGGGCGCGAGGGCGCCCTCGCCGATCTGCGCGGCGATCACGTTCAGCCCCTTCACGCCCTCGAGGTTCTGCGGAATGCCCTTGTTCGAGCCGGGTCCGACCTGGAGCGCGTAGACGGGCGCGGCGCAGGCGAGCAGGACGGCGGTCGTCACGATCGCGACGGCGACCGGCCGTCGCATGATCCAGGTTCCGAGCCGGCGCCAGAAGTTCTGCTCCGCGTCGCGGCGGTCGGCAATCCGCCTGGGAATGAGCCGGACACGGTCTAGCGGACCGGCGAGGTAGTAGAGCAGCACGGGGAGCAACGTCAGGGCGCAGATCACCGAAACAGCGGGGATGATCAGGCCGCCGAGACCGAAGCCACGCAGGAACGGGAGCGGCATGGCCAGCATGAGCGCCAGCCCGATCGCGACGGCCGTGCCGCTGAACACGACCGCCCTGCCGGCGGTCTGCATCGTACGCACGACCGCCTCCTCGCGCGGCGTCCCGGCCCGGTGCTCCTCGCGATAGCGGTAGACGATCAGCAGCGAGTAGTCGACCGCAATCCCGAGCCCGATCAGCATGACGAGGTTCTGGAGGTACGTCGACAGCTCCATGAAGTTGGCGAAGACCCAGATGATCGCGAGCGTCGTCGGGATGGCTGCGGCGGCGAACAGGAACGGCACGAGGAACGCGAGCGTGCCGAACACGAAGATCAGGATCAGGAGCGCGATCGGAATCGCGATCTCCAGCTCGCCCACACGGAGGTCGTGCGCGAAGACCGGATCCAGGTCGTGCTCGATCGCGGCTTGCCCGCTGACGTACGTCGTCGTCCCGGGCAGCGTGCCGACGGCGCGCCGGATGTCGTCGGTGTAGCCCTTCGCGTCGGCCGGCTCGAGGTTCGACGCGATCGTCGCACTGGCGAGCGAGGGTGACAGCACGGCGACGGATGCCACCTGGCCGGTCGGAAGCGCCGCGGCCGCGCGGCCGGCCGCGCGACGGACTTCCGGAAGCAACCGCGGTGCGGCGCCCGGGGCGGCGGTCTGGACGACGAGCGTGAACGAGCCGTCCGTTCGCTGCCCGAAGTGCTTCTGCAGAATGTTCTCCGCACGCGCCGTGTCCGTTCCGGGCAGGGTGAAGCGGTTCGTGAGCAGGCTGCTCAGCCGGTGTGAGAGCACCACGGAGACGAGGAAGACGAGGATCCAGCCGATCAGGATCGGCCGGCGAAAGCGAAGCACCGTCCTCGTCAGCTGTTCCACCCCGCGCGATCCCCCTCGGTGCCGGATGTTCGCCGGGCACAAGTAGCAGAAGCGCACCGCGCGCGACGGCGGGTACCGTTTGCAGCCGAGCCCCCGGGGGAACACAACTCGGCAGGAGAGGGCCCGCCCTCTCCCACTTTGAAAGCATAGGCACCAATCCCTCAATCGAAATGAAAGGACGTGCTGACGAATGAAGGCGAAAGACCGCGTCGCCGTGGCTCGGCCGTACGTCGAGCGCGCGCTGCGAGACGAGGAGGTCCGCGAGAACGTCAAGAGCGCGTTCCTGACCGCTAAGGACGTGTACAACGAACTGCTCGGCGGGCGAGGCGCGACGGCCGTCGCCGTTCGGGCCGCGACGGACGAGGACATCCGCGAGCGCATGCGCGAGGCGGTCGAGGAGCTTCGTAGCGCGGCGCAGCGCGTTCAGGGCAAGGAAGATCACACCGCCCGCAATACGACGCTCCTGATCGTCGGCGTCGTGCTCGGGCTGTTCTTCAACCCGTTCACCGGCCGCCAGACCCGCGAGTGGGTGAAGGACAAGGTCTTCGGGCCCGAGCAGACGTTCAGCTACGACGACCAGTCGGAGAACGGCGGCCCGGCCGCGCCAGGCGCAGCGAGCTAACCGCCAGATGACGTGGGGGCGCCCGCGAGCGCCCGTCGCAGCGACCTCCGGTCGAGCCCGCTCGACTCGGAGATATCTGATGCTTGCAACAGGAACGCGCCGGGCTGTGCCGCCGAGCCGGAGCGGAGCCGGCGCGCAAATGCCGCCCCGTTGGCGCCGCTCGGAAAGTTGACGTCCTGCAGGTGCTGCCACGCCGAGAGGTAGCGGGCCGGATCGACGACGCCGTCGTAGCCGAGCCGTAGCAGCCCCACGGGGTGGATCTCGAAATGGAGGTGGAACGGGCCGCCCCTGGCATCGCCGGTATTGCCGACATAGCCGAGCACGTCGCCGGCCAGAACGCGCCGCCCGTCAACCGCGTTCGGGGCGAAGGCAGACAGGTGTGCGTAGTAGAACTCGTTCCCCTGGTCGTCTCGCAGCCACAGGCGGTTGCCGCCAATCGGGATGTAGCCCACTGAGAAGACCTCGCCGTCGTTCACGGCGAGGACGGGAGCTCCGAGCGGCGCGAAGATGTCGATGCCGTGGTGGAAGCCGATGCTCGGAATCCGGCTCGGCACCCCGAAATCGTCCGCCCACGACGACGGGCCGAACACCGGGAAGACATAACCCCGCGGCGTCAGATGCGGCGACACGCTTCGGGGCACGGCGTGCGGAGCGGGCGGCGCGTTCGGCTTGGGCTCCGGCGGGCTCTTCGGCGGCGGCGGTGGTTTGGAGCTCTTCGCCTTCTTCGGCGGCGTGGACGGCTTCGGCTTCGGGGCGGGTTTCTCCGCCCGCGCAGAGGCGTCGGCGAAGCCGACGGCGATCTGGGTGCGCGCCGGGAGGCCGGCGTGTGGAGCGGTCAGCACGACCGTGAGCGCCGTCGACGACGAGCGGAACGCGTTGGCGCCGCGTGCGCTGACCGGGCCCGAGCTGCCCGTCGAGACGTCGGCGTAGCCCCAGTCCGCCAGGGACACGTGCGCAGTCGTCGCGGGCTGGCCGAGCACCGCGAGACCGGACACCGCGGTCCCGGACGTATCACCGCTCGCGGTCTTCTCCCCGGCGGCCGCCCGCGCACGAGCCGTCACCCGGGTCGCGGTGATCTCGCCGCCGAAAATCGAGAGAGCGTCCACCTGCGCCGAAGACCGCGCCCGGACCGACGTGCCGCCGGAAGCGGACGCGCTTGCGGTGGCGGAGCCGGTGGTCACGACCGAGCCGTCGGCGGGGAATGCGAAGCTTCCACCGAGGGAGACGGTGTCCGGGGGCGCGGTCACCTCCTCGGTGCCGCCGCCGTCGGCGCCCGGTACGACGATCTGCACCGCGAACGCCCGTGCAGCAACCGTGTTCTTACTCGTTCGCGACGGCGCGGAGGCGGCCGCTGACAGCGCGAGCGCAGCGCACGCCGCGAGGGCGGCGAGCAGCCTGATCCTCCCGCGAGTCAGCCCCTTCCTCATCCGGCCTCCTCATTATGGGGAGTTCGTAGCGCCCGCCACGCAACCTGCACCGCGACGGCGATCATCAGGATGCCGAACAGCCGTCGAAGCGTGTCCTCGGGAAGCGCCCGCGCGACGAAGACACCCGCTTCCACGCCCACGATTCCGGCAAGACCGACGATGAGACCGGCCCGCCAGCGGACGTTGCCGTACCGCTGCTGGCTCACCGCGCCGGCGACCACGGTGGGCAGGATCGCGAGCAGCGAGGTCGCCTCCGCGTCGAGCTGCGAGAGGCCGAGCCCGAGGGCGAGCACGGGGACGAAGACGATGCCTCCTCCCACGCCGAAGAGGCCCGACATGACGCCGCCGACGAGGCCGAGGGCAGCCACGATTGCGTAGGTCGTCACGCGATCACGAGCCTGATTCCGACTCCGGCGAGCAGCGCGGCGAAGCCGAGCGCCAGCCAACGCACCGGGATCTGCTGCTGCAGCGTCGTCCCCACTAAAGCCCCGGCGGCGCCGGGCAGTCCGACGAGCAGGGCGCCCCCCACGTCGACGTAGCCGCGGACGCCGTAGGAAATCGCCCCCGCCACCGAGATGACGCCGATCGCGACGAGCGACGTGGCGGTCGCCGGGCGCGGTTGCAGACCGATGACGGCAACGAGAAGCGGAACGGCCACGATGCCGCCGCCGACGCCGAAGACCGCACTGAAGAGCCCGGCCACCACGCCGATGAGCACGAGGTTGAACACGGCCGTATTCTCCTGTCCGTGCTCGACGAACGCGTGGCGGCGCTCGCCGCCGAGCCGCGAAGCGCCGCCGTCATCCTCGATGTGGACGGGACGCTCGCGCCGATCGTTCCGCGGCCCGAGGACGCCCGCGTCCCCGACGTCACGCGCCGCGAGCTACGGCGGCTCGTCGATCGCTACCGGCTCGTCGCCTGCCTGAGCGGGCGAACGAGCGGTGACGCCCGGCAGATCGTCGGCGTCGACGGCATCGTGTACGTGGGATCACACGGGCTGGAGCTCGAGCCGGAGGCCGACCGGTGGCGAGACCGGCTGCGTGGGTTCCTGGCCACGGTGGCCTGGCCGGTCGAGGACAAGGGACTGACCGCGTCGTTCCACTTCCGGGACGCGCCGGACGAGGCCGCGGCTCGGGCCGAGCTCGAGGAGGTAGCGACGCGGGCGCAGGCGGCCGGCCTTCGCGCCCGCTTCGGGCGCAAGGTGCTCGAGCTACGCCCGCCGGTCGACGCCGACAAGGGCACGGCGGTCGCGCACCTGACCGCTAGCGAGGACATCACGCGCGGGCTCTACGCCGGCGACGACACGACCGACCTCGACGCCTTCCGCGGGCTGCGCGAGAGCGGGCTCGAGCTGGCGGTCTGCGTAGCGGTCTCGTCGGCGGAAGGTCCGCGCGAGCTCGTCGAGCAGGCCGACGTCGTCCTCGAGGGGCCGGACGCCATGCTCGAGCTGCTACGCCGTCTGTAGCGCTGCGGCCTCGCGCCGCAGCACATCCCACGCCCGGCGTATGTCGTCCTCCGTCGTGCGGGCATTCCCGACCGCCAGGCGGAGCACCGTTCGCCCGCTCAGCTTCGTCGGGCTGATGAAGATCTCGCCCGTTCGGTTGACGCGCTCGACGAGCTCGTCGTTGGCGGCGTCTGCCCCGCGCAGCCGGAAGCAGACGACCGAGAACGGACGCGGCGCCGACAATTCCCAGTCCGAGTCGTCGCGCACCCACTCCTCGAAGACGGACGCCAGACGGACGGCCTCGCGAATCCGCTCCTGCAGGCCTTCGCGGCCGTAGCAGCGGAGGACGGCCCAGAGCTTCAGCGCGCGAAAGCGCCGGCCGAGCGCGGGCCCGTAGTCGCTCAGCGTCGTCACCTCTCGCTGCTCCGGAGTTCGCAGGTAATCGGGTACCAGGCTGAAGGCGTGGCGGAACGCGTCGGGGCGTCGGGTCCAGAGACACGAGCAGTCCATCGGCACGAGCAGCCACTTGTGCGCGTTGACGAGCACCGAGTCCGCGTGTTCCAAACCCTCGCGCGACCACGCGAACTCAGGGCAGATCCACGCGGCCCCCGCGTAGGCGGCGTCGACGTGCAGCCACACGCCGGCCTCGCGGCAGCGCGCGGCGAGCTCCGGCACCGGATCGACGGAGGTCGTCGACGTCGTGCCCACCGTCGCCACCACGGCGCAGACGGCCGTCAGGTCAACCGCGTCCGGACGCAGCCTGAACTCGTCGTCGACCGGCGCCTCGCGAAGCTCGAGCTCGAGCAGGCGCGCGGCCTTCGCCACTGACGAATGCGCCTGCTCCGACGCGACGACGATGCGGTGGCCCGGCTTCGCCCCCCGCGCCGCGGCAAGCGCGGCGATCGTGGAGATCGATGCGGTGTCTTCGATGTGGCCGTGCCAGCCGCGCGGGAGCCCCAGTAGGTGCGCCACCCAGTCGAGCGTCACTTCCTCGAGCTCCGTCAACGCAGGTGACGCGCGCCATGCGATACCCACTGAGTTCATCGCCGCGATCAGAAGCTCCGCGAGGATCCCGGGCTCGGAGGCCGTGACGGCAAAGTACGAGAAGAAGCGCGGGCTCTGCCAGTGCGTGATCCCGTCGAGGAGCACCTCGTCGAGGTCGCGAAGGACGGCGTCGAAGGGCTCGCCTCGCTCGGGAGGCGCCTCCGGCAGCCGAGCGCGGATCTCGCCTGGCTCGACCTGCGCGAGCACCGGCAACTCGCCGACCCGCTCCAGGTAGGAAGCAGCCCAGTCGAGCGCCTTGGCTCCGTCATCCCTAAACGTGGAGGAGCCCATGGTTCCCCCTAGCTCCTGTCGCCTTTGGCTCGGTCGCTTTGAGCAGACGCTCGTGGCGACTCGTCGTTGGCCTCCCGCCGGGCGGAGCCCGGCTCCGGCGGCGATTCGCCGTCCATCTCAGACGCCTGCTCGCAAGGACTCAAACAGACCTTGCCGCGCCATCTCACGATCGCGCGAGAGTGTCAGCCTGTGCTTCACCGGCGGGAATGAAGCAGTTTTTCGACCTCGCGCCAGGGACGGGTGTTGAGCACGTCGCCCGGCGTCAGCCAGGCGCGACGAGCCTGTGCGACGCCGAACTCGACGTTGGCGAGCTCCGGGATGCGATGGGAGTCGCTCGAGATCGTCAGCTGGAGCCCTGCCTCGCGTGCAGCGCGAGCATGGACGTCTCGAAGGTCGAGCCGGTCGGGCTGGGAGTTCATCTCCAGGACCGTGCCGGTCTCGAGGGCGGCCGTGATCACGCGGTCGAGGTCGAGCTCGGCGCCGGCCCGCCGGCCGATCTTGCGCGCGGTCGGGTGACCGATGCAGTTGACGCGCGGGTGCTCCATCGCCGCGACGATGCGCTCGGTCGGGCTCGAGTCGAACGCCCGGTGCAGCGACGCGATCACCCAGTCGCACGCAGCGAGGTCCTCGTCCGTCGCGTCGATCGATCCGTCGAGCGCGATGTTCACCTCGATCCCGCGGAGGATCCGGAAGGGGGA
>Ga0075425_100001246_pt1 | contig 24799 bp, 20 predicted proteins | sample SoiMethybrSBSTD4_FD_75300 | JGI IMG/M metagenome (GOLD analysis project Ga0075425, IMG submission 75300) | Bulk soil microbial communities from a Populus tree surrounding site in Tennessee, USA - Soil MetaG P. TD hybrid SBSTD4 | ecosystem: Environmental > Terrestrial > Soil > Tree plantation...
CCCAGAATCTTTCCCGCTGCTTCAGTCCCCGAGCGCACACAGTCGGGCACCCCAATTCCGCTATAAGCGTTCCCAGCCAGCGCCAGGCCGGGCATCTGACCGACGAGATCCCGGATGCGAGCTGTCCGGGCGCTGTGGCCGACATTGTACTGGGCCATCGCACCAGGCCATTTGTAAACTCGCGTGAACAGCGGTTGCGCACGAATCCCCAGCACCTCTTCGAGTTCACGGTAAACCATCGAGCGAATCTCATCTTCCGAATATTGCAGAATGGCGGCGTCCCGAGTGCCTCCGAGAAAGCAGCGGATCAGGGCAACGTTCTCTGGTGCGCGTAGCGGGAATTTATTGTGAACAAATGTAGTCGCCAGAATTCGCCTGCCCTCGCTCCTCGGCACCAGAAATCCGAAGCCAGGGGGCAGCTTCGCGCGGACCGTCTGATCGTAGCCCAGAATAACCGTGACCGAAGAGCTGTACCCGATCGCACCCAGTTCCCCCGCCATCTCGGAGGCTTTACCCAGCAACTTCGCGGCCGAATATGCCGGTGTCGCCATGATGACCGCATCAAATTCTTGCGTACGGTCTTCAGCAACCACCAGCCATTTCCCGTATTCCTGCTTTACCGATTCAACTGCAACCCTGAGTTCGCGCGCGGCCGGCGGAATCCGCGCCACGACTGCATCAACCAGTTGCTGCATACCCATCTTCAGCGATGTAAAAAGCGGCACTGGGCTTGTGGCCTGATGACGCTTGCGAGCTTTCAGCATGGCTTTCGCCAAACTACCATGCGAAGCTTCCATCTCCACGAACCGCGGCAACACGGATTGCACGCTTAGTTCATCCGCGCTCCCCCCGTACACCCCCGATAAGAGCGGGTCGGCAACCCGCTCCACCATCTCCCGCCCGTAATGCCGCTGAACAAAATCCGCAACCGTCACATCAGAGTGGTTTCGCCCTGGCCGGTAGAACCACTCGCGAAGAATTCGCAGCTTTGCAGGCCAGGAAAAAAGCGGTGAAAGAAACACGGGCACAATGCGCGTTGGCACCATGAACATGAGTCCGTCTGGGATCGCCACCAGACAGCCCTTGATTAAAAGGTAAGTTTTTCTCTCGGCGTCATTGGAGCTGATCAACTCATCCCCTAGACCCAGCTCGCGACACAGGTCCGCGGCCCAGGGCTTCTCTGTCAGAAAGGAATCGGGACCCGCTTCAACCAGGCAGTCGTTTACGCGCTCGGTGCGAATTACGCCGCCAAAGCGATCGCTGGATTCGAAGATGACATAATCGAGCTGTGCTCCCCCATCTTGTTCCCGCTGCAAGGCAAACGCAGCAGCCAGCCCGGAGATTCCTCCCCCGACCACTGCGATTCTCTTCATAGCGCGCGAGCTTCCTGCGTTGCATTCAGACGGGAGTTAACGATTTCGGCAAGCGCGGAAATGAGCAGCGGAGAATCGTTCAGCGACTCGGCCCGCCATAAACGCAGTTTTTCTCTTTCGGCGAATTGTTTGAATGCGATATCGATGTCGTAGAGCACTTCCACGTGGTCGCAAACAAAGCCTATAGGCTGAATGAACACAGCAGGATGGCCGCTGCGGGCGAGGTCCAGGATTGTCGTCTCAACCGTCGGACCCAGCCATGGCCCGCCTGACATCCCCTGGCTTTGAAACGCGAAGCGCCATTCAGATTTTTCAAGAGACGTTGACGCAGCAACCAGTTCAGCGGTGCGCTTAGCCTGAATTTCGTAGGGATCCCCTTCCAGAATCGTGCGCTGAGGCACGCTATGCGCCGTGAAAATTACCGGAAGCGCGCGTCCCACCTCGCGCCGCGCCTTATTTCGACCTGCTCTTAACTTGTCGGCGAAAGCTTGAATTAAGAAAGGCTGATCGTGCCAGGATTCGACAAAATCGAAGATCATTTCAGGGTCTGCGCAAGCCCGCAGCGAACTGCGATAAAGCCCCACGCTGGTGCGCGAATTCTGTGGGGCCATGCAGATCACAACCGCGCGGTGAATGCCGTCCGTAACCATCTGGCGAAGAGTTTGCGATATGAAAGGTCGCCAGTTTCGCATCCCGACATAGACGGGTATGTTGATTTTCTGCTCGAGCAGTTCTCGCTGCCGCTGGGTAATTTCTGTCAGCGGTGAGCGCCCGATGCTTGCGTACCGGCGCTTCACTTCTTCGATGACTTCGGGTAGCAGCTCGCGACCGCCAGTCACCTTCAGCAAGAATTTTGGGACATCATCCGGTGAATCCGGACTTCCGTGCGCCAGCAGCAAGACGCACGTTGGCCGGTTTTTTCCGCCGTCGCTCATGCCTGAGGTTTAGCAGTGGCTTTCTGCGAATACTCCTGGACGTACCTGACCAATGCCCTCACATTCTCAACCGGAGTCTCAGGCAAAATGCCATGGCCTAAGTTAAAAATGTGTCCAGGCCTGCTATTGGCGCGCCGCAAAATCTCCCTTGCGCGCGCTTCGATCTGAGCACGGTCCGCAAAAAGAGCCACTGGATCGAGGTTACCTTGCACAGCACCGCGGTTGCCGACCAGCGACCAGCCTTCATCGAGCGGAATGCGCCAGTCTAACCCGATAACATCCGCGGCAGTTTCTTTCATTGAGAGAAGCAGTGTTGCCGTATCAGTTCCAAAGTAGATCACCGGCGCTCCGGTACGCTTCAGTCTGGCAATCAGTTCTGTGGTCCGTGGTAGCACGTGTTCCCGGTAATCACCAACCGACAGACATCCTACCCAGCTATCGAACACCTGAATTACGTCGGCGCCAGCGAGGACTTGCTCTTCAGCGAACTGCGCCGTAACACAGACAAGCTTGTGCAGCAGTTCGTCAAACGCTTTCGGTTGCGAGTACATCAACTTTTTTGTATTGAGGTAATATCGTGATGCGCCCCCCTCGATCATGTAGCTGGCCAGCGTGAAGGGCGCGCCGCAGAATCCGATCACGGGAAGCCTCGTGCCGAAGTGCCCTGCCACCAGGCGAACCGCTTCGGCCACATAGCCCAGATCGGCGGCGGAGTCAGTGCGCAGTTTGGCGATATCTGCTTTGTCGCGAACCGGACTCTCAATGACCGGCCCTTCACCCGCCGAGAAATGAAATGGCAAACCCATCACTTCCAACGGCAAAAGCAGGTCGGCGAAGATAATCGCCGCATCGACTCCCAGGATTTCGGCCGCTGTAATCGTCACCTCTGCCGCGAGCTGGGGGTTCTTGCAGATTTCGATCAAGGAATAATTCTTGCGAATGGTCCGGTACTCGGGCATGTAGCGACCCGCCTGGCGCATCAGCCAGATAGGCGTGCGATCAACGGGCAGGGCTTTACAGGCGCGCACCAGACGTGACTCAGGCGCTGACATGAAGAACTACTGTAGCATTCGAGCCGGAGACTTTGCGTGCACGCTTTCCGCCCACGCTATTGCTGGGCGGTTGTTTCGAGGGGTTCGTCCTCTGGCACTTCAAATCCAACCTCGACCCGATTGCGGCCTTTGCGCTTGGCTTCGTACATAGCGGTATCAGCTTGCGCAACCAGGAATTCAGGATCGCTTTCCGGCGTGCCCAGCGTAACTCCGAGGCTTAAGGAGATGCTGGCGGTATAGTCACCAAGATCAATGGGCTCATCGCCAACCGCAGCGCGTACACGTTCCGCCAGCTTCTGCGCGAGGTCAAGGTCGCAGCCAGGAGCTATGATCAGGAACTCTTCGCCCCCGTACCGCCCCAACAAATCGTAGGAACGTAGAGTTGCGGTGATGCGCTGGACAACCGCAACCAGAACTGCATCGCCCGAGGCGTGGCCGTAATGATCGTTGATGGTTTTGAAGTGATCGACGTCGGCCAGAATGACCCCAAGACTGTTCCTCTCTCTACGGCATCGGGCGAGCTCTTTGCGCAGAATATCGCGAATAGCGCGACGGTTTCGAACTCCGGTTAATGCATCATGCTCGGCATGGAACCGCAACGATTCTTGTGCCTGCAGCAGTTCGATTTTCGCCTTCTGGATAGCCGCCAGCATGGAATTGATCGCCCGAACAAAACTGCTGAGTTCATCGTTGCCACCAGGATCGAGCCTGAGTGACAGGTCTCCGCTGACGGTGACTTTAGCCACTTCGCTGCTCAAGGAAGAGATCCTCACCATCAGGACTTCATCTACGAATAGAAAAAGCGCGCCGCAAAATACTGCGCCAGCCAGCATTAGTAGGCCCCAAAATAAGCGGGTTTGTTTCTTTCCTTCCAGGTAGAGAGAACGAGGCGTCCGCCCGACCAGAAACCTGCTGCTCCGGCCCGAGAAGTCCCGGACCACAACATAATCGAGCATGGTCGAGTCGCTCTCAAAGCGAGCTAAATTCGATCCGTCGGTCCAGGCCACGCTCTGAGCGTTGGCGGTGGAAAGACTGTCCGCGGGCTCCAGCCACACTGGGAAGCCGGTCGAACGAGACAATGAAGATACGACCTTGGTGTCAAAATCGCGGGCCATCACCAGGGTTCCTTTGGGTGACCCTACTCCGCGGCTGGTGAGGACGGGTTGATAAGCCAGCAGCAAAAGTCTTCCGTCAAGATCAAGGATGCCGCTCAACGGGACGTTCCGAGCTCCGTTCTGGACGTGCTGCTGCACTGCCCCGATCCTCTGCAGGTCATGTTCGCCCAGCGACCAGTCGCCGAAGCTCTTGTACAGCACCACCCTCCCGGTCTCGTCAAACAACACGAACAGATTAATGTGAATAATCTTGAAAGTGTCGTTCGTAAGTTCGGTGCGCACATAATCGGGGCTGTGCGTGTCCATGAAGTTGTAGGTCTGGTCCCACTGCGCGTAATCGCGCGCCATGATTTCCAGCTGGGATTGTTCGTTCTTCAGCCCGTTCTGAAGATGGTAGATATTTTCACGGGCGGCTTCGCCTTCCAGGCGAGAGAAGCCATTGAACAGGGCAAAGCGTGAGACAAGATACACTGCGGCCAGGAAGGCTCCAAGGGCCAGAGCCGAGAACAGCAGAATCTTCCTGCGGATGGTCATAGGGCAACTCTGGAACAATCAACTCCGACGAACTCCGGACTGCGAAGTTCGCTTGAAGTCAGTGCTCCAATAAAGCGATTGACGTAAAGGCTCTTCGGCCTCCCGGCTTTAGGGGCGCAACTCAGCCCTGCAGGATGTCGAGCTACTGGGACAGCGTTCCAACCATAACATTGCAAGCGGAATTCACCAGCTGGGTCTGAGGGGATTAGGAAACTTTGGTAATCAACGCTGAGGTGCCTGCGGGGATTTTAGGAAGTGGGAACAACTAAATAGCTCATCGCGATTTCCCTCGTATGCGGTATAGAACGGCTTTTGGCAGGTGCTCCAGCAGCTTGCCGGGGGAATTCAGGCGCGCCAGCTGTTTCGACCACAGTTCGGGATGTACCAGAGGCAGCGGCGATGCAGTTATGGCATTTTGGGCAAGAGACCCTCGGCGAGCATAGATGACGCAATTCTGCGCGTAATACCAGAGCACGCGTGGATTATTCCAGATTCTGGGACGTAGCAGGTCGCAGCAGTCGAATCCGAACTCCGCAAACAACTTTGCCCAGTATTCCGGCCATTGCTCGTTCACATGATGCCGTCCGCCCTGGCCAGGAATGGCAGCGGAGAAAAGTATTTTGTCAGCAGCCTGGCACAGGGTCTCGACAAAACGCCGCGCTTGCGACTCCGGCAGATGCTCGGCGACTTCGAGGGACAATGCGAGATCGAATTTCCGGTCGAGCTTTAGCGGCGCTGTCAGATCGTGGGCCAGAAATCTGTCGCAGGGAATCTCGAGCTTGGTTTTGAGTACCCATTCACCGTCAATTCCGAACACATCGCTGGCACCGAGTTCAGTGGCGGCAGCCAGCCAGTGCCCCGCACCGCAGCCAATGTCCACGATACTCGCCGGCTGTATGAGCTCGAAGACTAGAGGCAAAACCTCTCGCGCGGAGTCTCGCGTCGCTTCGAGTTCGCGATAAAATTTGGCGTCGTAAAACCGGCGCTCGTTTTTCATCAAGCGGGCCCCTGCGTTGCAGGATTATAGAATGGCAGGCCTGGCTGGTTGCCTCAGCCCTTTCCTGTCTCTACAATAGTTCTCACCTCGGTTGATCAGATTACCCGCAAAAACATTGTTTTTCCGATGACCAGATCACCCGATGGCCCGATTACCCAATAATTTATGATTCACTTTCCCGTACCCGAGGCCCTCACCTTTGATGATGTGTTGCTGCTGCCTGCGCGCTCTGATGTCGTTCCGGCGACCGCCAGCACCCAAACCCAGCTTACGCGCAACATTCGCCTGAATATTCCCATCGTCAGCGCGGCGATGGATACGGTCACCGAATCGCACATGGCTATTGCTCTCGCCCAGCAGGGCGGCATCGGCATCATTCATCGAAATCTCACCATCGAGCAGCAGGCCGAAGAAGTCGACAAGGTGAAGCGTTCGGAAAGCGGCATGATCGTTGATCCGGTGACTATGAGCCCGGACGAAAAAGTATCCGACGCGCTCGATATGATGCGGAAGTACAAAATCTCCGGTGTCCCGGTCACCAAAAACAAGAAGCTGGTGGGCATTCTTACCAATCGCGATCTGCGGTTTGAACCCCGGCTCGATGTTCCCATCAGCCAGGTGATGACCAAAGAGAACTTGATCACCGTTCCCGTCGGAACCACGCTGCAGGAAGCCGAAAAAATTCTGCACAAGCATCGAGTGGAGAAACTCCTCGTCGTCGACGACAGCTACAACCTCAAAGGCTTGATCACGGTCAAGGACATTCAGAAGAAGCTGAAATATCCAAACGCGGCAAAAGATCCGCAAGGGCGTCTCCGGGTCGGCGCGGCGATTGGCGCCACCGGTGATTTTCTAGAGCGGGCCGGGGAACTGGTGAAAGAGAGCGTTGACGTGCTGGCGATCGACAGCGCGCACGGCCATTCAGAGCGCGTATTGGACGCTATCAAGGCTGTTAAGAAGAAATATCCGGAGATTGATCTGATTGCAGGGAACGTCGGCACCTTTGATGGTGCCTGCGAACTTGCGCGAGCCGGCGCTGATGCTATTAAGGTCGGCATTGGGCCGGGATCGATCTGCACCACTCGCGTGGTGACCGGCGCAGGAGTGCCCCAGATCACCGCTATTGCCGAGTCCTACCGTGCGACCAAAGATTCCGGCGTGCCGGTGATTGCCGACGGCGGCATCAAATATTCCGGCGACATCACCAAAGCCCTCGCTGCAGGCGCCAGCGCCGTCATGATTGGTTCGATGTTCGCTGGCACTGACGAAAGCCCAGGGGAGTTGATTCTTTACCAGGGCCGCACTTTCAAGTCCTATCGCGGCATGGGTTCACTCGGAGCTATGGCTGCAGGTTCCAGCGAACGCTATTTCCAGAGCGCTGCCGGCGAGGCCTCGTCTGCGGTCCCGAGTATGGGGGCTGATCCCAACCGGTTGGCGAAGCTGGTCCCAGAAGGAATCGAAGGACGCGTGCCCTATCGTGGCTCGGTTTCAATGATTCTTTATCAGATGGTCGGTGGACTGAAATCAGGTATGGGATATTGCGGCTGTGCGACTCTTGCGGAACTGCTTCAGAAAACGCGATTCGTACGCATCAGCAATGCTGGTCTCCGTGAAAGTCATGTGCACGATGTGATGATTACCCGCGAAGCTCCGAATTACGCGGTGGAGTGATCTCGTTTTCCTTCGCAGATGCGCAAGGCGGTCCACCTTGAGCTTTCGACTGTTCCGGAATACGTGCTTCTGCTAGCCCTTTCTTATGCGCGATGGAGATACATCCAGGCCAAAAGGGCGATCATGGACGCTCCGGTTAACATCACAGAGAAGCGCCTCGCGAATTTTAGTTTTCGCGGAAACCAGCAATACACGACAAGCATGGGGCCTGCGACCACGCCCACAACTCCGATAGCATTGCCGAAGACATCGCGCATGAACGCCCTCGTTTGAAGATTTTGTTGGGTCTTCAGTACAGCGAATCGTACTTCGTGACTACCCAATCCCCGGTGCGATCGTCGAGCGTGACTGAAAGAACTTCGTCTGTCCCGGCTTCGTTCAAGCGCTTTGCCTTGTAGTAGAGAATGCGCAGCGGAGGACGCTCTTCCCAGTCCACAATCTTCCAGGAAACCAGCGGATGCTTCATTTCCGAATCGCAAATGAAGGAAGCACGCCGCGCGCGATAATCTTTTGCCCAATCGGCAAGTTGCTCTTCACAATGACCCTCGCGCATGGCGCGGAGAAATTCAGTGGCAGAGTGCTCGGAGGCTCGGTCGCGCAAGGGATTGAGGCTGATCGAAATCGGAACTTTCGTGAGTGGATCAAATTCCGGAGATTTCGCCAACACGGGCGGCTGGCCGTTCAGCCACATGAGGTAAAAGAAGAACCCTAGCAGGACCAGAAACCCGGCCCCGGCGGCAATGGCGATTTGGAGTTTGGAAAACTTCATTTTGGTGTCCACGCTCAAACGCAGGCGTCACTATTCAGATTCTAGCCATTAGGATGAGCAGGAACAGATTACTTCCGTGACCTGGAGATGTTGTCCTCTTGGACGACCCCGATTCCAGCTAATGCGATGGGATTCTTACAATGTTCGAGTAAGCCGAGCTGCCACTCGAGTTGATGGCGCGCACTCGATAGGCAACATCTTGCGTTTTCTGCACTGCAGAATCTGAGTATTCCCTCCTCGCCGCCGGCAAAGTAATAATCTCCTGCCATCGCCCGGTCTCTGCATGTAACACTTTCCGCTCCAGTACGATATTTGCCGGCTCCCCACCGTGCACATCCCAGGTGAGCCTGACACTGCCGTTCCCGACCAAAGCCTTCAGTCCGCTAGGCGCTTCGGGCAGCACCGGCCAGTCGAAGTAATCTTCGTCCGCAATCGCAATAACACTGTCTTGTACCGGCAACATTTCCAATGTGTCTGTCGTCCCCTGTTTCCATTTGGCCGGCCTGATTTCGCCCGAAGTAACGTCGATCACAACCGGATGAGTAATTCCGGTGTTCTTCAGCGACATGGTCGCGTACAGCGTTGGGAAGGCATTCCCTGGCTGGCTGTGCGCCGCAATCCAATAGGCAACTATGGCTTTTCCGTTTCGGTTGCGGAAGCCATATTTCATCAATGGAAATCGCGTGTAAAGCGGCATGTCGGTCAGATCCTGCCCTGAAATTTCAATTGAGGGATCGAATTTCGTATCGGAAAACAAAGCGTTCATATTTTGGAGTGCATAAAAAACCGGCCGTGGCGACCAGTCGTTGTCATGATTCGTGAGCCCATGCAGAATTCCGAAATCATCGTATTCATTGCCATCCGTGGCGGCTGCCAGCAGCCAGACGAACGTCTTGACCCCCGCTGCCAGGTTGTAAATGACGCCACGTGGCACATACTTGGCTTGCACGGATTCATCTGATCCCGTCCACGATGGAATCGAGTTGAACTCATCATCGAAGAACGGAATGTCAGGTTTCATCCCTGGGTAATGGGTTACGAATTCCCGCAATTGGCGCGGTGATTCGTTGAGGTACGCGCCGTAATCCATCGATTCGGGATTCATGTTCTGTCCGTAGCCGGGATAAGTGTGATAAGCGTAAACGTCTATTGCGGACGAGCACTTGCAGGTATCGAGAGCGCGCCCAGTGAACTCGCTACTCGGATCTGATTGCCCTCCATAAATAACTTTTGCCTGCGGATCGGCCTTGTGTACCGCCTCCGCAAACGGTCCTAATAAACGTCCGTATTGTTCAGGATTGCCCCAGGAATCCCAGTAACCGATGTCCTGCTCGTTCCACAGCGCCCAGTAGTGAATGCGATCATGAAAGTGACTGACCATCCATGCCGAATAGCGGTTGAATGCGTCGATTTGCTCTGGTGTCGTTGGCGGCCAGAATATCGAATAGAGACTCCGGTCATCGTTATGAAACGAACCCGCTGCTGGAGTGCTGATCTCTGGCAGTTTTCCGCTGGGAGACGTGTACATATTGTTCCCATACATCACCTGGACCTGTATGTTGACCCCATTGTCCACCAAAGAATCGACCGCATCTTCGAGTAGCGGCGACGAGGCATACACGCCTCGCTTTTGTTCGATCCAATCCCAACTGGTGTAGTCCGAGCTGTTTTCGTACTGGCCGATACGAATCCATTTGAAGCCGGCATCGAACATGCGAGTCCACCACCACCGGTCCCAGGGCAAATAGGGGTCGCGCGGCAGGTCGGAGTTAATTCCGAATCCATCCTTGATCTGCGACGAGCGCTTGGGGGGAACATGACTGGGAACGCGGCGTTGCTGCTGGGCCCCGGCCGATGGAACAATCGTTGATAAAAGCAAGACGACGATGGCGGCAATGACTGACAACTGTGTCGCGCGGCAACAGCGAGATCCGAATTGCATCCTCCCCCCTTGAGAAAACAATACTGAAGGCTCTGACGACGCCATTCATCCGGCGGCGCGCACCGGTGCACTTATGTCATCCTGTGCCACCAGTTCGCTCGCAGCGCTTTGTATTTTTGTGATCGCAGCGACAATTTCGCGCATGTCTTCCTCGTCGCCGAGTAATACCGGTTGCGGAATCCAGACTGTCTCCCAGGCGGCACGCAGGGTGTTGGGAAAGGTATTGTTCAAGAACGCATGCTCTTGCCTTGCCGCGGGATCACTCAGACGCTTGCGATACTCTCCATTGCGGAACACGTCGAGCTCATGTAATGGTGGGTAGCTCGCCTGATTGGGAATCCCTTCCGCGTTCATCGCCGCCACCAAGCGCTCAACCGGCACGCCCGCGAACTCATCCTTGTCGACGTGAAAGATATACGCGTATTGCCCGTTACGCGTACAGCGTTCGTCCAGTTTTTGCGGAGTGATCCCCGGAATCTTGCTTAGTTCGCGATCTAGAAGGCGTGCGTTTTCATGACGCCGCCGCGTCTGCTCGTCCAGTCGGCCCAATTGCACTGAAAGCACCGCAGCTTGCCATTCGCTTAATCGGTAATTCGACCCATAAATAAAGTGGCTGTAAAACCACTCGCCCGGCATGCGGCCGCAGTCATGGACCGAGCGGGCGTTTCGCTCGAAGACATCGTCGTTGCTAATAATTATTCCACCCTCGCCGGCGGTCATCAGCTTGCTCGACTGAAAACTGAAAGTCCCCGCAAGACCGAAAGTCCCAATTTTTTGGCCGCGCCATTCGCTTGCATGGGCGTGCGCCGAATCTTCAATGAGCGCAATCCCATGGCGCTGCGCAATCTCGGTGAGGGCGTCGAGATCTGCGGGATGCCCGCCCATATGGACGGCGACGATCGCCTTGGTGCGCGGCGTGATTGCAGCTTCGGCCAGCTTTGGATCGATGCAGTAGCTATCCGGCATCACGTCGACCAGCACCGGCAAGGCATTCGCAAAGAGGACGGCGCTGGCGGTTGCCACAAATGTGAAGTCCGGAACAATAACTTCATCTCCCGCGCCTATGCCAATTGCGGCCATGGTGACTTCGAGCGCAGCGGTGCCGTTCGTGACTGCGATCCCGTGCCTCGCACCGTGAAAGCTCGCAAACGCCTGCTCAAACTCCAGAGTCTTGGTGCCCGGAGTGCGCCACCAAACCCTGCTCTCCAGGACTTCCTTCAAGGCCTCTCGCTCGGCGTCGTCGAACTGTGGCCACAAAGGAAACGGTTTCGTTTTCGTTCTCTTTCCACCAAACAATGCTAATTCCGGCATGCTGATTCCTTAGTAGAACGTCTTGCAGCCTTGATCGATCACTTGGTTCTCGCGGCCGATGATCCGACGTAGTGTACATCCGCCTTCTTGGCGGTGCGTTTTCTTGTGGTTTGATTTCGACTCTCCCTGGCTCGGCAAACTCGAGGAGAGCGCTCAATTTGCCTTCAGAATGTAACTTTTCGCTGGCCGGCGAATCTTAAACATCTGGAATAGAGAAAGCTACGTATATCTAAATGGGGCCTTTATGTTGATCAAGAAGCCGCAGGATATTAGTTCATCGGAGATCACTCCGAAAAGCCTTTATCTGAACCGCCGTAAGTTTCTGGCAGGCGTGGGACTGGCCGGCGCCGCAGCCGTGACTGGCCTCGGGATTAAGAATCTCGCGAGTCCATCGAGCGCGTTTGCCGAAGAGAAGATTACCGGAATCCAGAAGAGCTCATTTTCGACCAATGAAAAAATCACGCCCATGAAGGACGTGACCCACTACAACAACTACTACGAGTTTTCCACGGAAAAAGAGGAGCCCGCCGACCTGGCGAGAAACTTCAAAACCCGTCCCTGGACGGTCACCATTGATGGCGCGGTCAAGAAGAAGCAGGTACTCGATATCGACTCGATTCTCAAATTCGCCGCTCCCGAGGAACGCATCTACCGCCACCGCTGCGTCGAAGGTTGGTCAATTGTGGTGCCCTGGGTTGGGTTCTCGCTGAGTGAACTGATCAAGCGCGCCGAGCCACTGGGAAAAGCGAAATTTGTCGAGTTCACCACCATCTACGATCCCAAACAGATGCCGGGCCAGCGCCGGGGCGTGTTGGAGTGGCCGTACGTCGAAGGGCTGCGCATGGATGAAGCCATGCACCCGCTTGCGCTGCTTTGCTTCGGAATGTACGGAGAGGCTTTGCCCAATCAGGATGGCGCACCGCTTCGCATCGTGCTCCCGTGGAAATACGGATTCAAGAGTGCCAAAGCCATAGTGCGAATCCGCTTTACTGACAGCCAGCCGGTAAATACGTGGAACAAATCTGCGCCTAACGAGTACGGCTTCTACTCCAATGTAAATCCGAACGTTGACCATCCGCGATGGAGTCAGAAATCCGAGCGAAGACTGGGCGAATTCTTCAAACGTCCAACCCTGATGTTCAACGGTTATGATCAGGTGGCGGGCTTGTATTCGGGCATGGATCTGCGAAAGAATTTCTAGGCAAGCAGCCGCTAACAATCTGCTCAACCAGGGGCGTCTTATGAAGTTTCTCGTCTTGTGGCATTTCGATATCAGCCGTTTGGGTCCAGAAGTCATTCGGGCCATCACCCAGCAGCCGGAATACGGGCAGCGACTGGAGAAGGAAGGCAAGTTGGAATGCCGTTACCACGTGGTCGGAAGTCACGGCGGCGCCTGGATCTACAAGGTGGATTCGAATGAAGAACTCGACCGTTTGCTCGCAATGTCTCCTGTCTACAACTACGCAACATATAAGGTCCTGCCGCTCGCCGAGATGGCCGACCCAGGCACGGTGGTGAAGAAGGCGTAGCCAAGAATCTCTTTTCACATGACCCGGATTATCAAAGTCGCCTTGTTTATCGTGTGCCTGACGCCGCTCGGGCTACTGGGCTGGGATGCTTATACCCAGAATTTGGGCGCGAATCCGATCGAGAAGATCACTCACACCACGGGCGACTGGACCTTGCGTTTTCTTCTGATCACGTTGTCCGTTACGCCATTGCGAAAGCTTCTTGGTGTTCCTGCATTCATCAAATTCCGCAGAATGCTGGGCCTTTTCGCTTTTTTCTACGGCTCTTTGCACTTCTTGACCTACATCTGGCTGGACAAGTTCTTCAACCTTCATGAAATGCTCATTGACGTTGCTAAGCGCAAGTTCATCACTGTCGGCTTCACAGCTTTTGTTCTGCTCATTCCACTCGCCGTCACATCGACTGCCGGATGGATTCGTCGGCTGGGTGGAAAGCGCTGGCAGAAGCTGCACCGCCTCATTTACATCAGCGCGGTCGCCGGAGTAATTCACTATTTGTGGCTGGTGAAAGCAGATATCCGTAAGCCTCTGGAATATGGCGCGATCCTGGCTGTTCTGCTTTCGTATCGCCTGGTAGTTTGGATTCGGCCGAAAATCGAGAAGCGTGGCACTCAATTCACGCGAACCCAAGTGGTACCACAGTAACCTCGCGGCTCTGACATTTTATTTACAAAAATTGCCAAAGTTTTACGATCTGACTACAACCCGCCAACAACTTTTGTGAATAATGAGGGTTAGAATCCAGAGTACATCCTTGCACTGATTTAGCTGGTCACCCATATAGAAGGAGTTCCGCCTTGCGAACCTTCGGACGTGTGCCTTGCCTTTGCCTCGCACTGCTTTCACTTGTGGCCGCGGTCGGTTGCGGCAGTGGATCGCCCATACTGAATCACTTCACCGGAAACTTCTCCAACTCCAGTCTTAAAGGAGCCTATGTTTATCAGATACATGCGGTCGCGTTGGTAAACGGTGTGTCGATTGTTCCTTACCGGCAGGTGGGAGTTTTCACGGCGGATGGTGCAGGAGGAATTACCGGCACGGATGACTCAAGCCTCAGTTCTTCCGGAACCACGATTCAAGGCTCTTATCAGATAGCCAGCGACGGCACCGGCGAGATCACATTCAACACGTCGTCTCTGGGCGCGATCCAATTTGCGGTGACGATGGTTAGTACTTCCAAAGTACAGATGATTGAAAACGATCCTTCTCTGAACGCGGCTGGAGTAGCGGAATTGCAGGATACAACGGCTGCAGGCACCACTCCTGCTGGCACGTTCGTCTTCCGCTTGCATCAGGAGGCGGCCGCTCAGAACCCCAACAGTGAAGAAGCATCTCAGGTAGGCGGGTTTGCTCTCACCAGCGGCAGTGGCAGTGGTGCGATGGACCAGATCCTGGGCACCAGCAGCAGCGCGACGTTGTCGTCCCCCAACCTGACTGTGTCTTTCAATGCTCCCGCAGCGTCGGGCCGAGGAACCGCCACATTGCTCGACACCACGGCGAATTTCACGACTCACGTCGTGTACTACATCGTGAACAGCGGCGAATTGGCGCTGCTGGTGAGTGACGCTGGAGCCACCGGTTCAGGTAGTGCTGAGGTGCAAACTGGCGTGGCTGGCGGCACCGGACTTTCAGGCAGCTACGCCTTTGGCAGCCGCGGCGATGACCTCTCCCTGCAAGGGCTGGCTACGGTTGGGCAGTTCACCGCAGCCCCCGGAACTATCGCGGGGGTCGAGGATTTGATGCAAGATGGAACCTTCACTCCAAACGCCGTCCTTGCCTCAACCTGTTTTGCGGCTGGAGCGGCTGGCGGAATTAACGGGCGTGTCGTCGCCACCAACGGATCGGGAGCACCATGTTCGGGTTCCACGACGCAAATTTTCTGGATGGTAAATCCTTCGCGAGCATTTTTCCTCGACGACAACGGTGCGACATTTGAAGATGGTACGGCGGACCTGCAGACGACGAATCCCTTCTCCGCGTCATCACTGGTTGGCCAATACGTGATCGATATGGATGGGTTGGATCTCAATTCGGGCTTTTACCTTTCGCGTGTCGGACTTCTGAAATTCGACGGCTCCAGCAACCTGACCCTGAATGAGTTTGCCAATGAATTTAACGGCGGTGCCAGTCCGGGTCTCATCGCTGGTACCTATTCTGTCGGCGCTAACAGTCGCATCGTGGCAAATTTTAATAGCAATCCTCCCCTCAATTTAGTGATGTACCCTGTCTCGAGTTCTCAGGCGTATGCCTTGCAGCAGGACTTGGGTTTGGTCACGTCGGGGACGCTGGAATTGCAGCACTAAGGAATAGTGGGAAGCCTTACGAGTGCTCCAAATAGAATTCTGCCAGTTCTAAGTCTGCTGGGGTTGTGATCTTGATGTTTTGTGCCGTTCCCATCACCACAGCCACTGGGTGGCCAGAACGCTCCACCAGCGAAGCTTCATCGGTGCCGATAAATCCGTCCGCGGCGGCTTCATCAAACGCCTTCTTCAGCACTCCGTACTGAAAACCTTGCGGGGTTTGCGCCATCACAATCCTCTCGCGCGGGATGGTGGCTTTAATCAATGCTCCCTCGGACGTGCGTTCCACTTGTTTGATGGTGTCTACTGCGGGAACTCCGGCGATCGCCGCTCCGTATTTCTGTGCAGCGATGACGACTTCGTGGATGGTCTCATCGGTCACAAACGGCCGCACCGCATCATGCACCAGAATGACGTCATCGTCCGCGGCGGATATTTGACCCAGCGCGTTGGCGACAGATTGTTGGCGATGCTCTCCGCCCTCTAGTAATACAGGTTTTTTAGCCAGTATCTCAGGTGCTTCCCGCTCCAGACGCGCTTGGAATGGAGGAATTTCTTCTTTTCGTAATGCTACAAAGATGGCGTGAATTTCCGGATGCATGGCAAATTTCGCGAGCGTGCGGACCAGTATCGATTTTCCTTTTAGCTCTGCGAACTGCTTGCTGGCAGTGGGTTTCTTGTCCTTCGCCAGTGAGGCCATGCGGGTGCCCAGACCTGCAGCCGGAACTATTACCGTAACCTTCATGTGGGGCGAACAGTATAAACGAGTCCAATAGGTGCCGGAACTGGGCACTGCGGTGCAACCGTGGCTGTGGATTGCGCAACCAAACCTATGCCACTCTGCTTGACCTTTGTTTCCACGGAGGTATTGTGAGACGGAAACGCACCTGGTTCTCGCTGCTGAGCTTTTGTGTTCTGACGACTCTTGGGGCCGCGCTCGCTTTCGCCTTAATTATTGCTGGAGGATCGGTTGCCTTAGCCAGCCATCAAGGCGCGGTCGCCGAGCAGGCGCAGGACCTTCCCCAGGAGACTGCTCCCCACCACGGCACCAGCTTTACTGGAATGATTACTGACTCACATTGTGGCGCACGCCACATGCGCAAATCCAACCTGACATCGACGGAATGCGCCCGCGCTTGCTACCGGAAAGGGGCAAGCTATGTTCTCATCGATGGGAACCGCCGCTACACACTAATCGGCGGTGAGGATGCTATCAGTAAATTGGTTGGTGAGCGGGTGAGAGTGACCGGCAATCTTCAGGACGATGCCATCCTGGTAGACGCAGCTGCGCCCATTCTCTGATTGCTTATTCCGTCGCCTGTTCAGCGGCCACAGCCTGTTTCTTTGCCTCGGGAATCGAGACAGATGTACTTACCGGGCGGGCTTCGCTGCGTGGGCCGCTGCGCTCATCCCACTTGCCGAAGATCATCTTTCCAGCTGTCGTCTGAAGCACTGACGTGACTGAAACGTCAATTGTCTTGCCAATCATCTTGCGCGCGTTGTCGACAACCACCATCGTGCCATCGTCCAGGTAGGCAACTCCCTGGTTGTACTCCTTGCCTTCCTTAAGAATGAACACCCGCATGGTTTCGCCGGGCAGAACGATCGGCTTGAGCGCGTTGGCCAGCTCGTTGATGTTCAGCACCTGCACGCCTTGGAGTTGCGCGACTTTGTTGAGGTTGAAATCATTGGTGATGATCTTGCCTTCGTATAGTTTGGCAAGCTCGATGAGCTTCAGGTCCACCTCGCGCACGGTGGGGAAATCATCTTCAACTATTTGAATCTGCAGTGATGCTACTTTTTGCAGCCGCTGCAGAATGTCCAGGCCTCGGCGGCCGCGATTGCGTTTGAGGGAATCGGCTGAGTCCGCCACGAGCTGCAGTTCGCGCAAGACGAACTGCGGCGTGACCACAACCCCGTCGAGGAACCCAGTCTCGGCGATGTCCGCTATCCGCCCGTCGATGATCACGCTGGTGTCCAGAATCTTGTAGCTCTTCTTGAGCTGTTTCTCCCCGCCGAAAATTCCACCCAGCGCTGCCAGATTCAGCAGGTCACCTTTATTCGCGCCCACCAGCAAACCGACATAGGCCATCAGCAACATGATTAATATTTGAAGAAAATTGCGGAGGGGGCCTTCGCCCAGGCTGTTCCGGATTACCAGGGCAAACAGGTAGGCGCCGAAGATACCGAGAATGCTGCCGATTGCCGCACCGATCAGACGCTTCAGACTGATGCGGTGCAGTCGCCACTCGAAGATGATGATTGCCGTTCCAAGCAGCGCCCCGATGATCGCATCCAGGCGGGTGTCAGGGCCAAATGGCCGAATCAGAAAGCAAATAACTGCTACAAAGACAATGAAAATCAGACGGATAAGAACTATGTCCACAACAAGTGCCTCCCCTGGAAAACCGCCAGCCACGCGGTCTTCCTGCCGGCCACGAACGACGAACAGGTACCGCAGCCGACCTTTTATTCGGAGCCGCGTTATGAGATGAAGAGGCCCCGCGCCCCCGGCACTATTCGAGGGCTAGTTCAATACGCTGAAAGTATATACCTGCTTGTAAAGCAAAAAGCAGTTAACGTTCTTCAATCAAGAGTCAAGAAGTTTGGCAAGTGTCGAACCTTGGCAGCCGCGGGAATACACATTTGTGTTGCTAAACTGTTGTCATGAAAGCTGTAGTTATAACTCGCCTGGGTGGCCCTGAGGTTTTGCAGATTCAGGACGTCCCTGCACCCAGTCCAAAAAGTGGTGAAGAACTGGTCCGGGTGCAGGCCGGGGGCTTGAACTTCGCCGATACCATGACGGCTCGCGGTGGGTATCCAGGAACTCCAAAACCTCCACTGGTCGCAGGACGCGAGTTCTGTGGGGCCCGGGCTAATGGCGATCGGGTTATGGGATACATCCAGTGGGGAGCGTTCGCGGAGAACGTCGCGGCACGGTCGAATCTGCTCTGGCCTGTGCCAGCGAACTGGAGCCCCCAGGAAGGCGCCGCTTTTCCCGTCAATTTCTTTACCGCCTACTTCGCCTACTGGAAGGCTGGGCTGCTCGATCAGCCGAAGGGCGCTCGAGTGCTCATCCACGCCGTTGCTGGAGGTGTGGGCACCGCTGCAGTCCAGATCGGCAAACTTCTTGGCGTGGAAATGTATGGCACGTCTTCTTCCGAAGAAAAGATCGCCCGCGTGCAGAAACTCGGCCTGCATCATGCCATCAACTACAAGCAACAGGATTATGAACAAGCCATCCGTGATCTAACCAATGGCGAAGGAGTGGATGTTGTCTTTGAAATGCTTGGTGGCGAACACACCGCCAAGAGCGTGCGCTGCTTGCGAGATTTCGGACGAGTGATCGTTTATGGCAGCGCTAGCGGACAGCGCGGGTTGCTCGATCCCGGCATTCTCTACTCCAAAGGAGCCAGTGTGCATGGGCTCTGGCTGACTTACTTGTCGTCGAATGCCGATTTGATGAAGCAGGCCTGGCAGTGGCTCTCTACTCGCGCTACAGAGGGACATTTGCGTCCAGTGATTGGGGCTTCGTTCCCTATGGAGAAGGCAGCGGAAGCCTATGAGCTGCTATGCGAAGGGAAGAATTTCGGAAAAGTGGTGCTGAAGATTTGAATCACTGAATCCGTGTTTTCGCCTATAAAGCCTGTTCAAATTCGCCCTTCAATTCCCGGTGTTTTTCTTCCGCTGCTTCCACCAACGCTCGGAAGATCGCTCGCGAATGCTCGTCATCATCCACTGATCGCTCAGGATGCCATTGCACGGCCACAACAAAGTGATCGGATGACGTGCCTTCCAGCGCCTCAATGACGCCGTCCTCTGGGCAGCGCGCGACGATTTTCAATCCATCACCCACAAGATCAGCCGATTGATGGTGGCTGGAATTCACGGAAATCGGAACCGCACGGGTTGAGGCCGAACCGGCTGTATTCCCCAGTGATGCTTCCGCCCGGAATTGCGACGAGCTGAGGCCTGTAATCGCCGCCAGCTTTGATCCTGGCTCAATTTCGACCGTGTGCGCTACCGGAACCTTTCTGCCCGCAGCGTGATTGACAGCCGACTCGATGTGCTGCACCAGCGTGCCCGACCGATACACGTTCAGGATCTGCAGTCCATAGCAGATGCCAAGGATTGGCTTGCCCATGTTGTACGCGTCTTGCAACAGCAACTCGTCAACAGTGTCGCGTTTTGGATCAGACGCTTCGGTTTGGGGGTGCCGCGAAGCGTTGAATTTCGCTGGATCCACGTCGGCCTTGCTTCCCGGCAGCAGAACCGCGTCGCAACGCTCGATGATCTTCATCACCTCTGCTGGAGAGCGATCAAGCGGAATCCGCACCGGCTCTCCGCCTGCAAGCTCCACTGCCCGCTCATATTGTGGAATCGCTCTTTCGGCGTACTCGGAATCAGCGCCGTGCGGAAGGGGAATGGCAATGTGCGGCTTCATAGCTCAGTTGGCGTGTTGCATCTCGTCTTCCATCTTTCGCAGCATCTTCAACTGCCGATACCGCCGTGCTTCCATAGCGCACGCACCCACCAGGACAATGCCCGCGACCGTCGCCGCAGCCGGAAGCGCTATGTAGCGATAGGCAACCGTCAAGTTGGGGTGCGATGCATGTCGTAATCGCGCCGCGAACACTATTCCTGTGATCCCCAACAAGAGGCTGACCGCAAACGAAAGCAGCGTGACGATGAACGTGACCAACAGCACACGTACGGGGATGAGATACCACCGCGGTTTCGGCACCGGACCACCTCTGGGAGCCATCGTCTCTAGGCTACACCAACCAATCGCCTTCCTCTTTGTTATGAGTTGCTTATTGCCCAGGGGTTGATGGTAAAAAGCCCGATTCCATTTCCGAGATAAATGGCTATGTCATTCCGAACCGCTTTAGCGGTGAGGAATCTGCTTTTCCGAGAGTGAGAGACGTGTCGAGAAGCTAATTCACCGACGCCGCTGTAATCTGATCGCCCGTGACGCCCGGGTTCATCAGCGCGCGCTTCAGCCTGAGCTTCTCATCCATTAACACTTTGAGTTGAGCCGGATCATGGGCGCGCAGTGCTTCGACCTGACGCTGAATATCTTCCAGCCGCCGTCGAATCTGCACGCGAATCAGCGCTCGGGTCGCGCCTTCGATCTTCTCAGCCGAAAGCTCTTCATCATCCTTCATCAGGATCGTCGCCAGCACGCGTCGATCATCTGGCGAAAGCATCGTATCCATGATGTCCTGCGTCTCTGCTGGCGCGTTCAGCAGCGCATCAATCAGCGACTCGGTGGCGAGCCCAACATGCAAGCGCTCGGCCGCGAGCACAAACCGGGCCTGGCGCGCAGGATCGAACGCGTCATCTTCGCCGGACCGGTCGGAGACGGACTCTTCGCTCTGAAGCTGAGTGGCTGAAGTGAGAGCACGGATCAGAATTTTCTCCGCATCCGTGATCTGCGAATCGGGTGCGGTTTTCACGCTGGCAGTTTTGCGCCCGCCCGCCGCATGCTTTAACTCCTGGCGAAGCACAGCTGAATCGATATTCAGCTTTTGCGCGATTTCCTCGGCCAGGGAGTCACGCACAATTCGGCTAGGCACCCGCTGGATATGCGGCAACAAATAATTCACCGCTTTGTGCTTGCCTTCCGCGCTGCGCACTGGGAATTGCGTGCGCGCCCGCTCAATCAGATAGTCAAAATATTTTTGTGAATTGCGCAGCGCGGCGGCGTAAGCATCTTTCCCTTTTCGCCGCACAAACAAGTCAGGATCAAGCTCCTGCTCGAGAGTCAGCACGCGAATGTCGAACTCTTCTTCCACCAGCAGGCCCAGCGTGCGTTCAGTGGCTTTGGCCCCGGCGGCATCGGGGTCGAAATTGACAACCACCTGCTTGGTGAAACGGCCGAGTAAACCGGCTTGCGCCGCCGTAAAGGCCGTGCCCGAGGTGGCGATCACATTGTGAAATCCGGCCGCGAAGACCGACACGCAGTCCATTTGTCCTTCGACCAGAATGGCGTAATTCAGCGCGCGGATGCCTTCTTTGGCGAGATCGAGGTTAAACAGCACGCGCGACTTCGAATAGATCGCGGTCTCCGGCGAGTTCAAATATTTCGGACCGGCCTTCTCATCGGCTGAAAGGGTTCGTCCAGTGAAGGCGATCACGCGCCCGCTTTCGTTCGCAATCGGAAACATAACTCGATTGCGGAATTTCGAATACATGGCGGAAATGGAAGCTGCATCGGGAGTGGCATGGGTCGTTCTCGGCTCTCGGTTGTCGGCTCTCGGCTGCTCAGCTTTTCCGACAGCAGGTCCCTCGGCTTCGCTCGGGATGACAGGCTTCTGTGATTCTTGCCGAGCGCCGCCTGCTGATTGCTGACTGCCCTCTTTCCACGAAAACAGTCCGCTCTCTCGCAGAGCTTCCTGGCTAAACTCACTCTTCAGCCGGTCCCGCAGCAAAAACCCGGAATCGGGCGCGAATCCGATGCGAAACTTCTTGATCGTTACTTCATCAAGTCCGCGTCCGGACAGATATTCCCGCGCTCGTGCCCCCTCCGGCCTGCGCAGGCACTCTTGAAAAAAGGCGCAGGCGCGTTCATGGATTTCGAGCAGCGTCGTACGCAATTTAGCGTCACGTGCTTCGGCCTCGCTGCTGAACACAGTCTTAGGCATGGACACGCCGAGCTTCTGTGCGACCAAGCGCACCGATTCGGGAAATGTAATGTTTTCAATCTTCTGCACAAAGCTGAAAACGTCGCCAGAAACTCCGCACCCGAAGCAGTGGAAGAACTGCCGCGCCGCGTGAACGGAAAATGACGGCGACTTTTCTTTGTGGAATGGGCACAGCCCAGAGTAATTCTGCGCGCCGGATTTCTTCAACGTGACGTAGTCGCCGACAATCCGGACAATGTCCGCCTGCAGCTTGAGGCTTTGCGCGAAATCGTTGGCGAGGGCCATGCGGTTGATAGAACGCTGAGAAGATTGTCAGCCACACCGACGCTAATAGGAATATAGCCGAGACCGATTGTTGTGGAGAAACTGTGGGAAACACGGACGTTTCAGTCTTTACGGCAGTTCGCGTGCACCTATGTCACTTGATGAAGCACTAAGCCAACTAGCTCCAGAGCTCGGCTACGCGTAATACCAATTCGCTGCTCGACCGTCAACGGGTGTTCCGGCTCGTCCAGCCTGAACAACGGACGTGCACCAACCGGCTGAATGATAATTTCGCACTTCAGGTTCAAAGTCTCGGGATACTCTGAAAGGGAATTCGCAATCCTCCCCTTGAAAGGTCCCTGAAGCTTTTCTTTGCCGAGCGTCTCCCACAATTCGGAAATCTCGTCGAATACTTCCTCTCGAATCAGAGCCCACAGCCCCCACAGAAAGATGTCTTCTGAGCCAATTACCGGAATCTCGATGCAGCCTCTGATAAAAAACAACTTCTGATCGATGATGCATTGATCCGTGCCGATCACCGCTCGCACGTCTCGATCCTCCCACTTCATGTTTGCATACATGTCTGGAAAGTCAGCGGCAAAGCTCAGAGGCACTTCTTCGTGCACTCTGCCGCACGTCGAGCACTTATTTGTTTCGGCCATGGACGGACCAAGAGACCAATGAGATGTCAGATGCTCATCACAATATAACGCGGTCATCGCCCACCCGCTTCGTCACCCGCTCCCGATCCAAATACTCCAGCAGCGGGATGGCATACTTCCGGCTGACTCCAGTGATTTCTTTGAAGCGGGCCACGTCGAGCCGCGGGGAAATCAGTCTTTGTGCTGCCAGGCTCTTGCGCAACTCAGTGAGCGCGGCTTGATGAAAAACCAGATCGTCGGAGACTTTGATCAGGATTTTTTCACGCAGCAACAAGGTCATGATCTTCTGTGCGCGTGTCTTGTCTATCTTCAAACTCGAGAGCACGTCCCTGAGAGCTGGAACCTTTAGCCCCGCCGAGGCGAACGCGTGCTCTATGGTCCTTCGCGATTCCGCCTCCTCATCTTTCATCACCACGCCGCGGCCGGGAAGCCGTAGCCCTTCGCCGGTAACCTCGATTTTTTTAGCACGCAGCATTGAATCCTGCGCGAAATCGAATAACTCAGCACTCGCCCTGACATGCTCACGGAGCGCGGCCGGGCGAATTCCACCAGCTAGCGGATTTTGCTCGTGGAATTTCGCCATGCTATCGACTATCGCCCGCATGACTCGCGCAAACGCATCCCCATCAATCAAGAGGGTACCCAAAGAAAAAGCTGTTCGCTCTTGCTTGAGCTGAGCTTCGATGACTTCCTTGCGCCATCCGGTCTCAGCCACGGCTTGGGACAAAGCCAGCCCCTGCTCGCCTCGGCGAGCAATTCGCGCCAACAGCTTCGCCTTCGAATCACCTGCAGCTTGGGTCTTCAGAAATTCCAACCGCGCCGGGAGTGCCGTCTTCTGTACAGGCGCGGCATCTAGCACTACGCCGCCACCAACCGTGACCACCGGCGAAAACTGCCGGACGATGAAGCGGTCACCGTGCACAAGCAAGAGCGGATCGCTCAAACGCAGTTGCGCAAATGCCTCCGCCCCCGGCCTGAGCTGCTTGTCTTCGTATAGATTCACCGTCGCAATCGTTTCTGATGCGAAGGCATGCAGATGCACCCGCGCGCCATGCTTAAGCGCCTTTGCCGAGGGCAGCAGGGAGAGCTTCGCATCCATGCGCGAGGACGTTTGTAGTAGTCCCGGCGAAGCCAGTACCATGCCACGTTCAAGTTCCTGCTTTTCGACTCCGGCGAGATTCAGCGCGGTACGTTCTCCGGCGACGGCTTTTTCTGCCGGGGCTCCATGCACTTGAACTCCACGCACCCGCACTCGTTTTCCCGCGGGAAACAACTCCAGCTCGTCTTCTTTTCTGATTGTGCCTGCGACCAGCGTCCCCGTCACCACGGTCCCGAATCCCTTCATGGTGAAGACGCGATCAATCGGCAGCCGGGTGATGGCGTTGGCATCTTTCGACGAACCTTCACGTCCGATGCGGATCAACTCACGCTTCAACTCATCCAGCGCCATGGCTTTCAGCGCGCTCACCGCGATGATCGGCGAATGGGGGGACCCTGAGACCGCTTCCGAGTCTCCTAAAAAAGCCTCGCGCACGAAATCCTCTACCTCGGCCCGCACCACCGCCAGCGTCTCGGCGTCCACCAGGTCGGCTTTGGTAAGAACCGTAATCCGGCGGCGAATTCCCAGCAGGCGGCAGATATCAAAATGCTCGCGGGTCTGCGGCTTGATGCCCTCATCGGCGGCGATGACCAGCAGCA
>Ga0075425_100001249_pt1 | contig 24766 bp, 27 predicted proteins | sample SoiMethybrSBSTD4_FD_75300 | JGI IMG/M metagenome (GOLD analysis project Ga0075425, IMG submission 75300) | Bulk soil microbial communities from a Populus tree surrounding site in Tennessee, USA - Soil MetaG P. TD hybrid SBSTD4 | ecosystem: Environmental > Terrestrial > Soil > Tree plantation...
GTGTCGTGGTCGCCGGCCGGCACGCGCAGCACCACCTCGTCGATCCCGATCGACGCGTAGTAGTCGAGCTTGCCCGGGTCGGGGATCGTCCCGAAGGGGATCACGCGCACCGTCGCCGGATCGCGGCCGGCAGCTTCCATGGCGCGGTGGAGCTGCGGTAGCGCCTCGCGCACACCGGCGCCCCCGATCGGGATCCATCCGTCGGCGTACTCGGCGACGTGGGCGAACAGTTTCGGTCCCGCCGCGCCACCGATGAGGACCGGAGGCCACGGCTTCTGCGTGGGCTTGGGCCACGACCAGCTCGGGGGCAGGTGCACGTACTCGCCCTCGAAGCTGGCCTCGTCGTCGGCCCACAGCCGCTGCATGGCCAGCAGATGCTCGCGGGCGACGTCACGCCGGCGGCGCATCTCGATCCCGTGGTCCTCGATCTCGTCGGCGTTCCACCCGAAACCGACGCCGAAGACGAACCTGCCGCCGGAGAGGTGGTCGAGGCTCGCGACCGCCTTCGCGGTCACGATCGGATCGCGCTGCGCGACGAGGCAGATACCCGTTCCCACGCGGAGCCGCTCGGTCGCCGCCGCCGCCATCGCCATCGCGACGAACGGATCGAACGGCCGCTTGTAGTAGTCGGGGAGGACGGCGTCGCCGGACGGCGGCGGGGTGCGCCGGCTCACCGGGATATGGGTGTGCTCGGGGACGTACAGCGACACGAACCCCCGCTCCTCTGCCGCACGCGCGAAGTCGTCCGGACGCATCACCTGGTCCGTCGCGAACATCGTCAGGCCGAAATGCACGGCAGTACCGTAACTGACACACCATCAGGCGACGGTTGCGGAAGCCCTCGGCGCGCACACCCGCTCTAGGCGGGCATGATCGAGCCGCCGTCGACGCACAGCACCTGCCCGGTCACGAGGGCGGCGTCGTCGCTCGCGAAGAACACGGCCGTGCCGGTGAGGTCCTCGGGCTCGAGCTTGCGCTTCATGGCGCTCATCGCCGGGAGCAGGTCGATGAACGCTTCGGGAACGATCTTCTTCGTCGCCTCGGTCATCGTCACTCCCGGGGCGATGCAGTTCACCGTGATGTTGTACTGCCCGAGCTGCGACGCGAGGAACTTCGTGAGCCCGACGACGCCCCATTTCGTCTGGCTGTAGGTGAACCCGGACACTTCCTGGAACTCACCCTCCGGGACGATGTTGTACAGGTACGCGGCGCCCGAGGACTGGTTGATGATGCGGCCCCAACGCTGCTCGACCATCGTCGGCGCGCACGCCCGGGCCATCAGCCACGCGCCATGGAGGTTCACGCTGAAGACCTTCTGCAGGTACGCGTAGTCGTTGCGCTCGTTGTCGATGTCGTAATAGAGCGCAGCGTTGTTGACGAGGATGTCGATGCCGCCGAACTGGTCCTTCGCCTTCGCCGCGCACGCCAGCGTCGACGACTCGTCGGAGATGTCGGTCTGGACGAACGCTACGTCGCCGAGCTTCTCGAGCTGCTCCATCGCCGAGGCGGCACGGTCCTCGTTGATCTCGGCGACGACGACCTTGGCGCCCTCGTCGAGAAATCGCTTGGCGTACGAGAGGCCGATGCCCTGACCCGCACCGGTGATGACGGCGACTCGGTCTTCGAGCCGGCCCATGTTCGATGCCCCCCCTGTACGCGTGCCTACGAGCGGTGGATGAGGTTGAAGCGCTCCGTGACCGCAGGTTCGCCGCTCTTCTCGTCACGCCACACGGTCTCGGTCACGACGAACGTCATCGTGCGGCCCTTGCTCTCCTTCTCGTACAGGTCGACGATGCGCCCCTCGCCGACCAGCACGTCACCGACCACGATCGGCCGGTGGTACGTGAACTCCTCCTCACCGTGGAGCACGAGGCCGCCCTTGGCGAACAGCTCCCCCATCACCTTGTGCATCGGGTTCTCGCCGCCGGACGGGTCCGCGGGTTGATCCTCGGCAAAGCGCCCCCAGAACTGCATCGCGAACGACCATGTCGGTGGGGCGGGGATGCCGGCGAACCCGGCGGCCCCCGCCGCGGCCGGGTCGTGGTACACGGGGTTGTCGTCCTTGAGCGCGCGGGCGAAGTTCGAGACCGGCCCGCGCTCGATGGTGACGCGGTGTGCACCGGTCGGCTTCCCGATGACGCTGCTGTCGAGGGCCATCCGTCCCTTCCAAGCTCTCTTGCGCGGTCCCCGCGCACTCTGAGCGGTCCCCCGCGCTGTTTGACGGGCGCGTGAACGACCGCGATACCGTGACGCCGACGTCAGTTTTCAACGCGGGGAGAAGGACGCGCAAATGGGGTTGCTGGACGGCAAGGTCGCGATCGTCACCGGCGCGGGCAACGGTGTCGGGAGGGGCGAGGCCATCGAGCTCGCGGACCAAGGTGCGAAGGTCGTCGTGAACGACCTCGGCGTCTCGGTGACGGGCGAGGGCGCCGACAAGCGCACCGCCGACGAGGTCGTCGACGTCATCAAGGGCCGGGGCGGCGAGGCGGTCGCGAACTACGACGACGTCGCCGACTTCAACGGCGCCAAGAGCATCATCGACACGGCCGTCGAAGCGTTCGGGAAGCTCGACGTGCTCGTGAACAACGCCGGGATCCTGCGGGACAAGATGCTGTTCACGATGGGTGAGGACGAATTCGACTCGGTCATCCGCGTCCATCTCAAGGGCACGTGGAGCACGATGCACCACGCCTCGGCGTACTGGCGCACCGAGTCCAAGGAAGGCCGCCAGCCGAGCGGATCGATCGTCAACACGGTCTCGAGCGCCGGCCTCCAGGGCCAGGCGAGCCAGTCCAACTACGGCGCGGCCAAGGCCGGGATCGCGGCGATGACGATCATCGCCAGCCTCGAGCTGACGCGCTACGGCGTTCGCGCCAACTGCATCGGACCCGGCGGCTTCACGCGCATGGTCGGCCAGGCCCGTCAGGACATCACCATCAAGAACCCGGAGGAGTACACCGAGTTCGACGGCATGAACCCGGGGAACTCGGCGCCGGCGGTGGCGTGGCTCGCGTCCGACGAGTCCAAGCCGACGACCGGCCAGGTCCTGCGCATGGTCGGCAACTCGCTCTGCGTGTACCAGCCGTGGCAGATGGGCGAGGAGTTCTTCGCCACCGACAACGAAGGCAAGCCCGCCCGGTGGGACGCCGCCGACGTCGGCAGCATCCTCAACAAGTACGTCTTCCACACGGTCAACCCCGGCATCGCCGCACAGCAGAAGCGTTAGCCTCCGAACGGTGGACACCGACTTCGAGACGCTCCTCTACGAGGAGCGCGACGGCGTCGCCTGGGTAACGCTCAACCGGCCGGACCGCCTGAACGCGTTCAACTCGCTCATGCAGCGCGAGCTGCACACGTTGTGGCGCGGGCTTCGCCGCCATGACGACGTGCGCTGCGTCGTCCTGACCGGCGCCGGCGAGAAGGCGTTCTGCACCGGCATCGACCGCATGGAGCAGATGGGCGACGAGGGTGACGACACCACCGATCCCGACGTCGTCGGCTCCGGCAGCACGCCGTTCATGTTCAACGACCCCGGCGACAACATCGGTCCGAAGAGCTCCGACCTCTGGAAGCCGGTGATCGCGGCCGTGAACGGCATCGCCTGCGGCGGCGCCTTCTACATGCTCGGCGAGGTCGAGTTCATCATCGCCGCCGAGCACGCCACCTTCTTCGACCCGCACGTGACGTACGGCATGACGGCCGCGTTCGAGCCCATTCACATGTCGGGGATCATGCCGTTCGGCGAGATCATGCGGCTCTCTCTGCTCGGCAACTACGAGCGCCTGTCGGCCCGTCGGGCGTACGAGATCGGGCTCGTATCGGAGATCGCGCCCAAGGAGCAGCTGCGCGAGCGGACCGAGTGGGCGGCGAACGCGATCGCGTCACAGCCGCCGCTCGCGATCGAAGGCACCGTCCGCGCGATCTGGGGCGCGCGCGAGCTCGGTCAGCGCCAGGCGTTGCGGCTGGGCTACGCGTACGTGGGCCTCGGAACGAACCAGGACTCGATCGCCGAGGGCCAGAAGCTGTTCGAGTCGGGCACGCGCATCGACTGGCGCTCGAGATAGCAAGCGGGATGGGCCGGCGCGTCGCGATCGTCGGGGCCGCGCTGTCCGATTGCGGCCGAGTCGACGACAAGTCGCCGTTCGAGCTCCACTACCAGGCCGCCAGCCGCGCGCTGGCCGACGCCGGCCTCGAGAAGAGCGACGTCGACGGGTTCGCTTCCTGCGGCACCGGCCTGCTCGCCCCGATCGAGGTCGCCGAGTACCTCGGTCTGCGGCCGACGTGGGTCGACGGCACCGGCGTCGGCGGCGCCACCTGGGAGTTCATGGTCGAGCACGCCACCGCCGCGATCGCGGAAGGGCACGCCGAGGTCGTCGTGCTCGCGTACGGCTCGACGGCGCGGGCCGATCTGAAACGGCGAGACCGCCGCGCCAACCTCTCCTTCGGGAGCCGGGGCCCGGTGCAGTTCGACGCGCCGTTCGGGCACACGCTGATCGCCAAGTACGCCATGGCCGCCCGGCGCCACATGCACGAGTTCGGCACGACGATCGAGCAGCTGGCCGAGATCTCGGTGTCGACACGTCATAACGCGGCGCTCAACCCGGACGCGTACTACCGCGATCCCATCACCGTCGACGACGTGAACGGTTCCCCGCTGATCGCCGACCCGCTCACGACGCTTCACTGTTGCATTCGGTCGGACGGCGGCGGCGCGGTCGTGCTCACCTCGGAGGAACGCGCGCGCGACTTGCCGGGAACGCCGGTGTGGGTACTGGGCACCGGCGAGGCCGTCTCCCACACCACGATGAGCGAGTGGGAGGACTTCACCGAGTCGCCGGCGGCGCGCTCGGGGAGCCTTGCGTTCGAGCGCGCCGGCGTGACCCCGGACGAGATCGACGTGTGCGAGATCTACGACGCCTTCACGCCCATGGTGCTGCTCAGCTTCGAGGCGCTCGGCTTCTGCAAGAAGGGCGACGGCGGGCCGTTCGTCGAGGGCGGCACCATGCGCGTCGGCGGGTCGCTCCCGACCAACACCGACGGCGGCGGCCTCTCGGCGTGCCACCCGGGGATGCGGGGCATCTTCCTGCTCGTCGAGGCGGTGCGTCAGCTGCGCGGCGAGGCCGCGGGCCGGCAGGTGGCGGGCGCCCAGCTCGCGTGCGTGAACGGCACCGGCGGCTGGTTCTCGTCGGCGAGCACGGCCATCCTCGCCGTGGAGTAGGAATGGTGGTCATGGCAGGACGGCCGTCGATCTGGATCGGACACGCCGTGTTGACCGTCGGCGACGTCGACCGCTCGGCCGACTTCTGGCAGCGTCTCGGCATGCGCGAGGTGGAGCGGAACCAGCACGTCGCCGTGCTCGAGCTTCGCGGCGGCACCCACCTCGTCCTCGTCCCGGGAACGCCCGCCGAGGACGCCGAGGCGCCGTTCGACCTCATGGTCGAAGACGTCGATGCCACACATGCCGCGTGGGAAGCGCGCGGTCTCGATCTGTCACCGATCGAACGCGGTCGCATCCATGCTGCATTCACGCTGCGCGACCCGGACGGCTACCGCGTGACCGTCAACAGCTCGCATGTCGTCGGGGAGGTCTGAGCGCATGAGCCCGTTGATCTCGCGTGGGTTCGGGGGCCGCCGGCGACGGGACGTCGACCCGGCCCGGATCCCTCCCGGCCAGTACGTCGTCGACGACTTCCCCGTGCTGTCGGCCGGGCCGACGCCCACCGTGTCCCTCGACCAGTGGACTTTCTCGATCACCGGCGCCGTCGACGAGCCCGCGTCGTGGTCGTGGGAGGAGTTCCTCGCGCTCCCGAGCGAGGAGATCCGGACCGACATCCACTGCGTGACGAAGTGGTCCAAGCTCGACACCGCATGGAAGGGCGTCTCCGTCGACGTCCTGCTCGAACATGTCGACACCGCCGCCGAGTTCGTGTCGGCCTTCTGCGACGGGGGCTACACGACGAACCTCCCCTTCGCCGACGTCACCGACGGGCAGGCGTGGGTGGCCTACGAGTTCGACGGGGAACCGCTCGAGCCCGTTCACGGCGGGCCGGCGCGCCTGCTCGTTCCGCACCTGTACTTCTGGAAGAGCGCGAAGTGGGTGCGCGGTCTCGAGCTTCTCGACCACGACGAGCCGGGCTTCTGGGAGACCAATGGGTACCACAACCGCGGTGACCCCTGGAAGGAACAGAGGTATTGGAGCGATTAGCGCCGCAACCGGCGCCTTTGACGTGGCGCGTCGCGACCCTCGCAAGATTGCAGCCCGAGACGTCGAGCGCGACGACACTCATCCTTGATGTACCGGAATGGCCGGGCCACCTCGCGGGCCAGCACGTCGACGTGCGTCTGACCGCCGAGGACGGCTACCAGGCGGAGCGGTCGTACTCGATCGCGTCGGCGCCGCAAGACGCGCACCTCGCGCTCACGGTCGAGCGCATCGACGACGGTGAGGTCTCGCCGTACCTGACCGACGAGCTCCACCCTGGCGACCAGCTCGAGCTCCGGGGCCCGATCGGCGGCTACTTCACGTGGAACGCAGCCGACGGCGGTCCACTCCTGCTGCTCGGGGGCGGTTCCGGGCTCGTCCCGCTCATGGCGATGCTGCGTCACCGCGCGGCAGCGAAGAGCGACGCCGCTGCAACTGTGCTGGTGTCGGCGCGGTCGTGGGAGGACGTGCTCTATCGGGACGAGCTCGCGACTCACGACGACCACGGAGTCACCGTCCGCTACACGCTCACCCGCGAGCAGCCGCCGGGGTGGGCAGGCTGGGCCGGGCGCGTGAACCTCGAGATGCTCCGCGAGCTCGGCGCCGACCCGGGCGTGCCGCTTCGGGTGTTCGTGTGCGGCCCGACCGGCTTCGTCGAGCACGTGGCCGACGTGCTCGTGCAGCTCGGGCACGACCCGCACCGGATCAAGACCGAGCGCTTCGGACCGACAGGAGGGTGATGATGGAGGCGACCGAGCAGCACACCGACGGCAACGCGATCGCCGGGATCCTCCAAGAGATCTTCGTCGCCGAGTTCACGACGCTCGAGCGCACCTGTCAGTCGTGCGGGGATCGCAACCCGGCCGGCGCGCACCGCAGCTACCGCGGCGCCGGCATCGTCCTGCGGTGCCCGCACTGTGGGGACGTCGCGCTGCGGCTTGCCGTCCTCCCCGACGAGTACGTCTTCGAGCTCCGCGGCGCCTGGAGCCGACGCAGCAACACGTAACAACGACGAGCGTCGAAGTGAGTGGACTCGTGCAGTGGCGTCAGCCGACGAGTTCGTCGGCTGGGTCGGATCCAGCAGATGGGCCTTCGACAGCGAGGAGTTGCCATTGGTTGGGGACGCCTTTGAGCGTGTGGGTGCCCCGATCAGCGAACGCGATGCCCGAGCCGCCAACAAGTTCGGCAACGGTGCGGGAGACGAGGACTTCGTCCGGCTGCGCGAGCGCCTGGACTCGTTGGGCGATGTGGACGGCGATGCCGCGGATGTCATCACCGCGCAGTTCGATTTCGCCCGTGTGGAGGCCGCCACGCACACGGATGCCGATCGCGTGGACAGCGTCGCGAATAGTGCAGGCGCATCGCACCGCCCGTCCCGGCCCGTCGAAGGTCGCCAGGAAGCCGTCGCCGGTGCTTTGGATCTCTCGGCCGCGGAAGCGTTCGAGCTCGCCACGGATGAGACCGTCGTGGGTGGCGAGCAGCTCGGACCATCGGCGGTCGCCCATCCCTGCAACCTGGTCGGTAGAACCGACCACGTCCGTGAACATGACGGTAGCCAGCACCCGGTCGACATCATGGGTGGGAGCCTGGCCGGTGACGAACTCTTCGATGGCATCCAGCAGCGGTCCCGTGTCGCCCACAAAGAACAACCTGTCCGGGACGGCGAGTTCGATGTAGCGGGCGTTGTCGATGTGCTCGGCGACGTACCGGGCCTGCTCGGAGCCTGGCGGACCGGCGCGGGCAACCACCAGGGTTGGCACCCGTATCGCCGGAAGGAGGTCCCGCACGTCGGTGTCGAAGCTGGCGCGAAGACGCCAAGCGGCATCCTGCGGCGACGTCGACATGCGTTCGCAGCGTGCCAGCCAGCGCGCGAACCGGGCGTCGCCGGCGGTGCTTGGATTGAAGCGGCCGAGCAGCTCACCGGTTCCCCACCGGTCCAGGCGCGCCGCGAGCATTGCCTCAAGCTCCTCGTCCGCGGAGCCTTGGGGGTAATCGTCTGCCCGCCGGAGGCGGGCGCTCGGGTTTATGAGCACCAACGCCGCGCTGCGCTCGGGGTGGGTGGCGGCGAACTGCAACGCCGGGGGGCCCAATGTGTCGAGCACAACTACCCGTTCGCAACCGGCGTCGTCGATCACGGTGATCATGTCGTCAACGAAGCTCTCCGTCAGGCGGCCCTCCACCGGGGCGATCGGATCCGATGAGCCGGTTCCCCGGGAGTCGAACCAAACATGGCGGCTGAAGGAGGACAGCCCGTTGAGGAACCGCACAAACCTGGGCTCGTCCCACATCAGATCGATGGGAAGGTGGGCCGGCTTGGTGGCCAGCACGTCCGGAGGCCCCCTACCGGCGACCTGGTAGCCGACCCAACCGCTCTTTGCCTTGGCGTACATGGTCTCCGGCACGCTCACCAAAGCATTCTGTCGCAACCGCGTCGACCCGTCATGGCCGAGGGCGCGCGGCCACACATATCGCTCGTGGGATACAAAAGTTCGAGCGACACGAGTGGAGCCGTGCGGCCTTCCTCATTGTGGCTGTCGTCGGACCTGACCGGATGACCCGTCGCGCACGGGACCGGCTACGACTATGCAGTCACCATGTCGGAGTCGCCACGAAACGAGGCAAGTCTTGGTCGGATCACACTGGGACACATGCTGCGATTCGCACGCTGGCACCGCGGAGGCCCTCGATCTAACGTTCCGGCGCAGTGTCGATCCCGAGACGGGATGCGCGATCGGAGGTCACGGGGTGGCAGAGCGCAAATGGTTCAAGGGGCGGGCGGCAGTGGCGGTGGACGCGTGGTACAGCGCCGGTGATGTTCAGGCGAACCTCGAGCAGGCCCGTGCCTATTTGCAGAGCGACCGGTCATTTTCCGCGATCGTTGAGGATCTCGACGCCGCGGGCCGGGGAAAGTCCGAGTTCGTTCATCCGCACGAGCGCAGCTCCCTAAAGGGCCCCCGGTTCGAAAGCGTCGCGCGCCAGGGTTACTTGGAGGCTATCGCTCTGGCGTTACTTCACGACCCTCCTGTGCCAATCAAGTCGTATTGGATGACGGGGGCGGGCAACGACCAGTTCGAGATGCACGTCACCGACGAAGCGGATCAAGTCTCCGTAACCTTGTTTGTCCCGGAAGTGGAGGGCGGCACGGAGCGAGGTCCCGAGAGCTGGGTGGTGCGCATCGGCCACCGTGGCGACGTGCAAACCGAACGGACGAGCGGACCGCTTGATCTACGAACGCCGTCGACGAGGGACGCAGCTGCCGACTGACATCGTCGTGCGAGCGCTGCACCATCCCGGCGTCTAGCTCCGTGTCGTCAGCGAGCCGGCGCCCCGAAGAACCCTCGGTGGATGATGTGGGCGAGCGTGTCGAGCACGGCGTCGTCGTCGAGGATCAGACGCCGTGAGGCGAGCGCATAGTTGAACCGTTCGAGCATCGCCATGAGGGCACCGACGGCGGCGGCCTCGTTGTCGACGATGTCGACGCCGACTTCGCGCATGCGCTGACCCAGGCGAGCCGCAATCGCCGTGAATGCCTTCACGCCCAAGCGGTCGATCTCGGGGTCCGCGACCTGGTCCTCCATCCAGGCGCGGATGACCGGGCCGTAACGGCGGTACGTCGCCACGAATTCGGCGAGGAACCCGCGCAGCTCGCCGAACCCCTGCTCGTCGGGCGTGATCGGACCGATGCGATCGGCGAGCTTGGCGAGGTCGTCCGCGCAGTCGACCGCCAGCGCCCGCAGCAGGTCTTCCTTGTTGGCGAAGTAGAGGTAGAACGTCCCGTGCGACGTTCGAGCGGCGCGAACGATGTCGTCGACGCGGGCGGCGTGGTACCCGCGTTCCGCGAAGACGCGCATGCCGGCGTCGAACAGCTTGCGCATCGTCCGCCGCCCCTGCGCGCGCAGGTCGCGCTGCTGCGCGGGTGTCCCTGACGGCCCCCGAGTGGACTTGGACCGGCTTTGGTCCGCCGACTTGTACGATCTCGCCACGATGCTCCCCGCGATCGCACGCGAAGCTGCCCGACGATTCGCGGATGCTACCGCCTACGTCGCTCCGGACGGCTGGGCTCTCAGCTATCGCGATCTCGACCGCGTCTCCGACGAGGTCGCAGTCGGCCTGGCCCGGCGAGGCCTCACCGCCGGGGACGTCCTCGCGCTCGTCCTGCCTCCGTCGCCCGAGTACCCGGCCGCGTACCTCGCGGCGGCCAAGCTCGGAGCGATCACGGCGGGGGTGAACGACCGCCTCACTGCCGAGGAGAAGGCCGCGCTCCTCGAGACGGCTGCGCCGCGGCTGGCGCTCGCGGGACCCGGGCTCGAGCCCGCCGACGCGTCGAACGTCGAGACGGTGTCGCCCGCACGGAGTTCCGACACGATGCTCGGCGAACTGCGCGCGACCGGCGAGTCACCGCCGGCGCTCGCCGACGACCCCGACCGTCCCGTCGCGATCGTGTTCACGTCGGGCACGACCGGCCTGCCGAAGGGCGCGCTGTACGGCAACCGACAGCTCGCCTTCATCACCCGGACCGACGTCGGTGACACGTGGGGCGGCGGCGGCCGGAGCGCGGTCGGCACGCCGATGGCCCACCTCGGGTTCATGACGAAGCTGCCCGGCAACCTGCGGCGCGGTGGCACGAGCTTCGTCATGCGACGCTGGCGCGCGTCCGAAGCGCTCCGCCTCGCGGTCGACCATCGCATGACGACCATCGCCGGCGTCCCGACGCAACTGGCGCTGATGCTCCGAGAGCCCGACTTCGACGCTTACGACCTCGAGAGCGTGCGATTCCTCGTGGCCGGTGGTGGCCCCATCACGCCCGGCCTGGCCCGAGAGGCGCGCGGACGGTTCCAGGCCGCGCTGGCGACGCGCTACTCGTGCACCGAAGCGGGGATCGGCCTCGGCACCGCGTTCGACGATCCCGAGGAGGACGCCGTCGTCAGCGTGGGCCGGCCCCATCGGGCGATCGAGCTCGGCGTGCTCGACGACGAGGACAGACCGGTCCCGGCGGGCGAGATCGGCCAGGTGTGCCTGCGGTCGCCCGCCGTGATGACCGGCTACTGGCGCGACACCGAAGCCACCCGGGCCGCGTTCACCGCCGACGGGTTCGTCCGCACCGGCGATCTCGGCTGGCTCGACGACCGCGGGCGGCTCCGCCTGGTCGGTCGCACGAAGGAGATGTACGTGCGGGGCGGGTACAACGTGTTCCCCGTCGAGGTCGAAGCGGTGCTCTCGAGCCATCCCGCGGTCGCGGCGGTCGCGATCACCCCGGTCGCGGACCCGGTCATGAGTGAGATCGGCGTTGCCGTGGTCGTCCCCCGCGATGCCGCCGCGCCCCCTTCGCTCGCGCAGCTCCGGGAGTTCGCGGCGCCGCACCTCGCGCCGTACAAGCTCCCCGAGGCGCTCCGACTCGTCGAATCACTCCCGCTCACGGCGATGGAGAAGGTCGATCGGCGCGCCCTGCGCGAGATTGTGACGGATTCTGGCCAGCCGATACGGTGACACGCCCGTCAGGTTTCTGAGAGAGCGCGGTCGCCGTGCACCTGGAGTTCACAGCCGAGCAGGACGAGCTGCGCGACGGCGTCCGGGGCATGCTCGCCCGCGAGTGCCCCATCAGCCTCGTGCGGGAGGTCGTCGAGAAGGGCACGAGCCCCGACGCGCTCTGGAGCCAGATGGTCGAGCTCGGATGGCCGGCGCTCACCGTGCCGGAGAGCGCCGGCGGGCTCGGTATGGGCACCGTGGAGCTCGCGGTCGTCGTCGAGGAGCTCGGGCGCGTTCTGGCACCGGGGCCGTACCTGCCCACAGTGACGGAGTTCGCGCCCGTCGTCGCGGAGGCCGGGTCACCCGAGCAGCGGGAGCGCTTTCTTGGCGGGGTCGCGGCCGGGGAGCTCACCGGCACGCTCGCCCTCGTCGAGGAGAGCGGCAGCGTCGACGTCGGACGCGTGGCTGCCACCGCGACACCGGACGGAGCGGGCTTCGTGCTCCACGGCATGAAGCAGACGGTGGTCGAGGCGTCGTCCGCAGACGAGATCGCGGTGATCGCGCGGAGGCCCGACACGCGCGGGGACGATGGCGTCGGTGCCTTCGTCGTCGCCCGCGCCGACCTCGGTGTGGAACCGATTGAGGCCCTCGACGCGAGCCGCCCCCTGGCGCGGGTCGCGCTCGATGGCGTCCGGGTCGACGCCGATCGCGCCCTCGGCGCGCCCGGGCCGGGGACGGCGGTGGCCGTCCGGCGGGCGGTGGACGTGGCGACGACGGCGCTGGCGGTCGAGACCGTCGGCGCAGCCCAGGCGATCTTCGACATCACGCTCGCGTACGCCAAGCAACGCGAGCAGTTCGGCAGTCCGATCGGGTCGTTCCAGGCCATCAAGCACAAGTTCGCCGACATGCTCGTGGCCCTCGAACGGGCCCGCGCAACCAGCTACTTCGCTGCGCTCACGATCGCCGAGGACGACGACCGCCGGGCACTGGCGACGTCCACGGCGAAGGCGGCCGCCGGCGACTGCGCCGCGCTGCTCGCCAAGGAGGGCATCCAGATCCACGGCGGCATCGGCTACACGTGGGAGCACGACATGCACCTGTACGTGCGCCGCGTGAAGTCGAGCTCGCTGCTTTTCGGCAACGCCGCGCAGCACCGAGCGCGCGTCGCCGACCTCATCGGCCTCTGATCCGAAGCCCAGCCGCTAGCTGGTCAGGATGTACGAGAAGAGGATCAGCGCGACGGCCGAGTACACGAACCCCGTGATGATGGCGTTGCGATGGGTGTCGTAGATGATGCGTGGGCCGCCGGGACCTCGCCCGCCAAGGAGGCCGAGCGCATTGAGCTCGAGCACGCCCCAGATCACGACCCAGATGATCCAGAACGTCGCCCGTTTGCCGCTCGACGTGAGGTCGTTCTGGTACGGGAAGTGCGAGGTGCCGACCATGAAGATGAGCATCGGCAACGAGAAGATCGTGTTCTGCCTTGACGCGAGCAACCCCTTGCGAGCAGCAGCTGCGGCGCCGGGGTCGGCCTGCCCCCCGGCCTGCACGTTCCGGGCGTTGGCGATCACCTTCTTCTGGTTCGGCCAGATCACGAGCCAGACATTGAGGAACATCGTGAGCGCCAGGAGCACGCCGGCGTAGATGCTGATGCCGTGCAGGCTCTTCGCGTAGTCGGAGCTGAACAGCTCCGTCTTGCCGGCGGCGTCCACCTGGAACAGGAGGAGCAGGATGCCGCTGAGGAGCGTGGCCGCCGCCGCCCAGCGGAACCACCACAGCGCCCGGGACGTGAGCTTGTCGAGGGCGTTGTTGCGGGCCGACGCCTCCATCTGGGCGTACGCGGGCACCTGCACGAAGTTGAAGAAGTACAGAAGCCCGATCCACGTGATACCGACGAAGACATGCGACCACCGGGACAGGTACGCGAACCCCGACCGGGAGAAGATGTCGAGGGCCGATGCCAGGACCATGCCGAACCCCCCTCCTCGAAGACGCCGGGGAACGTAGCACGGCGAGGTAGCGTGCACGCGGAGGCGGAGCTTGCGACGTCGAGAAGGGAAGAGATGATCCTTCAGCAGCTCGACGTGACTCCCGAGGAGCTCCAGCGGCAGACGGGGTGGGAGCTGAAGCCCGAGGGTCTGTGCAAAGACGACCGCTGCGTTCCGCTCCCGGCCGGCGCCGGCACCGACGGCCTGGTCGACGTCACGATGGTGGCCGACCGGCTCGGCATGCCCATCGTCCACGACGACCGCCACGGGCTGTGGGCGCTCGGGCCCGAGGCCGGAGATCGAGTTCTCGCATCGGCCCAGCTGCCGCCGATCGTGCTCTCCGACGTCGAGGGCCGCCCGTTCGACCTGGCGTCGCTCCGGGGCGAGAAGGTGCTGATCGCGGCGTGGGCGTCGTGGTGAGGTTGCCGGATGGCGCTGCCCGTGTGGCAGCAACTCCGCACTGAGCTCCACCCGCGGGGTCTCGAGATCGTCACCGTCGCGCTCGATCTCGAGGTCGACTCGGCCCGGTCGTGGATCGAGCGCTCCGGCGCCGACCATCCACAGCTCGTCGACACGGCGCACCGGCTCGACGAGCTGCTCGGCATCGTCAACGTCCCCACCGCGTTGTGGGTCGACGAGAACGGGATGATCGTTCGACCGCCGCACACGGCCGCCGTCGAGCGGTACGACTTCAGCAAGCTCAAGACTCCCGAGGGGCTCCCCGACGATCTCGACGCCCACATTCGGGACATGCTCGAGCAGGTCAAGCGCATCCCGCGCTTCGACGCCGATCACTACGTCGACGCGTTGCGCGACTGGGTGGAGCACGGCGCAGCGAGCCGGTACGCGCTCACGCCCGACGAGGTCGTTCGGGGCTCGGCGCCCCGCTCGCCCGCGGTGGCCGAGGCCGCCGCCGAGTTCGAGCTCGGTCAGCATCTGCACCACGCCGGTCACGTCGAGTCCGCCCGGGCTCACTTCCGCGCCGCCCACCGCTTGCAGCCCGAGAACTGGACGTACAAGCGCAACGCGTGGGAGCTCGTGTCCCCAGGCATCCAGGGCCCGACCGACTTCTACGACGGCGACTGGCTCAGCGACATCAAGGCCGCCGGCCCCGAGCACTACTACGCCCGACCCGACTTCTAGGGCTTCTAGGACGCGCCGACCGGGTAGTGGGTCAGTTTGACAGAGGGGTTCAGACCCGTCTGCTCCCTAATAGCGCGAGAAGAAACGCCTGCAACTCCACAGCGCGGGTCAAGCACATAAGAGAACCCCGGGAGCCGAAACCCCCGGGGTTGCTCGGTGTTCTCGCTTGCCGCGCAGTTACCCGGTAACTCGAGGCGCTGCTACGACCGGAGTCGCCGCTCCCGCCGTGGTGGCCGCCGCTGCAGCCGACGAGGCCGACGAGGCGGCCGAACCCGACGGGCCCGGCGGTGCCGGCGGAGTCACGGGCGCCGCCTGGCAGAGATCGCCCGCGTGGTTCGGGATGCCCGGCCGGTCCTCACCGCCCGCACCCCGAAACTTGGACCCGGTATGACAGTTCGAATGCACGTCGCCGTTGGCGTCAGGGTCGGGGCCAGTCTTCGCCCCGGCGACCGACGCCCAGCCCGCCGGGACAGCCAATGCGGCCGCCACCACGAGACTGGCAAATACCTTCTTCATCTGGCCTCCCATGCCCGATGTTGATTGATGTGTCCGATACGTCTACCCATTTCCCATTCCTTCCCAACCTCAAACTGACCCACCACCCGACCGTGGTACCCCCGCTCGTACAAGTTGACGTCATCTGACGCATTGACACGCTGGATGGCGCGTCATACGGTGCCGTCGTGGAGGAGGGTCCCAAGGCGCGCCGGGTGCTCGTCCTGCTCGTCGCCGGCGAGGCGATCGCGGTTGTCGCGCTGCATCGCCTCGGCGGCGTCGACGGGTTCGCTCTCCCCCGCCACGACCTCGGCCGGTGGCTGCAGCAGAGCACGAGCGAGGAGGTGCTCCTCGCCGGCGTCCGCCTCGTGGCGCTCGTCGCCGCGTGGTGGCTGCTCGGCAGCACCGTGCTCTACGTCGCGGCGCGCGTCGCCCGCCTGCACGGCGCCGCCCGCGCTTTCGGCTGGGCGACGCTTCCGGCGGTTCGGCGATGGGTGGACCGCGCGGCCGCGGTGTCGATCGTCGCCGCCACCGCACTCGGTGTCGGCCGGCCCGCCGGCGCGGATCCGCCGCCCACGACGAGCCCGGCGCCCGCGCCGGTGGTCGTCGACGTCGATCACCGCGATCAGGCGAAGGTTCCCTCGCGTCCGCCGCCGAGCGTCCGCACCGGGCTGGCCGTCGATCCGCCGCCCGCACCGACCGTGCCCACGTCGGGAACCACTTTCCCCCCACCGCCACCGACCGCGCCGCTCGTGCCGCCCACCGCGCCGCCACCCGTCGCCACGGTCCTCCCGGTCGTGCCGCCCGCTCCGCCAGCTCCCGCGCCCGCGCCGACGGCGGGCGCGATGCACACGGTGACGAGGGGCGAGCACCTCTGGTCGATCGCAGCCGCGCGGGTCGCCAGCTCGAGCGGGAGACCGCCGGCGGATCTCTCCCCGGCCGACATCGCGCCCTACTGGCTGCGCGTCGTCGAGCTCAACCGGCCGCGGTTGCGCTCGGGGAACCCCAACCTCGTGTACGCGGGTGAGCTCGTCGAGCTCCCGCCGCTGTAGATCTTTTGACTCAGGGATCGCGGGGTAGCCCGAGCAAGCGCTCGGCGATCACGTTCCGCTGCACCTCGCTCGTACCGCCCGCGATCGTCAGGCACCGGTTGAACAGGAAGCCGCGTACCCACATCGCAGCGTCGCCGTCGGTCACCGCGCCCTCGCCGCCGAGCAGCTCGAGCCCGACCTCCTGCACACGCTGGTCGTGCTCGACGCCCAGCAGCTTGCGCACCGCCGCCTCCGACCCGCTCGGATCGGCGCCGCCGAGCGCCTGCAGTGTGAGCCGGAACCCGAGGACGCTGAGCGCGTGTTCCTCGGCGACCAGCCCGCCGGCTTCGTCGAGCGCCACCGGGTCGGATGCGAGGCCGGCCGTGTCGAGCAGGCTCAGCACACCTTGCACGCCGTACCCGATCGACGAGCCGCTGCCCATGTAGACGCGCTCGTTGGCGAGCGTCGTGCGGGCGGCGCGCCAACCGTCGTGCTCGGCACCGACCAGGCACTCGTCGGGCACGAAGACGTCGTTGAAGAACACCTCGTTGAACCACGCCTCGCCCGTGAGCTCGCGCAGCGGCCGGATGTCGATGCCCGGCGTCTCCATGTCGAGCATGAAGTAGCTGATGCCGTCGTGCTTCGGCGCGGCGGGGTCGGTCCGGGCGATGAGGATCCCCCAGTCCGCGTCCTGTGCCATGGACGTCCAGACCTTCTGGCCGTTCACGACCCAGCCCCCTTCATCGCGCGTGGCGCGCGTCGTCAGCGCGGCGAGATCGGAGCCTGCGCCGGGCTCGCTGAAGAGCTGGCACCACGAGATCTCGCCTCGGAGCGTGGCCGGGATCCAGCGCTGCTGCTGCTCGCTCGTCCCGTAGACCATGAGCGGCGGCAGCGCCCACGCGCCGACGCTCAGGTTGGGCCGCCGCACCTTCGCCTTGCGGAACTCGTCGTCGATGACGAGTTGCTCGAGGGCGCTGGCGTCCCGGCCCCACGGCTTCGGCCACTGCGGAGCGAGGTACCCGGCGTCGGCGAGCCGGTTCCGTTGCTCGATGGCGTCGAGACCTTTGACCTCGGCGGCGAAGGCGCCGACCTCCTCGCGCAGGGTCTCCGCTTCGGGTGGCAGGTCGACGGCCAGACGGCGGCGCGCTCCTTCGCGCGCTGCCTCGGCGGCGCGCACCCTCCATGCGGACGTCGGACCGAGCAGTTGGCGCGTCGCTGTCGCGCGCTTGAGATACAGGTGCGAGTCGTGCTCCCAGGTGAACCCGATGCCGCCGTGCACCTGAATGCAGTCCTTTGCGGCGCGGTACGCGGCGTCGATCGCGAGGCTCGCCGCCGCGGCGGCAGTCAGCGGAGCGACGTCCGGCTCGTCAGCGGCGCGGGCGGCGTCCCACGCGGCGGCGCGTGCGAGCTCCGTTTCGGCGAGCATGTCGGCGCACTTGTGTTTCACACCCTGGAACTGGCCGATCGGGCGGCCGAACTGCTCTCGCACCTTGGCGTACTCAGATGCGGTGTCGACGCACCACTGCGCCACGCCCACGCTCTCGGCCGCGAACACGGTCGCCGCGAGATCCCGCACCCGGACCGCGTCGACGCCGTCGAGCCGGCGCGCGTTCGGCACAACCGCGCCGTCAACGCGCACCTCGGCGACGCGCCGTGTCGGGTCGAGGCTCTCCAGCTCCGCCGCCGTGAACTCGTCCTCGATGAGCGCGCACCAGTCGTCGCCGGCCTGGGCGACGAGCAGACCCGCCAGGTGAGCCGACGGCACCGCCCGCAGCGTGCCCCGCACGCGCAGCCCGTCGCCCGCCGGCTCGGCATCCAGCCGCCCGCGCAGCGCGACGCTCCCCACGGTCCCGCCCGACGCCAGACCGGGCACGATGTCGGCGGCGGTCTCCTTGCCCGCGGCCTGGAGAACGGCCGCAGCCAGGACCGTAGGGAGGAACGGGCCCGGCGCGCACACCCGCCCCAGCTCCTCGAGCACCACCGCCAGCTCGGGCAAGCCGTAGCCCTCGCCGCCGAGGGCCTCGTCGACGTGCAGTCCCAACCACCCTTGCGCCGCCAGGTCGCCCCAGAACAGGGGCACCGCGTCGGTCACGGCGTCCAACGACGCGCGCGCGACGGCGGGGGCGCAATGGCGTTCCACCCAACCCCGCGCCGCCTGCCGGAGCGCCTCGTGCTCTTCCGTGATCCCGATCGGCATGTCACCGGATCCTAGGCGCTGTGACACGAGCGTCAGGTTTCGCGCTCGTAGGCTCGGACCGGTGCCTCTCTTACGACGTGCACGCACGCGCGGCTTCCCACCGTCCGGGAACGGCGCGTCGTCGTTCCATCTCGGGTGGCGGCTCCCGCCGGCCGCCGGCCACCTCGTGTCAGCGAGCGTCGCGCTCGAGGTGCTCGCGCCGCCGGTCGTCGACCACCTCTACTTCTGGGCAATGCAGGTCATGTTCCCGGGCGCGGGGGCCGCGCACCTCGGGCTGCAATGGAATCACCGCCACCCGGGCTTCGGCGCCGTGAACTGGGGCGGGTACGCCGCCGACGGCTCCCTGCTCGCGGGCTCCGAGTCGCCGTTGCCGAGCACTCCGGCCGACCCGAACACGCGCGACTACGCCTGGGAGCCGGGACGCCCGTATCGGCTCGCCGTGCACCGGACCGGCGAGAGTGTGTGGCGTGGCGGGGTCACGGACCTCCGTACCGGCGACACCGTGACCGTGCGCGACCTGACTGCCGCCGCGCCCTATCTCGGTGACCCGATGGTCTGGTCGGAGGTGTTCGCGCGTTGTGACGATCCGCCGGTGACGGTGCGGTGGTCGGGGTTCGAGGTCGTCACCGACGACGGCGACCGGTTCGCACCCGATGCACTCGCCGTCAACTACCAGTCTCACGCGGAGGGAGGCTGCGCGAACACGACGTCCGTGCTCGACGACGGGAGCGGCGTGCTGCAGAGCACGAACTCGGACCGCGTGACGCCACAGGGCGAAGCCATCCTCGCAGGCCCCCCGCGGACCCTCTAGAGTCCCCCACCGTGCGCATGAAGGTCCTCGCCGTGCTCGCTCTCGCCGCCGGTGTGCTCGTCGCCCTCGGCACACCCGCGTCCGCCGGCGAGAACATGCACGTGGAGGTCAACAAGGTCGTCGTCGGGAGCGCGCCCGCCGGCACGACCTTCACGGTCCACTACGCCTGCACGGACGGCGGCCCGTCCGGCGACCTCACCTTCGATGCCACGGGGAAGTCGGTGCCCGCGAACGACAACTTCTTCAACGACGGCGTGCTCGGCACCACGTGCACGATCACCGAGACCGGTACCGGCGGCGCGACCACCGTCGCGTACAACTGCCAGGACGACGGCGTGAACGCGAGCTGCGCGGCTTCGGGGAACGAGGTCACCTTCGACTCGCCGAACAACACGTCCAACAACGTGACCTTCACGGTTACGAACACCTTCGGCGGCGCGTCACCCACCCCAACCGCGCCTGCGGCACAACCCGAGCCTGAGCCGGCGACGGCGGTCGCCGGCGTGCCCCGCCTCACCGGCTGAGGAAGCCGGACCCGGCGTCAGCCGGTTGTCGCCGCGATGCCGTTGACCACGTCGGCAAGCTCCTTGGGTCGGCTGATCATCACGTCGTGGCCGGCGTCGATCGTCACGACGTCGACCTCGCCGCCCGGGGAGTCGCGCAGGTTCTGGACGAGCACGTCCTGATGGTCGGGTGGCAGTGACTGGTCCCGGAGCAGCTTCACGAACGTCTTGGGAAGCTCGTCGGGGATGCCGGCCCGCGACACCGGCTCGGCGAGGATCACCGCGGCTTCCGTGCCGGTTCGATCGAGGACGAACCGCGTCTGGTCCTCGTCCATGTCGTTGCAGAACATGAACCGGGTCGTCTCCTCGTCGAGCCCGCCGATCGGGTTGTCGCCGCCGTGGCGCGCGTCCTCAACTGCCTTGCGCGTCATCTCGCGCAGCTCCTCGGGCAACGCCTCGATCGCCGACGCACCGTCGGGCGGCACCATGCACGACACGTAGACGAGGTGCTCCACCCGGTCGGGCACGCGGCGGGCCACCTCCGAGATCGAGAGCCCGCCCATCGAGTGACCGACGAGCACGAACCGTTCGAAGCCGGCGGCATCGACGTCGCGCACCACGGAATCGGCGAAGTCCGCCACCGTCAGCGTGCGGAGCTCCGGGACGGGCTCCAGCCGCCGCGACCCGCCGCGAACCGACTTCGGGGGAAGGTCGACCGCGAGCGCGTCGCCGTCGAGGAACGGGAGCAGCGGCTCCCAGCACCAGGCGCCGTGCGCGCCGCCGTGCACGAAGACGACCGGTGCGAGAACTGGCGGGGACATCGAGCTAGACGATCTTCTCGCCGTCCTTGACGATCGAGATCGCCTGCGTCGGGCATCCCTGGCCGGCGAGGATGATCTTGTCCTCGGGCTGCGCGGTCGGATCGAGGACGACGGCAACGCCGTCGTCGTCGAGGTCGAACACGCCGGGCGCCCAGAACGAGCAGTTCCCCGAGCCCATGCAGGCGTCGCGGTTGATCTCGATCTCGAGCGCCACGGCTCGTAGGGTAACGGGCGTGACCACCACGGAGAAGCCGAAGCTGCATTGGAAGAAGAGCGAGACGCACGGGCTGCTTCCCGACCCGGAGCCTCGCGACATCAAGTACACGATCATCTCGGTCGACGACCATCTCGTCGAGCCACCCAAGATGTTCGAGGGTCGTTTGCCACGCCGTTTCCAAGACCTCGCGCCGAAGATCGTCGAGACGGCCGAGGGTCACGAGGTGTGGGAGTTCGACGGTCAGCTCTACTTCCAGGTCGGGCTCAATGCCGTCGTCGGTCGCAAGCGCGAGGACTGGAAGGTCGAGCCGACACGCTTCGAGGAGATGCGCGCCGGTTGCTACGACATCGACGCCCGCGTCAAGGACATGGACATCAATGGCGTGTGGGCGGCGGTGAACTTCCCGTCGCAGATCACGGGCTTCTGCGGACGGGTGTTCTCGCAGTGCTCCGACCCCGAGCTCGGGCTCGCGGTGACGCAGGCCTGGAACGACTGGTTCGCCGAGGAGTGGCACGCGCCGTATCCGGATCGCGTCATCCCGATGGGCATCACATACCTCGGCGATCCCGAGCAGGGCGCCGCCGAGATCCGGCGCAACGCCGAGCGCGGCTTTGTAGCGGTCACGCTCCCCGAGCAGCCGCATCGGGTCGACATGCCGAACCTCTTCTCGGGCTGGTGGGATCCGATCATCGCCGCCTGCGCCGAGACGGGTACCGCGATCTGCTTGCACGTCGGGTCGACCGGCGTCGCCGACATGCCGCCCGGCTCTCCGATGGTGCCGCTGGGCGCGACGCTGTTCGGCCAGCTGTCGCTGGCCGCATGCGCGGAGTGGTTGTGGTCGGGCCACGCGGTGAAGCACCCGGATCTCAAGGTCGCGATGTCCGAGGGCGGCATCGGCTGGGTTGCGATGCTGCACGACCGTCTCGAGAACATCGTCGATCGATCGGGGTACGGCGACTACTTCCCCGGCAACTTGCGTCCCGCCGAGGTGCTGCACCGAAACTTCTGGTTCTGCACCATCGACGATCCGTCGACGATCTGCACCCTTGACACCGTCGGCGTCGATCACGTGATGTTCGAGACCGACTACCCGCACGGCGACGGCACCTGGCCCGACTCTCAAGCGGTGTTCGAGAGGTTCTACGGCGGACTACCGGCCGACCAGATCGCGATGATCAGCCACGAGAACGCGGCCGCGCTGTTCCGTCATCCTCTTCCGCCACCGGACAGCCCACACGCGGTCGGCCTGCGCCACTGACGTCTACGGTCGGCCCAGCCCGGTCAGCTCGAGGAACTCCTCGTAGCGCGCCGCGACCGCGGCCGCCCAGCGCGCGTCGGGCTCGACGCGCCTCCCTGTGCGAGCCCATCGGCGTCCCTCGGTCATCGCCGCCGGCTCCTCCAACCCGGCCGCGATCCGCGCCAGCCACGCCGAACCGAGCGCGCCACCTTCGGGCACCGCGACGCAGTCGACGGGCAGGGCGGCGGCATCGGCAAGCGCCTGCACCCACGCGTCGACGCGCGTCCCGCCGCCGGTCGCCACGATTCGGCGCGCGTCGACCTTCGACGCGTCGATCATGCGACGGGCGACGAACCCCGACGCCTCGAAGGCGGCACGCCGGAGAGCGCCCGGCCTGTGGGTGAGGTCGAGGCCGGCGAGCACCGCCCGACGCGCGGGGTCGTTGAGCGGGACGCGCTCGCCGCGCGGGAATGGCGCCCACACCGGCACGCGCCCGGGGTCGGTCGGCAGGTCACCTCGTGCGAGCAGGCCGTCGACCCAGTTGAGGAACAAGCCGCCGGCATTGCTCGGTCCGCCGACCAGCATCTTGCCCGGCGCGGTGTGTGGGATGACGTAGTGACCGGGCACGGGGTCCTCGCGCGACGTCACGGCCCACACGATCAGGGTCGTGCCGAGGATCACGAGCACGTCGCCGTCGTCGTCGGCGCCGGCCACGAGTTGCTCGGCGAACGCGTCGATGCAGCCCGGCGCGAGCTCGGGGCCGTCGGGACCGCCCACGCGCCCACACGCGGACCCCGTCGGCGCAAGCTTCGGCAGTTGATCGACGCGCACGCCGACGTCGCCTGCGATCTCGGCGTCCCATCCCGACCAGTCGAACAGCGGGGACGCGGTGGCGGCGGTCGTGGTGTCCAGCACGGGCACGCCGGCGAGCGCGTGGTTGGCGACCGCTTGCGCCGGCCAGTACCCGGTGGCGTCGGGCGCTTCGCCCACCGTCCAGCGCAAGAAGGCGAGCAGCTCACCGCTCTCGACGGGATGTCCGGTGTGCAGGTCGTGGCGACCGCGCTCGTCCCCGTACAGCAGTCCCGGCGTGACGGGCACGCCGCCGCCGTCGACTGCGGTCAAGGAGGGCACCATCGCCGCCACGCTCACCCCCCGCGGTGCGGCGTCGCCGAGCGCCGCCAGGGCGGCTCGGGGACCGCGCCGCCACGCCTCGTCGGCATCGTGCTCGAATCGGCCCGGGCTCGGAACCCGGAACCGGTGCGGCACGCGCGCCGAGTCGACCACGTTGCCGTCCCCGTCAGCCGCGATCGCCTTCACGGACGACGTGCCGATGTCGAGGCCGACGGTGACCTCAGTCATGTGCCCGCGTCGCCGGCTCGTCCCATCGCCGCGAGCACATCGTCGTGCAGGAGTCCGTTCGTCGTTACGGCGCTGCCGCCGTTCGCGCGCGGCCGGCCCTCGAGGTCCGTGAACCGTCCACCCGCCTCCTCCACGATCACCTGGAGCGGCGCGTTGTCCCAAAGGTTCATGACCGGCTCGACGGCCAGGTCGGCGCTCCCTTCGGCGACGAGCACGTGGGCCCAACAGTCGCTGAACCCGCGCGCCTCCCAGCATCGAGCGGCGAGCGCACGGAACTGGTCTCCGAGCCCGTGCTCGTCGAACGCGGTCAGCGACGTGTAGCAGAGCAAGGCGTCCTCGACGGCGCCGACACCCGACACCCGGATCGGCTCGCCGTCGGCAAAGGCACCCGTCCCCCGCGACGCCCACCAGCGCCGGCGCAACGCGGGCGCGGACACGACGCCGACCACGATCTCGCCGTCACGCTCGAGCGCGATGAGCGTTCCCCACGCCGGGATGCCGCGCACGAAGCTCTTCGTGCCGTCGATGGGATCGAGGATCCAGCGCCGGCCCCCGGAGCCCGCCGTCTCGCCGTACTCCTCACCCACCACCCCGTCGCGCGGATGTTGGGCTTCGATGCGGGCGCGCAGCATGCTCTCCGCGGCGCGGTCGGCTTCGGTCACCGGCGTCAGGTCGGGCTTGGTCTCCACCACGAGGTCACGAGCGCGGAAGCGCGGCATCGTCGTCTCGTCGGCGGCATCCGCGAGCTCGAGGGCGAAAGTGAGGTCGGACTCGATGGGCCGGAACCTACGACGCCGGCGGAACCTCGAGCACGGTGGCCGAGCCCATACCGCCGCCGGCACACATGCTCACGCAACCCAACCCACCGCCACGCCGCCGCAGCTCGAAGATCGTCGTGGCGACCATGCGAGCACCGGTGGCGGCGACGGGATGGCCGAGGCTGCAGCCGCTGCCGTTCACGTTCACGATCTCGTGCGGCAAGCCGAGGATGCGCGACGACGCGACCGCCATCGCCGCGAACGCCTCGTTGATCTCGACCAGGTCGAGGTCGGCGACGGCGATACCGGCGCGCTCGGCTGCTTTCGGGATCGCGAGCGTCGGCGCGAGGCCCGTGTCGCGGGGCGGAACTCCCACCGACGCCCACGACCGGACGATCGCCAACGGCTCGAGCCCGTGCTCCTCCGCGTAGTCGCGGTCGGCGACGACGACCGCACAGCCCGCATCGTTGAGACCCGACGAGTTCCCGGCCGTGATGCTGAACCCGTCGATCTCGGGATGCAGCGGCGGCAACTTCGC